>Ga0209415_10002411_pt1 | contig 34962 bp, 38 predicted proteins | sample PeaSoiSIISIP2007_FD_187696 | JGI IMG/M metagenome (GOLD analysis project Ga0209415, IMG submission 187696) | Peat soil microbial communities from Weissenstadt, Germany - SII-SIP-2007 (SPAdes) (version 2) | ecosystem: Environmental > Terrestrial > Soil > Wetlands > Peat | place: Germany... | reverse complement strand
CAATTGATGACAAAAATAATGTTGTCGAGATTTTCGCGCGACGCCAAAGTGATCGCGCCCAAAGTCTCCGGCTCGTCGGTTTCACCGTCACCGAGAAATGCCCAGACTTTGGCGTCCGTGCGGGGCTTGAGGCTGCGATCTTCCAGATAGCGATTGAACCGCGCCTGATAAATGGCCATGAGCGGGCTGAGGCCCATCGACACCGTTGGAAATTCCCAAAACTCCGGCATCAGCCATGGATGCGGGTAAGAAGACAACCCGCCGCCCTCCCGAAGTTCACGCCGGAAGTTTTCCAGTTGCTTCATGGACAGGCGGCCTTCAAGAAACGCGCGGGCATAGACGCCGGGTGAAGCATGTCCCTGAAGATAGACAGTATCGCCCTCGAACTCGTCGGTGCGTCCGCGGAAAAAATGGTTGAAGCCGACTTCAAACAGCGTTGCGGCGGAAGCGTACGTGGAAATATGGCCGCCGATGCTGTGGTCGACGCGGTTGGCGCGAACCACCATCGCCAGGGCATTCCACCGAACCAGGCTCTTGATGCGGCGCTCGATTTCCTGATCGCCTGGGAAGATGGCCTGCTTTTCCTGGGGAATGGTATTGAGATAAGGAGTGTTCGCGGTGAATGGAAGCGCGATGCCAAGGGATTGAGCGTGGCTGCGAAGCCGGTCCAGCAAAGTGATCGCGGATTCCTGTCCTTCTTCTCGTACTACCTCATTGAAGGATTCTACCCACTCCTGTACTTCCTGGGGATCCATCCCTAACAAGTTTGTGTCGGTATCTCTTTCCATGATTGCTTGCCCCCGCGCTCGCCTGGCGGCTCCCAATTAATTTTACGCCCGAACCGCCACGCAGGCGTTAAAAATCCGTGCGCCAGTTTGTTTCGGCTGACAAGACGACATGGCTTGTTAGCGGTCGACGCAACCGGGTGGCGCCGATTCACCAGCGCCAAAACGAATGAATTCGGGTGCCCACCCCAGGCACAAGCAACGCCCGGCGCGGCCGCTGCGGAAGAAATCCTTGTGCGGATGGACAACAATATCTTAGCAGGTCCGGCAAATCGTGCAATTGCATTTCGTGTAGTGGTTGTTACGTAGCGCCGGCATCCTGCCGGCAATGTTTGAATTCGACCAAGAGGAGCAGAGCTGGCCCCTCTTGCATCGGGACAAGCGGGACGCCGGCGCTACCAAAACACGCGGCGGATTCGATCAATTGCGGCCGGCAGTCAAAGCGGGAGCGGGGTAGTCAGGCGGCTTCTCTTTGGTGTTGTCCGCGCGCTTGACTTCGAGCTCGTCAAACAGCACCGAGGGACTCACAATCGTCATAAACGGCAACCCGGTGCGATTGCTGACGAGTGGATCGTCGCCCGCGGCAACCAGATCGCTGCGCAAGGCGCGAATATCCAGCTCGTTGAAAACCGCTCCGCGCACAAGTTCTTCATGTCCATCGTCGGTCCACACGCGGTAGAGCATGCGCGGCGAAAGGCGCGGACCGAGCGTATCCACGAAATACCCGTACTTCATTCCGCGCGTGCGGCACTCGTCAAGAAGCTGCTTTTTGAGTTCTTCGCGCGTGCTGGTCTTGGCGGGCCGGAAGAACAAATTGCCGGGAGCGGGCGCCGTATTGCCGCTACCCGAAGCCCGGCCATGGCCATTGGAAGCAGGGAAATCGCGGATCGGCACTCGCCCGATCAAATAGTTCACCAGTGTCCCCTTGTCCACCACGGTGACGGGAGCGGCAGGCACGCCTTCATCGTCGACCTTGTAGCTTCCTCCCAGGCCGTGCCCGGCAAACGTGTCCGCGGTCGGATCGTCCACCACCGAAATAAAATCGGGCAGAACGCGGGCCCTCCAACTGCTGGCAAACGCGCCGACCGTGCGCGCAGGGCGACCCGGCTGGGGTCTTCGCCCCAAAACATTCGGCACGACCAGATCGAAAAACATGTCGGTAGCGGCGTCATTGGAGAACAGCACCGGTCCGCGATACTCCTCGTCTACCACTGGAGCCTCGCGCAAGGTCTTCATATCCTCGACCAGCTTGAGCGCGTCCTTCTGAAATTCGTCGGGCGTCGGCAGCTCGTCGATGTGGTTTGCCGTGAATTGCGGCGCGCGTTCCAGTCTCATGCCGTCGGGCGCCTGTTCGCTCGCGCTCAACAGAATCTGGTAATGCGCGGATCCGTGCCGCGTGACCGTGCCTTCCGTGTTGACAAAATACTGCGAGAGCACGGTGAAGTTCAGGCTGGCCATGAAGGATTGAATCTGCGGATCGTTCCGATACACGGAAGTCGCGGACTCCAACATTTTCGTCCACTTGGCCGGGTCCACATCCAACTTCGCCGTCGGCCCGATGGAAACGGCCGGCTCGGCCTTGGCGAAATCGTCCACGGGCTGGTCGATGTTCAGTTGTTTGAGCTGCGCTTTCTTGTTGGAGAAGGCCTCGCTGGCGCGCTTGTAGGCTTGGTCGGTCGCCAGCCAGACCTGATGACGGATCGCGAGTTCATCGTTGTCCAGCGGAAGAATGTCGCTGATCCCCTGGCCGGCATTGAAGAAACTGTCGAGCTTGTAATCGCCCAGGCGCACGACGGCTCGAAGCAGCCGCAACCGCGTCCGGTTTTGATCGCGCAACGCGCCGAACGCCGCGCTGGCGTCGAACTGCTCGACGTCGAAGACGCGGTACTCGATGTAGAACGGCGAATCGACATTGTCCATCTTCAGTTGCGACTTCGAGCGCGTGAGTTCCGCCTGGAGCGCGCGCAAAATGGGGTCCGAAGCGGCGTCGGCAGGAAGTTGCTTTTGCTGCCCAAAAGCTGCAAAGGGCGAGACCGCCAGGAAAACGAAGCTGATTGCGGCTGCACGCCACGCGGAGATGCGCCGGGAAATTTTCATCGCGCACCTCCCGCCGGCGAGGCTGGAGTCGAGCTGCCCGATAACTCTTCAAATCCCGGCGCCGGCAAAATCGGAGGACGCTCGCGGGAGGCGCTCCGCTTCTGCACTTCCATTTCGCTGAAAAGCATCGCCGGCGCCGAAGCCGATACTGGAACGCTGCCCGACTCCGCTCCGCAGATTCCGTTGAAAACTTCGGTCTTATCGCCCGTCAATAAAATTCGATTCAAAGACGCAAGAGGCGTGCCCACGATATCGACGCCGCGCACCAATTGGTCCGGCCGTCCGTCGGGATACACGCGCCAGACGATCACCGGAAGCACTTGAAAAGCCTGCGGGAGCTCGCGGGTCGTCAGCGTGAATCCTCCCTGTACGTCTTCGAAGTAGAGCCCGTAGGGCTTTCCCTCCTTCTTGACTTCGTCGATGAGCTGCGCGCGCATCTCCGAATCCTTCACCGTCTTCGTCGATTGCACGATCAAATTTCCCTGACGTCCGGTCGGCATGAACCCGGCCTGGTGGCGTCCGTGGCCATTCGATTTCGAGAAATTCGTGATCGGCATGCGCGACATCAGAAAGTTCTTGAGGATCCCGTCCTGAATCAGCGGCACGCGCTGCGAAGGGACGCCCTCGTCATCATGCGAATACGATCCCGATAGTGGCACGCCATTGATAGTCCCCAGAGTAGGATCGTCATAAACACTCAGAAACGAGGGCAGCACCGGCTGATTCACTTTTTTCGTGAACGTCTGCCCTTCGGTGTCTCCGCGCTGCCGATGCCCTTCCAGGCGGTGCCCCAACACCTCATGGAAGAAGACAGCCGCGGCTCGCCCGGAAAGAAGCGCGGGCCCGTCGAAAGGCTCGGCCAGGGGAGCTTGGCGCAGCGCCTTCAGGTCCGACGCCATTTTCTCTTCCTTGGCGGTCAACTCTTTTTCGGACGGCAGCCCCTCGGGTTTCGTCGATTCAAACGTCTCGACGCGCACCAGGTCCATCCCGTCGTCCGCTCGCGTGTTGGCCTCGACTACAAGCCTCGCCATGAGGCCGGGAGTTTCCACTTTGCTTCCCTCACTGGAAACAAAGTAGGAAATCGTCTGCTCGACTTGCAACGTCACCGTGGAGCTGTAGATTTCGGGATATTTCCGGAAGAGCGCCGAATATTTCCTAACTTTTTCCTCCCATTCCTTTTGATTGAACGCGATGGGAGCGGCCGGCGCTTCCACGTGCGCCTGGGCAGCCTCCTGTGAAAAATCGGGAGACTTGTCTTCCTCCGCGGCATTGACGGAATTGTTGGTCATCACCTTGGCGTAGGCGGGCGTAGCGCGGCGGTATTCCCGGTCGGTCAGTTCCCACAAGGTGCGCGCAATCGCGTCCCGATCGTCGGCCAGAGGGAGGGCGCCGGAGCTGATTCCGGAATCGCGATTTTCATTGTGCGTATTGTCCATGGCGGGAGAGCCAACGCGCATGGTCACATCCGCCCAACGGCGATTCCCCATATTGGAGGTGACAATCGTTCCATACGTTCCCGCGACGACCATGGTGTGCTGGTCGTACACTTCGTAGCTGATGAAGTACGGCGCGGGATCGGATTTTTCTAGGGAGGTTCTTGCGCGCTCCAGTTCCGCCTGCATCGTTGACAGGAGAACCCCCTCGCCTTTGTCGGCGGCCGGTGCGCTCCAGGCAAGAATTCCACTCGCGGCAAAGATGGCTGGAAATAACAGGGAAATCGTGAGCCGGAATCGTTTCATGGGGGTGTTAGACGTACGGCCTCCTGCTTTCGATAGATGCCGAATGACGGGCCCGCGCACCACTGGTTTTTTACCTCTGCCCGATCACCAGATAATGCCCGGAATCGGTGCGCCGGGCAAACGGTTTTACATTTCAGTGAATCTAAGAGGCAGGGCGTTGACCTCGTCCTGTTGCCGGAACTAAGATGCGTCGATATCGCTTATCAGTTGGTTTTAAGTAGCACAGCCACTCTTGGCTGTGTGCTTTTTCCCGAGCTTACTTTTAGATGGAGAAATCATGCCCAGCCGCAGAAAATTTCTAAAGAATCTTGTCAGCGCGTCCGCGGGCCTCTGGTTCGTGGATTGCGGCCTGTCACAAGTGTTTGCTGCCGCCCCACAATCGGGCGCGGCAGGCAAGCGCCGCCAAATCACGGTAGGAGGCCGCCGCGCCCGCATGATCGACATACACGCGCACTGCTACGTGGACCTGCACGATCTAATCGATGGACATCCGGAAGCCCTGATCCCCAATGGCGGCCCGCCCACATTCGATGGCGCGTTTCTCAGCCCTACAAGAGATGTGGACGCGCGCCTTCGCCACATGGACGAGCACGGAATCGACATCCAGGCCGTGAGCCTCGCCCCCGCGTACAACTATTGGGCGGACCGCGACCTCGCCGGCAAGATCGTCTCGCGCCAGAACGAACAAATCGCCGCATTATGCGCCGCTCATCCGGACCGCTTCGTGGGCCTCGGCGGGCTGGCCTTGCAGCATCCCGATATGGCCGTCGAGCAAATGGTGCATGGCGTAAAACAGTTGGGATTCCGCGGATTTGAAATTGCCGGCAGCGTGAATGGAGACGAATTGGCAAATCCCAAATTCGATCCGGTATGGGCCAAGGCCGAGGAACTGGGAATCCTGCTGCTCTTGCATCCCGCAACCTTCGTGGAAGGCCTGAAGCGTTTTCAGGGCAACGGATTTCTGCCCAACGTCGTGGGCAATCCTTTAGAAACGACGGTAGCCTTCACTCACCTGATTTTCGAGGGCACGCTGGACCGCTACCCCGGCCTGAAAATCTGCGGCTCGCACGGCGGCGGCTATTTGCCTTCGTACGCAGGCCGCACCGATCATTGCGCGGAGCTGAGCAATCGCTGCAAGCCCGTGAAAAAACATCCCAGCGAATATTTCAAGCAACAGCTCTATTGCGACTCGATCGTCTTCACGGCGGAAGGATTGCGCCATCTGGTCGCCGAAGTCGGCGCGAGCCACGTCCTGTTCGGCACGGATTTTCCATTCGACGTGATCGATCCCTTCATGGGCGACCCGCGCGAAGCAGATTTCGTGCTCGGCGCCGCCGGCCTGAGCGAAGCCGATCAGCGCGCCATCCTTGGCGAAACCGCCGCGAAATTGCTGGGGATTAAGTAGGACAGCCACTCTTGGCTGTCCTCCGGCGTGTACTTGTTGCAATTCCAATTGTTACACTGGCACGTGTCAGTGCATCTTCAGGGACAGCCAAGAGTGGCTGTCCTACTCGCGCTCGACCAAGGCCAGTCTTCAGGATTTCTAGCCAGCCCGGCAGCAACAGGATTGCGTTCGATATACAGCCGAACGCGATCAATCTGGGCGCCGTTCCTGATCCAATGATCGAAAGTCTCATCCTGCCAGAAATGTTTCCCGGTTCGCCCGAGAATTTGGTTAGCCTCGCGAGCAGTAACGCCTTTGAGACCGTTCGTAACCCGCTCGAGGGAAATAGAAGGATCGAGAAGAGCATGCACATGGTTAGGCATGACGGCGAACGCTTGAAGCGTGTATTGATGCAGGTCGCGCTCGCCTCGATAGAGCGCGGCGACAACACACTGGGCAATCCTGGGCTCGTTCAACCAGAGAGGCCCCGCACTAGCCTTGTCCAAAGCCCGGTCGGCCCTGAGGAAATCCCTGCCAGCTGACTTGCTACGCTGCCTTTGAAGCTCGGCAATGACGTCGCCAGGCAAAGAACCGTAAAGTCTCCAAGTGAGGAAAATTGTTCTACCACCGGGGTTCCAGTGGGGCAAATGCCGTACGTAATAGTCCATCGGTGTAGTAGCCGGATGGTAACAGATTCGATGTAGGACAGCCAGTCTTGGCTGTCCTCGAGCATGCTCCGACAAGTGCCGGAGGACAGCCAAGAGTGGCTGTCCTACAAAAGCGACACACGCACTCACACATTGCTGTTTGCGGCGGCCCGCGCGATACTCCTCCCATGTACAGCGAAGCCGTCCTCGATCATTTTCAGAACCCGCGGAATGCGGGCACGCTCGACGCGGCCACCGCCACGGTTTCCGTGGAAAATCCCGTCTGCGGCGACATCCTCGAGCTCTCCGCTCGCCTGGAGGCGGGCCGCATCGCGGAAGCGCGATTCCGCACGCGCGGTTGCGTCACGGCGGTCGCGTGTTCGTCCCTCTTAACGGAATTGCTGCGCGGAAAAACTCCGGCCGAGGCGCGCGCCATCACCTCCGAGCAAATTTCGGAAGCGCTCGGCGGCCTCCCGCAAGCCACGTTGCATGGCGCGCAACTCGCGCGCGACGCCGTCGAGGCTCTGCTTGCCAAGCTGAACTAGAAAAGATTTGACACAGAGGACACAGAGCGTACGGAGAAACCACGGAAGGGAAGCCTCAATTCGGGCTTTTCTCTGCTTTCGCGCGCCGCTTCGGCTAGTTCGCGTCCGGTCCGATCGCGCGCTTCAGCATGTCAGGGTCGTTGAGATTCAAGACGACGCCCTCTTCGTCGGTTGGGACCTCGAGGACGTCCCCGGCGTGAGCCCAGACGACGGAGCGTGCACCTTTGTCGGCAGGCGCTGCGAGCAGTTCGCTAAAAAGCGCATTTGAAAAAATCGCTGGATGGCCTCGCCGGCCATTGTACGTAGGAAGAACGATGGCCTTCTTGTCCGCGTAAAACCGTTCCACCAAATCGCTGACCAGGCGCGCACTCACCAAAGGATGATCGACCGGGCAGAGAACGATCCCGTCGATTTCGACTCCTTCCAGACTGCGCAAGCCCGCGCAGATGGAGGAAAGTTGTCCTTGCTCCCACTCAGGATTTAAGACCACGACCGACGGATCGAGTTTCGCAATCGTCCGGATCACTTCCGCGCCCGCGCCCAGCACGATGCGCGTCACGCCAATGCGCGGATGGCGCGTCACTTCGATCAAGTGTTCGAGGAAGGTCCCTTCGCGGTAGGGGAGCAGGGCTTTCGGTCTTCCCATCCGGCTCGAAGCGCCGGCGGAGAGGATAACGGCGGCAAGCAAACGGGTTCCTTTATGCAAAAGTTTACGATGATCGTTCGCTGTGAACCGAGGCCGGCGCTGCGTGTTCGACATTCACGGCTTTGTGCGGCAGATTGTTCGCGCCGCGGCGAATCGCGATCAGTTCGGCCGTGATGCTTATGGCGATTTCTTCCGGAGTCAGCGCTCCAATGTCGAGCCCCACGGGGGCATGCACGCTCGCAAATTTTTCCACCGGGATGCCTTCTTTTTCCAGCGCGCGGTAAACCGAAAGCACTTTCCGCTTGCTCCCGATCATTCCGATATAGCGCGGCGAAGTGCTCACAGCCCAGCGAAGGACGTGCATGTCGTCCTTGTGCCCGCGCGTGACGATCACCATGTACGTCGCGGCTGTGGGCTTGATCTTTTCAAACGCTTCCTCGAAGCTGGTGTGAATCTCCTGCGCCATCGGAAATCGCTCGCGGTTGGCGAACGATTCGCGGTCGTCGACGACGCCGATGGCGAAGCCCGCCGTATTCGCCGCGTTGGCGAGAGCGATCGAAACGTGGCCTCCGCCGAAAATGTAAAGGATCGGCTGCGGCAGGATCGGCTCGACAAAAATTTCGAGCGTCCCGCCGCAAATCAGGCCGTTATCGTAATTGGCTTCGTTATTCAGGCTGAAGGTCATCTTCCGGGGCGCCTCGGCCTGCATCACTTCCTTCGCCGCCGCCCACACTTCCGCTTCCACGCACCCGCCGCCGATTGTGCCGGCGATAGATCCGTCCTCGCGCACCAGCATCCGCGAGCTTTCATAGCTCGGGATCGAGCCGTTCGTGTGGACGATCGTGGCCAAAGCCCCGCGCCTGCCCGCGCGCCGAAGCTTTACGACTTCTTCAAATAGATCCATAGGGAAGCGCCTGAAAGTAGGGTACGGCGCGCGCTCCAACCTGTCAACGTCTCCGCCTGCTCCGGGTAACGGGCCGCCCCCATTCGTGCAAAGAGGGAGGCGTAGGCAGGCACGAACGGAGGTGAGTCCGCCGCGGAATGGGGATTTGCGGCTTGCCGTTTGGACACGCCCCGTTCGGCAAGCCGCGAGCAATCCCCAATATCGGCGATCCGCGGCGGACCCTCTGAGGGAAGGTGCTATGGAGGGTTGCAGCTACCTGTTAAATCTCGCGCCGGGCTTCATCCGCTTCCTCGGCGAGATCGTGCAGGAATTCAAAGAAATCCGGAGTTTGGCCGCGGAACAGGCCGTCTGCCGTGAGGGCCTTAACCGCTCCCATGGCGACTCCCTTCGTGGCTGTCGGCCGGATGATCGAGCACGAAGGAAACTTTTTGCTGAGGAACACGGTCGGCTCCGGCATGATCAAGTTGGACTGCAATGTTTCGGGTTGCGGAATGTCGGCCGTCAGGTCTGGAAACACCAGCGCGCCGTCCGTCAACGGAATGGCGTTGCCCGCCTTGTCATGCCAGGTCTGAAAGTGCATGATTTCCGTCCCGCCGATGCTCAGCACGATGCGCAACACTTCCACGTTGGAGACTCTCTGCGCTAGCGAAGCATAGAGACTCGTTCCACCCTGCTCGATGAATGCAAAGTGAAATCCCGCGGTATTGGCGATGGCCTGAACGTGATTGTCGACGGGCACGATTGTGCTCCCAATTTCGAGTTCCGCGTTGTTCCGGGGAATCGCGGTAAATTTCCCCGCGGCCAGAGTGGGGACGGCATTCGGAAACGTGTCTCCGAGATCAGGATTCTTGTTGTCGCTGCGGTAGCGCACCCACCAGCTTGTGTCTACGGATAGTTCCATGAGATTGGTGAGACGCTTTTTGGACGCGACGCCGGGAATGTCTGTCACCTGGCTGCCTTCGAGAGTGCGGAATTGGTCCAGGTCAACCGGTTTTGCGCCTTTCGACTTCAGATAAGCGTTGATGAAGAGCTCGTGGCTCAGTTCATCGTCCGTATTGTCGGAGATGTACTGCGGCATGTCGCCATCAAGCTGGATGAGGCCTGTCTTATAGCCGGAGTCCGGGGTATCTTGTCCCGCGAGCTCCGTGTATTGCTGCCACAAATCGGTCTCGAGGATTTCAGCCGCGGCCAGAAACCTCAGGATTGCGGCGTCTCCTTCCGTAATACCGTCATCGTGGTCGGCCCCTAAAGCGGCGAGGCCGTTGGACAGCAATCCCACCCCGACGGTTGCTGCGCTGGCGGCCAGGCTGTTCTTCAAGAATGATCGCCGGTTCGCAGACTTGCGGATTGCAATTTCCGATTGCTTCATTGTCTTTTTTCTCCTCTACGTAAATGTTTTTCGATTTTGTTACGTGCCACACCCAAGAGAATGGCCTTAGTAGCAGGATGATCGCCGCGGGAAAAGCCGCCGCCCAGATACTCCACTACCCAGGCCTTTCCCGCTATCGATCTGTCCCGGACAACGAAGGTAGCGGGATTTATCCACTCTCGTGTCACGACAAAGTCAAATGGAAGTCAACGTCTTGCGAGGGAGAATTAACAATTTCCAGACAGGGAGGAGGCAACCAAGAGACAAGAAAATAGAGTGACTGGAGCTGGTCCTGGTATCCGACTAAGGGTGGTTCACCGCGGGAATTGTGCGTGAGGGCACGCCACATGAATATAGTGGAATGCCCCAACGCGATGCGCTTTCGCACTTGAGGTATGGATCAGTTCTGTCCGGCAGCCTTGGAGAAGAATGCGTCCTGCCGGCGTTTCATGTCTTCCGGAGCCACATCTTCGATATGCGTGGCGATGCCCCATTGCTGGCCGAACGGGTCGGTCAGTTTCCCGTAGCGGTCGCCCCAGAACATGTCTTGCAACGGCATATCGACTCGGGCGCCTCCTTTTACCGCGCGGTTAAAAATCGCGTCGGCGTCTGGGACGTACAAATGGATGTACATAGGGTTGCTGACCCCTTCGCTTGGAGTCGGCACCGGCGTCTTGCTCATCGTGTCGTTGATGAAGAATTTCGAGTCGCCGATCTGCAATTCCGCGTGCATGATTTCGCCGTTAGGTCCGGGCGCCCGGCGGAGTTCTGTGGCGCCAAAGGCAGTCTTGTAGAATTCGATGGCGCGCGCCGCGTTCCGGCAAACAAAGTTCGGCGTCATGGTGCGGTATCCTTCCGGGACGGGTTTTACTTGATTTGGCATAGGAATCTCCTTTTCGGTTTTTCGGGGCGGGGATCCGCGGCTCTGAAACGAGAAGCGGGAGCGATCATCGCGATTGTGCGGCTCCGCCCGCGGCCATGTCAATACAGCGGCGCGGAAATTCACACGGTTTTCACATAGTGTCGCCGCTAGTCAACTCCTCCCGAGCATGAGTGGAACGGAACGAGAGAGTGTGAGAAAATGTATTGGAACGACGAGGCCCCATGAGCACATCCGCTGGCAAGAACGTGACCCTGGAAAAGCCGGACGATTTCGGCAAGCTGCTGCAAGACGAAGGGATTATCTTCACGCAGCTCGATAAGGCCGTGAACTGGGCGCGCAAGAGTTCCATCTGGCCGCTGGGATTCGGTTTGGCCTGCTGTGCCATCGAGATGATGTCGATGGCCGCGTCGCGTTTCGACGTGGCGCGTTTCGGCTCGGAGGTATTTCGTCCGTCCCCTCGCCAGGCCGACTTGATGATCATCGCCGGGCGCGTTTCGCAGAAAATGGCGCCGGTCATCAAGCAGCTTCACGCGCAAATGCCGGAGCCCAAGTGGGTGATTTCGATGGGCGCCTGCGCGACGTCCGGCGGCGTCTTCAACAATTACGCCATCGTGCAGGGAGTCAACCAGGTCATCCCCGTGGACATCTACGTTCCCGGATGCCCGCCCCGGCCCGAGGCCCTGCTCTACGCCATTCTGCAACTGCAAGAGAAAATCGCCAACGAACGCGGCAGCTTCAAGCGCGCCCTGAACATCGCGTAAGGAAGATCCGTTCCCGGAAATGAGTGCCGGAAGTTCCTCTGCTTTTTACCCAGTATATTCGTTCCCGATTGCGCGATTAGGAAGTGGCGTTGTCACTGAGCCAAACGATATGATGGCGCATCCCACGCGGGGAGGAAACATTGACCAATATTGAGGCTGTGCAACCGAGACCCGAAGAGGCCGCGACGATGCCGTATGCTCCGGCCGTGAGTGTCGAAACGCCGGCGGAACTCGTTTTCATTTCCGGAGCGACGTCGTCGCCTCTCTACCACAAACATCCGCACGTTCCCCAGGAGCACGTTCAACCCGACGACATTCGCGAGCAGACTCGCCGCGCGATGGAAAACATCAAGATTGTTCTCGACCACAAGAAGTTGACCTGGCGCAATGTCATCAAGGTCACGAAGTACTTGACGGATATGCGCGAGGCGGATGCCATGCACGAAGTGATGAACGGCTACTTCGGCGAGTGGCGGCCGGCCAGCACCACGATCTGCATCAACAACCTGAGCTCACCCGGCGCGCGCGTCGAAATCGATATGATTGCCGCAGGCCCATTGACCCGGTAGTGATTCGTGGATTTGGAAAGAACGGTCGTACAACGAGTGGCGAGAATTGCGGCCGTACTGAGATCAATGCAAGGCGCACCCAGCGTCTAATGGCGAGGGTGCGTAAACCATCCCAATCCCAGCCGCAATTGCACCGTATTGATGCCGGGATTAAGCGCTTGCAACCCCGCGTTCGAGATGTGCACGAAGCGCACGTCCGCGGTCCAATTCATTTTGCCCGCCAGAAAATGCAAGCCGACCGCGCCGGCCGTCGTGAAATTGATGCGGGAAGTTCCCGGCGGAACTTGAGTGTTGGTAAAAAGAACTCCGCCGTCGAGATCGATGTAAGGTACGACGCGGCCGTGCGTATCGAAATCCCAGATCAGCCCAACAGGATTTACCGCGGCGCCATACGCGGTATTCGTCGGCTGAAAAACCACGAAGACCGGAACCGCGTCGACCGCGTACTCGAATCGCCCGCGCAGGAAGCCGGGACCACGCGGCTCCGTAATCACCCATCCGTAGCGAAAGCCCGCGCTCCAAACGCCCGTATGCTGCGCAATCCCATTCGTACCATGTCCTCCAGCAGTCCAAATTTCGATCTCATTCCCATCCGTCTCCGGCCCATCCTGGGCGCGCAACGTCGCAGCGAAACCGGCGAGAAACATCCCGCAAATAAGGAACAAAATTCCATAAGACTTCATCGATGAGCTTCTCCGCGCGGAAATTCTTTGTCCATAAGGTAGGGAACGATACCGGAACTCCCGCGAATACTCAATCGCGCCGGGCCGCGTCTTTCAAGCCGGGGTTTTCCTGGCAAGGAGCGGAGCGGCAATCACTTCCGCTCGCGCGCCTGCGGCGTCGAGAATGGTTCCGAGGGCGGAATGCTCACGGCGCACGTAACCCAGGCCGATCGCCCGGCCGAGCAAGGGAGAATAACCGGTGCTCGTGACGCTGCCGGCTTCGTTCCCCTCGTGCAGCAGGTTCGTTCCGGGAGGCGGGGCCACAGCGGCGGAAAACTGCAGCTCCGTGAGCCGCCGGTTGACGTGACCGCGCGAGCGGACCCGCTCAACGATCTCCTGGCCGGTGTAGCATCCTTTTGCGTAGTTAATGTGCGTGTGTTCGAGGCCCGCCTCGTGCGGTATTTGCTTGTCGCCGAAGTCGATGCCGAACCAGGGCGCGCCCAATTCCAGGCGCACGGAGTTAAGAGCTTCCATCCCAGCGAGCGCTCCCCCAGTTGAGCGGACGCGCATGGAAAGCTCGCGCCACAGATTCACAAGATATTCACGAGGGATGATCAACGAAGCCGCAGGTTCGCCTGCGATTTCTTGACGAACCATTCGGCAGGTGAATTGCCCGAGCTTTACCTCTTTGTGTGAAAGCAGCGGCATGTCCGCAAAGTTTCCCACGCCAAGTTCCGATAGCAGTTTCGCGGCGCGAGGGCCCACCAGGTCCAGCGTTCCCGTGAAGGAGGTCACATCCTCGAGTTCGACATCGTCCATGATGATGAATTTGCTGAACGTGGCAAACGTCCGCTCGTTGACCATCGCATGGGAGATCGCCAGGATTCGCGACTCCAGCGCAAATGTCTCCATCTCCGCGAGAATGTGACCTTGCGGATTCAGGAGCAGTCCAACGGTTCCTTGGCCGGGTTTCAGATCGCGGACGTTCGAGGTCAGCAAGGCATTCAGATAGCGATGCCGGTCGGGGCCGGCGAACGAGAGGGCCGCCCGATAATTCGTGTCTACGAGGGCCACCGCCCTGCGCAGCGCCGCGTATTCCTCCGTGAATTCACCGAACCGCGCGGGCAGCCGCGTGCCAAAATATTCGCCGATCGTTGCTCCAGACGATCGATGCATCTCAAGCAATGGAGTTTCCAGCGGCATGTTCCGACGGACTCCTCAAAATCTACAATACCATCATAGCAGAATGAATTATTGCGCTCTTGGAAGGACAGCCACTCTTGGCTGTCCCTGTTAGTCCTGCGAAACTCTGCGAGGACAGCCAGGAGTGGCTGTCCTACGAGCGAGCCTTCCAATGTTATATTGAGCCGTATGCGGGAAACCCCAAAACTCATTCACGAAATTCTTCCTGTCGGCATGTTGCAGTGCAATTGCCACATTGTCGGCGATCCGCAGACCCGCGAAGCGATCGTCATCGATCCGGGCGACGATGCCGCCCGAATCCTGGAAGTCATCGAGCGTCATCATTTGAAGGTCACGGCCATCGTGGTTACGCACACGCACATCGATCACGTCGTCGGATTGCACCGCGTGCACGAAGCGACCGGCGCCCCTGTCTATTTGCATGCCGACGATCTTGGTCTGTACCGCATGCTGGACGTGCAAGCGTCGTGGCTAGGCTGGAAAACCCCGGAAGTAGTGAAAATCGATCAATTGGTGAGTGAAGGCGACGTGATCCGCTGGGGCCGCTACGAAGCGCAAATTCTTCACACGCCCGGCCACACCCCGGGCAGCATCTGCCTGTACATGCCTTCGGATATGCCCGCCGCGCCTACCGACGCTCGCGCCGCGAAGCCCACCCTTCGCGGTACCGGCCAACTGTTTGCAGGGGACACGCTATTCGCCGGGAGCATCGGCCGCACCGACCTCTGGGGAGGTTCGTTCACTGGAATCATCCGTTCGCTGAAAGGAAAATTGCTCGAGCTCCCTGACGCCACCGTCGTCTACCCGGGACACGGCGAATCCACCACGATCGGCAAAGAGCGCGCCACGAATCCGTTTCTGGCAGGGAAGTAAGCAGCCCCAGTGGCGCAGGCTTGAAGCCTGTGGGGTTTGGTCCTTGCAAGGACTAACCCCCACAGGCTGAAACCTGCGCCACAAATGCAATTAGTTAGCTCGCAGGCGATTCTCCCTCTCCACCCGCAAGTCTTCCATGACGCTCTGGATCAGCTCCTTGGCCTTGCGCAATTCATCCGTAATGATTTGAATGTCCATCGTGGGCTTGCTGGGATCGCGCTGGCTGTGGCAATACACTCCATGCTGCCCCACGAGCACCATGGCGTTGGTCACGCGGTCGAGCGTCACGGCCAGCCGCCCGCGGTGCGCCCCGAGCATCTGTTCGTAGTGTTGCAGCTCATCCTTGTGATCCTCAAAAGCCGACATGGCAACTCCTCCAGACTACGCTCACCCTTAGATTTTCAGATTTCCAAATTACGCGGTTCGGCGAAGAATGGCAATCCATCCCAAAAGATGATAGGTAGAGGGACGTAATACGCCAAATTTTTTCTAGGAGCCCCGGAGGGGCGGCACATGCGGCCTGACAATATTCGTGCCCGCCAATTTACAGGAGCTTCGGCCCCTCATCCTGTTGCACGGATGGAACCTCCGTCGTGCCGGAAACTTTACACTCCGGGTAACCGGTCGGATAATTCAAAATGACTTACGAGCCCCTCCACGAGCGGTTCGAGGTCGTGGGGCCTGACGGCAGCCGTCTCGAAATTAATTTTGTCCGTGCGGGTTTTTTGACCGAGGGGGACCGGCCTGAACTTTTCTTCTTTCGCGTAAATGGAGAAGAAGCGGTGGTTGGAATTTCCGGTTTGAGCCTGGCTCGATTTGAGCGCGGGCGCAGCCGTTTGTCCCGCGAGCAGAAAATAGATGTCACCGGACTGTGGCTGAAACGGCAGATTCAAGCCGGCTTGTACCTCGATTCAAGGAGCCTGTACATCCAAGACGATGAGCTGGCAAATCTGGCAAGCGAACTCGATTTTACTGAGTGAGGTAGCGATGAGACGCTCTGATCTGGTGCAGTCGCCGTCCAAGGGTTCCACCCCGCGCACGACGCAAATTGTTTTTGGGGAGCGCCAGCACCTTCTCCGCGTGCTTGATTCTCTGGAGACGACCGCCGTGCCGCAGGTGCGTCTCAATCAGGAGCGCCGTGTGATCGAAGAGTTGATCCACGAACGCACGCGCGAGCTCAATCACATCAATTCGTCCTGGGATGAAAAAGTCGGCCTCGTCCTGAACGCGGATTCCAAATCCGAAATGCTGGACAAGCTCGAGCGCGAGGCGCCCCAGTCCGATTACTACCTCCTCCGCCTGATCAGCGAGCACCCGAAAGTCACGTCCAAGACGCTGGCCCGCCTGGCCAAGCATCCCTACGCCGCGATCCGCGAAAATGTCGCGCGTCACCCGAACGCCGACCCCACCACGCTCGCGTGGCTCGCGAAAGACCGCAGCCAGCCGCTGTGGTACCTCGTGGCGTTCAATCCCAATACGCCGTCGGTTCTGCGCCGCAAATTGCAAGACCGCCTGCGCAAGCTGGGGCAGAGCACTTCGAGCAAGTAAAAATCGGATCTTCGCATGTCGTCCCTGTATCAATCATAGGATTTGTCGAAACCTGGAGTGTTCTTATCTGGAGCGGTGCTCCGAAATGCGTAAAGAAGCAGTCATGGACCAGATCCGGGACGCGTTCGTTGCATCCCCCTATCCCGGTGATCGATTTCTTCAAGGCACATTCGAGGGCTGTGAGCCGTCCGAAGAAGTCGGCGCTTTCGTCGGGAAAACCGACTGGAGAGTGCTCGATTCCACGATGCTGGACAGCCACTATTCCGCGCTCAGCTTTTTCTCCGACGGTGGATTTCGCTTTTTCCTTCCCGCCTACCTGATCGCCGACCTGCGCGAGGAACTGCATACAGCGGACCCCTTGTTTCACTTGTGGCATGGATTCGCCGCGACTTCCGCCGACGTGCCCGTCGGGGCGGAGATATTTCGTCGCAATTCCGGCGGGAGGACGCTCCTGAACCCCAAACGCTTTGGCGCAATGACGTGGAGTGACTATGCTCGCCATCGTCTGTCAGTGTTCACTCGGGAAGAGGCGAAAGCTATCGTCGCGTACATGATCTACAAGCGCGAACGCGACACGATGGGCCTCCATACATCGCAAATTGATACGGCTCTCAAGGAGTTCTGGTTTGATCGCGCTGAGAACGCACCGACGCACGCGGATGTGGAGGCCCTTGCGCGAGAAGAAGAAAGGCTCACGACAGCGCTTTTGCGCATGCGGGAAGAAAAGAAATAGCGATGACACCCAAGAACGTATCCAAGGTTGCTTGCAGGATTACTCTCTTAACGAAAGTAGTGGGCCAGGCACGCTATGAGGCATGAGGCCACTGCTTCTCATCTGCTGCCGTGCGTGGCGGCCAAGTACTTCTGCAGCGCCTTCTTGTACGAATCGTTTTCCGGGTCGCGGGCCAGCGCCTTTTCTTCCGTTTCCACCGCCTTGTCATTCTGTCCATCGGCGAAATAGGCTGCGGCCAGGGTGTCGAGGTAGTCGGGATTACTCCCCGCGGCGACGGCTTTGGTTGCCAAAGCAATGGCCGCTTGCGGATTTCGGACTTTCGATTCCGTGGAGGTGGCCATCAGCAGAGCGAGGTTGTTCATGGCCGGAACGTAGTTCTGGTCTACGGCTCTTCGGTACCACGTCGCGGCCTCGACGGGATCCTCGGGCACGCCGTCGCCATTCTCGTACAAGACTCCAAGACCTTGCTGCCCGGCTGCAAGATTCTGCAGCGCCGCTTTGTGCATCCAATTCGCCGCTTCCTTCAAATTTCTCGGAACGCCCAAGCCTTGGGTATACAGGACGGCGAGGTTATGCTCGCTTTCCGCGTCGCCCTGCTCGGCCGCAAGGCGCAGCCACTTGGCGGCCTCCGCGATATCCGCCGGAACGCCGCGACCCTTGAAATACATCTCGGCCAGATAGCGCTCGGCGACCGGACTATCCTGATCCGCGGCCTTGCGCAGCCATTTCAAGGCTTCCGCCTCGTCTTTCGCTACGCCGTCGCCGGTCAGGTAAATTACGCCCAATTGCACTTGCGCGTTCACGTTCCCGGCGTAGGCGACCTCCTTGAGATCGGCGATCACTTTCTTCTTGGCCGATGCTTGATCGGACGATTGCGACGGCGCCAATTTACATGGAAGGAGAAGCAATGCCGCCACCAGCATGGCCACGCCCAATTTGATTTGTAATTTCCTCATTGTCAGGCTGCCTGAAAAGGGAGCTTATCACGGTTCGATATTTTGGACTTTACATGTAGCACAGCCACTCTTGGCTGTGCGGATTTTGCGATTGTGGTTTGATGGGTAGCTGCCCATGCGACTCACAAAATCGCACAGCCAAGAGTGGCTGTGCTACTCGATTGTTCCGCAAGCTGTTGAGCCGCTAGATGGTCTTCGTCTGCCCGCCGTCGAGATCGATCAGCGCGCCCTGCATGTAGCGCGACTGCGGCGACACCATGAACGCCGCGAGATTCGCTACATCCTCGGGTTCGCCCAGCCGGACGATATTTGATTTGCGAACGATCGCTTCCAGGGTAGCGGTCATATCGCCGCCGTGTTGCGCGGCCTCGTCCACGAGCAGCTGCTTCAGCCGGTCGGTCCTGATACGCCCGGGATTGATCGCGTTCACTTGGACGCCGTCCTGAATGCCGATGTCCGCGACCGCCTTCGTGAACGAGAGGCAGGCGCCGTTCACCGAGCCGCCAATGGTGAATTCCGCGCTGGGCGTGCGTCCGCCCGCGCCGATGATATTCAACACAGAGCCGCGTCGCGCCTTGAGGTGAGGCCACGCCGCGCGCGTGAGGCGCACTGCGCCCATGAATTTCAGCGCAAATCCGTCCGCCCAATCCGCGTCCGTCAATTCAAAAAAATCGCCGCGCTTTGTGGCGCCCGCATTATTCACCACGATGTCGATGGCTCCGTGAGCTTTAAGTGCAGCACCCACCAGCGCAGCAGGAACACTGGGTTCGCGCAGGTCCCCCGCGACGGTGGTCGCTTTGCCGCCGTTGGATTTAATCTCCGACGCAACCTTGGCCAGGTCGGCGTCGGTCCTCGCGGCTAGGACGAGCGTAGCGCCATCCTGCGCAAGCCGCAGCGCGATCGCGCGCCCAATCCCCCGGCTCGCCCCGGTTACGATCGCGATTTTTCCTTCCAGCGGTTTCTGGTCAGCCATTCTGTGTGCTCCTTCTCTTTTCGCGCCGGATCGACTGCAAGAAAACAATAAATGGGAGATGCAGTTTACCCCGCATCCGGTTTAAGTAGAACAGGCTTCAGCCTGTTGGTTCTCTTAGCGCCCGCAAAAAGTCAAACCCCACAGGCTGAAGCCCGTGCGACAAAAAATAGAAAAGACAAATTGGCTCTTTACACCCGAAAAAGATACTATAGATTGGCCTGATTGGATCAGCCAATGATTCCTCTCCATCTCCAACCCGAAAGCCACGTCCCGCTCTACATCCAGTTGCGCGATCAGATCCGCGCGTTGGTTCATGGAGGCGATTTGCGTCCGGGGGAGCGCATTCCCGCAAGCCGCGAACTCGCGACGCAGCTAGGCGTTCACCGCACCACGGTCGCGAACGCGTACGCCGAACTCGAATCCGAAGGGCTCATCAGCGGCCACGTAGGGCGCGGCACTTTCATTCGCGGCGAAAACGTGGCCAGGAAAATTTCAGCCGTCCCGCATCCGGCTTCGGTCGGCGAAGGCCTCCGTTGGGAATCGCTCTTCGCTGACGAGCGCGGCGAGGAAATCCTGAGCCGCCTGACCCAGGCCGCTCCTCGCGGCTCCATTTCTTTCGTGATGGCGCGGCCTGCGGCGGAATTTTTTCCCATCGAGGAATTGAGAAAGTGCTCGAACGCGGTGTGGCGGCGCGAAGGCACCGAAATTCTTCAGTTCGGCCCGTCGGACGGATACCCGCCGCTCAAGCAGGCGCTCGTCGCCATGCTGCGAGCGGAGGGATACGAAGCGGGCGACGAAAATTTGCTGATCACCGATGGCTGCCAGCAGGCGCTCGATCTGGTCTGCAAAGCGTTCCTGCGCCCGGGCGACACGGTTTTGCTCGAGAATCCGGCGTATCCCGGCGCGCTGGCCGTTTTTACCGGAGCGCGCGCCCGAATTCTGGGAGTCCCCGTGAAAACGGATTCCGGACCCGGCATGACTCCGGGCGTGGACGTCTCCGCGATCGAAGCGGTGCTCATGCAGAATCGCGTGAAGATGATGGTCCTCACCCCGGACTTTCACAATCCGACCGGGACGACGCTGCCGGTTGCCGAACGCCGCCGTTTGCTCGAGATCGCCGCGCGGTTTCAAGTGCCGGTCATCGAAGACCACATTTACGCGCGCCTGAGCGCCCGCGGGGAGCGCGTTCCGTCGCTGAAGCAACTCGACCGTTCGAACATCGTCATTCAGGTTGACAGCTTTTCGAAAATTGCGTTTCCGGGAATGCGCGTGGGCTGGATCGTCGCCCCTTCGAATGTCATCGATCGGCTGCGCCTGGTGAAGCAGTCCACCGATTTGCACACCGGTCATCTCGCGCAGGCCATCCTGGCCGAATACGTGCATCGCGGACTTCTCGGTCGTCACCTGGAACGTACCCGCAAGGCCTATAGCGGGCGCCTGGCTGCGCTCGAACAGGCGCTAGGCCGCTACATGCCTTCCGGAACGAAATGGACGCGCCCTGAGGGCGGCATGTGCGTTTGGGTCGAGCTGCCTCCGGGATTCGATTCGAACGAATTATTGATCCACACGCGCGAACGCGGCGTGGTGTTTGCCCCAGGGCGATATTTTTATTTCCAGAATCCGCAGCCAAACACGCTGCGCCTCGGCTTTGCGGGAGTAGCCGAGCGTGAGATCGCGCGAGGAATCGCGACGCTCGCCGATGTGTTGCGCGTCGAAATGCGCAAGCGCCAGCGTGGAGCCCGCCGCGCGGAGGTCCCGCGAGTCGCGCTGGTGTAGCGCCCGCCTTCAGGCGGGCATGTGCTTGATTCCAAAGTGCCCGCCTGAAGGCGGGCGCTACGAGAGGGCGATGAAGCTCGATCCAAAACCCGAGAACCCATGCTTCGGCTGCGGCGGCGCGAACCCGCGCGGAATGCAACTCTCTTTCGAACAGGATGACGCGCGCCAGCGCATCGTGGGACGCTTCCGTCTGGGAGAAGAATACCAGGGCGGCTCGGGCTTCCTTCACGGCGGGATCATTGCGTTGCTTCTGGACGAAGCCATGGGCAAAGCAGCCCGGTTTCACTCCGAGCATGCCGTCACGGCGGACCTTCGAGTGGAGTACAAGCGCCCCATCCGCGTAAACTCGGAAATCGTGGTGGAGGGATTTGAAACGCGCCGCGACGGCCGTCAGTTGTATCATGCAGGAGAGATTCGGAACGAGGCGGGAGATTTGCTCGCGCGAGGCGAGGGGCGGTTCGTCATCATCGACCGCGAGAAATATAAGTCCCGGTGAATAGTGACTGGTGATTTGTCGAGATTGGGGCGTTCAGGGCGCCGGAAAATCGAGCGAGGAGAAAAAAGAATGACAGCGACAATGGGAAGCAACGGAAACTACGGAACCGATCAGTGGCGCGTGAAGGTGGGCCTTGCGGAGATGCTCAAGGGCGGCGTCATCATGGACGTCACCAACGCCGAGCAGGCGCGCATTGCCGAGGACGCCGGAGCCTGCGCCGTGATGGCGCTCGAGCGCGTTCCGTCCGACATCCGCAAGGAAGGCGGCGTCGCGCGCATGGCCTCGCCGAAAATAATCCGCGAGATCATGAATACGGTGAGCATTCCCGTGATGGCAAAATGTCGCATCGGCCACTTCGCGGAAGCATCGGTGCTTGAGGCTCTCGAGGTGGACTTCATCGACGAGAGCGAAGTCCTGACTCCCGCCGACGAGGAAAATCACGTCTGGAAGCACGAGTTCAAGGTGCCCTTTGTTTGCGGCGCGCGGAACCTGGGAGAGGCGTTGCGGCGGATTGCCGAAGGCGCGGCGATGATACGCACCAAGGGCGAAGCCGGCTCGGGCAACATCGTCGAAGCCGTTCGCCACATGCGCACGATCACTTCGGAGATGCGCCGCCTCACGACGCTGCGGGGCGACGAATTCATGCGCGTCGCAAAAGAACTCGGCACGCCGCTGGACCTCGTGCGCGAAGTTGCGAGCACCGGAAAACTGCCGGTGCCGAATTTTTCGGCGGGCGGAATCGCGACTCCCGCCGACGCCGCGCTTGTGCGCCACTTGGGCGCCGAAGCCGTTTTCGTCGGATCGGGAATTTTCAAGTCCGCCGATCCGGAAAAACGAGCGAAGGCCATCGTGAAAGCCACAACCCATTTCCAGGATCCTAAGGCAGTCCTCGAAGCCTCGGAGGAACTGGGCGAGGCCATGCGGGGCCTGGACATCCGTCAAATCGACGAGAAAGATTTGCTGCAAACGCGAGGTTGGTAGCAGTCGAGAGTTCGTCCTTCCGGAGAATATTTCTTTTTGTCATTCCGAGCGGAGCGAGGAATCTCTTTTTGGTTTAGACCTAGAAAAAGAGAGATTCCTCGGCACGCAGCGTGCCTCGGAATGACAAATTAATTTGCACGGGAACGCGGGAGCAGATAGCGAATGAAGGTTGGAATCCTAGCCGTTCAAGGTGACTTTGAAGCGCATGCGGCGACGCTCGCGCGCATGGGCGCCGATTACGTATTTGTGCGCACGACGCGCGATCTCGAGGGCGTGGACGCAGTCATTTTGCCGGGCGGCGAAAGCACGACGCAATGGAAGTTCCTGGTGGAGGAAGGCCTTGATCAGAGTTTGCTGGCGCACTCAGCGCGGGGCGCCGCGATCTTTGGCACTTGCGCCGGAGCCATCCTGCTGGCGCGCGAAGTTCACAACCCCGCGCAGGAGTCTCTGGGCCTCGCCGATGTTACCGTCATTCGCAACGCCTATGGACGCCAGCTCGCGAGCGAGGTGCGCCACGGCGCCACGGAAATCTCACCCGAGCCCATCGAGATGGTTTTCATTCGCGCTCCGATCATCGAACGCATTGGGCCAGAGGTGGAGGTGCTTGCCAAGTCCGAGGGCCAGCCCGTCCTGATCCGCCAGGGCCACATTCTAATTGCGACATTTCATCCTGAACTCACGAGCGACACCACGGTACACGAATATTTTCTGCGCATGGCGAGGCAAGGCGGCGCGAGGTCGGACAATAATGATTCTCTCCTGAAAATCGCAGGTTCTGGTTAGGGCCTCTAGGTGGCACAGGCTTCAGCCTGTGGGGGTTCGTACTTGCAAGGACTAAAATCTACAGGCTGAAGCCTGTGCCACTCGATCTCGCGAAGGCCTTCTTGAGCCCCGCTGAAATCCGTGTCATTCTGTCTCGTTGGAATCCCAACTCGGAAAGACATTGATGGTCCCGCGCACCAAAGTTTTGTTCTTATGTATTGGCAACGCATGCCGCAGCCAGATGGCGGAGGCCATTGCGAGGCACAACGCATCGGACGTGATTGAGCCGTCGAGCGCAGGGCTCGTGCCGTTTGGGGAGATTCCCAGTACCACGCTTACCGTGCTTCACGAACGCGGCATTTCCGCCGCCGGCCAAAGTTCCAAGCCGCTGCGTTCGGAAGATATGTCCGCAGCGGATATCGTGATCAACATGACCGGACGCTCGAGCGCCTCGATTTTTACGGAACTCGTGCCGCAGGTCGAAGATTGGGACGTGGGAGATCCGTACGGATTCGATCTCGCGGTTTATCGCGAGATTCGCGATCAGATTGAGGCGCGCGTCGAAGAACTGGCGCGGCGGCTGCGCGATAGCGAAGACTCGCCGGACACAGCGTAGCCAAGCTGGAAAGTAGGACAGCCACTCTTGGCTGTCCCTGGCAATATTTTGGCAACACATGGGCAACAAAAAGAGGACAGCCAAGAGTGGCTGTCCTACAGGAGACTCATGCCGCGCGAAAAAACCAGCGTGTCGCGCGAAGACTATCTGAAGGCCATCTGGGAGATGGTCCAGGAAGAGCACGAGCCGATCAGCGCGCGCCTGGCCGAAGAGCTGGGAGTCACGCCGCCGGCCGTAACCGCCGCGCTCAAGCGCATGACGCGCGACGGCCTGCTTGTGGTGCGCCGCGACGGCCGCATCTCCCTGACGCGAAAAGGGAGCGGCCTAGCCGACCACCTGGCCATGCGCCACCAGCTCGCGGAAAAGCTGCTCACCGAAGTCATCGGCCTCGACTGGACGCGCGCCCACGACGAAGCCGAGCGCCTCGAACACGGCATTTCACCCGAAGTCGAAAAATTGCTGCTCGCGCGTTTTGGCGCGGAAGGTTTTTGCCCGCACGGCGTGCCGCTGCAGGGCGGCCTAGCTAAATTGCGGCGCAAGCACGGAGCAGTCCCTCTATCCGATATTGCGACGGGGAAGTCGGTCGAAGTTCTCTGCGTTTACGAGAAAGATCCGGAATTCCTGAAGTTCCTCTCGGGACTCACACTCCATCCCGGCGCGCGCGCCCGTATCAAGAAGCGCGAGTACGACGAAACGATGACGCTCGCGGTCGGCAACCGCACGATCCATCTCGGCAAGCCTGCAACGAGCCGCATCTGGGTACGCGCGCTGGCGCATTAGGCGGGCTCACACAAATCACTGCTGCTCCGCGTCGCTCAGGAGCGGATCATCGTCAGCAGCATCTTGAATTTACCGAGTGCCTTCAAAGAATGAGGTTGATTTGCGGGCAAGAGAACCGCGTCGCCTGCCGTCTTCCGCAATGGCTTGCCAGAAACTGTAATTTCCGATTCGCCCTCCAGCACATGCGCGATTGCGTCGAACGGAGCCGCATGCTCGATCAACCCCTGGCCTTCATCGAACGCGAAAAGCGTGACCGTTCCCGTCGCCCGGTTGACCACCGTGCGGCTGACGACGGATCCTTCTTGATAGTTCACAAGATCCATCAAGCGGACGACTTCCGCGATAGGCATTTCGCGCTTGCCCTGTAGCTGGTGCGGACTCATATCTGCCACCTCCACTACGTCTTTCCTGATGCACGCACCTGCCGAAAAATGCGGGGCGTCGATAAAGGAATCTCGCGTGCAAAGAAAAAGGCCGAAGAAATTCTTCGGCCTTTTCTCTGTTTTCAATTCATTTGCTGCTTGCCGCCCCTTTACGAAATCGGGGTGCAAACAGCCTTGACCTCGGTGTACGCCTCGAGGACTTCGTGGCCCATCTCGCGGCCCCATCCGGACTCCTTGTATCCGCCGAAGGGGAGCGCGGCGTCGAACACGTTGTAGCAATTGATCCAAACGGTTCCGGCGCGGAGCAGGCTCGCGAGCCTGTGGGCTTTCTTGATGTCGCGAGTCCAGATTCCGGCCGCCAGGCCGTAGGTCGAGTTGTTTGCTTTCGCGGCGATTTCCTCGACGTTGCGGAAGGGAATCACCGTTACCACCGGCCCGAAAATTTCTTCGCGCACCACTTTCATTTTTTCGTTGGTGTTCACCAGGACCGTGGGTTTTACGAAGTAGCCTTTGTCTCCGGATCGCGAACCGCCGGTGACCGCCTTTGCGCCTTCCGAGAAGCCCGATTCGAGATAGCCGCAAACTCGATTCAGTTGTTCTTCGGAAACGAGCGGCCCCATGTCGCTCGAGGGATCCATTCCGGGACCGACGTGAATGTTGTTGGCAAGTTTTGCGACGCCGTCCACGACTTTGTCGAAAATATCCTTTTCGACGAAGAGTCGCGAGCCCGCGCAGCAGCACTGGCCGTGGTTGAAGAAAATGGCGCTGGCGGCGCCGGGAATGGCGGCCTCGACGTCGGCATCTTCCAGCACGATGTTCGGGGATTTGCCGCCAAGTTCCAGGGAAACTTTTTTCAGATTGCCGGCTGCGGCCTGCAGGATCAGCCTGCCAACTTCCGTGGAACCTGTGAAGGCCACTTTGTCGACGTCCGGATGGGCCGCCAAGGCCGCGCCCGCCGTCTCCCCGTAGCCGGGCACGATATTCACGACGCCGTCGGGAATGCCGGCTTCCTGAATGAGTTCGCCAAGCAAAAGGGCGGAGAGGGGTGTTTGTTCCGCGGGCTTCAGCACGACCGTGCAGCCAGTCGCGAGAGCCGGGCCAAGTTTCCAGGCCGCCATTAGCAGAGGAAAATTCCACGGAATGATTTGTCCGACGACTCCCACCGGTTCGCGAAGCGTATAGGCTAGAAATTGAGTCGTTCCGCCGCCCGACGAAATGGGAATCGTGTTGCCTTCAACCTTGGTGGCCCAACCCGCCATGTAGCGGAAGTGATCGGCTGTGAGGGGCACATCGGCAACGCGCGCGATGCTGAGAGGCTTTCCATTGTCGAGCGATTCGAGTTGCGCAAATTCTTCCAGGTGCTTTTCGATCAAATCGCCAAGTTTCCAGATCATGCGGCCGCGCTCGGAAGGCGTGATCTTCGACCACGGGCCGCTTTCAAATGCGGCGCGGGCCGCTTTCACTGCGCGATTGATGTCTTCCTTATCTCCCTCGGCGACCCGGGACAGGACGTCGCCTGTGGCGGGATTGTAAGTGGGAAACGTCTTGCCGGAAGCGGCTTCCACCCACTTGCCGTTAATGAGGATCTTGTGCGTCTTGGAAATAAATTTAGAAACATTCTGGTCGAGCAACGGTGCCGATGCTGTTGTTGCCATATTCTGATCTCCTTCTCTGCGATCCGAGGCTTGGATGCGTCGCATTGGCGAGGCGAAATCCAAGCTACTCTCCTGAGACGGAAAATTCAAGCGGGCGATTGTTGCGGCCGCAGCCTGGAAGCTGTAAAGGAAGAAATGAAATTCTCGATCCGCGGTGATTCAATAGCGCAATTATTTGAATTTTCTCTTTCAACCCTTCGAGTTGCGCGGAATGCGATAAACTCAGCCCATTGATGCTCACTGCGTTCCGCTACTACTGGATCACGGCGAAAGGTTTCCGGTTGCGTCCCTGGGCCAGTCCATACATTCGCTGGCGCCTCGAAACTTTTTTCGGTGGTGACATGCACGCGCTGGGCCCCGCGGAATTCTTCCGGCTCATTTGGCGCGAGCGCAAGCAACTCATTCGATTCCTTGCATGGACCGCCGAGCGCTGGCGTGTGCAAAGGGGAGGCCCCGCCCGTTAGTTGCTCAATTTTGTCTTGATGATTGCCATGTGCCGCCCCTGCCGGCGAAGAAGTGTATACTTATAAACGATGGACTCGCAGCAGGAGAGAAGTTTCCCCTTCCGCAAGCCGCCATGAATGAATTGAAAATATTTCAGAAGACGGAATCGCTGCACGAAGGGCGCTGGTGGGAACCTATGCCGGACGGCCGCGTGCACTGCTATCTTTGCCCGCGGCATTGCCACATTGGGGAAGGGCAGGCCGGCTTTTGTTTCATTCGGGTGAATCAGGGCGGAAAGCTTTACAGCCTGGGATATGCTTCGCCGGCGGCGCTGCAAATCGATCCGATCGAGAAGAAGCCGCTCAATCATTTTCTGCCGGGCACGCGCGTGTTTTCGCTCGGCACGGCGGGCTGCAACATGGGCTGTTTTTTCTGCCAGAACTGGGACATTTCAAAATCGAAGGCCGACCAAGTTCATTCGACGCACATTCCTCCGGAAGACGTTGTCGCGCTGGCCATTCGCTACAGCTGCCCCTCCATTGCATTTACATATAACGAGCCGACGATCTGGGGCGAGTACGTGATCGATATTTGCCACGCCGCGCGGGAGGCGGGAATCCGCACGGTCATGGTCACGAACGGCTACATCACGAGGGAAGCGTTTCACGATATCTACGACCACGTGGACGCCGCGAACGTGGACCTGAAAGCGTTCACCGAAGGATTTTACGGCCGGATTACGCTCACGCATTTGCAGCCCGTGCTCGACATGCTTACGTGGCTGAAAGGGGAGACGAAGGTTTGGTTTGAGATCACCAATCTGCTCATTCCGACGCTCAATGACGACCCGAGCGAAATCCGCCAGCTCTCCGACTGGATTCTGGAACATCTCGGTCCGGACGTGCCGTTGCATTTCACGGCATTCCATCCCGATTTCAAGCTGCAGGACAAACCGAGAACGCCTCCCGAAACGCTGCACGCCGCGCGCAAAATCGCGCTGGATGCGGGCCTGCACTACGTCTACGAAGGGAACATCCACAGCGGCGCGGCCCACACTTTCTGCCCCGGCTGCGGCAAGCTCGTGATTCGCCGCTCCTGGCACGAAGTTCTGGAGAATTCGCTCCGCGACGGCGCGTGTCCCTCCTGCGGCCTCATGATCCCGGGGCGGTGGACAAATGCTCCCCCTCCAAACAAATCCGCGGTCCTGCAAGCATTTGATAGAGCAGCAAGCAAGTACGACGCGCTGAATCTCTGAAATGTTAGTATCGAGGTATTGGGTGTCGCACTAAGGAATCGAAGGCTGGTCGAGATTCACGAATCACCAGTCACAAGTCACCGGTCACCAGTCACCGCCGGACTCCCCGCCATCGGCATGTTCATCTGCATTGTGGAATCGGGCGGCATCGTAGGCATTCCGGCGAGGTACGAGTACATCCACAACTGCCACTTGCGGTCCAGCTCAAGCGATGTTGTGTCCAACACCTTAGTGACTTCGGCAACATTGGGATGCGGCATCTTTGCGGCGTAGAGTTTCCGTACCGCGTCGGCGCCGCCGAATTCGGCGATTTCGCTGACCCATGCCGCGCCCAGCAAGGTTCGGTCATCGGGAGAGGAAATTTCGCCACCCGGATCGACCAGCAAACTTGCGACCTTCTTGTGACCGAGTCTTTGTTCCACTTGCGCGGCCGCCATCCCGATTTCCGTGCCGCGCCATTCGCCCACGACCCAAACCGCTGTCCACCGGGCGAGTTGCGCGTTTCCGGGCTTTCCCCAGGCGGCGTAGAGGAGCGCCTCCGCATCGGCCGCGGCGGGAAGCTGGGGAATCCGCCCCTTGAGCTTGGTGCGAATCGTAGTTCCTGTCACCGAGTATGGTAGTTGGCTCGTCTCGCCGCCCGGCGGGACTGTGAAATCGGGGTCGAAGACCACGCGAATTTCTACGTTTGAATCGGCATCGCGGAGCTTTTTGTTCAGGCTTGTGAACAGCGGCTCTCTCTTGGTCGCGAATCCTGACATGGCGTCCTGCGATAAGGCGCCCGGAGGACAGAGAATTTGGTAGTGCGCGGAAGTCACGCGCTGCATGAAGGATTCGCGGACGAACCGGCGAATCGTGGCGCCAAAAAAGAGAAGGGCCACGGCGGCCGCCGCGACGATCAGGGAAAAGATCACCAGCGGCTGGCTGAAACTTCGTTCAGATGGCGCGTTCGCAGTCATGAAGATATTTTTTTGCCCGACAGCCCGTGCTCGATCTTGCCCGCTCGCTCAGGCTGGAAATATTTTTCGACGTCCGTGTCGGGAAAGCCGCGATTGTTCAGGTGGACGCGCAATTGTTCCTCGGAAATGGGGCCGCGGAGGAAGAGGACGCGGATCGATTCAAAAACGACTTGATGCTCCGGCTCGATGAATGCGTGATCGGCGAGAGATTGCATGAGCCCCCGCCGCTGCTCGCGACTGATGGCATCATCGCAGAGCACGCGGAGGGCCTGGAGTTCGGTTGCGAATAGTGTTTCTCGGTCCATCTCGACGGCGCCGTCTGAATTTGTCTCCCGTATAGAAGGTTCTGCTGGCGCGAAAAATACTGCCAGCCGCGCTACACTTAGTTTATTCCAGATGTGGCTTGGCCGACGAGGATTCTTCCATCATACGGAGGATCGCCCAACAGAATCGTTCTGGAGTAGACTACCCGCGTCGCGGAGTGGAACGCGCTCGGAAGGAGAGGGCCATATGTCAAAAGTATTCCGCCTCATGATTTTCTTGTCCCTGTTCGCGTTCGCGAGCAGCGCGCTGGCGCAAGAGGCGTCCGACTGGACCAATCCATTTCCTCCTTACCGGGTCATCGGCAATATCTATTACGTGGGGAGCCAGGGACTTGCCTCTTACCTGATCACCACGCCGCAGGGCAATATTTTGATCAACAGCAGTCTGGAAAAGTCCGTCCCGATGATTCGGGAGAGCGTCGAGAAATTGGGATTTCGTTTCAGCGACACCAAGATTCTTCTGATCAGCCACGCGCATTGGGACCACTGCGCGGGCAGCGCGGCGGTGAAGGAACTGACCGGAGCCAAGTACATGGTCATGGACGCCGACGTGCCGGAAATCGAGGCCGGCGGGAAAGGCAATTTCCAATACGGAGACAATCCAACATCGCGCTACCAGCCCACGAAAGTCGACCGCGTGTTGCATGACGGCGACGAGGTGCGGCTCGGCGACACCGTGCTGGTCGCGCATCTGACTCCCGGTCATACGAAGGGCACGACGACCTGGACGATGAAGGTAGCGGACTGAGGAAAGACGTACAACGTGGTCATCGTGGGAAGTCCCAACGTGAATGCCGGGTACAAGCTGGTGAATAACGCACTCTATCCGCAAATCGCTTCCGACTACGAGCGTATGTTCCGCGTGATGAAATCCTTGCCGTGCGATGTGTTTCTCGGCGCGCACGGAAATTACTACGGCATGGAGGCGAAGTATGACCGCATGAAACAGGGCGTGCCGAACCCGTTCATCGATCCCGAGGGTTACAAGAATTATATTGCTGAACGCGAGCAAACGTTTCTCGCGGAATTGGCCAGGCAGAAGGCCGCAGTTCAGTAGGGGCCGTAATCGGCCAGGTTTCTTCCCGGGCGGAGATACTCTGTACGACGAAGATCGGAGGTCAGTTGTGAGGAATAAAGTGCTCAGCGTTTTCATCGCGGCGATTTGTTTTCTGGCCGTTTCCGTTCCGCTGGCGGCGCATCACGGTACGGCGGGCTACGACATGGAAAAAGAATTGGTCATGAAGGCAACCGTGACGGAGTGGCTGTGGGCCAATCCGCATTGTTTCCTGAAGTTTGACGCAACGAATGAAAAGGGTGAGGTCGCGCATTGGGCCGCCGAAGTCAGCAATCCCATTGACATGACCAGGCGCGGTTGGACCAAGCATACCTTGAATGTCGGGGATCAAGTCGCGGTGACCGTGCGACCGGCAAAGAACGGCGCGCCGGTCGGGCAACTTATGAAGGTAGTCCTTCCCAGCGGCCAAACATTGATTGGGTGGAACCCTGCAGTGCGCTAAAGGCAGGCGCGTGAGGATTTCAAAATGCGAAAGAGATATCTGAATCCGGTCATAAGAATAATCGCGGTCGTGGCAATTTCAATTTGCTTGCGCGCGCAGACCTCTCCGCCTCAGCAACCACAAGCGGCGAAAACTCATAAGGCTGCCCCTGCTCCTCGCCGCGACCTGTCCGGGATTTGGGGAGTGGAAGACAACCTTAGGTTGGAGGGTATCTCACCGGCTGGAGTGAAGTCGCATGCTCCTTTCACGGCTTTGGGCGAAAACATAGCCAACAATATCTTCAAGCCAGGAGACGGGCCTAGAAAAGTTCCCATTGGGTTGGTAAATGATCCACTGGACGGGTGCGATCCCGCGGGATTTCCGCGCAACCTGCTGTTTGAGCTGCGGCCGTTTCAGGTCGTCCAGACTCCCAATAAGATGCTGATCCTGTATCAGTACCAGCGCGTGTGGCGGGTCATCTGGACAGACGGGCGGGAACTTCCGAAAGATCCCGATCCGAGTTGGTATGGATACTCGGTGGGGAAGTGGGAGGACGATTACACATTCGTCGTGGAGACGGTCGGGACGGACGAGAGGACCTGGCTCGACAATGCCGGGAACCCGCACAGCGGCGAAATGCGCGTCGAAGAGCGATACCACCGGTTGAGCCATGACGCCGTGGAGCTGACCGTCAAGATCGACGATCCCAAGATTTACACCGAGCCGTGGCTCGCCCGCGACAAGTTCCCGCTCACATTGATGCCTGCCGACACGGACATTGTGGAGATGATCTGCGCGCCCAGCGAGGCGGAAGAATACAAGAAGGTGATGGCCAACCCTCTTTCCAAATAATCTTCCGCGGCTTTGGCCGGGTGCGTTCGTTGGCTTATTTGTGCTTGTTTTCCACGTGCTCGTCAATCCACTTCAAGATGAGATCGGCGACCTGGTTGCTATTCTTGTCCTGCATGAGCATGTGGCTGTTGCCGAATTGCCCGTACTTGGGCAGGTGCATCATGGTCGCGTCGCCTCCCGCTGCCTTCACCTGTTGAACGAACTGCTGGCAAGTATCAAACCTCTCTTGCCACTTGATGGGGGAGGAAGGAACATCTCCGAGGTGGTCTCCGAAGACGATCAGCATCGGAATCTTCGCCAAGCTTGCAATCTGCTCCGAGTTCAGCGCGGGGCACGCGGTTTCAATCGTGATCATGGCTTTAATGTCTGCCGGATTGATGAGCGCCGTCTGCTCGGGAAAGAAACCCGATTCGGAGTGGCCCATCAGGATTGCGCCCTTCAATTTAATGGCCAGGCCCGATAGATTCGTCCACGTGGGATTGACTGCGGGAAGTCCGCCATTAAGGTCCGGGATCACTTGTTTCCCGAACTCTTCAAATGCCTCCACGGGGAACTGTTCGTCCGGGAACGCTTTCCCGGCGGATGGGCCGAACCGGAAGCCCAGCCAGGCAATTTCGTGGGTCGCTGTGCGCATCTCGGGCATGTCGCTCGGCGGGCGCCTTCCCAATTTAATTTCATTGTAAATGGTTGAGTCGAATCCGGAACGCGCGCGCGAAACCTGATCGGGAAGATAAACGGAGCGGTGTTTCCTGAGAAAATATTCGTTCCAGCCCATGCGCCCGTCGGGAGTAGTCTCGTAGCTCTTCGAGCTGAGGCAGCATCCGTGCACCATGACGACGGGAACATGAGCTTCGGCGCCCTCGGGAATCTGATATTGGACGTACATCTGGTCGACCGTGATGTTTCCGCTGTTGATCCCGGAGCCCAAAAATCCTGTGGTAGATCCGGTGAGCGCGTCCGTAAAAATGGTACGGCCACCGACGAAGAAGCTGCCTTGCTCCTTCAGGAGCAGGGAATCGGCCATGGTCACGCCCGCAGCTACCAGAAACAGGGCCGAAATTGCGGCGAGCCGAACGAACGGGCGCGCTGGCTTTGCAAATCGATGCGTGTTTTTCACGGGATTCTCCTCTGGCTAAATCTCCGGCTTGCGGAAAGGTACCACGCTTTGTGGCTCCGAGCGAAGCCTAGGAACGCCAAGTGGACCAATTTCCGATAAGCCGGCACGACATATCGGGACTTGGCTACAAGGTGGACTGATTCACAATACGATCATGCGGGGTTATTCGACTCGTGTTTTGAATCGACTGGCCTAGCTTGAAGCAATCCTGCTATCTGGTCTCCGCAGGGAGTTGTATATCTGCGCCCATGAAAAACATGACCAGAAGAAATAGTTTGTTACCCAAAGAAATGAAACAAAATCCCGCTTTATCACCCAGCCCGCGATAGTCCACGGGAGAACCGCCGTAAAAAAAGGTCCTCCAGTCCAAGCTGCGAAGCCCGCCGACCACCATCGACTGCTTTCAAGTGACGGGATTCCACCTTGACGGACAACCTTCGAAGTGATCGCGTAGTTTGCAACCAGTAGGATGACTCCAGCAAATAAGACTATTGGGTTAGGTACCACCGGGAATTTCATCAACCAATGATGCTTCCTTAGCACGGCTATTGCCGAGATGACTGCCAAATTAAGAATCACGAGGCGATAGAATAGCCGCATGCCTTTTGTCCAGTGGGCCACGTTTGACGAGGCCGCGTTCTGATATGGCCGGAATTATACTTCAACTATAGCTAAAAAGTTAACTACCTAGGATTTGAGCCGCAGTAATGCCGCCCGACGGCTTCCTGAAGGTAAAAACCACATTCCGATTGGCCGGGATTATCATCAACTGGGAATCCGGCTATTCTCACATGACTATAAGGCAGTCTTCACAGGATTTGGCAAACTCGGCGGGAATTCCCACATCCCGTTAATCTGATTTATTAGCGGCTGCGCTCAAGGTTGATTGCGTCGTGGCCATTCGATAGAAGGCCCTTGCCGTACCATGCCGTCAAGAATGCGCCAGAATGAATTGCAACCCGCACGGAGTCTCCGGGTTCGGTGGTGGTGAATGTCGTCGCGCTGACTTCTAGATCTTGTTCAATTGTTTTGTGCCCCCACGGGACGGTGCATTCGAGATAATAAGAAGTCCCGTCCGCATTGCTACTGACTTCCTTATGGAGGACAACTGCTTGAAGCGTCAATGGGGGTTTGCGATCCAAGACTCCATTTAGAAAATAAAACGTTGCCGACAGAACAAGGGCCGCTCCGGCAAACACAATCAACAGTCTAGAAAGGACGAAATATCGCGTAAGTATATCGCAAAACCAAAGCACCAACAGGATCGCGACGGGAAGTAAGAGGAATCCCAGAAAAATGTAAAACGCAGGTGACATCAACTCAATCGGGGGATAAACGCCGAGAGCGAATACCGTTGCCATCAATCCGAATCCTGCAACCCACACCGAAAGGCGGCCGGTCTCTGAAATATCCTCATTGCGAATCAGACATACCATGCACCGATCGCCTTCAAAGGCTTGGCCGCATTCGAGGCAATTTTGCACCTCTAATCCTCACACAATGTAGTTTGTCTGAAACTTTGCGTGCCGCTAGATTTTGTAAGAGTTTCTCTTGGACATATTACCAAAAAAGATACCAGACCTACCATGTCTTGTGAAACGGGGTTATCGGTTACTGGGGTTCAAGCAAATAATTTGTCCGCGGCACACGGAACAATCTTATTCCTGGAGCATCCCTGTCGTGTTTCGTTTGGGCACGAATCCGACTGGGATGCGCGCGATTTCTTTCATCGACTTGATGTCGACTGCGGAAACGTCATTGGTCACGGCATTCGCCACGTAAGCCGTCTTGCC
>Ga0209415_10002408_pt1 | contig 34988 bp, 30 predicted proteins | sample PeaSoiSIISIP2007_FD_187696 | JGI IMG/M metagenome (GOLD analysis project Ga0209415, IMG submission 187696) | Peat soil microbial communities from Weissenstadt, Germany - SII-SIP-2007 (SPAdes) (version 2) | ecosystem: Environmental > Terrestrial > Soil > Wetlands > Peat | place: Germany... | reverse complement strand
CGGCACCCAGTGTTGCGGGTAGGGCGGGCCGATGTAGTCGGCGCGGGGGCGGATCAGGCGGTTGTCGTCTAGTTGTTCGATTACGTGGGCGGTCCAGCCGCTGATTCGCGATACGGCGAAGACCGGGGTGAACAGGTCTACGTCGATTCCGAGCGTGTGGTAGGTCGAGGCTGAGTAAAAGTCGACGTTGGCGTTGAGTTTCTTTTCTGCTTTCACGAATAGTTCGATGGCGCGGGACATTTCGAACCACTTGGGCTGGCCGCTGGATTTTCCCAGATCCTCCGACATCTTGCGCAAGTGCGTGGCTCGCGGATCTTCGGTGTGGTAGACGCGATGGCCGAAGCCGGGGACTTTCTTTTTATCGGCCAACATTTTCTTGATGTACTGTACCGGATCGGAACCTGAGCTGTTGATCGCTTCGAGGATGTGGAAGACGGCCTCATTGGCTCCGCCGTGCAAGGGTCCCTTGAGGCATCCAATGGCGGAAACAATGGCGGAATGCATATCGGAAAGAGTTGCCGCCGTGACGCGCGCAGCGAAGGTCGAAGCGTTGAGTTCGTGGTCGGCATGCAGGATGAGTGCGATATCCAGGGCGCGCTCGGCAGTGGACGTGGGCTTGGTGCCGTTGAGCATCAGTAGGAAATTCGCAGCGTGGGAGAGCGAACGGTCAGGCTCTATGATCGGCTTCCCTTTGCGAATGCGATCATATGCGGCCACGATCATCGGGACTTGCGAGGTCAGGCGAATCGATTTATGGATATTGGCCTCGTGGTCGTTATTCCGTTCCTCGGCATCGTAGAACGAGAGCGCAGAAACCGCAGTACGCAAAACGTCCATCGGCACTACGTGCTTGGGCGCCGACCGCAGCAGATTGATGATGGCGGGATCGATCTTGCGCTCCGCAGCCAGACGATCACGGACTTCCTTCAGCTCATCGCGCTTGGGCAAGCGACCATACCAGAGGAGATAACAAGTCTCTTCAAAGGTGGAATCGTCGGCCAGTTCGTGGACGTCAATGCCACGATAGGCCAGAACACCCTGGTCTCCATCGATGAAACAGATGCCGGAGGTAGTGGCGACTATTCCCTCCAAGCCTTTGGCAGCGTGCGCCGTGGTCACACTGGACATACTTCCTCGCTCGAGCTATGGGATGCGTTGCGGGCGCACGGAGGGGACAGGATGCGTGCGCGTCTCAACTAACTTTTATACGCCAAAATGGCTAACTTTCCAACCGGGTGCGGCAGCCGAAGGTACTAAGCCGAGAGGGGTACAATCAGCGGCTTGCACTCAGCAATCAGCAGTCAGTCACAATCCGCGATGCCGAGGTCTCTTGCTGATGCACTGCGAAGGTGCTTACTTAGTGCTGAGTGCCAGCCGCTGCTTTTCCTGCAAGAGCTATCTTCCCGTTCGTTCCAAAGCGTTAACCCAAAGGTACACGGGTCTGCTGGATGTGGTCCCGGACCGACTGTTCGCGGTTACAATCGGAGCATGCGCATGGGTCCGGGATGGTCGGCACTGGCGATTACGGTACTCGCGGCAGCGGCTTTTGCTGCCGACGAACCGCAAAACCTTGCCTTGCTGCCCTGTCCTCAGGGAAACAACGAGCCCGCGTGCAATCCTTCAACAGCGGACTTGAAGAAGTCGAAGATTGCGTTTTCGAAAGGGTTGAAGCTGCAGAAAGCTGAACGCTTCGACGAGGCCTACGAGGAATTTGATACCGCAGCCCGGCTGGTTCCACGAAACGTTGAATATGTAACCACGCTGGCGATGGTTCGGCAGCAATTGGTCTTCAATCACCTTGAGCGCGGGAACGACGATCTTACCGGGGGAAAGCTGGTGGAAGCGCAGGATGAATTTCGCAGGGCTGCGAATCTCGATCCTCAAAACGAATTCGCACAACAGCGGCTGCGTGATTCGCTGACCGAATGGGCGCCCAAGATGAATGAGACGCCGCGAGTGGTGGCCGAGTCATCGGAGCTGCAAGTCGTTCCCAACCCGGATCTGCATGAATTCCATTTTCGCGGAGACTCGCATGCACTGCTGACGCAGGTGGCCGGGGCTTACGGCGTAACCGCTGAGTTCGATGACTCGGTTCCGTCGCGCCGCGTCCACTTTGATATCGAGCGTGTCGACTTTTATCAGGCCATGAGAGCAGCCTGCGATGTGACCGGGGCCTTTTGGGTGCCCTTGTCGGAGAGACAAGTCTTTCTGGCGCGCGACAACAGCGAAAACCATCGCCAATTTGACCACATGGCGATGCGCACGTTTTACGTGGGGGGAGCCACGACGCCGCAAGAGCTGAATGAAATGCTCTCGATGCTGCGGACGATCTTCGATATCCGATTCGTTGCGCAGCAACCGCAAACCGGCGTGCTGGTGGTTCGCGCTCCGGCGGTAGTGCTGGATGGAGTCACCAAGCTGCTTGAGAGTTTCGGGACATCCCGTCCACAAGTCATGCTCGACGTCCAGGTCTTTGAGATTGACCATCAACTGACGCGGGACATGGGAATCCATGTCCCCAACCAGTTCACCCTCTACAACATTCCCGCAGCCGCAATTCTGGCGCTGAGCGGGCTTGGCGGGCAGAACATCGGGAGCTTGATCAACCAGCTGATTTCGAGCGGCGGCATCAACCAGGCCAATTCCCAGGGCATTGCTGGGTTGATTTCGCAACTGAGTGGTCAGCAAAATTCGATTTTCAGCACACCGCTGGCCACCTTCGGCGGTGGTCTTACCCTGATGGGATTGAGTCTGGGCACGCTGAGCGCCGAACTCTCGCTGAACGAAAGTTGGGTGAAGACGCTGGAACACTACACCATGCGCGCGGCCCAGGGGAATGAGGCGACGTTTCGCGTGGGCTCGCGTTATCCGATTCTGAACGCGAGTTTCGCGCCCGTCTTCAACACGCCGGCTATTGCGTCGGTGCTGCAGAACGGCAGCTTTCAAGCCCCGTTTCCTTCCTTTTCTTATGAGGACTTGGGGCTGACCTTCAAAGTGAAGCCGGTTGTGTATTCCAACTCAGACGTAGGCATGACCTTTGAGATGGACTTCCGCACGTTAGCCGGACAAAGTCTGAACGGTGTGCCCGTGATTGCGAACCGGGAATACAAGGGCAACGTCACTCTGGTGGATGGAGAGCCGGCGGTGGTGGCAGGTGCGCTGAGCCAAAGCGAACAGCTCAGCCTGACCGGAATCCCCGGGCTGGGAGATATTCCGGGAATCAACAAAATCATGACCACCAACACCAGGATGGACGAAACTGACGAACTGCTGGTTGTGGTCACGCCGCACGTGGTGAGCCTCAGCCCCGGCCAGAGCACAGAAGTGTGGCTGCCCAAGAGCGGTCAGTAGGGCCAAGGTTCGGTGTTTGGGTGTTTGATCTAGCCTAGCGAGCACCCAGAGCGGTTCTTTGCAGGCGCCCACCGGAGAGGCCAGCCGCGCCCGTAGCCAGATGTCCCAGAGTGCCGAGCTCGACGACGTCCGGTCCCTTGGTTTTGCCCGTGATGATCGGTTTGTTAGCGACGGTTTCGTAGGCGTAGCCGGTCACGGTAGCTTCGATGGACGGCGATCCGCAATGTTCAGGGCCGCCGCTAATGACGGTCATCCGCACCCAGCCATAGTGAATCGTCCCCTTGATCTGGAACTTCACGCCAAGATAGCGGTTGTGGACATTCGCCCAGCGACCGACGCCTCCGGTCGTGCATGAAGTGCTAACGTGAACTGACACCATCCGCCCGCCTCGCACGAACTTGGACTTCGGTCCGACACGAACGCCTGCGGGCAGAGCCGAGGCTCCGCCGTCGATCGAATTGTTCTTAAGTCCAAGCACACTTAGAGCACCCCACCCCTGTGTGATCGAGTCCCTAAAGTAAAAGTCGTTAGTCCCGTCGTTATTAATATCGATGAATGTCTTGCCGCTGGTGAGTTTGAGCTGTTTCGGCGTGTAGATGATCTTGGCGTCAGCGCTTTGCGTCAAAGCAAGGATTCCGACACCAGCTGCGCTCGCAGCAAGGGCATAAACGGTGAGTCGCTGGTGGAGTGGTTCGGCAAGGGGGAAAAGTGTTCTCGCGTTTCGTTTCATAAGCCCCTCCTGCTCAACGATTAACTTAGGCCGATCTCACTTCTTTGGCTCAAGAACGATAGCCATTATACGTCCATTCCGGACCATTTTCGTGCGAACGCCAGAGGTTTGAGACTAGATATGCAGAGGATTGCTGGTTTACTTCTTGGCCTGGGTATTCTCCTTGGCGGCGAAGTCCACGAGTTTCTGCAGCACTTCATACGGAACGGCTGGGATTTTGCGGCCGTTGACGAAGAACGTCGGAGTGCTATCGACATTTAGAGCCTGACCCAAAGCCACAGACTTTTCCACCCGAGACGTGGTTTCGGGCTTGGCGGCACAGACGGCTGCATCGGCACCTTTCACTCCTGCGCCGTCGGCCAATCCGGTTAGTTTTTCGTCCGCATTGGCGGCGGTAATATCGTTTTGCGCGTCGTAAACGCTTTTGATGAATTTCCAGAAAGCGCCGTTGGAACCGCGGCTCACACAGTCGGCATACGCGGCCGCCTTAGCAGCCCAATCATGCATGGGAAGCGGAAAGCTCTGGAACACGACGCGAACGCTCTTGTCCTCGGACATAAGTTTTTCGAGGTTCGGATGGGCTTCTTTGCAATGCGGACATTGCAGGTCGCTGAAATCCACTACCGTGACCGGGGCATCGGCGGGGCCTTGCGAAGGTCCATTGACGCCTTTCTCCAGTTCCTTTTGCGTCGCCGCGAAGGGGTGGGAGCCAAACGGAATAATGTCTCCGGATATAACATGATGCGCATCCGCGGTAACGTAGAACTTGTTGCTCTGGCGTCCCTGGGGTCCACTGATCACGACGTTCACTTCGGCCAGCCCAGCGGCCTCCGCGGGCTTAATGCTCACGATCTTCCAGCTCAACGAAGAGTCGTAGCCGAACATTTCGGTCAGAAATCCGTTGACCGTGTCTTCAGAGGGAAGATTGGCTGCGGCAGGCTGTTGTTGCGCGGCTCCCAGGGTTACCAGTAAGAGCAGGATAAAAAGATAATTCAATGGACGATACATGCGTTCCTTTCAGGTGATGCCAAGATTAACCTTTGCAGCGACGTTGCAAGCAACGTTTGTGTAGACGGAGATTGCTCCGTCTCTACCATGGGAGACATTTAAACACCCGACTTGGCAGCGATTGGAAAACGGCGGCCGTAGCCAAAGGCTTTCGCTGAAATCTTGAGGCCCGGCGCCGCCTGTTGCCGTTTATACTCGCTGCGTTCCACCATGCCAATGACGCGCAGAACCAGACTAACATCGAAGCCACGACCGGCGGCGATCTGGTCCGCGGTGTGCGATTCCTCGACGTAATCCTCGAGGATCGCGTCGAGCACCTCGTATGGCGGGAGCGTATCGCTGTCCATCTGACCGGGGCGCAGCTCGGCCGACGGCGCCTTTTCAAGGCTCGCTTGAGGAATTACCGGGCGGCGCGAATTCACGTAGTGGCTCAGGCGATAGACCATGGTCTTGGGAACATCTGAGATGACGGCCAGCCCGCCGACCATGTCTCCATACAAAGTGCAATAGCCCACGCCGAGTTCGCTCTTGTTGCCGGTGCTGAGCACGATGGCTCCAAACTTATTGGAGAGCGCCATCAGCAGCGTGCCTCGGGTTCGCGACTGAATATTTTCTTCCGTCTCATCCTCTTTGCGGCCAGCGAAAACCTTGGCCAGCGTCTTCTTGTAGCTTTCGAAAATGTCGCCAATACACAATCGTTCGAAACGGATGCCGAGGTTTTCCGCAAGCGAGCGAGCGTCATCAATCGAACCCTGCGACGAATACGGACCGGGCATGCCGACGCCGATTACATTTTCGGGTCCAAGCGCGTCGGCCGCGATGGCGGCGGTGAGCGCAGAATCGATGCCTCCGCTCAGGCCGACAATTACCCGGCGAAAGCCGCATTTGCGCACGTAATCGCGCGTCCCCAGAACGAGCGCGGAATATGCGCTTGCCTCTTCGCCCTCGATCTGACTGTGCATTTCACCGGTGAGTTGATCGGAGTCGAAACAGACAATGTCTTCCTCGAAAGATTTCCCTTGCGCGATCACCTCGCCCGCGGGATTCAACACCAGACTGGAGCCGTCGAAGACCAGGCTATCGTTGCCTCCAACCTGATTGACCATCGCGACCGGAACTTTGTAGCTGCGTGCGATGGTCGCCAGCATGTCCCGGCGAAATTCGCGTTTGCCTAACCAGAATGGCGAAGCCGAGATGTTGAGCACGAAGTTGCCCCCGGCGTGGACCAGAGCCTCGACCGGATCGAACGTGTAAAGACGTTTGTTCCAAAAATGTTTGTCGTTCCAGGCATCTTCGCAGATCGTGAGGGCCATTTGCTTGCCGCAAAATGGAAACAGCAACTGGCTTTTTCCCGGCGCGAAGTTTCGCATCTCATCGAAAACATCGTAGGTGGGCAGCAACATCTTCGACTGCAGGAAAGCAACTTTGCCGTCTTTGAGCAGCGCGGCGGAGTTCATCACCGACTTGCCGCTTTCGGCATGGGCTGGCGTCACCAGCCCGCAAATGACGGCGATGCCGCGGGTTTCGGCGGCAATACGGTCTACACTTTCGCGGTTGTGCTGAACAAACGAGGCGCGCTCCACCAGATCGCGGGGCGGATATCCACATACGGAGAGTTCGGGAAACAGGATTAGTCCGGCGCCGGCGGCTTGGGCGCGATGGGAAAACTCAATGATTTTCGCGGCGTTCCCTGCGAAATCCCCCACTGTGGGATTGATCTGTCCGAGCGCAATCTTCACTGTTCCAGTGTAAAGGCAGGCGGCGTGGCAGCCAAGTCGCCTCGCCGGAGGAGTTAGCTTTCGCGTCAGGAGTTCAGCAGCCAGCCTCCCGAGAGGCTTGCCTCGGATGGCCCACCCATCGACGCGCGATTCTTTACTGCATTGGCAGATTGCGGGCGCTAAGAGAATAGTTCGGGCCGCCGGTCGGAGTGGGGTCCGAAGCGGGCGGGGCCTGAAGCACTGGCGGTGGCCGGCTGCCGCCGGGCATGGGCGGATCTGCTGCCGGTTCTCCCGGACGCCGCAGACTGGGCGCATCTACTGACCGAGGCTGGTCTGACGCCTTGGCGACGGTCGGCTGTTCGATATTGACTTCCTTCGCGGTGCGCAGCGTCTTGCTGCCGTCCACTTTCATGGTTTCGACGCGCACCACTTCATCGCCGACCATGCGCACGAATTCCACGTCCTGTGGCGGCTCGCCGTAGATCCATTCTTCGTATTCGGTCTCGCCGTCTTTCTCGCGAATCTTTTTGGGTGGGCGACCCTTAGCGTAGATCAACATCTCACGGTTCATCCCAACCAGCACCCGATGGTTCTGGATGGCTTCCTTGACCTTGGGAGGAACGGTGTCGAGATAAGCCTCGACCGCTGACTTGGCGTCGAAATCGAGAACCGGACGGAGCAGCTCTTTGAACTTCTCCGGAGTCAGGTCAGGGACGTAGTGATCGAATACGAGATCCACATAAGTGCCGCGGGGATTGGCATTCTGGTCGCTGGGAGCGATGGGCGCCGTTCCTCCGCCTCCGCCGACTTGAATATGCTGATACCATTTCTGCTTCTTGATCGGGCCGCCGTTGATTTCGAAATGGATTCGGTCACTCTTGATGCCAACGCCCGTGATCCGCGCTTCATCACCCGGCTTCAGCGCCGGACCCCAGAGGGCTATCAACCGCTGCAGATCCTGTCCGGTCGGGGAGATGGCGCCATCCTTCAGAGTCAGACCGACCTTCCCCATCGGAAAAGCGGTGCGGATAAACATCAGTTCGCCGGTGAACCCGCGAATCAGATCGACGCGTGTTTGCCCAGAAAGATGAGGAATTTGAGAAGCTGAGTTCTGGCCGGAAGATTTCTGGTCGGAGGCACTCGCAGTGAGACAACCGCAAAACAACAGGACCAGAGCCGCAACGCAGTAATGCTTCACAGGGCACCCAAGGCACTAACAGCCTGATTATAGCGCTGTCTGCCGGAATCTTGGGAGACTTTTCGCGCCCCAGCCTTGGGGCTTTGGCCAGCGATTCGGCAGGAAATTTCGAGTGTCAATTCTCTACCGAGAGCCGTACCCCATCCCTTGCCACTTGCAGTGGCAGAACGTGACCGCCGTTGTCCCCGATGGCGGTTGCGACGCGGCTGGCCGCGCCTTTCTCGACCAGAAAAAGCACACAGCCTCCACCTCCAGCGCCACAAGCTTTGGCCGCCTTGCCTCCGTGTTTTGCGGCCACCTTGACCAGTTTGTCGATCAATAGCGTCGTGATGCCGGGGGCGTTGCTGCGGCGCAGCTTCCACTCTTCGCGCAGGAGCCGGGCAACGTCCTCCCAATCGCCGCGAGACAAGGCCTGGTGCATGGCGCGGGCGATTTCGGCAATGCGGTCGAAGTTGCGGAATACGTGCCGATCTCCGTTGATATGCGCTTTGAACACCTCCCAATTGTTGATGCCCGACTGCCGGGGCGCGCCCGTGTATGCCAGCACAAAACGGGACTCGATCTCCTCCGTCATGACTGAGACGGCTTCCCGGTGAATACCGTCGGCATCAAGATGGATGGCGCTCACTCCACCGTAAAGGGCCGGGTAGTAGTCCTGACAACCCGTGGGCACGGAAATAATCTGCGCTTCGACGTTCTGCGCGATCACCCGCATTTGTTCGAGGGTTAGATTGCGTTCGGTAAAACGCGCCAGGGCGGAAGTTGCGGCGATCATCAGGGCGGAAGATCCGGAGATGCCGGCGCCGGCGGGTGATTCGGAATCAGTCTCGATCAGCAATCCTTCTCTTGGGGCAAAGAACTGCAGCAGGCGTGCTGCAAGTGGAAGTCGAAAGCGGCGTGCCGCGCGCAAGGCGTCGAAGCTGGGGAAAAATTCTTCTTTCTTCGTGTCGAGTGAACGCACATGAATGCGCTTCCCTTTGAGCGGCGTAATCCGGCAGCTGGTTTGGATGTTGAGGGCAAAATTCAATGTCATCGCGCCGGGGTGGAACAGGTAGAGCGGCCAGAGGTCCAGCGTGCCTCCTGCCAGGTCAGCTCGGCATGGTGCATAAGCAACGATGGTTCGGCCACTGCTAACGTCGGGCAGTTTCTGCATGCAGTGTTTGTACCACGATGTAGGCACGGGAGTCGCGCCCGTGCTGGCCGAGCGAAGCTCTTCTAGACGTGGGCCCTACGGACCTGTAGCCGCCAACACCTCGGCTACCACGCTGTCAACGTCCGCCTCGGTTGTGCGGTGATTGACGATGCATGCCCGCAGGCAGAACTTGCCTCGCAAGGTTGCGTTCGACAGATACACGCGGCCGCGCTGCACAACGCGTTTCAGGATGGCAGCGTTGTGCCGGTTGAGTTCGTCGTCCGGCTTGGTTTCGTTCTCGATATAGCGGAAGCAGACGGCACTCAGCTCGACCGGCGCCAACAGTTCGAGGTCAGGGTGCTTGGCGATGGCCGTCGCCAGTCGTTGCGCTAGATCCAAATCCTTTTGGATAGCGGCGCGGAAAGCTTGCAGCCCGTGATAGCGAAGCGAGAGCCAAAGTCTCAACGCGCGGAAACGGCGCGAGAGTTCCAGAGATTCCTCGAAGAACGCGAAGCCTTCGATTGGATCGTCGGTCAACGCCTTGGCATAGTCTCCTGTGTGCGAGAACGCGGCGTTGGCGGCGTTCGCGTCGCGGTAGAGCAGGCAGCCGCAGTCCAGCGGCTGATAAAGCCATTTGTGCGGGTCGAGGGATAGCGAATCGGCGAGATCCATGCCCGCAAACTTCTCGGGCGAGGCGATTGCGGCGAGAGCGCCGTAGGCTCCGTCGATGTGCATCCAGAGGCCGTGACGGCGGGCGATGGCTGCAGTCTCAGGCAGCGGATCGATCGCGCCGGTGTTGACCGAACCGGCGGATGCGACCACAGCGATTGGGATCTTCCCTTCCGCTTTGTCGCGTTGGATCGCCCGTTCTAGTTCGTCTGGGATCAGACGGAATTTTTCGTCGGCAGCAATGAGGCGCAGGTTTTGCCTGCCGATTCCCAGCAGGGCGATGCTTTTCGGAATCGACATGTGAATTTCCTCCGACGCGTAGACAACGCCTTGCGGCACGCCGCGCACGCCCGCTTCATTCGCCGGCATTTTGCTTTCGCGCGCCATGGCGAGTGCCATGAGATTGGCCGAGGAGCCGCCTCCGGTCAGGCAGCCGCGAAACCCGGTGCAGCCGATTGCCTGGGCGAGCCAGCCCACCACGGTTTTTTCTACGGTAACTGCCGCGGGACTGGAGCGCCACGCCGTCACATTCTGATTCAGGGCGCTTGCCAACTGGTCAGCAACCGCGCCGACAGGTTCACCCGAGCCCAGCACATAGCCAAAGAAACGGCCGTTCTGCGCACGTGAATGCTCGATCACATCCTGCAGCCCAGCCAGCGCCTCCGCTCCCACGCCCTTTTCGCTTAGAGGCGCGCGGAATAAACGCTCTGTCTCTTCGCCTGTCGTCGGCGGAAAGATAGGCCGCGAATCCAGTTCGCGGAGGTAGTCAGCGGTAAGAGCGGTAACCTTTTCCGCCAGACGGCGAAATTCATCCGGAGAAATCTCCAGTGATCTCATGACGAAGAATTGTATTTTATGTAGGCGCGGGCGTCATCGTCGGTGCACGTGAGGAAGAGAATCTCGGTGGGACGTATGGCCTGACAAGAAATCCGCTGTCGCGCTTGGCGCGACCGGACAGCCGGGGGCGGCTGCCCCCACGTGAGCTCAGGTAATATTCAGCGCGCGCTTGATGGTGCCACGCTCTTTCTGAATTTTTTCCTGCAGCAAGGTGATGGCGTAAATCAACTGCTCCGGCCGCGGCGGGCATCCGGGAACGTAGACATCGACAGGAATCACCTGGTTCACGCTTTGCACCAGAGCGTAATTGTTGAACACACCGCCCGAGGTCGCGCACGCTCCCATCGAGATCACCCACTTGGGTTCGGGCATCTGCTCCCAGAGTTGGCGGATGACTGGAGCCATTTTGTTGGAGACCCGCCCGGCAATGATGATGAGATCGGATTGCCGCGGCGACGGCCGAAACACCTCTGCTCCGAAGCGCGCAATGTCGAATCGCGACGCGCCCATGCTCATCATCTCGATCGCGCAGCAGGCCAGGCCGAAAGTCATGGGCCAAATGGAATTCTTTCGCATCCAGTTGACCGCGTTGTCCATGGTAGTCAGCACGACACCTTCCGGCGTGTTATTCCCGTAAGTCAGGTCTTTGACAACGCGCTTGCCGTTTTCCGTCGTGACGTAGGGGCCGAAGTTGAGATCGTCGGACATTGCTTTTATTTTAACTGTCGCTGTCGGCTGTGTCCAAATGCGAGAAGACTCGACCGTTGAATCTTCTCTCGAAAATCTGCTTGACAATGCGATTCCCTGCGGTAAGATTCCGCCATCTTCCCTCCGATTGCGAGCCCCTCGCACGTCATACAGCGTACCGTGAGCGCCGGCACTGCCTGCGCGGCTTCACATTGCACAACCACACGCGGGCATTAACTTAAGGAGGTGCACAGTGCGGATAAAGCTACCCAAAACGAGAGCGACTCTTGCTGGTCCCGGCACTCGGCTCTACGCCGATCCGACACCCAGCCCGGATGAGACTTCTTTTCAAATCGACAATACCAGCGCCCAATATTACAACTCGCCTTATTACCTGGCGCACATGAACCAGGTGCAACCCTTTCCCGCGTCGCAGAGTGGAGTGCCAGCGTATCTTGAGCTGCAGGATTTCGTCCCCACCGAAGTTCTCGATGCCATCAACTCCGCGGGGAGAATTACTTTCCATGCTGTGGGCGACACAGGCGCAGCCAAGGGAGTGCCCGCAACCGCTATTGCGAATGAAGCTGGCGTTGCCGATGCCATGACCGCCGACGTGCAATCTGGAGGCGTGGGCGGGCCCGCATTCTTTTTCCATCTGGGCGACGTGATCTACAACTTCGGCGAAGCGCAATATTATTACGATCAGTTCTACGAGCCATTCCGCGATTACGACCGTCCGATTTTTGCCATTCCCGGCAATCACGATGGCATGGTTTTTGGTGCAACTTCGGCGACTCAGCAGGTTCCAACGCTGGAAGCTTTCGTCCGAAATTTCTGCGCGGAAACTCCCGGACCTTCCCCAGATTCCGGTGGCCTGGTGCGCACGGTGATGACGCAGCCCGGAGTTTACTTCACGCTGGATGCTCCTTACGTGTCGATCATCGGGCTCTACAGCAATGTGCTGGATTCTGGCGCTGGAGTCATTTCTTCGCAGGGCGGCAAATTCCCTGCCGTGGGAAACGCTCAATTGGCCTTTCTGCAAAGCGAACTCAAGCGCTTGAAACCGGATCGTCAAGCTGGAAAGCGCGCCATTATTATCGCGGTTCACCATCCGCCAGCCTCGGTGGACGCCAAGCACGGCGGCTCTTTAGGCGTTGAGACAGATCTCGATAGTTGTTGCCAGGCGGCAGGCTTGTGGCCGGATGTCGTCCTCTCGGGACACGCTCATCTGTACCAGCGCTTTACCCGCGTGGTGAATGGCAAGCAGACCCCGTACATTGTCTCCGGTTCGGGAGGATATGCGGCGACACCGCCGCAAACGGCGGCCCCTAAGGCGCCGTACACCATCGGCGATACCACGCTCGAAGTCGATCCGATTGTGGACTTTGGTTATCTCACAATTACGACCGATGCCAAGACGCTCTCCATCACATTCAAAACCGCCAGCAAAGGCGTGGTAACGGTGAGGGATTCCGTGAACGTGGACCTGACGCAAGCGCAGATCGTGTCTGGAACTCACGCTCCCAGTGTCGGAAGCGCCAGACCAAGACCTGCTCCGGTTCAAAAGAAGAAAGGAAAAAAGAAATAGATCGTCACGGGTTGAGTACGATTTTGCCGAACATCTGGCTCTTCTCCATGTACTCGTGGGCTGCGCGTGCGTCTTTCAAAGGAAACGTGCAGTCCACGATTGGTTTCAGGCGTCCGGCGAACACGTGGCTTAGCACGTCGTTCAACTCGCCCATCGTGCCCATGTAAGAGCCAAGGAAATTCAGCTGGCGCGAAAACAAGAAACGCAGATCGAAAGCCGCATTGAAGCCAGTGGTCGCGCCGCAAGTGACGATCGTGCCTCCGGGCTTGAGCGATTTCATGCTTTCGTCCCAGGTAGCCGTGCCAACGTGCTCGACCACGATGTCCACGCCTTCTTTGTTGGTGATCTTCCGCACTTCATGCGAGATCTTCTGCGTGTAGTGGTTGATGCCGTAATCCGCGCCCAGCGCCCGTCCTTTTTCCAGCTTCGTTTCATCTCCCGCGGTGGTGATCACGCGGGCATGGAACAGCTTGGCAATTTGAATGGCGGCGATGCCGACGCCGGAACCTGCGCCCAAGACAAGCACGGTTTGCCCGAAACGAATGCCGGCACGACCGACCAGCATGTGCCATGCAGTGAGGAAAACCAAAGGAACGCTGGCGGCCTGGTTGAAATCCAGATCGTCGGGGATAGGAATCACGTTCACCGCCGGGACTGCGATCAATTCGCAATAGCCCCCGTCGACTCCGTTGCCTAACGCGGTAAATTCCCGGCACTGATTCTGAAGTCCAGCCACGCACTTTGCACAATGATTGCAGAAATGCATGGGCGCGAGTACCACGCGCTGGCCGGCCTTGAAACCACTGACGTACTCCCCGACTTCAACGATCTCGCCCGCGATGTCGCTGCCCAGAATGTGTGGCAGGTTCACGCCGGGCAATCCCTTGCGCACCCAGATGTCGAGGTGGTTCAGCGCGCAAGCTTTCACCCGGACCAGAACTTGGTCTTTGCGCGGCTGCGGGTCGGAGATGTCTTCGTAGCGAAGAACCTCCGGACCTCCGAATTCGTGAAGGCGAACGGCTTTCATGAAACAGTCTCCTGAGAAAGCTGAAACTACCACAAGTCTCAACTTCGGGGATTCGGGGCTTCAGGATTGATAGTGCAGATCGGATTGTAAACCACTGGTTTACGCAAAAGCCCCGGAGCGATTGCCGGGGCTCTTGGTTTACGCCATTTACTTTTGCCCGAGCGAGCAATCGCCGTTCACGTTCTGGATATAAATCCCGTTGTTACCGATGCGGTCATCCTCGAAAGCAATGGCCGACAGGCCCGTGGCCGTGACGATATTTGCCGCAGGTCTTCCCTTATTCGACATCGCCGTAGACACGGGAAACTGCGCGCACTTGAACTTGCCATTGTCCTGCAGCCTCGCAGCCTGAATGCTGGCGTCTCCAAAGCTCTTCATATCGATCCAGTACGCCAGCGCGCCGTTCCCAATCTGCACGTTGCTCGGAAGAATCTCCTGGTCCGCTCCCAGAGGCACAATCACCAGCCCGTCCTGCCCCCAGCCCCGTCCGCCTTTCGCGCCAAACTTCTGCGCGTAAATTCCATTCAGCACCTGGTTGGAATCCTCTTCGGTCCAGACTAGAAATACTTCATTGGTGCTCGCCCGGTAGGAAGCCGCGGGATCGACTCGCACGTTCGTGGCATTGGTTGACGCCGCTGAGCCGTTGTGGGGGAAAGCCTCCTTGCCACTGGCCAAAATATGCTGGGCAAAGCACTGCAAGGTAGGCGAACTGGTGTACCAGCTAAAAACGGCCCCACCCTTTCCATCTGGCACGAAATACGGGAATGAGCCAAATTGCAACGAGCCGGTATCGAAGATGGTTACATTCTTCTTGCCCCACAGAAGCTTGCCCGTCGACGAGAGCTTGTTGGCGCGAAGCTGGCTGTCGCTTCCAAAGCCCTGGTTGCGCACCCACGAAACAATGACGGAGCCATTGTCGGCCGCGTGCAAATCAGCCAGCGCGTAGTCGAATTGCGATTCGCTCAGCACCACGCCTTTGCCCCACTGCGGCTTTCCGTTGGCGTCAAGTTTCTGGAGCATGGTATTGCTGTCGCTGGTCCATGCCACCACAATCCCACCGTCGCTGGTGCCGGCAATTTTCGGCGCGGCATTGGAATGGACGGAACCCTTTGTGAGTTGCACTCCCAGCTTTCCCCACAAAGGCTTCCCTGCCGGACTCATCTTGGCCGCGGTAACCTGCTGATTCGCCCCTTCGCGGGTGTCGAGAAATGCAAGCAGCGCATTGCCTGCGGTATCCATGTCAAGGCCGTAGTCCTCGGTGGAGCTGTTGCTCAGGTGGGCCACCTCGATGCCACCGTGCGGAAACTGCTCCACGCCACTGGGGCTGAGGCGCTGCAAATATACGCTATAGCCAACTGGCGGCGGACTGTTCGGGTCGGCGTCGAACCAGCTCACATACCACCCGTGGCTCGGCAGCGGCCGCACTTTGGGTTGGACCTGATCGGCGCCGTCGTTGTTATCGGCCAGCGCAAGGTTGGTCGCGGGATCGGACGACCACTGAGCCCACGCGGTCGCACCCAGTAACGTCGCAGCCAGCAAAAAAGAGAACATAAGCACGAAGCCATACCGGATCACGTGTTTCATGAATTCCTCCCGCCCAGATCTATGTGGGACAGCCAGTTAAGAATGGCCCGGTTATACTACTGAAATCGCGGGGTTCTTGCTAGAGTCCAGAGTTTGAGGCCGAACGTCCGTTCCATTGACTTGACCACCGAAAGAACCAATAATCAAACTTGGATGGACATTTACGAGGAGATCGTCAAGCTGAGGCAGGAAGGGCGTCGCGGCGCCGTGGCGACCATTGTGAACGTGCGCGGATCCATCCCTTCGTTCGAAACCGCGAAGATGCTGGTGCGCGACGACGGCTCAATCGCCGGCACAATTGGCGGCGGCTGCGTCGAGGCCGAAGTCTGGCAAGCTGCCCGCGAAGTGATGGAGAGCGAGAAACCGCGCAGCCTGACCTTCAATCTCAATGAAGATCCCAAATACGATACTGGCTTGGTCTGCGGTGGAACGCTCGACATTTTCATCGAGCCAGTCCTACCTCCAGCGTTACTTTATATTTTCGGTGCAGGTCATGTGTCTGCGAACCTTTATAAAGTTGCGCGAGGCGCTGGTTTCGACGTTAGCGTGATTGACGACCGCGAAGCCTACGCCAGCCGCGAACGTTTCCCAGAAGCCAAAGAAGTGATCGTCGAAGACTTCGAGCAAGCCATGGCCCGGCTCGATCCGAATGAGTCGTCATACATCGTGATCGTCACCCGCGGACATCGCGACGATATGCGTGTACTTCGCTGGGCGGTGCAGACTCGGGCGAAATATATCGGGATGATCGGCTCCAAACGCAAGACGATTACGATATTCCGCGAACTGACGAAGGAAGGCATTCCCGCACAACTATTCGAGCGCGTGCATGCACCTGTCGGCCTGGATATCGGTGCGATTACCCCGGAAGAGATTGCGGTAGCCATCACCGCTGAACTGATTGCCGTGCGGCGTCACGCTGAACGAGCTTTGCCGCACATGAGTTGGTTCAAGGGCCACAAGAGTGAGCCGGAAGCGGAGGAAACTGCCACCAAGGTTGACGAGGAAAAAGAAATGCACCGCTGATCCAAATTTCGACAATCGAAAACCTTTTCTTTCTGCTATCTTCGCCTCATGCCCCACGCGCCCGGCCTCTACGCAGTGATCCTTGCCGCAGGCGAGTCTACGCGCATGGGGACGGACAAAGCGTTGCTCCCATGGCCTCCGACGGCACCCGGCGTCCCGCCGACCGGCCAGACTTTCCTTACCGCCGCGATTCAAGCTCTCGAACCTTTTAGCGAAAAAGTAATCGTGGTGGCAGGCAGAAACGAAGCCGCAATCGCTCCGGTGGTGTATGCCAATGGCGCGTCTTTGGTGTGCAATCCCGAACCTGACCGAGGGCAGTTCTCCTCCCTTCAAGTAGGCTTGCGGCACGTACTGAGAGATGGCCGCGACGCCGCGATGGTCACCCTGGTCGATCGGCCGCCGGTCAATGCCGCGACACTCAGCGCATTGTGCTCGGCGTTTAGCGAGGCTGCATCCGGAGTGTGGGCGGTGGTTCCTGAATACAACGGAAAACATGGGCATCCTTTTCTGATGGCAATCGAGATGATCGAAGCCTTCTTGAAAGCGCCGCCGAGCGCGAGCGCCCGAGAGATCGAACACCAGAACTTGCAGCACGTTGCATACGTTGTCGTCGATGATCCGCGGGTCACATTGAATGTTGACACACCGGAAGAATATGCGGCATTGTCCCGGTAGCCCATGCTTTATGGAAAGACACAAGTGACCCCAACGAAAGCTCCAACATCCGCCGATTTCGTCGAGTCCGTCCTACGCTTTCAACCTCAACTCGCCGTCTTCGATTGCGACGGCACTCTGTGGGCAGGCGATGCCGGCGAGGGTTTCTTCGACTGGGAACTCAAACGCGGCGTGGTCTCCGATGACATCGTGCGCTGGGCGCGTCCGCGTTATGCCGACTACAAAGCGGGCAAGGTCGGCGAAGACGAGATGTGCGGCGAAATGGTGACCATGCACAGCGGGTTGGCCGAATCCGAGGTGCAGCAGGCCGCCAAACAATTCTTTGATGAGAACTTCGTAAGCCAGATTTTTCCCGAAATGCAGGAATTGATTCGCCGGCTGCTGCACGCCGGTTGCGATGTTTGGGCGGTCTCGTCGACCAACGAGTGGGTGATTCAAGCCGCCATGAAATATTTCGGGATCGACCAGAAGAGGATTCTAGCCTCTGCCGTGGAAATCGAGAACGGACGCGTTACCGACCAATTAGTTCGCGTACCGTCCGGCGAAGGCAAGCCGCGCGCGATCCGCGAGGTGATCAAGAAACAACCCGACGCAGCCTTCGGCAACTCTCGCTGGGACGCCGAAATGCTTGCCATGGCGCGCCAAGGGTTCGCGGTGAATCCGAATCCCGATCTGGAGCAAATGGCGCAGGCGTGCGGTTGGACAATTTACCAGCCCATCTCGGAAGGCCGAAGCTGCTCCTCCTCAGGACAATAATCCGTGCTTATCCGTGAAATCCGTGGCTAAGGTATGAACCGTTTCAGCAACGCCGCGAGTGCGTCCATCGCCAGATGGCTGGCGTGGATGGAAGCGTCCGGCAGGCCGCCGACCGCTTGTACCAGTTCTTCCCGGCTCAACCGGCTGGCGGCTTCTACCGTTTTTCCCTTCACCAGTTCCGTCATCGCCGAACCGCAAGCCATGGCGGGAACGCATCCTTTGGCGAGAAAGCGGATTTCCGCGATCTGTCCGTTGGCGACCTTCATGCTTAATTTCAAAATATCCCCGCACGCCGGATTCTCGAGCTGCACGGTTGCGTCAGCATTGGCGACTTCCCCCGGATTGCGCGGATTCTGAAAGTGATCGAGAAGTTGGGGAGAATACATCGTCAGAATTGTAACTTGGCGGAACATCAGACGTAGCAGGCTACGTCTCTACACTTTGGCGCAGAGTGTTCATCACGAAGATTTCCACAAGCTCCCAGACTAATATGCATAATAGATTTCGCTCTCCGGGAAACTAATATCTCAGTGAACATTTCAGATCGCTCCGCGCACGCCGTTCGCTGCAGAACGTTGGCTTGCCAATGAAGCGCGTGGTGGCGGCGTTGATTTTCAAAGACGGCAAATTGCTGGTGTGCCAACGCACGCGGCATCAGACCATGCCGTTGAAGTGGGAGTTCCCCGGCGGCAAAATCGAGGAAGGCGAACAACCGCGAGACGCGCTGCGCCGCGAATTAGAAGAGGAACTCGGAATCGACGCAAAGATTGGCGAAGAGGTATCGCGCATCATCCACGAGTATCCCGGCGGCGGATCGGTAGAATTGCGCTTCTTCGTTGTGCACGAATATAACGGTGAAATCGAGAACAAGATCTTTCGCGACATTCGCTGGTCTCCGCGGTCGGAATTGTCGTCCTACGACTTCCTCGAAGCAGATCTTTCGTTGGTAAAGGATTTGACGGATGGAAAGATCGTCTAAGGGCGGTCTGCACCGTTCCTGCCCAGGCCGTGTCCGGGAAGGGCATGGCTTCAGCCGTGCCGCCGGAACGCGAAAAATTCCGGATCGAGCCGCTGAGGACATGTGCTGTGATTGATTCTTGACGACGGCCTCCAGACGAAATTCGCCCGCGTTTGAATACCATTTACTGCGACGCGGAGGTGCCATCCCTGCGTTTAAGCGTAGGGCGACCATCAGGCTCACTGCCACTGTCGGTGTCAGTCGTGCCAGGGTGCGAAGCGCGGCGCAACGTAGGACCATCTCCGCCGTGGACGTTATCGATTTTGTGGCGATTCTCGAGTTGCGCCAGCCTCGTCTTTATGTCCTGAAATTCCGAGGTATCCAGTCTGTACTGCGTCTCCGGTGGCAGCAGCGTGTTGATCTCATCCTGGGTTTTTGCAATGCGGTCCGGAGTCTGGGGATGAGTCTCAAAGGTTTTTGCAAGTGTGCCCGGCTTTTGTTTCTCTAGCGCATTGATCTTTTCAAAAAATGAAGTCAGCGCCTGCGGGTCATAACCCGCGCGGTACAGGTACTCGACGCCGAGGAAGTCCGCCTCTGACTCGAAGCTCCGGGCAAACCTCAGAAAGCCCATGGGGATGGCCACGCTGGCCAGGCTCTGCGCGGCGTATCCGATGCCGCCGCCCACAAAGATCAGCGGAATAGACGCCAGCTGCATCAATTGCCCGCGCGTGTTCTCTCGAGCCAGATGGCAGGCGGCGACGTGCGCGATCTCGTGCGACATCACGCCCGCCAATTCGGCCTCATTGTCAGCCGCCAGGATCAGTCCGGAATCCACATAGAAAAAACCTCCGGGCAGCGCAAACGCGTTGATGTCGTCCGTGTCGACTACCTTAATCGTGAATGGCACCTGCGCGTCGGAGTTCCTCACCAGGTTCTGACCGATGCGATTGATGTATTCCGTTATGTCCGGGTCGGTTACCAGCTTGGTGGTTGACTCTACCTGTTGGGCATACTGGCGGCCCATTGCGATCTGCTTTTCCAGGCTATACCAGTTGCCTACGCCGCGATCACAACCCACCTTGCGGTTGCCGATGGCATCAATATCGCGAAGGCTTCCGTCGTGGTAGGTCTTGGCGGCTTTGGGAGGGGGTGAGGTTGCGGATGTGGAAGTTGCCGAAGCGGCAGGGTCGGCCGAAGAATTATCTTGCGCCACGGCAAATGCCCCGAACAGCAGCAAACTCACGACAATCGGGACGACCGGGCGACGCATGGATCCCCCAACACCTGTCAAATCTTTACATATTCGGAGGGAAAAAAGTAGCCCAAAGTTCGCCATTTTCGACCCCTTCGGGTCACTGCCCGCTTCTTAGGGTCCAGAACCAGGCGATGCTGAGAACGGTCATAATCACGGTGGTCGTCCACGCCGTCCAGTTGTAAATGCGCGAGTTTGTATACTCGCCCATCAGCTCTTTCTTGTTCACCAGCAGCAGCATGAAAATGAGCACGGGAGGCACCGCCACTCCGTTCACCACTTGGGAAAGAATGGAGATCTTCACCAGCGGCAAGTTGGGAAACAGGATCACGCCCGCCCCAGCCGCGATCAGAATGGTATAGAGCCAATAAAATACCGGCGCCTCAGAGAATTTCTTCCCCACCCCGGATTCGAATCCCAAGCCTTCGCAAACCGTATAAGCAGTCGAAAGCGGCAAGATGGATGCCGCAAACAGCGAAGCATTGAACAATCCCACCGCAAAAAGGATATAAGCAAAATCTCCCGCGAGCGGGCGGAGGGCCTGGGCAGCATCTTTAGCGTCGGAGATGTTGCGGTAGCCGTGCACGTAAAGTGTGGCGGCGCAAGCGACGATGATGAACCACGCCACGACGTCGGTAAAAATGCAGCCCGCAATCACGTCGATCTGCGAGGCTTTGTACTGGCGCTTGGTCACTCCCTTTTCCACGATCGAGGATTGCAGGTAGAACTGCATCCAGGGAGCGATGGTCGTTCCCACTACGCCGATAGTCATATACAGATATCCCGGAAGCATGAACGCCGCTTTCGGCGGAGGTTTCACCGTGGCCACCAGGGCGTCTATCCAGGCTGGTTTCGCGAAGAAGCCTGCGAGAATGTAGGTCACGTAAAAAAAGGACGCGGCCAGAAAAACCTTTTCCACGCTCTTGTAGTGTCCCTTGACCGGGATGAGCCAGACGATTACGGCGCAAATCGGAACCGTGATGTATTTCGAGAGGCCGAAGAGTTCGAGGCTGCCCGCAATTCCGGCGAACTCACCAACCACGTTGCCGAAGTTGATGACCAGGATTCCGAGCATCATGAAGAACGTGATGCGAAAGCCGAATTCTTCCCGGATCAAATCGCTGAGGCCCTTGCCGGTAACCGCGCCCATGCGAGCGCAGATTTCCTGAACCACGATCAACGCCAGCGTAATCGGGATTAGCGTCCACAGCAGCAGATGCCCGAACTGCGCTCCGGCAGCGGAGTAGGTGTAGATGCCGTTCGCATCGTTGTCGACATTCGCGGTGATAAAGCCCGGACCGACGACGGCGAAAAACAGCAGGGTCCGAGTCCTCCAACGTTTCATGAATTTCATGAGCGCATTTCGCCAACATACGAAGAGACATTGTCAAACGACCACACAGAATAAACGGAGAAGCGAAATCTGAACAGGTGAAAAGTCACGGGAAGCGGGGATTGAGGTATCCCGGGCACCGGCGCCCGTCCTGCAAGCTGCCGAAGAGGAATGAAGCGTCTGACGTTTGTGGGGCCATGAGGCTCCAGGCTTCGCGGTACCGCTCGTAGTGGCCGCAGGTGGAGGCGCCGTAGGGATGGAAGAGCAATGTTCTTTTTCGGATTCTTTCCACCGGGATGACGTGGCGAAAACGCGAGCGCATGCGCGCGGCATCTCGATCAAGCGATACGCGCCGGCCTAAGGCCGCGGTCAATCGCAGTGCCAAGGAATGTCTACAGCTTGGCCCGCAGCAGACTGATTACGTCGTCCGAGGTGATGACTCCGGTCAGCTTGTTGTGATCGTCGATCACCGGGAGGGTCAGCAGATTGTATTTGTCGAAGAGTTCGGCGAATTCTTTCTCGTTGGCGCCCTCACCGCATGAGATGAGCGGCTCCTGGGTTAGAGACAGCAACGGCGTTTCCGGCGAGGCCAGCACCAGCTTGGCCAGGGGTACGGCGCCCGCCAGAGTGCCGCGAGAATCGACCAGATAAATTGTGCTCACGGTTTCGATGCCGCCTTCAAAGCGGCGTAAAGTTTCGATCGCGTCGTGGGCGTTGGCGCCGACAGGCAGGGCCATGTACTCGGTGTTCATGCGGCCGGCGGCGCTGGTCTCCTTAAACTCGAGGAGTTCGACCATCTCCTCGCGCTCTTTCGGAGCCATCTCCTGCAGGATTTCCGAAGTGTGGTCTTCGGTCAGGTCGGCCAGCAGGTCGGCAGCGGCGTCCGGGTCCATCTCCTCGACGATGTCGGCAGCGCGGTCGGAATCGAGCGACTCCACAATCGCTTTCTGTACCTTGGGATCGACTTCTTCTAACGCCTCTGCCGCAACGTCCTCGTCCAGGGTTTCGAATACGGCTTCGCGTTCGTCTGGAGCCAGGTCTTCGACGATGTCGGCAATATCAGCAGGATGTAAGCGGGCCAGGCGTTCGTGGGAAATTTTCAGCTTCACCCGGCGGGCGGGATCGGTTTCGATCAGATCCACGAAGTCCCAAGGGATGGGACGTTCGGGAATCTGACGCAGCAAAGCTCGAAGCGCGGCAATTGGAACCACGCCCTTGAGCAGTCGGCGGACTGCGCCCCGTGCTCCCACATCGACCGAACCAACTCGAAGCATAGGATGGCGGCTGGTAAGGTCCTGATAGAGTTCCACATCATTGACGCGAACCACTTTGCGTCCGTGGACGTCGATGATCTGCTGGTCGAGCAGGTCGCGCGCCAGCAGGAATAGACCTTCCGAGCCATCGGCAATCGGCCACGCCGACGCCGCGCTGTCAAGACGCACGCCGCCATTCATTGAGCTCACAGCGCTGAACGGCATCACACGATCGCCGGACTTGGTGCGAACGATGATTACCGCAATGCGAGCGCGATCCTCCTGCGGCGCAACCGCGACTTCGCGCACACGGCCGCATTGGCCCCCGGCATCAAACACGGGCAGGCCTAGCAATTCGGTAAGCGCCAGCGAGGACATCGCTCTGAGAGAATACCCAACCGCAGCACAGGAAGCCAACGGTTTTACTGGTTTTTCTCGCTCCCGGTGTCTAATACAAAGTCGGCATGGTTCAGGGGCGCGAAACCCGTGTGCGTAATCCACGCGTTGACATTTGCACAGGGGCAAGGCAAACTACCAAATTCGCTGAATCGGGAGCTTTTCCGGCACGCGTGAGCAGAAAGCGCGGCGTGGCCAACCCGGGTTGGCGGATGTTTCGGGTCCGCGGGCTGGTTCACAAACATTTTGCCATGACCGAACTCCGGGTCTCCTATACGCTCGATTCGACGCTGGAGACCGTCGATAACGCCGAGCAGACAGCCAGCCGAATCGCGGCTGAAACCGGATTCGACGAAGATCAGGTCATGCAAATTTCCATGGCGGTGCGCGAGGCCGCAGTGAACGCCGTGCTTCACGGCAATGCTTATGATCCGGAAAAGAAGGTTAAACTCGACTTCGAACGGACCGCCAGCGATCTGGTGATCACCATTCGCGATCAGGGCAAGGGGTTGGATCCGGCTAAGATTCCCGACCCTCTGGCACCCGAGAATCTTTTGAAGACGTCGGGACGCGGAATTTTTCTTATCCGCTCGTTTATGGATGAGGTGCAAATTCGCCCCTCCCAGACGGGCACCGAAATCAAACTCGTAAAGCACGTCCACGGACCATCCGCGGACGTTAAGGAGGGTTCCCAGTGAGCATGAAGACCACTACTCGTCAGATTGATGGTGTCACCATTGTGGATTGCAGCGGCCGTATCACGCTTGGCGAAGGCAGCGTGATCCTGCGGGACACAGTGCGCGAACTGCTTTCCAAGGGCCAGAAGAAACTTCTGCTTAACCTTGGTGAAGTGACCTATATAGATAGCTCGGGCATTGGTGAGCTGGTCAGCGCGTTTACCACGGTTCGCAACCAGGGCGGCGAGCTCAAACTGCTGAACTTGACCAAAAAAGTTCACGACCTGCTGCAGATCACCAAGCTCTATACCGTCTTCGACGTGAGAGATGACGAAGCCGGAGCGGTGAAGGCGTTCAACTAGGCATTCTGATCAGGTTGGCAACGCAGGCGCGAGCTTCATCGCTTGCGTTGTTCAGCAATGACCTTGCGCTTTTCCTCATCGGCGACAAGGCCAGCCACATCGAGGCTGGCCTTGTGTCTGCATCTGTCTATTTCGGGAAAGTCCGACTTTTTTCTTCGCTGATTCCCTCGTTCCGCGCGCTGTATTCCCTACAATGATGTGTACGAGATGCTTTCGCTCGCCTTGGATCTAGTGTTCATCTCCAGGACTCATCTTCGCGGCAGATTCCACGCGCGGGCCCTCTGCGGCCTACTGACGCTGCTCTTCCCTGCTCTCTCCGCTGCCAGCGATTGCATTTCTATTACCGAGGCTCGCCAGCACTTAGGCGAAGATCAATGCGTCACCGGCAAAGTCCTCCGGGTAAAACACGGCAGCCGAGGGGTCACGCTCTTTGATTTTTGCCAGGATTCCATGGTTTGTCCGTTCACGGTGGTGGTCTTCGCCCACGATCTAAAACGCATCGGAGACGTCAACCAACTGCAGAACCAGGTAATCCAAATCCACGGACCGTTAAAGGAGTACGACGGACGCGCCGAGATTATTCTCCAGCAGCTAAGACAACTCGGCGGAGAGGGCCTGCGGATTCCACCTCTGCCCAAGAGTTATGATGTAGAGAAAAAAGGCCACGCCAGCGCCGGAACTTTCAGCCTGCCCAAGGCACCTTATGCAACCCACAAGAAAAGGCAACCGGCAAAGATCCCGATAGACATTCCGCCCGACGGGGATGCCGTTGAAAACCCTGCCCCACCTCAGTAATCTGGCTCAGCAGATTCCTATTGGGCGATCTGCGATCTTGATGATCTTATTGGCCGCGCAACGCTGGCTTTGTCGGCCTAACTAAGGAGTGATTTCGAACAACGTCCCGCTTACGTTGGCCCCATAAAGGTCGCCCTGCCCGTCCATGAACAACCTATAGCGGGGATATGCGCCGTCGTTCCCGTCGTTGAAAGTATGAAGCACGGTGAGTTTGCCTCTGGTGTCGAGTTTAAATATCGTCCCGCACCCGGTGCCGCCGCCGCAGTTGAAATTGCCACCGTACTCGGTAGCGCCATACAGGTTGCCTTGTTGGTCGCGCACCAGGCCGGCGAAGGGATCGTATTCAGACGGGGAATTCGCCTTCCATCGGTAGAGCATGGTCTCTTTTCCGGTCTTGTCCAGCTTATAGATGGTTCCACAGCCATTGCCATTGGGAAGAGGACACCCTTGATTGCCGCCAATGAATGTGGTGCCATAGAGATTGCCTACTGAATCCAAGGTCACGCCGCCAAAGGGTCCCACTCCGTCGCTTCCACCGCCAAATGCATGCAGAATTGTTTCCTTGCCCGCAGTGTCGACTTTGAAAACTACCCCGCAACCCGGAGGGTACTTGTGGCAGTTGCCGTGCCCGCCGTGCCCCCCTCGGGCGTTGTTCCATAGAGATTGCCGGCACTGTCCCGGGTCAGCACAGCAAACGGTGCGAATCCGTCCGCGCCGCCACGAAAGTTGTACAGCACGGTATAGGTGCCGCTTGGGTCAAGTTTGAACACTACGCCGCCATTACCGCGGCCGCCAACCGTTGTGGTGCCGTATAGGTTTCCTGCACCGTCACGAATCAAACCTGCGCGAGGCCCGCCCCCATCGATCTTTTGAGAGCAAAAGTTGTGCAACACCGTTTCCTGCCCGGCCCCCGTGACCTTGAATATCACCCCACTGGAACAAGAGCCGCCCTGGTTTGTCGTGCCGTACAGATTACCGCCGTCGTCAAGCGCAAGTTCCGGATTAGGGTAGCGTCCGTCGGTGCTGCCGGTGAAGTAATACAGCGTGGTTACGTTTCGCCCGGTGTCCATTTTGAATACGCTTCCGGAACCGCCATCCGTCATTGTGGTCCCATACAAGTTGCCCTTGGCGTCCTGAACCAGCGTCGTTGACAGACTCGCGCCCTGCCCGAAGTTATACAGCACGGTAAAGGTTGTCCGAGGGGCTGCCTGAGCTGAGGCCTCGGCCAGCATTATTCCCAAGGCCAGCATCGGCCCGAGACCGGCCAGGCGCGACACGAAACACGTCTTGACCACTTGGTTTGGCATTCTCGATGGCATTGGCTTTCTCCTTGCCGGAGCCTCGGCGGTGCAGCCTGGAGTGGGGCGGGAAAACTCGCGCTTGACTCGGGATTCTGCCACCGTCAAGAGGTGCAGTCAATAGACGTCGAAGACAATCCATGAATTTTACAAAGTTTTCACAATTTACTCGGAACATCCTTGTTGACGTCAAGAACGGCTCCATTCAACACCGAACCCCACAGGCCATGTACAAGGTGAAAACTCTTGGAGCTTAGGCAATTCGCTTTGTGAAGCTGATCACAAGGATCTGTGATCAGTGTCGTCGCAGACCGCATTCCTAGCAAGTATGCTTACCCTGAAAATAGTGCGCCCAGCCGACATACGAACCGGTTCAGAGTCTGTGGGACGGTGTCGATTTCGGGTCCGATTCAGAAACCAGGGGTGGGTCATGGACAACATCGGTTACGGCAGATGCTCGCAATGCAACGAAGAGTACGTTTTCCAGGATGCCTCAAAATGTGCTCAGTGTCTTAGCCTGAGTTCTCCACCGAGCGACAACGAGAACACCGAGGAGGAGCCATCTGCTGTTTCCTTGGATCGCCCGGCTGCCGCGTAGTGTCGAGGTGCGGCAATTTGCGGGGCTTCTTGGCTGCCAAGGCCCCCAGCTTGCCCTGCAAAGTACGCTCACACCATCCCCCTCCGCAACTCTTCCAACGAGTATAAAGTGCCGCGCCACACAACCCCACCGCGCGACAGAGTCAATATCATCGAACGCAGCATGATGTAAATAAACAACGCCGCGCCAACCGGATGCAGAACAAAATAATATGCCGGGATGTCAGACTCCCATGACATTCCCACGTAAACGCCGAATATGGACGCAAGCGCTACTGCGTAGGGCACGCGTGCCCATCCGTGAGCAAACCAGATTCCGAGAAACGGCGTCAGGTTCAGGAAGGCCAGCGCAAACGCTGAGAGCAGCGCACGCCACCACTGGAACGACATAATGGCGAAGGAATTCTTGGTGAGATTGTTTACCATCCCCATCGCGCCGTGAACCCAGCGCAGAGAAATCAGGTCTGCGCCGTATACGTTGCGCTGCGCGTAGCCGGCATTCTTGACGATTTTTCCCAGCTTCATATCGTCGACTACTTCGAAACGCAGTGCCTGATACGTACCAACAGCATCGTAAACGCTGCGACGAATCATATTGAATGCACCCACTCCGATATGGTCTTTCGTCTTGGGATCGGCCACTTTCCACGGACGATGCCCGAAGACGAAGAGCGTCTGGAAGAAAGCGATCATGATTCTTTCGCCGGGAGTCTTCATGATCATGCGGGGAAACAGAACCAGGTGGTCCGCAGATTCCGCTTCCGCATAAGCCAGGGCGCGATTGAGCACATCACGCCGGAAGAGCACGTCGGCGTCGGTGAACAGCAGCCAGTCTCCACTCGCCTGATTGGCCGCGCTCCACATGGCATGAACCTTCCCTAACCAGCCCGAGGGCAATTCGGTGATGTGAATTACTTTCAGGCGACCGCTGGCTTCAGAAGTGGACGCGATTCTATCGACGACTTCGCCGGTTCGATCCGTCGAACGATCGTTTACGACGATGACTTCGTAGTTGTCGTAGTCGATTTTCAGCAGCGTGGCAAGAGCGGGCGCAATGTGTGCTTCTTCGTTGCGCGCCGGGACAATGATGCTGACGCGCGGATCGCCGCTGGGCGTCCGATCCCACTCGGGTCGGGAGATGTCGGCGACCTTGGGCATGCCCAGCGCTGCATCCAGCAGGCGTGAAAACCAAACGAGGCCGAGAATGCTGCCGGCAGTCCAATGGAAAACGACCCAATGAAATATCCCCCAGTGAGAATAGCTCATGCCAACTGGCCGTCCAATGCGCCGGGTTCATTCTGGATTCTTACTGGAGGAGCAAATCGCATGCCGTAAAACAGTATGGCAGAAGAAACCGCCATCGCAATCACGGGCAGAATGAACGCAGCCTCGAGTGAACGACGATCGGCCACATATCCCATGAGGGTTGGCGAGGGCACGTCGCCGAGAAGATGAAAGATGAAAATGTTGACCGCAATCGCAGTCGCACGGATGTGTGCCCCGACCGAATTCACCAGTGCCGTGTTGAGCGGCGAAGTGTTCAGCAAGAGAAGGAATGCCGCGACGGCGATGGCGGGCAGCATCAGCGGTCCTTTGTTGAACAAGCCGACGATCATGACCGGCACGCCCAGTCCCATGCTGATCGCGGAGACAAAATAGTACGAACCCTTCATTCGCGGGAGCAAGCAGTCGCCCAGCCAGCCTCCGATCAGGGATGCGAGGATGCCATCGACCACCACAATTTTCCCAAAGGTTAGATTCGCCGTCTCCAGACTGTACCCTCGCACGCGCGAAAGAAATGTCGGCATCCACACTTGAATTCCTCCGAGCGAGAACGTCCCCGCGGCCATGCCGAGCGTGACCATCCAGAACGCTGGGTTGCGCGCCAGGCCTCGGAGGGTTGTTCGATCCGGAGTTTCTTTCAGCGAGTCGAACTGGCCACGCGGCGGCTCGGGAATAAACAGCAGAGCAAGCGCAAGCAGGAAGCCGGGAAATGCCGCGATATAAAAGGGAAATCTCCATCCGAAATGAGGGCCGAGTTTACCGCCCAACAGATAGCCCGCGGCTGTGCCCACCGGAATCGCCAGATAAAACACGCCAAAAATGCGGCCGCGCTGGTTCTCCGGAAAAAGATCGGCAACGAAGGTTGGAGCAATCGTAACGAAGGTCGCCTCACCAATCCCAACCAGCGTATGCCGAACCAGCAGTTCCCAATAGGTGTGGGTGACCGCGGTCAACAGCGTCAGCCCGCTCCAGAAGACAGCTCCCAAGATAATGATCATCTTTCGCGAATAGCGGTCGGCAAGCGGGCCCGTAAACGGCGCGGCGATCATGTAAAAGCCGAGAAAAGCGCTGGTGAGATATCCAACTTGGGTGTTGGTGAGGTGGAATTCGCCCTGCACCAGCGGCTGCACCGCAAACAACACCGAACGGTCGATGTAGTTGAGCAGGTTGAGCGCCGTCAGCAGAGTGAGCGCGGTCCAGGGATAAAGTTTCGTCTGGGTCACTTGGCGAAGGAATATATCACGACGAGCGCGCGATTCGCGCCGAGTTGCAAGAGTGATAAGATTCGGCTGCCTAAATTCTCCGCCACTGGAAGCCCCGCATGAAGAAACTTATTCTTCCGCTGTTAGTTTGTTTGCTCCTTCTTTCCCTGTCCCTGCATGCTGAAGATCCGGCGAAGAAGCCCGATGCCGGCGAACGCCATGAATTCGTCATTTCGAACTTCCATACCGAAAGCGGCGTGACGCTTCCTCAGGCGCGGATTATTTACGGAACCTACGGCCACCTGAACGCCGCCAGGGACAATGCCGTCCTCCTGCCCTCTCACTACATGGCGGATTTCCATGGCTATGAATGGGTGATTGGTCCCGGACACGCGCTCGATACCGCAGGCCTATTCCTGGTCGCGACGGAACTGTTTGGCAACGGCCATTCGTCGTCCCCGAGCAACACGCCTGAGCCTTACCACGGCCCGCGATTTCCGATCACGACGATTCGCGACAATGTTGAGGCGGTGCATCGACTGCTCACCGAAGAACTCAAAATCACCCACCTGCGCGCGATCATCGGCTTCTCCATGGGCGCGCAGCAGGCTTTTCAATGGGCGGTGAGCTATCCGGACTTCGCCGACCGCATTGTAGCGACTTCCGGAACCGCGAAGACTTACCCGCACGGAGTAGTGCGCCTGGAAGGACAGATCGCTGCGCTGACAGCCGACGCTGCCTTCCAGAATGGCGATTACACGACGCCCCCGACCAAAGGATTGGAAGCCTTCGCCATGGTCTGGACGGGATGGCTGTTTTCACAGGAATGGTGGCGTCGCGAGTTGTGGCGGGAAACCGAAAAGCCGGGAATGACATTCGAACAGCTCGTGCACAACTTCCGAACGGACTTCATCCCCGGGGCCGATGCGAACGACTTGATCCTGCAAATGCGCACCTGGGAGCGGCATGACGTGGGCACAACACCTCCGTTCAACGGGAACGTCGAGAACGCGCTGCGCTCGATCAAGGTTCCGTTGCTGTATATGCCGTCAGAGACGGACCTTTATTTCCCAGTCGGAGACGCTCGGTATGAAGCCGCATTCATTCCGAAAGTTTCTCTGATGCCGATCCCGTCGCTCTGGGGGCACACGGCAGGCGCGGGCAGTAACCCGGCAGATGAGAAGTTCTTGAATGACGCGATCGGGCGCTTTCTTGGCAGCGGTCACTGAATCGCGGTGCCGGGCTTGAGTTGCATGCGCCGGGCTAGGTCTTGCGCTTCTGCCGGGGCCACTTTGCGACCACCACGGTGGATATTCCACCCCGCGGACGAAAGTCGCCCTTCACCTCCGCCCACACCGGCTTCGCGCAGTGGACCACATCTTCCAGCACGCGGTTCACAATGTTCTCCTGAAAAATTCCCAGATTCCGGTAGGTCTGCAGATACTCCTTCAGCGACTTCAATTCCAGGCAGCGTTGGCGCGGCATATAGCGAATCGTGAGCACGCCAAAGTCCGGCAAGCCAGTCTTCGGGCAAACCGAGGTAAACTCCGGATCATCGACCACGATTTCGTATCCCGGAAACTGATTCGGCCAAGTCTCGATCTCCGGGAACTTGGTATCCAGCCCTGCCTGGGCGTGTTGCGGCGTGTACCGCGGGGATTTGGGCATGCCACATTGTAACCACCAACTCCACCAAACTGCCAAATTCCCCAAGGATTTGCGGTCCTTCGGCCGGACCCGGTGCATCTAATCGACAAGGTTCCTTCTACAGTTTCCAGGGGCGGCAGGTGGTACATTTGTGCCTACAGCTAATGTGCGCCGGAAACAGCAAATAGCGAAGCGAATTTCGAAGAATGACCAACGATAAAGCCAGTTTTGTGACGCGGCATCGCTGGATTGCGGCGACGGTCGCGATCGTCGCGGCAGTGGTGTTGTTCGCGTCGTTGTCGCGGGACCCTGCGGTACCGGTGCGCGCGGTGACGGCGCAGCGCGGCACTATTCGAAGTGTCGTCTCCACTAATGGCAAGGTCGAGCCGCTGCAGAATTTCGAGGCCCACGCGCCTGTGGGCACGACTGTGAAGAAACTGCTGGTGCGGGAGGGCGACCACGTCAAGAAGGGACAGTTCCTGGTGCAGTTAAATGACGCCGAAGCCCGCCGCCAGGCTGCCCGGGCCAGGGCTCAAGTTCTTACCGCGGAAGCCGATCTGAGCGCTGTGCAGAAGGGTGGAAACCGCGAAGAGATATTGACTCTGGAATCGCAAATAACGAAAGCCCGCACCGACTGCGACACCGCCCAGCGCAATCTGGACGCGTTGCGTCGCCTGCGCGAGCAAAATGCCGCTTCTCCCGGCGAAGTAAAAAACGGAGAGGATCAGCTCAACCGCGCCAATGCGGATCTCAACCTGCTTTTGCAGAAACAGAAGGACCGTTATTCGCAACCGGAAATTGACCGCGTGAATGCGCAGAAGTCAGAGGCGCAAGCGGCCCTGGCAGCAGCCGAAGATGTACTCAAGCAGTTGAACATCCGTGCTCCGTTTGATGGGATTGTGTTTTCGCTGCCGGTGGTGCTGGGAGCTTACCTCAATACCGGCGACTTGGTTTTGCAAGAGGCAGATCTCTCCAAAGTTCGCGTGCGAGCCTTCGTGGACGAGCCTGATGTGGGACGCCTGGCGCCGGGAGACAAAATCGATGTGACCTGGGACGCGATGCCGGACCGAACCTGGGAAGGAACCGTCGGTGTGATTCCAGCGGTCATAAAACTGCACGGCACGCGCAATGTCGGAGAGACGACCTGCGTCGTGGACAACAAGGATTTGAAGCTGCTCCCCAACGTCAACGTGGGCGTCACAATTATTACCGCTGAGCATCGCAACGTGCTCACTGTGCCGCGCGAGGCAATTCATCAGGACGAAACCAAGGCGTACTTGTATGAGATCGTCAACAATGAACTGCAACGTCGCTACGTGCAAACTTCGATCTCGAATCTCACTCAGGTTGAGGTTACGGGAGGGCTGCCGGAAAACGCTTTGATCGCTCTTGGCCCCACGAATTCCAAACCGTTGCGTGACGGCTTAGCCGTGAAGGTGGTTCGCTAAGAGATGTTTCCCATCAAGAGACTTCCGCTGATGCTTCTGCTGGCACTTCTACCCTCCGTGTTAGCTGCTGACTCTGGGGACAGCAAACTGCTCGCCCAGGGCCGCGTGGACGATGCCATCGTGTCGCTTCAAGCGAGAATTAGCGCGGCTCCGCAAGACGCCGAATCCCACAATTTGCTCTGTCGCGCCTACTTCGCGCTGGCGGATTGGGACACGGGTATTTCTGCGTGCGAGCGGGCGGTAGCGCTGGCGCCGGAGAACGCGCAATATCATCTCTGGCTGGGACGCGTTTACGGCGAAAAGGCAGACCATGCCGGCTTCTTGAGCGCGGCAGGACTGGCTAAGAAAGTTCGCACCGAATTCGAAACCGCGGTGCGGCTGAATCCAAATAGCGCCGATGCGCGCACCGATCTGGCGGAGTTCTATCTGGAGGCGCCCGGCATCGTTGGCGGCGGACGCGACAAGGCTGAAGCTCAGGCACAGAAACTCGCCGTGATCGATCCGGTCAGAGCGGGCTGGGTCAAGGGGCGCCTCGCGGAAAAGAAAAAGGATTTAACGTCAGCCGAAAACGAATATCGCACAGCTACTGAATCCAGCCACGGAACTGCGCTGGCCTGGTTGAATTTGGCTTACTTCTACCGGCATACGGGGCGCATAGATGCGATGCAAGATGCGATCCAGCATGCCAGTTCAGCCCCGATGGACCAGCCCGAAGTGCTCATGGAGTGCGCCGAGATGCTGCTTCGTTCCAAACGCGATCTTCCAAAAGCCACTCAGCTGCTTCGCACGTATCTGTCGTCAAGTTCCACCGTGGAAGCGGCCCCCGCATTCAAAGCGCATTACCTGCTGGGAACCGCGCTCGAACAAGAGGGCGACAAGCCGGCAGCCTCTCGGGAATACCGCGCGTCCATTGCGCTGGCGAAGAGCTTCACTCTCGCCCAAACCGCCTTGGACCGCCTGAACAACCAGGTAGCGGACGCAGCAAATCGAAACTAGATGCTCGTGTAGTGCAGACACGCAATCGTCACGCAGTGCCCTGACTCTGAAAAAAGAGTTGAACTCCGTTCCCGCTCACGAAAACCAATCAGGGAAAATCAGTTCTACAAGGCCGGGAGCCCAGTAGGAATAAAATCGCTCGTCACAGATTTTGTACTTTCCATACTGCTTCCTCGAATACTTGCCCCAGTCCGGACGCGTGCCGTCGAGATCGGTAAATCCGTACTCCCGCGCCAGCGCCCATGAACTGAAGACGCGTCCGCTCTTGTTTTTCGCTTTCGGATCCGTCGCCAGTGCGACCACGGCCCGCCCTATGTAGCGTGGCGATTCCGAGACCATGAAGTCACTGGGCGCGTCGTTCTGGTCTGCGCTATTCTTGCCTTTCTTTTTCCCTGCATCCTTCCAATTCGCCTCACTGACTCCAAAATGATCAAGCACGGCTTCAGAACGCAAAAAGCCCGGAGTCAACGCCACCGAAACAATGTTTCGTTTACGCAGCTCGCGGTCCATGGCAAAAGCCAGCCGTATAACCGAAATCTTCACCAAGTCGTAAAAAAGGTTGCCGCGATAGTAGAAAGCATCGCCATCGGTAATCTCGAAAATTATTCCTTTTTTTCGACCCAGCATGAGTGGAACCGCATAGTGAGAGGTAATGATGTGCGAATGGATTGCCTGCTTCAGCATGCGCAGGCCGTTCTCGAGGTTGACCGTCCAAAAGCCCTTGCCCCATTCCGTGAGCGCGTCGCCGCCCCAGACGTCGTTGACGAGGATGTCGAGGCCTTTGTGGCGCCGTTTGATCGCCGCAACCAGTTTCTTCACTTGCGCAGGTTCAGTATGGTCCACCCTTATGGCAATACCGTGGCCGCCGGCGGCTGTTACCAGTTCCGCAGTTTCTTCGATGGTTTCAGGCCGGCCAGAAGTAGCGGGCCGTCGTCCGCGTGAACTTCGTCCCGTGCAGTAAACGGTGGCCCCCGCTTCGCCCAGTGCAATGGCAATCCCGCGACCGGCTCCGCGGGTCGCTCCCGCAACCAGTGCGACCTTGCTTCGTAACACTTGATTCGCCATTTTCCACTCCCCTCAGCGCCTAAGCCTTAGCGCTGCTGCTCCTGCTAGGCGCGCTTCGCGCTCATTGTGAGCTGCAGACGGCCTACCCCGCCAGAACTATCGCAGCCGCTAGGGCCGCAGATTTGTGATCCTTGGTCCAGGGCGGGCCGATGGAACTTCCCAAGCTTGCGATCCTGCGCAGCATTCGACCAGCCGCAGTCCCAAAAGCCATTTTCGCCCGCTCCTCGAGCTCGCGCTCTCGAATCGCCGTGACAGGGATTTTCAAACTTTCGCAGGCCTGGCTGACGGCACGGCGAAAGAATTCGCCTTCCGCAGTGTGAATCAGCGGGTGCGCCGCGAGAATCTTTGAAAGCGACGGCAGCGGGCGCCCTGACGCCAGGAGAACAGCAGAACCGACTACGCGATAGTTGCGGCCGTCCAGTTCCCGGACCACCTCCCC
>Ga0209415_10002407_pt1 | contig 35006 bp, 29 predicted proteins | sample PeaSoiSIISIP2007_FD_187696 | JGI IMG/M metagenome (GOLD analysis project Ga0209415, IMG submission 187696) | Peat soil microbial communities from Weissenstadt, Germany - SII-SIP-2007 (SPAdes) (version 2) | ecosystem: Environmental > Terrestrial > Soil > Wetlands > Peat | place: Germany... | reverse complement strand
GCGCGCGAGGCCGGCAACATGGTCGACCTCGACTCCAACCCGACGAAGCTGATCGAGATCGTCGAGGTCGGCAAGCAGCTGCTGATCACCCGCGGGGCGCTGACCACCTTCTCGATCGCCAATGACGTGGCCAAGTACTTCGCGATCCTGCCGGCCGTGTTCATCGCGACCTACGCCACGTCTCCTGGTGGCAAGGGGCCGCTGCACGTGCTCAACATCATGAACCTCGGCAACCCCCAGAGCGCGATCGTCTCGGCGATCATCTTCAACGCGATCGTGATCCCGCTGCTGATCCCGCTGTCGCTGAAGGGCGTGCGCTACCGGCCGATCGGCGCCAGCGCGCTGCTGCGGCGCAACCTGTGGATCTACGGGCTCGGCGGGATCATCGCCCCGTTCATCGGCATCAAGCTGATCGACCTGATCGTCTACAACCTGCTCGGAGGGTGAGCAGCCGATCGTCGCTCCCGATGCCCCGCAGCTGCAGGCCACGCCTGATGATCAGCGCCGGGGGCGCCTGAGGGTCTTTATCGGGATGGCGGCCGGGGTCGGCAAGACCTACCGCATGCTGATCGAGGGCCACGCCGAGCAGGAGGCCGGTCGGGACGTCGTGATCGGCCTGCTCGAGACCCACGGCCGGGCGGACACGGGTCGCGTCGCCGAAGGCCTGCCGATCGTCCCTCGCCGGCGCGTGACCTACCGCGAGACGGTGCTCGAGGAGATGGACCTTCCGGCGATCCTGCGCCGCGGGCCGGAGATCTGCCTGATCGACGAGCTCGCGCACACGAACGCTCCGGGCACCGAGCACGCCAAGCGATACGAGGACATCGAGACGGTCCTCGCTGCCGGGATCGACGTGCTCTCGACGCTGAACGTCCAGCACCTGGAGTCGCTCAACGACCACGTCACCGAGCTGAGCGGCATCCGCGTGCGCGAGACGATCCCCGACGCGATCCTCGGGCGCGCCGACGAAGTGGTGCTGATCGACCTCACGCCGGAGGCGCTGCTCGACCGGCTGCGCGCCGGCAAGGTCTATCCCGTCGAGCGGATCGACGCGGCGCTCAACAACTTCTTCCGGATCGAGAACCTCGCGGCGCTGCGCGAGGTCGCGCTCCGCCAGGTCGCTGAAGAGGTCGGCGCCAAGCGCCTGACCACCGAGCTCGTCGGCTCGCGCGAGGAGAGCCTCGCCGCCGACGCGCCGCAGGCCGTGGGCGAGCGTCTGCTCGCGCTCGTCGAGCCCTATCCGGGCGCCCAGCGCCTGGTGCGCCGCGCATGGCGCTCGGCCCAGCGGCTCGGCGCCGATCTCGACCTGCTGTGGGTGCGCACGCCCGGCCGGGCGCTGTCCGACGATGAAGAGCGCTCGCTCTCCGCGCTGCGACAGCTCGCCTCGGTGCTCGGCGCGAGGATGCTCGAGGAGGAGTCCGATGATCTGGCCGCCGCGGTGGTCGACGTCGCGGCCCGGCGCGGGAGCACCTACGTCCTGCTGGGCAGCTCACGCCCGGCGCGCGGCCTTGCGCGCCTGCGCGTGCCGCTGCCACAGCGCCTGATGCAGCGACTGCCCGGCGTGGACGTGCGCATCGTCGCCGATCGGTCCCAGCGCCCGGACGCCGAGCGGCCGTGAGCATCTTCGCGCTCCTGGGAGTCGCTTGCGGCGCTGCTCTGCTCGGAATCGCCGCCGGCTACTGGCTGCCCCCGCACGGGCGCATACCCGCACGCGAGCGCACACCCGACGACCGCCGCATCCTCTTGCCGTTCACCGGTCAGGAGATCTCCCGTCGTTCGTTCGAGGCGGCCGTGCGCCTGGCCAAGGCCGAGAACGCGATCATCATGCCGGCGTTCCTCGCGCGCGTGCCGATGAACCTGCCGCTGGAGACGGCGCTGCCGGTGCAGTGCGCGCGCGGCATGCCGCTGCTGGAGGCGATCGAACAGCGCGCAACCTCGCAGGGCATCCCGGTCGACTCGCGGGTCGGTCGCGGGCGCTCGGCCCGCGACGCGTTGCGCCGACTGATCGAGGCCGAGCACTTCGACCGCATCATCGTCTCCGCCGACGAAGACCCCCGCGCGGGGCTCGGCTACGAGGACCTCAGGTGGCTGCTGGAGCGGGTGCCGGCCGAGATCCTGATCCTCAGGCCCGCCCCGGAGGACACGCGCCGCATCTCCATCGACGCGGTCAGCGGGCACTTCTGAGCGAGGCCGCTCGGCTCGCGGGAGCTCCTGTCAGCTCATGGATCGGCGATCACAGCCCGCCGCGTCGTCCGCCCAGCCGGTCCTCGTCGAGGCGTGCGCGCCGGGAGAGTGGATCGTGAGCCTTACAGCGGGTGAGCGCCCTCTGCACGTGTTCCGGCTCACACCCTGGGACTGGCTGGTCTCCGAGGTGGGGCGTGGCAACGAGGGCCGCGGGCCGGACCTGCCAACGGCGATTGCCGCGCCGTCCGCGGCCGCCGCCTCCGCTCCCGGGTGGTGGGCCCACGTTGCCGAGGCGTTGCGGGCGGCCGGCGGGCCCTCCTCAGGCGACTAACTTCGATCCGACCCTACGCGGGCCTCACCGCTGGATCGGCGGTAGTCACGATCGCGCCGCAGCGCGCGCACGCCCAGCCCACGTGGGCCGGGTCGAGCTTGATCACGACCGGAGCGCCCCAGGCGTGCGGCGGGCACTGCTGCAGCCCGTCGGCGACCCACCAGATCGCCTCCCCGATCGTGCGCTCGGACGTGGGGTTGAACAGCGGGCCGGTCCCGTCGGTCAGCAGCATCTGCACCCGGGCGACGCCACACGGGCTCGCCGCGACGGGCTCCTCGAGGCGCTCGGCCAGGCCCAGCAGCGCCTCGCGCCACCCGCGCACGGCCTCGCGGGCGACCGGCACGCCGCCGCCGATGTTGGCCGCTCGCGGGCTCTCCGCCCTGGCCACGACCCGGCGCAGGGAGCTCGCCAGCACGCGCGTGCTGCGCGCATCGGAAAGCTGCCTGCCGCGCAGCGCGAGCTCGGGGGAGATCTCCCCCGCAGGGCCGGCCGCCAGCTCCCGGTCCAGCCGCCAGCGGCGCAGGCGGACGCGCAGGCGCAGGCGCAGCGTCCCGCCTGCCGGAGAGCGATGAGCTCGCGTGTTCATCTCTGGCGCCGTCCCTGGCAGCTCGGGGGTGCAAGCGGACTCATGGTGCCTCGGACGTCGCGGCCGTCCCTTCCAGTGCCCCTACTTCGCGCGGGGCGGGGTGCTGTAGAGCTCGAGCAGGCGCTCGCGAGGGATCTCGCCGCAGATCCTGATCTGGTCCAGGCGGGCGCGCTCGGAGGCCGTGACCTGCTCCTCGCCGTGCGTCTCGGCGTGCTCGCTCGCCGCGCCAACACTCGTGAGGACCGCTCCGCACGCCGCGCACGTCCAGCGCGTCGCCCTGCGGTGGTGTGGAAGCGTCATGTCTCGCTCCTCTGCTCGGCTGTTGCTGGCGCCAAGGGCGCAACTCAACTATCGAACGCCGGGCATTACGAGGGCATGACGATCCGCCAGCGCATACAACGATTTCGTGACGGCGCGGGTCACCGACACGTTCCTTGCAGCTCTGCTCGCGCGGTGCGCGGCCCGATATCGTTGGCGCAGGTGAGCCGGGAAGACTGGTCGGCGCCGCTTTCAGCTGCCCAAACGACCATGCGCCGCAACCTTCTCAGCCCGACCCGCCGCCCGCGGAGCCGCCGTCTCCGCCACCGCGGCGCCCACTCGCCATGAGGCCGCGACTCGCGCTTCCCTCGGCGTGGCGCCGGGAGGCGCTGCGCACGAACCTGTGGCTGGTGCCGACCGTCGAGATCGTGCTCGCGGTCGCGCTGTTCGCGGGCACCTACGCGCTCGACCGGGCCGCGTACAACGGGTCGCTGCAGTTCCCCTCGTGGGTGATCAGCGGCACGGCCGACGCGGCGCGGCAGATCCTCACCGCGATCGCGGCGGCGGTGATCACGGTCGTCACGCTCGTGTTCTCGATCACGATCGTCACGCTCACGCTCGCCTCCACGCAGTTCGGGCCGCGGATGCTGCGCAACTTCATCCGCGATCGCATCACGCAGTTCACCCTCGGCAGCTTCGTGGCGACGTTCGTCTATGCGATCCTCGCGCTCGTCACGATCGGTCCCGGCAGCCACGGGGAATTCGTCCCGCACCTGTCGATCACGGTGACGCTCGCGCTGGTGGTCGCCGACGTGGCGATCCTCGTGGTGTTCATCGACCACATCGCCAAGTCGATCCAGCTGCCGCAGGTGATCGCGAGCATCGCCAGCGACCTCGCGCACGCGATCGACAGCGAGGGGGAGCTTCCGAGCGCGGATGAGGCCAAGGCGGGCCCCTCGCTGTCGGAGATGCTCGTGCGGCTGGACGAGGACAGCGGCGTCGTGCGCGCCCCCCGCAGCGGCTACCTGCAGTACGTGAGCATGAGCACGCTGATCGACATCGCGCGCCAGAGCCACGCGGTGATCCGGCTGCTGCACCGTCCCGGACACTTCGTCGTGGAGGGCCAGCCGCTGGCCGACGTATGGCCGGCCGCCGCCGCGCCGGGAGTGGCGCGTGCGCTGGGCGGCGCGCACGCCACCGGCCCGCACAGGACGCTGACGCAGGATCTCTCCTTCGCCGTGGACCAGCTCGTGGAGATCGCGATCCGCGCGCTCTCGCCTGCGGTCAACGACACGTTCACCGCGCTGGCCTGCATCGACTGGCTCGGCGACGGGCTCGGCAAGATCGCCGAGCGCTGGCGGCCGGCGGCCGTCCGCCGTGACGCGTCCGGTCGCGTGCGCGTAATCACCGTGACGATCAGCTTCCGCCGCCTGGTGGAGCGCGCGCACGACAAGATCCGTCAGGCCAGCCGTGGGATGCCGGCGGTGATGATCCGCCAGCTCGGCGCGCTCGCGAAGGTGATGCCGTACACGACCGCGGCCGACCAGCGCGAGCTGCTGCTCGAGCAGGCCGTGATGATCCTGCGCTCGAGCGAGGAGTCGGTGCCGGAGGCGGCCGACCGCGAAGACGTGCGCCAGCGCTACGAGGAGGTGCTCGCCGCCGCCGCCGCCCAGCGCTAGGCGCCCGCGGCGAGCGCCGAAACGCAGGCCGCCGTGAGCGCCGGGGACGGGTGCTGGGGCTAGCGGTAGGAGGCCAGGAGAGCCGCGGAGGCGTCTCGGACGGCGCGCCAGAGCTCGTCGTTGCGCCCGTAGACGTACAGCGGCCCGCTGGCGTCGGTGAGCAGGCGCTGCACCAGCGCGACGCCCGCGGGCGTAACCCGGGGGCACTCGCGTAGGTCGCGGGCCAGGCGCATGAGCTGCGTGCTTGTGGCGCAGACGTCGCGGGCGGCGAGGGCCGGACGGGAGCCGCGGCGCCTGCCGCGGCCGTGCGCTGTGCGCACGATCGCCTCCAGGCTGTCGGCGAGCTGGCGGCGGTAGCGCACGTCGCTGAGCTGGCTCGCGCGGAGGGCAAGCTCCGGGCTCTCACCGCAGGGAGCGCCATCGGCGAGCATCGCGTCGAGGCGGCTGCGGCGCAGGAGCACGCGCATACGCAGCGCGATCGGGGACGGCCGCCGCGGGTGGGCGTCGCGGCGGCGATGGGCGGAGAGGTGAGGCGTCAGCGAGGACACGGATCCTCCTTTGCTGGCTCGGGGCGTGGCCTGACCCATCGAGTGTGCCGTCGCGGGCGTTACGGTCGCATAACGGTTGCGGCCGGCGCCATGACGATCTCGTGAAGGTCCGCCGCCGGCCGGATCCGGCTCGCCGCATGCCACTCCGCTAGCGTCCCCGACGGTCGCCATGGCGGAGGGACGAGGACATCTGAAGGTGTTTATCGGCATGGCGCCGGGGGTGGGCAAGACCTACCGCATGCTCCAGGAGGGCGCCGCCGAGGCGGCCAACGGCCGTGACGTGGTGATCGGTTACCTGGAGCCCCACGGCCGCCTGGAGACCGTGACGCAGGCCGAGGGCCTGGAGATCCTCCCCCGGCGCCACGTCGTCTACCGCGAGCGCACGCTGCAGGAGATGGACCTGCCGGCGGTGCTCGCGCGCAAGCCGGAGCTGTGCCTGATCGACGAGCTGGCCCACACCAACGCGCCCGGCGTGGAGCACGAGAAGCGCTACGAGGACGTGCGCGACGTGCTCGATGCGGGGATCGACGTGTTCTCGACGGTCAACGTCCAGCACCTGGAGAGCCTCAACGACCAGGTGACCCAGCTCACCGGTGCGCACGTGCGCGAGACGATCCCCGACGAGGTGCTGAGCGCCGCCGACGAGGTCGTGCTGATCGACCTCACGCCTGAGGCGCTGATCGCGCGCTTGCGCGCGGGCAAGGTGTATCCGGCCGACCGCGTTCCCGCAGCCCTGAACAACTTCTTCAAGATCGAGAACCTCGCGGCGTTGCGGGAGACGGCGTTGCGCCAGGTCGCCGAGGACGTCGAGGTCAAGCGCCTCGTGCGCGAGCAGAGCCCGGTGCTGCGCCGCGACGAGGAGGGCCTGCCCGCGCGCGCGCCGGCCGCTCCACAGGCGATCAGCGAGCGCCTGCTCGCGCTGGCCACGCTCTCGCCGAGCTCAGAGCGCGTGGTGCGCAGGGCCTGGCGCTCGGCTCAGCGGCTGGACGCCGAGCTCGACGTGCTCGTTGTGCGCCCGCCGGGGCGTGCGCCCAGCAGCGAGGACCGCAAGCGCCTGGAGGAGCTCAGGCGGCTGACGGCGATGCTCGGCGCGAGGCTGCGCGTGGAGGAGGGCGAAGACGTCGCCGCCGTGGCGATACGGGTCGCGCGCGAGCTCGCCAGCACCTACGTGCTGATGGGCGCGCCCTCCGTGCGCCGCGGCCTGCCGCTGCTCGGATCGCGCTCTGAGCGCACGCTGCTGCACCGCCTGCTCGCCGGCCTGCCCGGCGTGGATATCCGGCTCGTCGCCGACCCCGCCCTGCGGCGCGGGTCGGGCGCGGATGCGCAGGACCCGCGGGAGGATTCGGTGGGGGGCGTGACGAACGTTTGAGCCGAAGGGCCGCCCGCTGCGGGCGGCTCGCAGTCCGCCGCCCGGCGCGCCGGTGGCGGCGGGCGCGGCGCTAAAGGCCGCATAAGTGTTTTCTCGCCTGCCGTAACCATTCGCGTCGTACCCTGTTGAGCTCAGTATGAGAATGCTTCCCCGCCTGCTGCCGATCGCCGCGATCGCGCTCGTGCTCGCCGCCGTGGCCCCCAGCGCCATCGGCCGTGCCCCCGCGCCGCGCGCCCACGCGGCCGCCTCCTTCATGACCGGGATCGGCGACGAGCAGACCGAGATGTTCGCCAACCCGCTCTGGCAGCAGCTGCACACCCGCATCGCCCGCTACATCGCGCCCTATGACGCCGCGGTGCACCCCGACTCGCTCGCCCGGGCGCGAGCCTGGATCGCTGCCGCCGAAGCTCAGCACCAGCAGATCCTGGTCGCCTTCTACCACTCCGAGCACACGCCCACACGGCTGCCCAGCGTGGCGAGCTACCAGCACGACGTGCAGAAATTCGTGAAGCTCTTCCCGCACGTCAGGCAGTACCAGTCCTACGACGAGGCCAACCGCGGCAACGTGCGGGGTGCCTTCTCGAGCCCCTCTGCGTCCCTGGCCGCGCAGTACTACCAGGCGCTGCTGCGGGTGTGCGGCCACTGCACCGTTATCGGCCTGGACGTGCTCGACGCGGCCAACATCGGTCCCACGCTCAGCTACATCGAAGAATTCAAGCGCGAGATCGGCCGCCTGCGGACGGTCATGCCCAAGATCTGGGGCCTGCACAACTATTCGGACATAAACCGCCTGGAAAGCTGGCGCACGCGCGAACTCTCCAGTGCGCTGGGCGGCCAGGTGTGGCTCACCGAGACCGGCGGCATCGTCCAGTTCGCCGGCTCGTTCACCAACCACAACGGCTCGGGCCTGACGCGCGCGGCCAAGGTCCTGAAATTCATGTTCCGCGTCGCGGGCTCGGTGCCCCAGGTCAAGCGGCTATACATCTACGACTGGACCGGCGGCAGCTCCCGCACCCGCTTCGACGCGGGCCTGATGGATGCCCACTTCGGCCCGCGCCCTGGATACGTGGCGGTATGCCACGAACTGCACGCGCTAAAGTGCAGCGTCAAGGTCAGCAAGCACTAGCGATCCGGCAGCCCCCCGACGCGCGCTCGCCGACCTGACGCGCGCCGCGCTCGGACGCCCGTGCGCGTGCTTGCTCAGCCGCTGAGCGCCGGCGTCGAGCGCTGCGCTCCCTGGGCTGGGCGCGCCGGCGGCGGCCCCGGATCCGCTCCCAGCAGGCGCGCGGCGGCGAGCGCGAGCAGCCCGGCCACCGCGGCGATCGGCACGAGCGTGCGCAGCGGGTAGCGGCTGCCGTCGTGGAGGGTGAGGTTCAGCGCCGTGTGGTCACCGGCCTTGACGATGCTGAGCAGGCCCTGGTGGTCGATCCCGAGCAGCGTGGGCGCAAGCGCGGCGAACAGCGCCCAAGCAGCCAGAGCCGCCAGCCCCGCTCCGAGCGATCGGTCGGACACCCGCAGGCGCGGCGTAGCCCGCGCGGCCATCACCATGGCGCCGCCGGCGGCGAGCAGGAACGGCCAGATCGCGCCCCAGCCGCGGCCGAGGCCGAACGCCGAGGCGATCGTCGGCTGGAAGGACCCCTGGCCGAGCAGCCGCGTCCAGACGATCGTCTCGGTCTCGTAGCCCACCAGCGGGTGCGTGATCGTGGCGATCACCGTGGTCGTGATCGAAACGGCTGCCAGCGCCACCGTCGGACCGGGGAAGCGCTTGAGCGCGAGCGCGATCGGGAAGCCCAGGAACGGGAGCATCGTGGTCAGGAAGCGCGGCCCCATGAAGCCCCCGCCGAAGGGCAGGTAGTAGCCCGAGTTGTAGCCCAGGTAGCAGACGCAGATGCCCGTCACGGTGAGCGCCTCGGCACGCTTGCCGCGCCTGTACAGCAGCACCGTTCCGACGGCGCCCATCGCCAGCACGGGCGCGATCGTGAGCAGGCCGCGCGAGTCGAACAGCAGTGTGCTCAGCACCTTCAGGCTGGGCGCGCCGATGCCGAAGAAGCCTTTCTGCTGGCGGGGCACGTCGGAGTAGGCCAGGTGCGTCCACGAGTGGAACGCGGCGTGGTTGTAGAGCAGCAGCGGCACGATGCCGACGAGGCCGCCGAGGATGTAGGCGCCCGCGCGGCGCAGCACGCCGCCGGGGGTGAGCGCGTCACGGCGCGAGAGCAGGTAGAGCCCGAGCACCAGCGCCACGAACAGCAGCGGGTACTCCGAGGCGACCGCGTAGCCCATCGCGAGGCCCGCCAACCCCAGCAGCAGCGGGCTTTGGGGGCCGTCGCGCTCGCGCAGCATCAGCGCGAACGCGCCGAAGCCGAGTAGCGCGCTGAAGACGTGGGAGAAGAGCAGCGTGGACAGCGGCAGCACGATCGTGCCGAGGCCGAGGATCACGGCGGCCGCCGCCCCGTAGCCGGGCTCGAAGCGGTCGGCCAGGCGCCACACCAGCACCAGCAGCAGCAGCCCCGGGAGCACGTTGGCCCACAGGCCCACGAAGTAGATCATCGTGTCGTCGTTGCGCAGCGCCTGCGATTCGTGCGCGAGCTGGTCGGCGCCGAGGAACGTGATCGTCTTGTAGAACGGGAGCGCGAACAGCGCGAGCCCTGGCGCGCGCGCCGAGTAGTAGTGGCCCTTGTAGTAGACCTTGTCGCCCGTGTTTTCCTGGTAGGCGTCGATCGTGGTGCCGCCTTTGTCCAGCGAGCGGATCAGGTCGTAGTGGGAGGTCTGGTTCCAGGAGAAGCTCTGGATCATCGTGGCGTAGGCCGCGCCCACGAGCAGGACCGCGATCAGCGCCGCCTTGCCGCGCCTACGTGCGCGGTCCTCCCCCCGGCGCGCCGCGGCGGGCGCCGACGGGCGCGGCGGGGTCGGGCCGGCGCCTGCGGGGACCGCGGCGCCCATCAGTCGGACCCGTGCAGCGCCGCCGGCCCGGGGCCGATCTCATAGATCACGAGCGAGCCCACGCGCCTGCGGGTGACCCCCAGGCCGGCAACCGGTTTGGCCGCCGCGGCGGCCGTGTCCGGCGGCTCGGCCACGGCGTAGCCGACGATCCCTGGGAGCTTGGGCATGTGCAGATGCAGCACAACGGTGCGGATGCCGTAGAAGCGGAGCTTCTCGATGCTCGCGCGGTCGGGGAAGCCGCTCATGCCACCCCGCAGGTCGTCGACGGCGGGGAAGTCGAACGTGCTGTTGCCGACCGGGATCTTGTAGAAGCCGTTGGTGGAGAAGTACTGCCACACGCGGTCGGCCGCGCCGTCGGTCGGCAGGTCCAGCAGCGGTCCGGGGAGCCCCACCTCGGCACGGGCGGGCTGCGGCACGACCGGGTGGCCGAGGTGGCCGGCGCCTTCTCCGACGATCGCGATCGCGAGCGCCACGCCGAGCACCGCGGCGAGCCCGCTGAGCGAGCGGCGCTCGCCCCAGCGGCCGGCGCCCCGCGCCAGCAGCTGCGCGCCGGCGCCCGCGAGCAGCGCGTAGAACAGCGTCGCCAGCGTGAATATGCGTCCGGGCACGCGCACCCCGTTCCAGCCGGGTGCGTAGTCGTAGACGAGGCGGTAGGGATAGCCCGCGCCGGTCAGCCCCAGGCCGAGCGCGAGGATCGAGACGACCAGGATGCCCGCGCCGAGCCCGATACGCAATCGGCGCGTATACGGAGAGCCGCGCGAGGCCAGCAGCCCGATCAGCGCGAGCACGAGGATCAGCCCGCCCGGGAAGAACACGCTCTCGTTCTTGGAATGCACCTTCGCGCGGAGCCCCGACGTCGCACCGCCCCACACCCGGTTCTCCGATGAGGCGGCCAGCAGCGCGGCAGGTCCCGAGGAGTAGTTCTTGACTTCCTTGATCGTGCGTTTGGCGGTCGGGTATTCGTGTGCCACCTTCAGATAGGGGACCGACTGGTAGATCGTGACCGCGCCGAGCACCGCCACGCCGATGCAGGTGACGGCGAGCAGGTTGCGGGGGATCAGCGGCCCGCGCGACGGTGCGGGCGCAGCCCGGCGCGACGCTGCGCTCTGCGCCTCCGCCGCCGGTGGAGCCTCGGTCCCGTGCGCGGGTGCGGGCTGCGCCCCGTCCTGCTCCGTGCGGGCCTGCAGGCTCGGCGTCAGGCGCCCGCGCCACCAGCAGAGCAGCGTGAGCGCGGCCAGCACGAGCAGCAGGTAGGCGTACTGCATGCCCAGCGTGAAGCCCAGGCTGATCTGCCAGGCCGAGACCAGCCAGCCCGCGAGCACCAGACCCCTCGAACGGCGCCGGTAGCCGCGCAGCAGCAGGAACAGCGCGAGCGGCAGCCCGCCCGAGGAGATCACGTGCAGGTGCCCCGCCTCGGTGACGCGGTAGGGCGCGTAGGCGAACGCGGCGCCCGCGGCGGCGGCGCCGAGCCGGCCGAGGCCGAGCTCGCGCGCCAGCAGATAGGCGCCGAAGAAGCACAGCGACCAGGCGAACAGGAACAGCAGGTTGTAGCGGACGAGCGCGGCCACGGTGCCCGAGCCGATGAACCCAGCCGGGCCGTAGCCGAGCAGCGAATCCGAGAAGGCGAGGCTCAGCGGATGGGGGTAGAAGGCGTTGGCGTCGAACAGGTGCAGCGGGTTGTGGAGCATCGCGTGGCCCACCCATGCGACCTCCCAGGCGGTACGCACCGGGTCGCCCAGGTCAGGCGCAATGCGGCTGGGCATGTGCAGCACCAGCGGCCACGTCGTGATCACCGCCAGCAGCACCCCCGCGAGCGCGGCCAGCAGGACCTCCCCGCGGCCGAGCGCGGGCGAGGGGGCCCACCGTTGCGGGGCGCCTTCGCCGCTCGCCGGTCGCTCGCGCGAGCTCGCGCCAGCGGGCTCGGCGGTGCCGGGCGGTGCGGGCGATCCGGGTGGGGTGCGGGGCGGACTGGGGAGACCGGTGCTCATGGTCTGCTTGTGTTGGGGGCCGCGCGGATCGGCGCAGCATACGTGAGCGGCCCACGACGTTGCGGCGCATCGGCCGCCCGAGCGTGTGACTCCGCGGAACCTCCGATTGCGTCAAACTGGCGCCGATGCGGGTTCTGGTCGTCGGAGCGGGCGGGGTCGGCGCGGCCTTCGCCGCGATCGCCCAACGTCGCGACGTCTTCAAGGAGATCGTGCTCGCCGACGTCGCGCTGGAGCGCGCCGCCGCGGCGGCCGCGCGCCTGGGCGAGGCGGACCGCTTCCACGCCGAGCGGGTGGACGCCTCCAGCCGTCAGGAGCTCGTCGAGCTGATCTCCCGCGTACGCCCTGACGCCGTGCTCAACGCCTGCGATCCGCGCTTCAACGAGCCGATCTTCGAGGCCGCGCTGGAGGCCAAGGTCACCTACCTCGACATGGCGATGACGCTGTCGCACCCGCATCCCGAGCGGCCGTATGAGCTACCCGGCGAGATGCTCGGCGACCGCCAGCTGGCGCTGCACGAGCAGTGGCAGCAGGCCGGCGTGCTGGCGCTCGTGGGCATCGGCGTGGAGCCCGGCCTCTCGGACGTGTTCGCCCGCCACGCCGCCGACGAGCTGTTCTCGAGCATCGCCGAAGTGGGCGTCCGCGACGGCGCCGACCTGGTCGTCGAGGGATACGACTTCGCGCCCACGTTCTCGATCTGGACCACGATCGAGGAGTGTCTGAACCCGCCGCTGGTGTGGGAGCGCGAGCGGGGCTTCTACACGACCCCGCCGTTCTCCGAGCCGGAGACGTTCGTGTTCCCCGAGGGCATCGGGCCGGTGGAATGCGTCAACGTCGAGCACGAGGAGGTCGTGCTGATCCCGCGCTGGGTGCAGTGCGAGCGCGTGACCTTCAAGTACGGCCTTGGCCAGGAGTTCATCGACGTGCTCCAAACGCTGCACATGCTCGGCCTGGACTCGACCGATCCGGTGTCCGTGCGCGGCTCCATGGTCTCTCCGCGCGACGTCGTCGCCGCCACCCTGCCGGACCCGGCGACGCTCGGCGAGCGCATGAGCGGGCGCACGTGCGCGGGCACGTGGGTCACGGGCACCGGCAGCGATGGCCAGCCGCGCTCGACCTACCTCTATCACGTCGTCGACAACGAGACCACGATGCGCGACTACGGCAGCCAGGCGGTCGTCTGGCAGACCGCGATCAACCCCGTGGTCGCGCTCGAGCTGCTCGATCGGGGCGAGTGGCAGGGGACCGGCGTGCTCGGCCCCGAGGCGTTCCCGCCGGGTCCGTTCCTGGCGCTGCTGGCCGAGCTGGGCTCGCCGACGGGACAGCTGGAGCTCGAGCCCTCTCCGGGTCGCTGAGCGGCCCGGCGCCCAGACGGCCCGTCCTGGGCCTGGCCGTGTGGTCGTCCTGTTCGCTGCGGACGCGGCCGTCCGCCGATCAGCCGCCCGGCGGCGGAGGCGGGTCCTCGCCGGCCTCGGGCTCCAGGACGTGTATGCCGTGGGTGACGGCTTCGGGGCCCATCAGATGGGTCGGCGCGCGCTCAACGGGCGCGTCGAGCAGCCCCGCGGCGGCGGTTTCGGTCTTGCGCGCGAAGAACGGGCCGAAGAAGGGCCGCGAGACGAGCATCAGCACGACGCCCAGGACCATGCCTATCCCACCGAACCACAGCGGGAGCGTCAGCCCCAGATACTCTTTGCCTTCGGCGTTTTCCTTGTGCCCGTAGTGGATGATCGCGTAGATGCCGATCGCGTACATGATCACGCAGCCGAGCAGCGGGAGCAGGCCGACGAACACGAACTTGCGCGCGTTCTCGAATATCTCGCGCCGGTAGTAGATGATCGACGCGAAGCCCGTGGAGCCGTAGTAGAAGCACACCGGGATCCCGAGCGCGACAACCGAGAGTTCGAGCACGGTTGCCGAGATGAGGATCAGCGGGACAGCCACCGCGATCGAGAGCACCCCGAAGCCCCAGGTGGACACCGTGGGCGTGAGGAAGCGCGGGTGGATTCGTCCGATTGCCGAGGGGATCGCGCCCCACTTGGCCATCGACAGCGTGGTGCGCGCGGTCGGCAGGATCGTCGTCTGCGTGGACGCCGCGGCGGAGGTGAGCACGGCGACGATCAGGAACCGGACGCCGACCGACCCGAGCACCCCTTTGCCGAGCGCGTGCAGCACGTCGCTGGCGTTTTCTTCGTTGGAGATGAACGCGGTCCCGTGATAGGCCTGGGCGCCCGCGGAGACGACCAGATAGATCACGACCAGCAGCAGCGTCGAGACGACCGCCGCGCGCCCGGGTCCCTCGTTGGAGTCCTCGGACTCCTCGTTGACCGCCACGCCGGAGTCCCACCCCCAGTAGATGAAGATCCCCAGCAGCATCGCGACGACCAGGTCGCCGAAGTTCATCGCGAACGGGTTAAACCAGTCGGCGCTCGGCTTGATCGAGTGCGCGGCACCGTTACCCGAGTACACGTCGATGAGCGAGACGGCCGCGAAGATCGCGAGCATCACGACCTCGAACGTGAGCAGCAGCTGCTGCACGCGCGCAGAGAGCTCGATGCCACGGTGGCAGATCCACGTCATCAGCAGGATCCACAGGATGCAGCCGCCGAGCGCCGCGCCTTTGTGCACTTCCGCCCAGTGCCATTCGAACAGCTGGTAGGTGTACGTGGCGGCGATGTAGCCGAGCGAGGCCATCACGAGGATGTCGGCGAGGAAGATCGCCCAGCCGTTGACCCAGCCGAAGCCGGGCCCGAACGCGCGTGTGGTCCACGCGAACGTCGTGCCCGCGTCAGGGTCGGCCTTGTTGAGGTAGCGGTAGCCGAGCGCGATCAGCAGCATCGGGATGAACGAGGCGAGCAGCACGCCGGGCGCATGCGTCGCGACGCCTTTGTCGGCGACGATGAACCCGAGCGTGGCCGCGAGCGAGTAGGCCGGCGCCGTCGAGGCGACCCCGATGACGATGTTGGAGACGTAGCCGATCGCGTTGCGCTTGAGACCCTTGTCCTCGACCCGCCCGTTGGCGGGCGCTCCGGCTATCGCGACACTTTCGGTGGCCATCAGGCTCCTCTCCCAGGATTTCGGCGTGGCTGCGTGGCTCACAGCGAAAGTTACGACCTGGTGCGGCGGCGGTGCAAGGGGCAGGTTTCCCAAAACGCGCGCATGCTGCTGTACATTTCGTACAAGAGCGCACCATCGTCTTTGACCGAGGGTGAAATTGAGTCGGCGATCGAGCCGGAGTAATGTTGTCCTGAGTGTCTAGCCGAGGTCCCTCGGCGCGCAAAGGACCACGAGGGAGAAGATGCCATGGGTAGCTCCGCGAACGTGAACCAGCCGGCCCCGTCGAGTGGAGCCGGGGAGGGGTCGACCGCCACGACCTGGGCGCCCGGGCCCTCGGGCGTGGCGCTGATGGAGGACCACCCCGATCGCCTGCAGCGGATGGCGCGGCGCCACCTGTGGATGCACTTCACGCGCATGGGCTCCTTCGACGAGCACCACGCCGTCCCGGTGATCGTGCGCGGCGAGGGCTGCTACGTCTACGACGAGCACGGCAAGCGCTACCTGGACGGCCTCTCGGCGCTGTACTGCGTCAACATCGGGCACGGCCGCAGCGAGCTCGCCGAGGCCGCCGCCGCGCAGATCAACGAGCTCGCGTTCTACACCAACTGGAGCTACGCGCACCCGCCCTCGATCGAACTCGCGACGCGCATCGCCGGCCTGGCCCCTGGCAACCTCAACCGGGTGTTCTTCACCTCGGGCGGCTCGGAGGCTGTGGAGTCGGCGTGGAAGCTGGCCAAGGCCTACCACCACGCCAAGGGCGATCACAACAGGCACAAGCTGATCGCGCGCAACCTCGCCTACCACGGCACCTCGATGGGCGCGCTGAGCGCGACCGGCCTGCAGCCGCTGCGCACCCCCTTCGAGCCGCTGACGCCGGGCGCGATCCACGTTGCCAACACCAACTCCTATCGCTGGACGGAGGATCGCGACCCGCTGTGGGCGGCCGACGCGATCGAGGAGGCGATCGAGTTCGCGGGGTCCGAGACGGTCGCCGCCGTGATCCTCGAGCCGGTGCAGAACGGGGGCGGCTGCTTCGTGCCCCAGGACGGTTACTTCCAGCGCGTGCGCGAGATCTGCGACCGCCACGGCGTGCTGCTGATCTCCGACGAGGTGATCTGCTCGTGGGGTCGCCTCGGGCACTGGTTCGGCTGCGAACGCTACGACTACATGCCCGACATGATCACCACGGCCAAGGGGGTCAGCTCCGCCTACGCGCCGCTCGGCGCGGTCATCGCCGGCGACCATGTCGCCGAGCCGTTCCTGGAGGGCAGCAAAGCCTTCAACCACGGCTTCACCTTCGGCGGGCACCCGGTCTCGTGTGCGATCGCGATGGCGAACATCGACGTGATGCAGCGCGAGGAGCTGTGCGCGAACGTGCGCGCCAACGAGGGGCCGTTCCGCGAGATGCTCGAGGGCCTGCGCGACCTGCCGATCGTCGGCGACGTGCGCGGCGCGGGCTACTTCCAGGCGATCGAGCTGGTCAAGGACAAAGACACCAAGGAGACCTTCGACGGCGAGGAATCCGAGCAGCTGCTGCGCGGCTACCTCTCCGGCGAGCTCTACCGGCGCGGGCTGATCTGCCGCACCGACGACCGCGGCGACCCGATCGTCCAGCTCTCCCCGCCCCTGATCGCCGGCGAGGAGCAGTTCGCGGAGATCGAGGCGATCCTGCGCCCCGTGCTGAGCGAGGCAAGCGATCGGATGCAGCAGTGGAGCTCACGGTCGAAAGCCTGATCGGCGAACTCGGGCTGACCCTCGTCTCCGGGCAGGAGGCGGCGCAGACGCACGTGCGCTGGGTGCACAGCACCGAGCTGCCGGACCCCACGCCGTGGCTGAAAGGCGGTGAGCTGCTGCTGACCACCGGCATCCAGCTCACCGGGCCGCGCCTGCAGCGCGAGCTGATCGACACGCTCGCCGACAACGAGATCGCCGGCCTCGGCTTCGGCACCGGCTTCGCCCACCGGCGCCTGCCGGCAGCGCTGGTGGCCGCGGCGCGCAAGCGCGGCTTCCCGCTGTTCGAGGTCCCCTACGAGCTCCCGTTCATCGCCATCACCGAGCGCGCCTTTGCGCAGCTGCTCAACGAACGCTACGAACTGCTCCAGCGCAACATGGTGGGCGACCTGCTCGCGGAGGCGCTCAGCGGCCACCTCTATCCGGAGGACGTGCAGGCACGGCTGCGCCCGTTCGGCATCGGCGAGCAGGTGGCGGTGCTCGCGTTCTCGGTCCCCGATCCGGGCGCGGCGGCATCCTCGGTCGAACGGCTGCTGGCGCAGGAGCGCGTGCCGAGCATGGTCGCGATCCGCGCGGGGCTGGTGTGCGCGGTGGTCGACGCCGGCGGCCCGCAGCCGCTGGAGCTCGCGCGGACGATCCGACGCGAGCTCAGCGCGCGCTTTTCAGACGTCCGCGCGGCCGCCAGCCGCCCGGGCGCCGCGCACGCGCTGCGCATGAGCTTCCACGAGGCCCGCTGCGCGCTGGAGGCCGTGCGCCTGCGCAACGGCGACGCGCCGGAGGTCGCCTCCTACGAGGACCTCGGCGCCTTCCAGCTGCTGCTGTCGCTGCAGGACGAGGACGCGCTCAGCTCCTACTGCCGCTCGGTGCTCGGGCCGATCGAAGCAGGAGAGGGAGACTACGGCGACGAGCTCGTGCGCTCGCTCGACGTGTTCATCGAGCACAACGGCCACTGGGAGCGGGCCGCCGCCGCCCTCTACTGCCACCGCCACACGCTGCGCTACCGCATCCGCCGGGTCGAGCAGCTGACCGGGCGCGACTTCTCCAACGCCCGCGACCGGATCGAGTTCTGGCTGGCGCTGCGTGGTCGCGAGCTCGCCCGATGAGTGGTGTGCGTTCTCTAGGCTCCCCCCCCGGGCGTCGTCCTCTCCAAGCTTCACCGGAAGGAGCAGCAAGCTGATGAGAATCGGGGTTCCTACCGAGATCAAGGCCGACGAGTACCGCGTGGCGATCACGCCCGCCGGGGTGCGCGAGCTGGCCACGCGCGGGCACGAGGTGCTCGTTCAGGAGGGCGCCGGCGAGGGCAGCGCGTTCAGCGACGAGCAGTTCCGCGCCCAGGGAGCGCGGATCGTGGCGGACGCGGACGCCGTCTTCGCCGAGGCCGAGCTCGTGCTCAAGGTCAAGGAGCCCCAGCCGGTCGAGGTGCAACGGCTGCGCGAGGGACAGACGCTGTTCACCTACCTGCACCTTGCCGCCGAGCCCGAGCTCTCGCGCGGGCTGATGGCCTCGGGCGCGACGTGCCTGGCGTATGAGACCGTCGTGGACGGCGAGGGGCGCCTGCCGCTGCTGGCGCCGATGAGCGAGGTGGCGGGCAAGATCGCCACGCAGGCCGGCGCGTTCATGCTCGAGAAGCCGCTCGGCGGGCGCGGCATCCTGCTTGGCGGCGTGCCCGGCGTGGCGGCCGCCACGGTGCTCGTGATCGGCGGCGGGGTGGTGGGCATGAACGCGGCGTTCATCGCGATCGGCATGCAGGCAGACGTGTTCGTGTTCGACCGCTCGATCGACCGCTTGCGGGATCTCGAAGTTGCCTTCGCGGGCCGCGCCTCGACCGTGTACTCCTCGACGCTCGCGGTCGAGGAGATGCTGCCGGCGGCCGACCTGGTGATCGGCGCGGTGCTGGTGCACGGCGGGCGGGCCCCGCACGTGGTCAGCCGCGAGCAGCTGAAGCTGATGAAGCCCCACGCGGTGCTGGTCGACGTGTCGATCGACCAGGGCGGATGCTTCGAGACCTCGCGCCCCACCACCCACTCCGATCCCACCTTCGAGGTGGACGGCATCACCCACTACTGCGTGGCCAACATGCCCGGCGCGGTCCCCATCACCTCGACCTACGCGCTCACCAACGCGACCCTGCCGTACGTGATCGAGCTGGCCGATCTCGGCGTGGACGGCGCGCTCGAGCGCAGCCCGGGGCTGCGCATGGGCCTGAACGTGCGGGCCGGCCAGATCACCCACCCGGCGGTCGCCGAGGCGCTCGGCCTGACCCCGGCCGCGGCCGGCTGACGGCCGGTGCGAACACTGCAATCCACCCACTCAAACCAGGAGCGACGATGGCGAGCACGGTAGAGACACTCCGCAACTTCATCGACGGCGAGCCCAGCGCGGGCGAGGGGGAGAGCGAACCCGTCCTGAACCCCGCGACCGGCGAGGAGATCGCGCGGGCGCCGCGCTCGTCCGCCGAGGAGGTGGACCGCGCGGTGCGCGCTGCGCGCCGCGCTTTCGAGGGCTGGTCGGGCACGCCGCCCGCCCAGCGTTCCCAGGCGTTGCTCGCACTGGCCGACCTGGTCGAGGAGCACGGCGATGAGCTCGCGCGCCTGGAGGCGCTGAACGCGGGCAAGCCGATCGAAGCCGCCAAAAACGACGAGATCCCGGTGATGGCCGACAACCTTCGCTTCTTCGCGGGCGCCGCCCGCTGCCTGGAGGGCCGGGCCGCGGGCGAGTACATGGAGGGCTACACGTCCTTCACCCGCCGCGAGGCGGTCGGCGTGATCGGGCAGATCACGCCGTGGAACTACCCGCTGATGATGGCGATCTGGAAATTGGGGCCGGCGCTCGCCGCGGGCAACACGGTCGTGCTGAAGCCCGCCGAGACAACGCCGATCACCACGGTGCGCCTGGCCGAGCTGGCCGCCGACATCCTGCCGAAGGGGGTGCTCAACGTGGTCACGGGGCCCGGCGACCCGACCGGCGAGGCGCTCATCGGTCATCCCGACGTGGACATGGTCGGGCTCACCGGCTCGGTGGACACCGGCAAGCACATCGCCCGCACGGCCGCCGACACGCTCAAGCGCGTGCACCTCGAGCTCGGCGGCAAGGCGCCCGTGGTGGTCTTCGACGACGTCAGCCTGGAGAGCGCGCTGGAGACGATCGCGGGCACCGGCTACTACAACGCCGGACAGGACTGCACGGCGGCCACGCGCGTGCTCGCGGCAAGCGGCGTCTACGACGACGTCGTCACTGGCCTGGCGGCGCAGGCTCAGGGCCTGGTCATCGGCGACACGCTTGCCCCGGAGACGACGCTCGGCCCGGTCAACTCGGCCCGCCAGCGCCAGCGCGTGAGCGGCTTCCTGGAGCGCCGCCCGGCGCACGCGGAGATCGTCACCGGCGGCAGCGAGCCCGACCGCGCGGGCTTCTTCCTGGAGCCGACCGTGGTCGCGGGGCTGGCGCAGGAGGACGAGATGATCCAGCGCGAGATCTTCGGGCCGGTGATCACGGTGCAGCCGTTCAGCGACGAGGAGCAGGCGATCGCCTGGGCGAACTCCACCCGCTACGGGCTGGCCTCGTCGGTGTGGACGCGCGACGTCGGCCGCGCGCTGCGCGTCTCGCGGGCGCTGCGCTTCGGCTGCGTGTGGATCAACGACCACATCCCGCTCGTCTCGGAGATGCCCCACGGCGGCTTCAAGGAGTCCGGCTACGGCAAGGACCTCAGCGTGTACTCGCTCGAGGACTACACCGTGGTCAAGCACGTGATGGCGAACCTGCAGTAGCCGATGGGGGCGGAGCGGGAGCACCGGCGGCGTGCTCGCCGGGCGATGCGGGCGTGGCCGGCGCCGATCGCTCCTCCCCGTCAGCTAACGTCGCTCAGATGAGCACCTCCCAGCGGCCGGACCCGGAGCTCGAGGTCGGCGTGGCGGTCGACCGCGAGGAGCACGGCTCGGACGCGGACCTGCTCGCCCGCTACGACGTGCTGCGCGTGCGCGCGCCCAACCCGGGACCGCTGACGCTCACCGGCACGAACACGTGGGTCCTCGGGCGCGGCCCCGCCTGGGTCATCGATCCCGGCCCGCTGCTGGACGTCCACATGGAGCGGATCCTGGAAGCGGTGCAGGAGCGCGGTGGGCTCGGCGGCGTGGTGCTCACACACGACCACCGCGACCACAGCGAGGCGGTGGCGGCGCTGCGCGAGCAACACCCCAGCCCGCTGGCGGCCGGTCGCGGAGACGTGGACGTGCTGCTGCAGGACGGCTCCCGCTTCGGTCCCTTCGACGCCGTCGCCACGCCCGGCCACGCTCCCGACCACTTCGCGTTGGTGGCCGACGGGGCGTGCTTCACCGGCGACGCGGTGCTCGGCAGCGGCAGCGTGTTCATCAGCGCCCACCCGGGCGCGATGTCCGGATACCTGCGCGCGCTGACGCGACTGCGCCTGCGCGAGGACTTCAACGTGCTGTGCCCGGGCCACGGCCCGCTGGTGTGGGACGCGCACACCAAGCTCGAAGAGTACGTGGCTCACCGCATCGACCGCGAGAACAGCCTGATCATGGCCCTCGGCGAAGGTCACCGCAGCGTGCAGGACCTGCTGGCGAGCGTCTGGTGGGACGTGCCCGAGCCGCTGCGCGGCGCCGCCACGGTCACGCTCGCGGCGCACCTGGACAAGCTCGAGGAAGAGCAGATACTGCCGCGCGGGGTGGAGCGTCCGCGGTTCGAAGGGGGCGAATGGTGAACGTCGCGGGCACGCGCTCCTCGCCACAGGACAGCGACGGCCGGCCTGCGGCCGTGCCCCGGGGGACGCGCGCGACCCCGCTGGACTCGCCTTTCCCGCCGATCGCCGACTACGGCTTCCTTTCCGACTGCCACACCGGCGCGCTCGTCGCCTCCGACGGGTCGATCGAGTGGATGTGCCTGCCCCACTTCGACTCGCCGTCGGTGTTCGGTGCGATGCTCGACCGCGGCGCGGGAAGCTGGCGGGTGGGCCCCTACGGGATCTACGTCCCCGCCGGGCGGCGCTACATCCCCGGCACGAACCTGATCGAGACCACATGGATGACGCCGCAGGGCTGGCTGCGCGTGACCGACGCGCTGACGATCGGGCCCTGGCACGACAACAAGCACGGCTCCAGCCACACGCGTCCGCCGACCGACTACGACGCCGACCACCTGGTGGTGCGCATGATCGAGTGCATCCAGGGGCAGGTCCAGGTAGAGATCGTGTCCGAGCCGATGCTTGACTACGGCGCCACGCCGGCGAACTGGAGCGTGGTGCACACAGGCGAGGAAGGCGTCTGCGCGATGGACGCCACCGACGATGTCACCGCGTTCCGCATGTTCAGCGACATCCGCATGGGCATCGAGGGCAACCGCATCCACGGCCGCCACACGATGAACGAAGGCGAGAAGCGCTTCTGCGCGCTGTCCTGGACCGAGGGGCTGGGAGGGCCCCACACGGTCGAGCAGGCCGAGGCCCACATGGAGCGCACGAGCCACTTCTGGCGATCGTGGCTGGCCGAAGGCACCTACCCCGACCATCCCTGGCGCTTCCACCTGCAGCGCTCGGCGCTCGTGCTGAAGGGCCTGACGTTCATGCCGACCGGGGCGCTGGTGGCCGCGGCGACGACCTCGCTGCCGGAGACACCGCGCGGCGAGCGCAACTGGGACTACCGCTTCTGCTGGATGCGCGACGCGTCGTTCACGCTCTGGGGCCTGCACGCGCTCGGCCTCAACTGGGAGGCCGACGACTTCGTCCAGTACCTCGCCGACATGGAACGCAACCCGGACGGCTCGCTGCAGATCATGTACGGGATAAAGGGCGAGAAAGAGCTCACCGAGACCACGCTCGACCATCTCAAGGGATACGAGGGGGCGCGCCCGGTGCGGATCGGCAATGGCGCCTTCAGCCAGCGCCAGAACGACGTCTACGGCGCGGTGCTCGACTCCGTCTACCTGCACTCCAAGCGCCGCGATCACATCCCCGAGCGCCTGTGGCCGGTCCTCAGCGACCAGGTGGAATGCGCCGCGAGGGTCTGGAAGGAGCCCGACCAGGGCATCTGGGAGGCGCGCGGGGAGCCACGCCACTACGTCTCCTCCAAGCTGATGTGCTGGGTCGCGCTGGACCGCGGCGCGCGCCTGGCCGAACGCCGCGGGGTCGAGGAGAAGGCCAGGGAGTGGCAGGAGATCGCCGACGAGATGCGCGAGGACCTCTTGCGGCGGGGGGTGGACGGGCGCGGGGTGTTCCGCCAGCACTACGACACCGACGAGCTCGACGCCTCCAGCCTGCTGGTGCCGCTGGTGCGCTTCCTGCCCCCGGAGGACGAGCGCGTGCGCGCGACCGTGATGGCGATCCGCGACGAGCTCACCGAGGGCGGGCTGGTCCTGCGCTATCGCACCGAGGCCACCGACGACGGCCTGCACGGAGAGGAGGGGACGTTCCTGATCTGCTCCTTCTGGCTCGTCTCGGCGCTGTCGGAGATCGGCGAGCACCGCGAGGCCGAGCACCTCTGCGAGCGCCTGCTCTCGTACTCCTCGCCGCTGGAGCTCTACGCCGAGGAGCTCGAGGCGTCCTCCGGCCGCCACCTCGGCAACTACCCGCAGGCCTTCACGCACCTCGCGCTGATCAACGCCGTCACGCACGTGATCGACGCCCAGCAGCAGGCCTGAGCGGCCTGAGGGAGCCGAGCGGGCGCGGCGGAGCGGCGTCGCGCGCGGGCCGCGGCGGGGTGCGGGCCGACAACGCCCGAAGCTCGGCGGGGGCCGCCGAGCTTCTCCCTCTTCCTCCAAAGGTCGGCCTCCTGCCGTAGTGGGCGGCAGCGGCGGTCCCTTGCTCGGCTCAGCGCTCCAGCGGCCGCGCGCACCGCTGCAGCTGCAACGTTTAGCCGCTAAGTGCGGGAGATGTCAAGCGAAAACACCGCAAGGAGCGGCACATTCTGGCCTGTCAGTAGCCGGGCTCGCCCGGCAGCAGGATGCGCGCCACCTCGCCCTCGAGCACCACCCGCGGCTCGACCGGCTCGACCGTCTGCTCGCGCGCATAGGCGAGCAGCTCGGCCACCGAGGCGAACTCGCCGAGCTGCTCCAGGTGCTTGATCGTGGGGAACACCATCGGCACCTCGCCGGTGGCGTGCGCCGCAAGCGCCGCCCGGGGGGTGAACCAGCCGAGGTCGACGCACTCCTCGCCGTCGATCACCGGCTCCTGGCCGTCGGGCACGGGGGCCAGGAAGAAGTGGGTGTCGAAGCGGATCTGCACCTGCGCGGGGGTGATCCAGCGCGAGAACTTCACCAGCGCGGCCGGGTCCTCGAGCGCGATCCCCGCCTCCTCGCGCAGCTCGCGGATCGCGGCCGCGCGGTGGGCCTCGTCGCCGGCGCCCTCGGTGGCGTCTACGGCGCCGCCCGGGAACACCCACACGCCGCCCATGAAGCGCGCCTTCGGCGTGCGCTTGACGAGCAGCACCTCCAGCGCCTTCGAGCCGCCGCGCAGCAGGATCACGGTGGCCGCCTGGCGCGGGCGCGAGGGGGGGCCGGGGTTGTAGGTCTCGCCCGGTCCGGGCCGCTCGCTGTCCTCGGAGGTGCGCATCGGATGACCCTACCTGCCGGTAGTCTTTTCCGCATGCGAATCGAGACCCCACGCGCATGAGCGCAACCGAGACCCTCCAGCGCTGGATCTGCGAGTCCTGCGGCTACATATACGACCCCGACGAGGGCGACCCCGACGGCGGCATCCCCTCGGGCACGGCCTTCGAGGACATCCCCGACACCTGGTTCTGCCCGGTGTGCGGCGCGCGTAAGCGCGACTTCACCATCTACGAGGACTAGGGCCTCGCCGGACTGGGCGCACCTGCTGGCGCTCGACCGGGAGCGCGTCTGGCACCCCTACGCGCCGCTCCCGGCCGCGCTGCCCTCGCTGCCGGTCGTCTCCGCCCAGGGCGTGCGCCTGCGCCTCGCCGACGGCAGCGAGCTGATCGACGGGATGGCCTCGTGGTGGTGCGCGATCCACGGCTACAGGCACCCCGCGCTCGACGCGGCGGCGGCCGAGCAGCTCGGCCGGATGGCGCACGTGATGTTCGGCGGTCTGACCCACGAGCCCGCGGTGCTCCTCGCCGAGCGCCTGACCGCGCTCTCCCCCGAGGGGCTCGAGCGGGTCTTCTTCGCCGACTCGGGATCGGTCTCGGTCGAGGTCGCGATCAAGCTGTGCCTGCAGTACCAGCGGGCTCTGGGACGTGGCCAGCGCACCCGCCTGCTGACCGTCAGGGGCGGCTACCACGGCGACACCGCCGGGGCGATGGCCGTCTGCGACCCGGTCACCGGCATGCACAGCCTGTTCGCCGGGATGCTCTGCCAGCACGTCTTCGCCGAGCGGCCGCCCGACGGCTTCGCCGAGCCGCTGCACGAGCACTGGGCGGCCAATGTGGAGGCGCTCGCCGCCCAGCACGCCCATGAGCTGGCCGGTGTGATCATGGAGCCGGTCGTGCAGGGTGCGGGCGGCATGCGCTTTCACTCGCCCGAGTGCGTGGCGCTGATGCGCCGCGTCTGTGACGAGCACGGCCTGCTGCTCGTGCTCGACGAGATCGCCACCGGCTTCGGCCGCAGCGGCGCGATGTTCGCCAGCGAGCACGCCGGCGTGTCGCCCGACGTGATGTGCGTGGGCAAGGCGCTGACCGGCGGCTACATGACGCTCGCGGCCACGCTCTGCACGCCGGCGGTCGCCGAGGCGCTCAGCGGCGGCGAGGGCGGCGCGCTGATGCACGGGCCGACGTTCATGGCCAACCCGCTCGCCTGCTCGGTCGCGCTCGCCTCGCTGGAGCTGCTCGCGGACGGCGCCTGGCGACGACGCGTGACCGCGATCGAGGCTGGCCTGCGCACCGGGCTGGCTCCCGCCCGGGAACTGCCCGGCGTGGCCGACGTGCGCGTGCTGGGCGCGATCGGCGTGATCGAGATGGAGCGCGAGGTGGATGTGGCCGCGGCGAGCGCCGCGGCGGTCTCGCGGGGAGTCTGGCTGCGCCCGTTCGGCAAGCTGATCTACGCGATGCCCCCCTATGTGATCGGCGAGGAGGATCTCGCGCGCGTGGCCACCGCGATGATTGCGGCAGCCGAAGCTGCGGTGGCGGCCGCCAGCTGAGCGGCTGAAGAGCCAGCCATTTGACGGGTCGCGGGCGGGGGCGCGGCGATCGGCGATCGCGCCCCCGCAAGCCTGGCGTCAGTGTTTGTGTTTCTTGGGTACGGGTTTGACCGTGAGGTTCTGGGCGATGACGGTCGAGCGGCCGCCTTCGTGTTCGAGGATCGCGGTGAGGTGGCTCGGGAGCTTGCCGAAGCGTTTGAGCAGCTTGCGCCCGGTGGCGTTGAGCTTCAGCGTGATCGTCACCCGCTGGCCTGCCGGGATCACGACGGTGAGGCTGGCGACCGTGACCTTCGTGGACTTCGTTTTGGCCGCCTGGATGCCGATGAGATGCCCGTGGCGAGTCTTCTCGACGGTCGTGAGGGTCACGTGGACCTTGCACGAAGTCCCCGCCACGCCATGGCAGGCGAGGGTGAACTTCACCTGGCCTTTCGCTGCGCTCGTGTTGCCGATCTGGGAAGCGGTCGCGACCGGGGGCGGCGGCGGGGCAGGGGGCGCGTAGGTCACGGCCACCGAGGCGCTGCTGGTGAGGCCCGCCTGGTCGGTCGCGTTGGCGGTGATCGCGTTGGCGCCCACTTTGAGCGGCACGCTCGTCGTCCACGCGCCCCCCGCGCCGACCGCGACGGCGGCGCCGTTGACGCTCAGCGAGGCCAGCGCGCCCGTGTCGGAGGCGCTCCCGCTGACGGTCACGCTCGGGGTGGCGCTGGCCACGGTCGCGCCGTTCGCGGGGGAGGAGATCGACACCGACGGCCGATAGCTCGCCAGCGCCGCGGCCGCCAGGGACTGGACTTCGGGGAGCCCGAAGGCTTGTACGAAGGTCATCCTCAGCGTCGAGGAGCCGCCCGCTGGCACCGTGCGCTGGTAGGGCACTTCCATCACGTTCGCTTCGCCTGCTTCTACTTCGGCGCTGCCGGTGGTCACGCTGATTGGTTCGGTCGGCGCGATGTCGTACACGATCGCGCCCTGCGGGTTTTCACCGTCGCCGCCAGCGGGTGTCCCCGCTTTGCGCTTGTAAAGGATCGCTCCGGCGCCCGCCGCGATGGTCTTCGTTTCGCCTTCGTGGGTGGGGGAGAAGCCGCCTTCGCCTGGGAACTCGTAGGCGCCGCCGCCGCCTTTCCGGATGGTGAACATTTCCGTGTAGTAGCGGGCGTTGATCGAATGCGCGGCCCCATTGGTCGAGCGCCACGTCTCGGTCATCCAGGCGACGCGGTCTTCGTTTGTCTCTTCCCAGGTCCGGGCAAGCGTCACCCCGGTCGGGACGAAGCCCGTGCAGCTTTTCGCGGTCGGTGGATACACGTTTTCCGGGGAGCACTTCACCAAAGGGTCTTCCTCGTGGATCGTGAGCTGGTGCGTGACGGCGTTGTAGGATCTGGTGCCGGTGACTTCCGGTTTTCCCGGCAGCGCTTTTTTGAGTTCTTTTTCTGGTTTTTCTGCGACTTCGACCGCGGCACGCGGCACGTAGGCGTTCGCACCGTCGACCTGTACCGACGAGCGTGTTTCGATCGGCGGCCTGCCGGTGAGGTCGGCCTCGCCGAAGAAGAACTGTGCGTCTTCGTGTGCGGCGTGGCTGTAGAGCTCGGATTCCAGTGCGAAATGGCCGGCGGACTCGAAGATGAAGCTGCCGGCCGTCGTGTCCGACGCGGCGTAGTATTCCGCCGGTCCTTCCTGGTTGAAGAAGGTCGGAGCGATGAGCGGACCTTCGAAGATCTGAGTCGTTTCGGGCGGCAGGCTGAGTTCGGCTTCGTGGGGAACCGCCCGCAGTTGGCAGAACGAGTAGAACTTGCTCAGCGGCGCTTCTACGGAGAATGCCCCGCCGGTGACCGGGACCGATGACGCGATCAGGGAGCTCCCTTCTCCCCCTGTGTAGCACCTGATGTCTACCGTCGCAGTAGGCACTTCGGCCGTGCCCGCGATCGTGATCTTCGCTCCTGTTTCGCCGAATGGAGAGGTCAGGCCGCCGGGCGTCGTGATGCTCGATTTTTCGGCGGCCGCGGCCAAGCCGGGGACCGCGAGCGGCGCGAGCGTGAGGCCGCAGATCAGCAGTGCGCGGCGAAGACGGCGAGAGATCACGGAAGCCTCCTGATAGTCGGCTGGGTCACACCCCCCGCACCACTTGCGCAAGGGGTCCGCAGCCCAACCTATGTCTCCGAGCGGCAGAAGTCCAGTGTTCTCGACGCCTGGCCTGCCGTGGGCCTCAATGTGTGTGGCCCGGTCAGCGGACCAGCCCAGTTCGAGCTCTGGCGGAATCCGCTCCCTCAGGCGCCGATCCAGTGCCGCCACGGCAGCCGCTCGCCGGCCCCGGCGAGCTCGGCGATCGTCGGCGCCGCGATCGGCGCGAGCGTGTGGACCTCGACCGCGCCGAGCCGCGCGATCGTCTCGCGGTTGGAGAGCTCGAGCGTGCCGGGCCGCTCCGGCCAGGGCGTGAGCACTACGGCTCGCACATCCAGTCCGGCGGAGCGCGCTGCGCCCAGCGTGAGCAGCGTGTGGTTGATCGTGCCGAGCCCCGGGCGGGCGGCGATCAGCAGCGGCAAGCCCAGCGCGGCCGCGAGATCGCACACGGTGTAGTCGTCGGCGAGCGGCACGAGCAGGCCGCCCACGCCCTCGACGACGAGCGTGCCGAGCGTGCTGCTCGCCCGCGCGCGCTCCAGCAGCAGGCCCGCATCCACGCGCGTCCCCGCCAGCCGCGCCGCCAGGTGGGGGGAGACCGCCGGCCCGAAGCGCAGCGGCGCCACCTCCTCGGGAGACATCCCCGCGGCTGTCGCAAGCAGCTCGTGGTCGGCCGGCCATAGGCCCGGCGCGCCCGCCCCCGCGGGCTCATCCAGGCCGGTGACGGCCGGCTTGAACGCCCGCGCGCGCTCGCCCGCTGCGGCCATCGCGGCGAGCAGCGCGGCGCTCAGGACGGTCTTGCCGACGCCGGTGTCGGTGGCGGTGACGAACAGCCCGCGCACGGCCCCGCAGGCTCGGGGAGCTAGGCGGCGCGGGCGCGGGAGAGCTCGCGCTCGATGTCGAACGGCGCGTTGGGACTCGCCGCCGCCGCCTCCTCCTGGTAGCCGACCTCTTCCCGCCCGGCCTCCTGCTCGCGCTCCAGTTCGAGGTCCTCGAAGTCCACCACCGCCATCGCCTGAGTCGGGACCTGCGCCACCGTGACCTCCGGCAGCTCACCTTCGCGCTCGACGTCGAACGGCGCCTCCGGCCAGTAGTCCACGCCGAAGTCCATGTCCGCGACGACCGGCTCGGGCGCCGCCACGCGCTCCGGGAGCGCGGGCGCCATCGCCTCCGGCTCGAGGCCCAGCTCGCGGGCGGCATTGGCGAACACCGTGGCCGCGAGTTCCAGCTCGGAGTGCGTGTGGGAGGCCATCGCCGTCAGGCGCAGGCGGGAGCTCCCGGGCGCAACCGTCGGCGGGCGGATCGCCTGCGCGAACACGCCTCGCTCGATCGTCGCCTGGCAGAGGCGCATCGCCGCTTGGGGCTCGCCGACGATCAGCGGCACGATCTGCAGCTCGGAGTCGGCCACCGGAAAGCCTTCGGCGGCCAGCGCGCGGCGCAGCACGCGCGCGTTGGAGCGCAGGCGCTGGACGCGATGGGGGCGCTCCTGCAGCAGGCCGAGGGCGGCCAGCGCGCCGGCCACCGCCGGCGGGGACGGGGCGGTCGAGAAGATCAGAGAACGGGCCGTGTTGAGCAGGTAGCGCACGATCTCCGCGCTCGCGCACGCGTACGCCCCGTAGGAGCCGAGCGCCTTGCCGAGCGTGCCTACGACCACGTCCACCTCGCCCTCGAGCCCGGCCTCGGCGACCGCGCCGCGTCCACCCGGTCCGAGGTTGCCGGTGGCGTGGGCCTCGTCGACCATCATCCGTGCGCCGTAGGCGTGTGCGACCTCGGCGAGCTCCGCCAGCGGCGCCACGTCGCCGTCCATCGAGAACACCGAGTCGGTCACGACCAGCCCCGCGCCCCGGGACTGCTTGCGCAGGCTCCACTCGAGGTGTTCGACGTCGCGGTGGCGGTAGACGACGACCTCCGCGCGGGACAGCCGGCAGCCGTCGACGATCGAGGCGTGGTTGAGCTCGTCGGAGAAGACCGTGTCGCCCGCGCCGGCCAGCGCGCCGATCACGCCGATGTTCGCCAAATAGCCCGAGCCGAACAGCAGGCACGCCTCGCTGCGCTCGAATTCCGCCAGGCGCTCCTCCAGACGACGGTGGATCGTCATCGTCCCGCACACCAGCCGCGAGGCACCCGCGCCCACACCCCAGCGCATCGCCGCCTCGGCCGCCGCCTCGCGCACGCGCGGGTGGTCGGCGAGGCCGAGGTAGTTGTTGGAGCAGAGCAGCAGCACCGGCTTGCCGTCGAGCAGCACCGTCGGGCCCTGCGGCCCGCTGACCAGGCGCAGACGACGGGCGAGACCCATGCGCTCCAGCTCGGCCAGCCGCTGCGCGATCTCGCTCATGCGCGGCTCAGCCGGCCCCTGCCACCGGGACACGGTTGGCGGCACCGTCGGGCCGGGGTGGGACCGCGCGCTTGGCACGAAAGCGCAGCTGCGTGGAGGGGTCCCACAACCTCACGCCGAGGTCCACCGCATCCGCGCGCTCACGCTCTGCGATGAGCTCTCCCACCACGTCCGGCGTCTCGCCGGTCATCCAGCCTGAGCGGTTGTCCGGCCGCGGGTTGGACGCGTTGTCGGGCTGGCGGGCGACGTTCAGCCCGTGGTCTTCGAACATGCGCCGGTCGTCCTGCGGCTCGCTGCCGAGTGTCGTCAGGAAGTTGCCCATCATCACGCCGTTGATCCCGGCCCTTACGGCCACCTCCTGCAGCTCGCCGAGGTTCTCCACGCGTCCGCCGCAGAGCCGGAACAGCGCCTCGGGCAGGATCAGGCGGAAGATCGCGATCCACTTGACGGCCTCCCACGGATCCATGTACTCGCGGTCGCCGAACTTCGTGCCCGGTCGCGGGTTGAGCATGTTGATCGGCACGCTCGTGGGGTCGATGGCGGCCAGCTCGAAGGCCATCTCCACACGCTGTGCACGCGTCTCGCCGAGGTTGAGGATGCCTCCCACGCACGTCTCCAAACCGGCCTCGCGGACCGCCCCGATCGTGCGCAGGCGGCCCTCGTAGCGCACCGTGCTGGTCACCTCGGGGTAGTAGCTGGAGGACGTCTCGACGTTGTGGTGGACCCGCTGCACGCCGGCCTCGCGCAGCGCCCTCGCGCGCTCGACCGACAGGTGCCCCACCGAGGCGCAGCGCTTGAGGTTGGTCTCGCTCGAGACCAGGCGCACGCCCTCCAGGTACTTCTCGAAGTCGCGCTTGGAGAGCCCCTGCCCCTGGGTGACCATGCAAAAGCGATGCGCACCCGCCGCCTCGGCCGCGCGCGCGTGTTCGAGGATCTGCTCGGGCTCCATCATCGCGTGCATCGGCGTCTCCGCCTCGGCGAAGCGCGACTGCGCGCAGAAGCCGCAGTCCTCCGCGCAGCCGCCGGACTTGGCGTTGACCAGCGAGCACATGTCCGTGGAGTCCCCGAAGCGCTCCACACGCGCTTCCCAGGCCCGCTGGATCAGCGCTTCGATCGCGCCGTGGTCCTCCAGCGCACCCAGCGCAAACGCCTCCTCGCGCATTATAAGCGGCGGCATGCGCCACACCGTATGGGGTGCGGCGGACGGCTCCGGGCGCTATTCCCCGCGCCAGCGGGGAGCGCGTTTCTCGGCGAAGGCGCGCATCCCCTCGCGCATGTCTCTGGACGCGAACGACGCGCGGCGCAGCTCGATCAGCTCCTGCTCCACGTCTGCCCGCAGCGCTCCCTCGGCCCGTAGCAGCTCGGCGATCACACGCTTGTTGCCGGTCTGGGACAGCGGGGCGTTGCCGGCGAGCTCGCCCGCGAGCGCGAGCGACGCATCGCCCAGCTCCTGCTCCGGCGCCATGCGGTTGACCAGCCCCCAGGCGAGCGCGGTCGGGGCGTCGATGTAGCGGCCCAGCAGGAACAGCTCGCGCGTGCGCGCCGCGCCGATCGCGTCCAGGAAGCGGCGCAGGCCGGTGTGCGAGTAGACCAGTCCGAGCTTCGCAGGCGGCATGCCCAGCTTGATCGCGTCCTCGGCGATGCGCAGGTCGCATGCCAGCGCGAGCTCCAGGCCGCCGCCGATCGTGTGCCCGGGCAGCACCGCGAGCGTGGGGTAGGGGAACGCCTCGAGCGCGTCGATCGCCTGCGTGAACGGGTGGGCGACCAGGCGCTCGGCCCGCTCCTCGAACTCCTCATCGGGGATCTCTCCGATGTCGTAGCCCGCCGAGAACATCCCGTGCGCGCCTGTCACCATCACGCAGCGGGCCCCCCCGTCGGGCTCGGCGAGCTCGGTGAGCGTGTCCGTGATCGCGTCGAGGATCGGGTGGTCGAGCGCGTTGCGCTTGGACGGGTTCGAGATCGTCAGGCGCGTCACCGCTGGCGCGGGCTGGTCGATCAGGAGCTTGCCTTCGGCAAGCTCGCGTGGGAGGGCGCTGGAGGACACGCGCCGACAGGCTACCGGCGCGCGAGCCGCAGCACGAGTCGTCGCCCCAGGCCCGAGCCGCCCGCCAGGGGGTCGGCCCGCACGGTTGCCGTCACGTGCAGCCGCCGCCTATTGAGCAGCAGGCCGCGCGTCGAGCCGTCCAGCCGGATCGCGATCTCAGCGCGATCGCCGGCTGCGATCGTGAAGAAGCCCGATCCCCCTGCGGCGATGCGCCACGCGTGACCGCGGCCGCCGCGGCGAGAGATCATGCGGCTGCGGCGGGTGAGGACGAGCCGTCCGTGACAGGGACGGGTCAGCTGGCCGGGACACGCCACGCCCACGTGCGCCACGCCCGCACTATTGGCCGACGCGCTAGCGGCGGTCACCGCGGCACCCACACCAAACGCCACCAGAGCCCTCGCGTTGCCCGTCGCGATGTACACGTTGCGGCCGTCCGGGCTGACCGCCGCGGCGCTGAACGCTTCGAGGTCTGCCAACTTCGCGCAGCGGGTGTCGGACGAGCTGGCGCATGCGGTCTCGGTCAGCTTGCCGGTGGTGGGGTCCCTGCTGAAGCTCACGGCCGAGCCCGGGCCGAAGGCCCACACCGACGAGCCGTCGCCGCTGACGGCCAGCATCTGCACGCTTTCCAGCCCGGGCACGCTCTGGCACAGGTCGGCTGGTTCGGCGACCTTTTCCGTGTCCTTTTCTGTTTCGGATTCTTCGGCGCCAGGTTCGGGCTTGACCGGTTCCGGCAGGAAGTCGATGCAGCCGTCGTCCGCGAGCCTGCCCGTCGCGGCGTCGCGCGCGAGCACGTCGATCTGGCCGCCGCGATGCGAGGAGTCGGCGACGTAGACGCTGCGGCCGTCGGGACTGATCGCGACCTGTCTGGGGTCGGAGAGCAGCGCGCTCGAGCTGCACAGGCCGGTCGGTGCGGCGGTCTTCAGACAGCTGGTCTCGGCGAGAGGTTCCCCGCCGGAAGCTGCGAACACGTCGACCGCCTGGCTTTCGTTAGCCACCGCGTACAGCTGCTTGCCGTCGGGGCTCAGCGTGAGCGGGCCGACGCCCTTCATGGCAACGCCCACCGAGCAGCTTCCGTCGTAGCCGTTGACGGCGACGCAGGGGTTGTCGCGAAACGGGCCGGGCGCGGGCGTGAACAGCGCTGCTAGCCCAGCGCTCGACGCTGCGCCGGCTTCGGCCGCGGCCGAAGCCGATGAGGGCGTCAAGGCCGGCGGAGCGATCACCGCCGAGAGCGTGCCTTCGCCGGGCGAGGCGAGATACAGAGCGGAGTCGTCGGGGCTCGTGATCAGCTCGCTCGACCCGTTGAAGATGTTGGCGGGCGTGCAAGGCGAGCCCGGGTGCGGCGAGCTTTGCAGGCAGCCGAGTCGCGTCAGCGCGCCCGTGGCAGGGTCACGCGCGAAGGCGGTCACGCTCGCCGACTCGTGGGAAGCGATGAACACGACGCGGCCGTCCGCGCTCACCGTCACGCCGTCGGCGCCAAGAAGCGATGGAGATGTCGTACAGACCCCGTTTGCGCCGTCGCTGCCGTCGCTGCCGTCGGAGCTCAGGCAGCCGAGGTCCGATACTTCACCGGTGGTGGGGTCGCGCTTGAGGACGGCGACCGAGCCGAAGCTGTCGGCAATGCCGGAGCCCGACACGCCCCCGACGACATAGACGCTGGTGCCGTCGGGCGAGACGGCGATCGCAGCAGGGTGAAGGAGGCCGTCGCCCTTCGCGCATTCGGAGTCGCCGGGTCTGCCAGATTCCTGCAGGCAGCCGCCGGGCCCTTTGATCTCGCCGAAGCCCGGCGCGGCGTTCGCGGGCACCGCATGGGCGCACACGGTGAGCGTGCAGGCCAGCACGGCGGCTGTCACATGCGACCGAACGGCTCGTGCACTCCTGGTCATGCAGCGCTCCTTTGACGAGATCGCGCTCCTCGCGGCACCGGTTCGGGAAACGCTCACGGACCCGGTGCGACAAGCTCCCATCGACCGCGCGGCCGCCGCGCTTGAGCCCAGGCCGCTCTCGGACCAACCCACTCAGGAACTACAGCTAGTCGAGCACGACGAGCGTGTCGCCCTCGTTGACCGCCTGGCCCTCCTCGCAGCGGATCTCGGTCACCGTGCCCGCGTCTTCGGCCTCCACGGGCATCTCCATCTTCATCGACTCGAGGATCGCCACGGTGTCGCCCTCCTCGATCGTGTCGCCGACCGCGCACTCGATCTTCCAGACGGTGCCCGTTATATGCGCCTCTATCTCAGTCATCTGACCCTCCCACGACGATCGCCACCCGAGGTTCGGGACAATAGATAGCGCCCCCGACCGATCTCCGGCCCGCGCGACGGCCGTGCTCGTGGCAGCGCGCAACGCGGCCGACCGCCTCGGTGCGCGCCTGCCTGGCGCGCAGATAGGCTTTTGGTGATGCACGATCTGGGGGAAGGGCAGGGCGGCCCCGACGGGCCGGCGCGTAACCTTGCCGCGCCGGGGAGGTAGACCGATCAGATGAGCGATCTGGCCCCCATGCGCGAGCAGGTCTACACCGACCCTCGCCCCAAGGAGCACTTCGACCGCTTTCACGCGCGCGCGCGCACGCGCGAACCGGACTCGGCGTATGAGCTCGTGCGCGTGATCACCTCGCTGTACGCGTACACGTTCCTGCGTGCCCGCGCGATCTCGGTCGAGAAGGTCCCCGGTCGCGGCGGGGTGATCCTCGCGCCCAACCACTTCTCGTTCATGGACCACTTCCTGATGGGCTGCTACATCCGCCGCAAGGTGCGCTTCAT
>Ga0209415_10002405_pt1 | contig 35022 bp, 30 predicted proteins | sample PeaSoiSIISIP2007_FD_187696 | JGI IMG/M metagenome (GOLD analysis project Ga0209415, IMG submission 187696) | Peat soil microbial communities from Weissenstadt, Germany - SII-SIP-2007 (SPAdes) (version 2) | ecosystem: Environmental > Terrestrial > Soil > Wetlands > Peat | place: Germany... | reverse complement strand
CCAAGGCCGCCATGCTCGGCCAGCCGATCTCGATGCTGGTGCCCCCGGTCGTGGGCCTCCGCTTGACCGGCGAGCTCCCCGAAGGTACGACCGCGACCGACCTCGTCCTTACTGTCGCCGAGCTGCTGCGCCGTCATGGGGTCGTCGGCAAGTTCGTCGAGTGCTACGGGCCGGGCGTCGCCAGCGTGCCGCTCGAGAACCGGGCGACGATCGGCAACATGTCGCCGGAGTACGGCTCGACCGTGACGATCTTCCCGATCGACAACGAGACGCTCCGCTACCTGCGGCTCACTGGCCGCCCGGCGGAACGGTGCGCACTCGTGGAGGCCTACGCCAAGGAGCAGGGGCTCTGGCACGAGGGCTCGGCCGAGCCCACCTATTCCGAACGGATCGAGCTCGACCTGTCGACGATCGAACCAAGCCTCGCCGGCCCGTCTCGCCCGCAAGACCGCGTCCCGCTGCGTCGCTCAAAGGCGATGTTCCTCGAGGCCCTCCCGCGCTCGCTTCCGGGAGGCACGGACGCCGCGGGACCCGAGGCGACAGCCCCTGGCGCGGCCGCCGCTGTGGCTGTACGCCTCGCCGATGGGAACGAGTTCACCCTCGAACACGGCCATGTCGTCATCGCGGCGATCACGAGCTGCACCAACACGTCGAACCCGCAGGTCATGATCGGCGCCGGTCTCGTGGCGAAGAAGGCCGTCGAGCTCGGGCTCGCCTCCAAGCCTTGGGTGAAGACGAGCCTCGCTCCTGGTTCACGCGTCGTCATGGACTACCTCGGCCGGGCAGGGCTGGTGCCCTACCTCGAGAAGCTCGGCTTCGCTCTCGTGGGCTACGGGTGTACGACCTGCATCGGCAACTCAGGTCCGCTGCTGCCGGAGATCTCCCAGGCCATCAACACCCACGGCTTGGCGTGTGCGGCCGTGCTATCGGGCAACCGCAACTTCGAGGGAAGGATCCATCCCGACGTCAGGATGAACTACCTCGCTTCGCCGCCGCTTGTTGTCGCCTACGCACTGGCGGGAACGATGAACTTCGATCTCGCGACCGAGGCGCTCGGAGTCTCGCACGATGGCCGCCCAGTGTTGCTCAAGGACCTCTGGCCCTCCTCCCAAGAAGTTGCCCAGGTGCTTGAGCACGCCGTCGGGGCCGAGATGTTCCGCGCCGAGTACGCGGACGCCACGACGGGTGACGAGCAGTGGCGATCGCTCGACATCCCGACGGGGGAGCGCTACGAGTGGGGTGAGCGGTCGACGTATGTGCAAAGACCGCCGTTTCTCGAGGGGATGCAGTCAGAGCCGAAGCCGATCACCGACGTCGCCGGTGCGAGAGTGCTGGCAGTCCTCGGCGACAGCGTCACGACAGACCACATCTCGCCTGCGGGGTCGATCCGGCCGTCGAGCCCGGCCGGCCTCTGGTTGCAGGCCCACGGCGTGCCGGTGGCCGAGTTCAATTCCTACGGTGCTCGCCGAGGCAATCACGAGGTCATGATCCGGGGGACGTTCGCGAACCCCCGCATCCGCAACCGGCTCGTGCCCGAGACCGAGGGCGGGGTGACCGTTCACCTGCCCGACGGCGAACAGACGACGATCTTCGATGCGGCGGTTCGCTACGGGTCCGATGGCGTGCCACTCGTCGTCATCGCCGGCAAGGAGTACGGCTCCGGCTCGTCGCGCGACTGGGCGGCCAAGGGACCGGCGCTGCTCGGCGTCCGCGCCGTGCTCGCCGAGAGCTACGAGCGGATCCACCGTTCGAACCTGATCGGCATGGGGGTGCTCCCCTTGCAGTTCGTCTCGGGCGAGAACGCGAAGTCGCTCGGGCTCTCGGGCCGCGAAACGATCGACATCACCGGGCTTTCCGGCGTCTCTGTCGCTGACCTGGTCGGGCATGAGGTCACGGTCCGAGCCGACGAGCGCACCTTCCGGGCAGTGCTGCGCGTCGACACCCCCGGCGAGGCGGAGTACCTCTGGCACGGTGGCATCCTGCCGTTCGTCGTTCGGGCGCTCGTATCGCGCTGACGGGTCTCAACCCGCGGTGACGAGCCGCCCGAGCCCGATCGCCCGCATCAGCGTCTCCAACTCGCTCGTCACCCACGTCAGCTTGTCGGTGAACAGCAGGACGCCGAACGCGCCCATCACGATGACCGAGAAGATCGTGATGGCCTCCGAATGGCGGCGCACGAACGCGAGCGTTCCCGACAGCCTCGCGAGCGCCAAGCCCACGACGAGAAACGGGATCCCGAGACCCAACGAATACACGCCCAGTAACGCCGCTCCCTCCCCCGCCGACCCTGTAGTCGCAGCCACCGCGCTCACGGAGGCGAGGATCGGCCCAAGGCACGGTTGCCAGCCGAAGCCGAACGCGGCACCTGCGATCGGTGCCGCGAACGGCCCGAAACGGTCGAGGTTCGGATGAAATCGAGCCTCCCGATACAGGGCGGGGAGCTTCAGCACGAGCGAGCCCGCGAGGAACAAGGCCATGGCGATCACGAGCGCTCCGGAGATCTGCAGCAACAGCTCCTTGTTGCGGAAGATCGCTTTCCCGATCGTCGCGCCGGTGATGCCGAGAAGCACGAACACGACGGTGAACCCGGCGACGAACAACGTCGTGTCGCGGGCGATACGAAGAAGGTGGTGACGAGACCCCTGCTGGGCATCGGTGAGGTCCAGACCCGTGACGACCGAGAGGTAGCCCGGGACGATCGGCAGCACGCAAGGCGACACGAACGACGCGACACCTCCGCCGAAGGCCGCGACATAGCTCACCGTGCTCGTCATGTTCGCCATGAAGTCTGCCCGAACCGAGCCGGTGATCAGGCACGCGAAGGCGAGGGTCCTTGCTTCGCGTGGCGTTGATTGGCATTGTCGGTTGGGATGGCGCTGACCGATCGGGACCGCAACGTGCTCGACGTCGAGCGTGACTGGTGGCTGTCCGCCCCTTCCAAGCGGCAGGCGATCCACGAACGGCTGGGCCTGTCGCCGGGCGCGTATTACGGCGTACTGCGGCGATTGGCCGACTCTCCCGAGGCTTTCGCCTACGACCCCCTCGTCGTCCATCGCCTGCGGCGCCGGCGCGTCCGCCGGCGCCGGGACCGTTTCGAGAGCGGTCCGTGGCTCGAACGCCGTCCGCGTTGACGAACTGGTTCGCAGGCTGACACCGGCCGAGTCCTCCGCCCTCGAGCTCCTCGCCGAAGTCCCGGAGCGCTCAGGGCTCTGCTGTGACTTCGACGGGACGATCGCCCCGATCGTGTTCGATCCGGAAGCCGCCCGCCCGCTGCCGGGCGCAGTCGAGGTCCTCCACGACCTTGCTCGAGAGCTGGCCGTCGTCGTCGCGGTCTCGGGGCGGTCCGGCTCGTTCCTGGCCGATCGCCTCGAGCTAGCGGCTCACCGGTCTCCCCTTCGTGCCGTCGGCCTTCACGGTCTCGAGGAGGCCTTGCCGGACGGCTCGGTCCGTCCCCGAGCGGGCGTCGCGTCCTGGCGCCCTGCAGTCGAGGCCGCCCGGGACGAGCTCCTCGCGGCCCTGCCGAGCGGTGTCCGGGTCGAGGACAAGGGCTACGGGATCACCGTCCACTGGCGCTCGGTGACCGCCTCGGGCGCGGAGCTCGAGGCGATCGCGGCGGGAGCCACGGAGGTGGTGCAAGCCGTCGCCGCCCGGCACGGCCTCGTGCCCCGGCCGGGCAAAGCGAGCGTGGAGCTGGTGCTCCCGCTCGGGATCGACAAAGGGACAGTCGTGAGGGAGCAGTGCGGGGGGCTGGAAACGGCAGCGTTTCTCGGGGACGACGCTGGAGACCTGCTCGCCTTCCGTGCCCTCGAGGACCTCCGGGCAACCTCGGGCCTCCGTACGCTGAAGGTCGCCGTCGCCGGCGACGAGGTCCCGCAATCCCTGGTCGAGGCGGCCGATCTCGTTCTCGATGGCCCCGGCGCCGCGGTCGGGTTCCTCGTAGCGCTCGACGCCAGACTGCGCCGCAGCAGCTTCTGAGCGGCGGGTCACGACGGATTATATTTTCATGACTTGACAATAGTTGACTCATTAGACAACTATGTTGGGGCAATGGATCGAGATCTTGAGCTGACGCCGTTGCTGCAGGCTCTCGCCGACCCGACCCGTCTCGGTGTCGTAGAGCTTCTGAGCACCGGACCGAGACGAGCGGGGGAGCTAGCGGAAGCTTCCGGATTGTCGGCGCCGGCGATGAGCAAACACCTGCGGGTGCTCCTCGAGGCCAGAATTGTCGCCGACGAGCGCACACCCGAAGATGCCCGGGTGCGGATCTTCAGGCTCCGCCCCGAGTCGGTCGTAGCTCTCCGGGCATGGCTCGATCAGCTCCAGGCGCTCTGGGACGACCAGTTGCGGTCGTTCAAGCGGCATGTGGAGAGGAACCGATGACACAGGCGCAGATGGTCTCGTCCCAAGTCGAGGTGGCGGTCGATCCGGCCACCGCGTTCAAGGCCTTCACCGAGGAGATGAACCTGTGGTGGGTGCGCGGGCCCATCAACTTCTGGAGTGACGGCGGGCGCGTGGTGGAGGTACGGTGCGAGCCCGGGGTGGGCGGTCGGATCATCGAGGTGCTGGACAACCCGGCAGCGGGCGAGATCCTCGAGCGAGCCCGGATAACACGCTGGGAGCCCGGAGTGCTGGTGGCGTGGACGAGCTCGCTCGACGACGTGGAGACCGAGGTGCGCTTCGTCCCGGTTGCAGGTGGTACGCGCGTCATCGTGGAACACGTCGTGCCGGCCGGCGGTCAGGACAAGGGCGGCACTGCCTGGAGCCGGGTCGTACCGAAGTGGTTCGGGGCGTGGTGCGCGAAACGAGACCGGGTGCCTCACGAGCAGGTCGACATCGCTCGTCTGTCTCTCGGCGTGTACTACGCCCGGCCCGCCGCGGCCGCCCGATGGCTGGCGAAGGTCTTCGGTTTCGAGTCCTTGGAAGATCTGCCCGAGGGGTCCGACCCGCTCCCTGCAGGCGAATACGGTCACCCTTGGATCGAGTTCAGGATCGGCAACGCAGTGCTCAACGTCTTCAAGCTCGACGGCGAACGGACCAGCGAGACGCGGACACTGGTGCCCTGGGTGTACGTCGACGACCTCGAGGCCCACTTCGCCCGCGCCAAAGGCAACGGAGCGACCATCGTGGAGGAGATTCACTCCTTCCCCGGCTCCTCGGTCTACGTCGCCGACGACCTGGAAGGCAACCGCTGGAGGTTCTCGCAGGCCCGCCCGACGATGCGCTGAGCAATCGGCGGGCGGGCGCCCGGAGCCAGGCGGGAGCTGGGCGGGAGCTACGCGGGCGCTCGGCGGGAGCTACGCGGGCGGGCGCAGAGACGCTCGGCGGGAGCTAGGCGGGCGGATCCCGCCGGCTCGGCAGCTGGGCGGCTTCGCGTACCTCGGTGAGCCAATGAGCGGGCGTGCGGGCACGTGCCCTGCGCCGGAGCTCGGCTGCACGGGCCCGGCGCTCCTCGGCGCTCATCGTAAGGCCGCTCGCGAGCGCAGCCGCCGTGCCGGTCACGTCGAAGGGATTGACCCCGACGACCACGTCGGCCAGCTCGTCGTAGGCTCCTGCCTCACGTGACAGGGCAAGCACTCCGTCATGGGCGTTGACCGCCGGCCCTTCCTTGGCCACGAGGTTGAGGCCGTCCCGGACCGGGTTGACGAGGAGCAGGTCGTAGCGGCGCAGGGCGGCTACCGTCGCCACGAAGTCGTCCTCGAGATCGAGCACGACCGGCGCGTAGCCGGGCGAGCCCCAGCGCTCGTTCACCCGGGCCGCGACGTGCTCCACCTCGATCCGGTAGGCGAGGTACTCCGGTAGCGACTCGCGCGACGAGTACACCCGCGCCAGGAAGACCAGCCGTCCTCGCCACTCCGGTGATGCCTCCAGCAGCTCGTCGAAGGCCAGGAAGCCGCGGATCAGGTTCTTCGAGAGCTCGACCCGGTCACTGCGCAACAGGAGTGTGCGGCCATCGAGGTCGTCCTCAAGGCGGGCCAGGCACGATCGGCAAGCTTGCGAGGCAGCCACCTCGTCGAGCCTCGCCGAGTCGGCGCCAAGTGGTGCCACGAACGTCGGGGGCGGCGCAACGCCGGCGGACGAGGCGCAGCGCATGAACGCGTCGCGCCAGCGAGCCGTGTGGAACCCGCAGGCGCCGTACGAGGACATGGACTCCATCAGCTCGACCCGCGGGCCGTCCGGCAGCATCGCGAAGTCCTCCGGAGGACAGAACGGCGTGTGAGTGAAGTAGGCAGTCGCCACATCGGGTCGAAGTTTGGCGAGATGACCTCCGACCAGTGCCAGGTGGTAGTCGTTGACGACGACGGTCGCCCCGGTTGCGGCCTCCTCGGCGATCGTGTTCGCAAAGGCCTCGTTGAACTGGCGGTAGCCCTCCCACGCCTCGTACCACAGACGGTCGAATCGCGGGCGGCGCGCGTGGTCGAACAACCCGTGATGGAGGAACCACAGCGTGCCGTTCGAGATGACGTCATAGGCGGCCCGGCCAAGCTCGGGCGTGACGGCGACCGTGCGCAGCTTCAGCGACTCCTGTCCGGTCGCCACGGCACCAGCCGAAGCGTGCAGACGATCTCCCTCGCTGAGCGCCGAGGCGACCCACAGCGCGTCGCCCGCCGGGGCCATCGACTCGGAGGCGAGGGCGCCACTCAGGCTCGGCGCGAGCCCTCCTGCCGCCGGCCGAGGCTCGATGGCCCCGGTGGGCCCGGTCTCCAGCGTGAACGGCCCCCGGTTCGAGACGACGACGAGGTCGAAGCCGTTCACCCGACTCCGACACCTGCTCGGCGGAGGGCGACATCGAGCACGTCACAGGCCTGTGGAGCCAGCTCGTGGAGTGGCCGGTTGCGGTGTGTGCGGACCTCGAGGTCGACCTGCGCGATCGAGCGGACCCCGAAACGCCGCGAAATGTCGATCAGCATCCCGAGCTCGACTCCGTAACCGTCGGCGAGCTCGATCCCCTCGAGGGCCTCGCGCCGGACCGCGACCTCGCCCGCAAGTGGCTGAACCACCCCCGAGAGCTCGGGGAACAGCAGGGACAGCACTGGTCGTGCCACGAGCTCGGTGACGCGGCCGCCACCGGTCGGGCTGTCCCCGAGCGGCCGGCGGTAGCACCCCTTCACCAGCATCGTGTCTGGCCGGTCGAGGATCGGGCCAAGGAGCCCCGTCACGAAGTGCACCTGGAAGTTCTCTATGTCGGCGTCGAGGAAGACCACGATGTCCCCGGTGCTCGCGGCGAGCCCGCGTCGCATTGCCTCGCCCTTGCCCGCTGCGGGGAACGGCGGAGCTGGGTTCGCCAAATCGTTGCCACCGCTCCATCCGATGACGGTCGACACGGGCACGATCCGGGCGCCCGCGGCGAACGCGACCGCAGCAGTCCCGTCATTGGACCAATCGTCCACAACGAGCAACTCATCGACGAGCTTGGCGCCGTCGAGCAGCATCCGGTGAACAGCCTCGACGATGGGGCCGACGGTCGCCTCCTCATCGCGAGCGGGGATGCAAACCGAGATCCTCTGGTCCTTCTTGATCGCGCACAGCTCGGCGACCGGGAAGTCCCCGTGGTGGTAGGAGGCAATTGGCATCGTGACGTTGGATACGGCGGCCATGGTCGGATGCCACGTTAGGGCGTGACCGACGTACTCACGGCGCACCTCGTGCCTGGCCCGAGGTGCGGGCAGAGCCTTTGCGAGGACCGCGCTCTTTGACGCACCCCCACGCCATGGTCCACACTTGACGCAATCATCCAGAGCGGCCGAGGGATCGGGCCTGACGACAGCCGCGACAACCAGCACGAGCCCTCGGGCCGTGCCAGGTGCCAATGCCCGCACGATGAGGAGGGTTCGTGAGCTTCGTCCTTGGGCTTCGCTGTCGGGAGTGCGCGCGGCCGTATGCGGCTGAGGCGCTCCATGTGTGCGAGTTCTGTTTCGGGCCACTCGAGGTCGCGTACGACCTCGAGGCACTTCGGCGAACGGTCACGCGCGAGACCATCGCAGCCGGTCCGCCCAACATGTGGCGCTACGGGGACCTCCTGCCGGTCTCGACCGAAGCGCCGGTCGATCTCGGTGCCGGCTTCACGCCGCTGATCCGAGCGGACCGGCTCGCCGCCGAGCTCGGGCTCGGCGAGGTCTGGGTGAAGGACGACACCCGCAATCCGACCGGCTCGTTCAAGGACCGCGTCGTCGCCGTCGCTCTCACCAAGGCTCGCGAGCTCGGCTTCAAGGTCGCGGCGTGCGCTTCGACCGGCAACCTCGCCAACTCGGTGGCCGCGCACGCTGCTCGGGCCGGCATGGAGTCGTTCGTGTTCGTGCCGCACGATCTCGAGGCCGTGAAGCTCATCACCACGGCCGTCTTCGGGGGGCACCTCGTCGCTGTCGACGGCAGCTACGACGACGTCAACCGCCTCTGTGCCGAGCTCGCGAGCGAGTTCACGTCGTGGGCCTTCGTCAACGTCAATGTTCGGCCCTACTACTCCGAGGGCTCGAAGACACTGGCCTTCGAGGTCGCCGAACAGCTCGGCTGGCAGCTCCCCGACCACGTCGTCGTCCCGGTCGCCTCGGGAAGCCAGCTCACGAAGATCCACAAAGGGTTTCGCGAGCTCCGTGACCTCGGGCTCGTCGACGGAGAGAGAGAGGTCCGTATCTCCGGCGCTCAAGCGCAGGGGTGCTCGCCCGTCGCGACGGCGTTCGCCGAAGGCAGCGACCATGTACGGCCGGTCAAGCCCGCGACGATCGCCAAGTCACTCGCGATCGGAAACCCAGCGGACGGCTGGTACGCCCTCGACGTGGTCCGGCGGACCGGCGGTGCGCTTGCTGCAGTCACCGACGACGAGATCGTGGAGGGAATCCGTTTGCTTGCCCGGACCGAAGGCATCTTCGCCGAGACCGCCGGTGGCGTCACCGTCGCGACGGTGGCCAAGCTCGCTGCCGCGGGTGTCGTGCGGCCCGACGAAAGCGTCGTCGTCTACGTGACTGGCAACGGTCTCAAGACGGTCGAGGCTCTCACGGGAGTAGTCGGTCCGTCGGCGACCATCCCGCCGACGCTCGAAGCCGTCGCGGAGCTGATCGACCGTGACGGTCTCATGCGGGCGGCCGCCAGATGACGGCGGCCGCCAGATGACGGTCAAGGTGCGCATCCCGACCCAGCTCCGGTCCCTGACCGGTGGCGCAGGCGAAGTCGAGGTGGAGGCCGGGACGGTGCGCGACGCGATCGATGCGCTCGAGCACGACCATCCTGGGATGAAAGAGCGGCTGCTGGATGAGCAGGGCACGTTGCGGCGTTTTGTGAACCTGTTCGTCGCGGACGAGGACGTCCGCTTCCTGCAGGGACTCGACACCGGCCTTCCTGGCGGCACCACGCTCTCGATCGTCCCGGCGGTCGCGGGCGGTTGACTCCTGCGGTGGGCCGGCGGCCGGGTGGCCGGCGGCGGCCGGGTCGGCCCCGGTAGACGATCGCCCCGGTAGACCCCCGCCAGCCGACGTGTGCGCACTTTCTTGACCTATCGGCGCATAACTGCTCACAGGTGGCGGCTAGGGCCGGGGCGAACTTCGGGCTAGGCGAGGCCTAGGCGGGTGGCGACCGGAAGCCGGAGCCCTTCGTGGCCGCCGGGAGGCCACGCGCTAGAGCTAGAGCCTCGCCAGCCGACGTGTGCGCACTTTCTTGACCTATCGGCTTATAACTGCTCACAAGTGGCGGCTAGGCGGGTGGCGGTTGGAAATCCCTCAAGACTGCCGGCCGCAGGAAGCGACGCGTCCGGCAGCCCGCTGAGCCACCGACGAAGCCCACCGACGAAGCCCACCGACGAGCCCACCGACGAAGCCCACCGACGAGGTCTCAGGCAACGGCCGGCGATGCAGCCGCGAGCCGCCTGCCGAACCGCCGCTCACCTGTAGCCAAGCCCAATGCGACAGCGCCGAATCCTGCGCCGAGGCCGCAGACCGCATGCCAGCCGAAGGCTTCGTAGCAAAGAGCAGAGCCAACCGACCCGATCGTCCCTCCGATGAAGTACGAGGTCATGTATCCGGCGTTGACCCGGCTGCGCGCTTGGGGAAGAAGCTGGTAGATCTCGCTCTGATTGGTGATGTGCAGCCCCTGGCAGCCGAGATCGAGCAAAACGATCGCGATCAGCAACACCCCGAGCTGGTTCTGCCCAACCCAAAGGAGCACGAACGAGACCAGGATCGCCGAAGACGTCGCGATCGTCATGACTGCCTGGAGGCCACGGTCAGCGAGGCGCCCGGCCACGGTGGCCATGACCGCACCGGCGACGCCAACGAGACCGAACAGGCCGATCGTGCCGGACCCGTAGCGATACGGCGACCCGGCAAGTAGGAACGCCAGGCTGGTCCAGAGAGCCGAGAACGCCGCGAACGAAAGCGCGCCGTACAGCGAACGCCGACGCAATATCGGCTGCTCCCGGAAGATCGCGAAAACCGAGACCAGTACACGGGGATAGGAGATGTTGAGGTTCTCTCGATAACGAGGGAGCGCCTTTCGCAGCACGGCGGCAAGGACAAGCGCCAGCCCGCCGGCGACGTAGTAGACGGCGCGCCAACCTAGGAGCGCCCCCAGGAAGCCAGCGGCAGTGCGGGCGAGCAGGATGCCGATGAACAGGCCGCTCATGACGGTTCCGACCACTTTGCCCCGCTCGTCATCGCTTGCGAGCGATGCACCGAAGGCAACGAGAATCTGACCGACGACCGAGCCGGCGCCAATCAGAACAGCCGCGACATAGAGCAGGTCAAGGCTTGGCACAATTGCGGCGCCTACGAGGCCCAAGGCGGTCACCAGGGACATCGTGACGACAAGTCGGCGGCGCTCGAGCAGGTCGCCCAGGGGCAGCAGGAACAGCAGACCCGCCGCATAGCCGATCTGAGCCGCGGTCACGATGAGGCCCGCCGCCCCCGCTCCAGCGCCGAAGGTGTGCCGGATGGTCGGGAGTAGTGGCTGAACGTAATAGTTGCTCGCTACAGCGACGCCGGTGGCCACGGCGAGCAGGAGGACGAGCCTACTGTCCATCCGTCGGCCGCGCGACGAGGTGCGGGACGTCGCGGGAGCCTCGGAGGGAACGTCACTGTCTGTGGGCACCCCAGCGGCTGCCGGAACACCGGCCGGATCGGGGGCGCCAGACGAGCCGGGCACGCCGGGCACGCCGGAGGCGCCGCGTCGAGCGTCGGGCATGCGAAGCACAACGTCCGAACCTCACCGCGCGTTCCCTCCACGCTCTGCCCGAAAGCTGCCCGAAGCCTGCCCGAGTCACCAGGGCTGCGACCTGGGGCCCTTGGGGCGCAGTTGCGCGCCAGCCTCCGGCGTGGTTTGCTGTTAGCACTCGAACCATGAGAGTGCTAACGGTTACGGAACCGTGCAGCCCAAGGAGGACATCCCCAAATGCCGAAGTTGATCGCCTTCGACGAGCAGGCCCGCCGGGCCCTCGAGAGTGGCATGAACCAGCTGGTAGACGCCGTGAAGGTCACGCTAGGCCCGAAGGGCCGCAACGTCGTGCTGGAGAAGAAGTGGGGCGCTCCCACGATCACGAACGACGGTGTCTCCATCGCAAAGGAGATCGAGCTCGAGGACCCGTGGGAGAAAGTCGGAGCAGACCTCGTCAAGGAAGTCGCGAAGAAGACTGACGACGTCGCAGGGGACGGAACCACGACCGCAACCGTGCTCGCGGGCGCCATGGTCCGTGAGGGCCTCCGGAACGTCGCAGCGGGCGCGAACCCGATGTCCCTGAAGCGGGGCATCGAGGTTGCCGTCGAGGCCGCCGTCGCCCGGCTGAAGCAACTGTCCAAGGAGATCGACGCCAAGGATCAGATCGCTCAGGTGGCGTCTATCTCGTCAGCGGACGAGGAGATCGGCGCCATGATCGCCGAAGCCATCGACAAGGTCGGCAAGGACGGCGTCATCACCGTCGAGGAGTCGCAGACCTTTGGGATGGAGATGGAGCTCGTCGAGGGTATGCGTTTCGACAAGGGCTACATCTCGCCGTACTTCGTGACCGACCCTGACCGGATGGAGGCCGTCCTCGAGGACCCGTACATCCTGCTCGTTGGCTCGAAGGTCTCGGCTGTCCGCGATCTGCTCCCGGTGCTCGAGAAGGTTATGCAGACGGGCAAGCCGCTCATGATCCTTGCCGAGGACGTCGAGGGTGAGGCGCTGGCCACCCTGGTCGTGAACAAGATCCGGGGCACGTTCCGCAGCACGGCTGTCAAGGCTCCGGGCTTCGGAGAGCGCCGCAAGGCGATGCTGCAGGACATCGCGATCCTGACCGGCGGCCAGGTCATCACCGAAGAGGTCGGGCTCAAGCTCGACAACGTCGCTTTGGACCTCCTCGGCCGGGCCCGCAAGGTCGTCGTGACGAAAGACGAGACGACCGTTGTCGAGGGCGCTGGCGACGAAGCCGACATCAAGGGCCGTATCAACCAGATCAAGACCGAGATCGAGAACACCGACTCGGACTACGACCGGGAGAAGCTGCAAGAGCGCCTGGCAAAGCTCTCCGGCGGCGTCGCAGTCATCAAGGTCGGGGCCGCTACCGAGGTGGAGCTCAAGGAGAAGAAGCACCGCATCGAGGATGCGGTGTCCACCACCAAGGCAGCTATCGAGGAGGGCGTCGTCCCCGGCGGCGGCGTGGCGTTGCTCCGCTCTCAGCAAGCCATCCTCGATGCAGGCGAGAAGCTCGAGGGCGACGAGGCGACCGGAGCGCGGATCGTGGCCCGCGCGGTCGAGGAGCCGCTGAAGCAGATCGCCGTCAACGCAGGATTCGAGGGCGGCGTCGTCGTCGAGCGGGTCAAGGGCCTAAGGGGTGTGTCCCACGGCCTGAACGCGCAGACCGGTGAGTACGAGGACCTGCTCAAGGCTGGCGTCATCGATGCCGCAAAGGTGACCCGGTCGGCGCTGCAGAACGCGGCCTCCATCGCGGCACTGTTCCTCACGACCGAGGCGGTCGTCGTAGACAAGCCCGAAGAGAAGGGCCCTGCGATGCCTCCCGGCGGAGGGATGGAGGACTACTGATTCCCTCGCCAAGGGCTTAGGGAAGTCTCTGACCACCAGGGGCGCCAAACGGCGCCCCTGGTGGCGCGTTCTGGCCGTAGATCGCGAGCTCCTGCGATGCCAGCTGTACCGCCTTTCACTCCGATAGGTTGCTCGGGCGCTCTCAGCCCAAGAGCCGGGACTTCGACCGCCCGCTTCGTCGAGCCGTGCCGCAGGTCGAGCGGACAAGCGCCTCGTCTTGATGGCGAGCTCGATTCCAAGCTCGGAAGTTTCCGGCCCGCAAGCTCAGCTCACGTTCAGCACGACCGATGCGTCGTTGTACTGGACGGCATACGTGTTGCCGTCCGAGACGAAACTGGTGGTCGAGAACGTCCCCGTGCGCGCCGCACCCTGGATCAGCGTGTAGTTACCGTGCGGTGGTATGAAGCCGGACCCGTCCAGAATCGTGAGAGTTCCGTCCAGGCTGAAGCTTACGGAGACACCGAGCTGTCCGAACCCGGTGCCTGGCGTGACTCCGGTGAAGGTCACTTCGTAATTGCCGCCGGTTTGGGTGAACGTGCCGATCGAGTCGGTGCCGCTGATGCTCATTGTTCCGCCGTCGAGCAAGAGAGTGCCGGCCCCGGTCAGGCCCGACAACGTCGAAGTCGTCGCGCTGAGGTCGAGTGTCGCTCCGCTACTGACCGATGCCGAAGTCAGGCCCGCGGTCGACCCTGAGAACTCTAGGGTGCCGGACTGGACGATTGTTGACCCACCAGCACCGGCATAGGGCACGCCGATGACCGACGTCGCACTTCCCCCGGTCGTCTCGACTGTGCCCGTGTTCTTCGAGAGTCCTGCGTGGCCAGCGTTGGCGATGGTGGCGTTACCGACAAGGTTGAGTGTGCCGGCGTTGCCGATTGTTGCCCCTTTCTCGACGTTGAGCGTGGCGCCGCTGGACAGCTTCATCTTGGCATCCGCTTCGACATGCAGGTACGAGTGATCGAGCAACGCTGTGCTGCTGACAGACAACGTCCCCGCGGTGACGTCGAGCTGTGGAACCGGCGAGCCGGCGATACCAGGGTCTCCAAGGGTTCCGCCCGACCAGATGGAACTCCCAGACACGTGCACGATGCCGGGGCCGGCGATTGTGCCGCCTGCCCAGCTCAAAGTCGGCAAACTGCAACTAGCGTCAAGAACGAGTTCTCCGCCTGTCACGGTGAGCGGGGTGTTAGCGGCGCCGAGCGATTTGTGGATCGTGACGTCGGCACTGGACGTAACGCCTCCTGGGACGTTGACCGTGTCGCCGACCGTAATCGTGCCGGACGCGAAGTCCAAGGTTCCCGAGCCCGATCCGGTCACGGTCGCCCCGCTGCCGAGTGATTGGGCTCCGCTGAACGACAGGGAAGCCCCGTTCGCGATCGTGAACGGAGCGGTATCGGTAGAACCGGCGGAATTGTCGGTGATGGCCAGCGTCGCCCCTGACATCACCTCCGTCACTCCTGCGGTCGACAGGTAGGGGACGGCTATGGTCCCCGTCGGTTTCTCGTCAATATCTGATTCGACCGTGCCAGCATTCGCGAAGGTGCCGGCGTCGCCGCCATCCATGACCGCCGAGCCGGCGGTGATCTGGACCGTGCCCTCATTCGTGAACGTTCCACCGTTCTCGAGAACGACGCCCCCGTAGGTTCTGAATTCGGCCCCGGCCGAGACCTGGAACGAGCTGCCGTCGACAACCAGCGGTGCGTCCATGTATCCACCGGATGTGAGATCGAATGTCGTGACCGGTGCGCCTGGGAGACTCGGGTCGCCGAGGGTCGGCGAGCTAGCGTTGGATTCGACAATCGCCCCTTCCACGTCGAGAGTCGCCGGGCCAGCGATCGTGCCGTCTATCCATCTGAGGTCGCCGACTTCGGCACTCACGGAGCTGGCCAGGACAGTCGTATTCGCGTCGAGGACGAGCTCGCCAGCGTTCATCTGAAGGTACGCGAGATCAGAGCTCGCCTCGAGAGTGACCTGACCAGCGTTCACGGTGAGAGGCGTGTCCGACGATCCGAGTGGCTTGTCGATAGTGACATTTGTGTCCGTTATCACCCCGCCAGGGACGTCCATCGCATCGGCGACCGTGATCGCGGGGCCGGGCGCTTGGCCGGCCCCGAGGGCGACAGTCCCCGACCCGGTTCCGGTGATCGTCGCACCGACGCCGAGCGACTGCGTGCCGCTCAGACGCAGGGAACAGTTGTGTCCGACCGTGAACGGTGCCGTATCCGTGGAACCCCCCGACCCATCGATGAACGAGAGCGTCCCCGAAGTCACTCTTGTCGTGCCCGCCGTGGCCACGTAAGGAACGTTGACGGTGGTGGCGGCTCCCCCCGTCATCTCGACCGTGCCGGTACTCGTGAACGTGCCTGGCCGACCGTTCTTCATGTGTGTATTGCCGAGGAAGGCGACCGTCCCGGCGTTGGAGATCTTCGCCCCGTCCTCGTCGGTGATCGTGGTAGTGGTGACGCTCCCGGCATTGCCGATGCTGAGTGTCGCGCCGCCCGCGATCTCCAGATTGGAGTGATCCAGGATCATCGCGCTGTCCGCTTGTGCGACCGTGAGCGTCCCTGCCCGGAGGTCGAGCGTCGTGACTGGGGCGGCCGGAAGGGTCGGGTCGCCAAGGGTGCCGCCTGACCATGTCGAACTCCCGCCGACTTCGATCGTTCCGTCGCCGCTGAGGGTGCCCCCCGTAAAACCCAGACTTGCGAGTGTTGAAGTGTCGGCGTTTCCGATCTCGAGCTCTCCGCCTGAGACAACGAGCGTCGCCTGACCTGCTTCGAGTGCTGTGATCGAGGTCGTGCCAGTCGTGAAGTCGACCGTCGCCGTCCCCGGGATGCACGGGTGGTCGTTCGTGCTCGGCGAGCTCGTGCCTGGCACGCCGTTTGTCCAGTTCGCCGCCGTAGTCCATAGGCGATCTCCGGCGGCGCCCGTCCAAGTATCGTTGCTCCCGTTCGCCGGGCACGTGCCCGAGGCCGAGGCGATGCCGGCATGGACTTGCAGGATCGCAATGGCCATCAGCAGCCCGACGAAGATGAAGCCGCCCACTGCTATCGCCAACGCCCGAGGCCAGCTTCTCGCTACGGCTAGGCGGGTCGGCATGGGGGCATCCCTCCTTGGCAGGGACGCGTTGCAGGCTACCAGGCCATTGAGTGCCCGTCCGGGCCGGCTCAATGACAGGCAGGGCGCTCACATCGCGGCGTTAGGGCTGCACCTCGCGGCGCCGGGGCGCTCCACATATCACCACCGGGGCGCTCCACATATCACCACCGGGGCGCTCCACATCGGGCCACCCGGGTGCTCCGCATCGGGCCACCCGGGTCTTCCATAGACTGCAAAGCCGTGACCGCAGACCCGTTTGTGCCGGAGGACAGCCCGGTCAGCCCGCTCAGCCCAAAAACAGGCTGGGGAGTGCTGCACCTGTTCTGCAAGCCACGAGCTGGCGTAAAGGCGCGTCCACTTCTCGACGCCATCGACGCCGCGCGCAAGGACGACTGCCAGGTCGTAACCGCGGCAATGCTGGGCCACAAGGCCGACGTTTGCGTTCTCGCCCTGGGTCCGGACCTGAGACGGCTGCGCCGACTGCAGACCGAGCTACAAGCTGGCGGCCTCGACGTCGTCGACTCGTACGTTTCGCTGACGGAGGTGTCCGAGTACGCCGCTGGTGTGCCCGAGGAGATGAAGCAGGCTCGGCTGTACCCGACGCTGCCGCCAGAGGGCATGCCGGCCATCTGTTTCTACCCGATGTCGAAGCGCCGCGCTCCCGGTGCCGAGAACTGGTACGCACTGAGCTTCGACGAGCGGGTGGCGCTCATGCGAGGGCATGGAGCCGCAGGTCGTGAATTCCGTGGCCGGGTTCTGCAGCTCGTGACCGGCTCCACAGGGCTCGACGACTGGGAGTGGGGCGTCACCCTGTTCGGCGTTCACCCCGACGACCTGAAAGATTGCGTGTACGCCATGCGCTTCGACGAGGCGTCGACACGCTATGCGGAGTTCGGCCCGTTCTACACCGGGATCGTCGGAGGAGCCGGGGACGTTCTCGGCGGCGTCGGCGTACGCTGAACCCGTGGCCAGCGACGATCGCGCGAAACCCGCATGGGACGCGTTGGCACGTCTGGAAGCCGTCCTGGCCCGGCTCGACCGTGTTGTCGTCGCGTTCTCCGGCGGCGCGGACTCTTCGCTGGTCGCCGCCGTCGCGACCAAGCTTCTCAGCACGAAACAGGTACTTTGCGCCACCGCCGTCTCTGCCTCACTTGCGCCTGACGACCAGGCGCACTGCTCCGCGCTCGTGGCCGAGTGGGGCTTGCGCTGGGTCGCCGTCAGCACCCACGAACTCGACAACCCTGCCTATGTGCGCAATGACCTCGATCGTTGCTACCACTGCAAGCTCGGGCTGATGGACGTCCTGGCGCCCCTGGCCGAGTCCGAGGATGCGACCGTGGTGCTGGGCGTCAATCTCGACGACCTCACCGACCACCGACCGGGCCAGAGGGCGGCTGCTGAACGGGGAGCGGTCTTCCCGCTTGTGGAGGCCGGGCTTGACAAGACCATGGTCCGCAGGGCGTCGCTGGCTCTCGGCCTCCGGACTTGGGACCGTCCTGCGGCTGCGTGCCTGGCGTCGAGGGTGCCGCACGGCACGCCGGTCAGTTTCGGGATCCTGGAGCAGGTTGCGAAGGCCGAATCCTCCCTGCGGCAGCTCGGCTTTGGGGCGCTACGGGTGCGCCACTACGGCGAGCTGGCCCGCATCGAGCTCCCTCTGGAGGATCTCGAGCGGGCGATCGGCACTCGAGATGAGATCGTCGAGGTGGTTCGAGACGCGGGTTACCGCTACGTGACCCTCGATCTCGAGGGCCTTCGTTCGGGCAACCTGTCCCGCTCTGCGGCGGCCGGAGCCGTCGCCGTGGCCGCAGCCTCAGCCGTGACCTCGCATGCAGCCACGGCGGCACCACCGGGCGAGGGTCGCCCATGAACACGCGCGTCCGGCTCACGTTTCCGGAGGAGCTGGTGCGCGAACCTATCGTTGCCCAGCTTGTCCGGCGGTTCGATGTCGAGCCGAATATCCGTAGGGCGAGCGTGGAGGCTCACGAAGGATGGATCATCTGCGAGCTCGACGGCGCTCCGGCGGCTGTCGAGGGTGCCGTGGCGTGGCTGGAGGAGATCGGCGTCGTTGTCGACCGCCTCGGTGACGTCGTGGAGAGCTGACCTGCCAGCACGAAGGTCAGCGACAGAACTGTCGGTGACCCCACGACGACGGCAGCTTGCTCCCTCAACCGCACCGTGGCATCGGGCGCCGCTCAGCGCCTGACCGTCGGCGGCCCTTCGTCGCCCCGTGCGCGAACCTGCCAGCCGCCCGTCGCGGTCCGGCGGGGCTCGTAGAAGACGCAGCCTTCGGGGCAGGCAAAGGGAACGGTCTCTGCTGCCCCGAGCCGGCAGCGCTCGGTGCGTTCGCCCGAACGTACCGTCTGCATGACGTAGTGCCGGCAGTCTTGCTTGACGCTCACGCCGGCCATGATCGCGCACACGGGCGTCGCGGCGCCCCTCGACCCGCTAGCTCGGCGGTAGGGTCGGGCGCGTGGTTGAGGATGCGGCATCGCCGCGAGACCTTGTTCGGTGGGGAGAGACGCTCGCGGCCATCGCGAGGACCGGGCTCGGCTTCACCGAAAGCCTCTACGAACGAGAGCGGTTCGAGGAGGTCCTGAACGTCGCGGGCGACATCCGCGCCGCCGCCGCCTTGGCACTAGCCCGCCACGGCCAACCCGTGGCGGCGAATGACGCAGGCGACCTCGTCCTCGAGTGGATGCGGGACATAGGCCATGGCGTCGCCGGATACGTGACCCCGAAGATCGCGGTCGGGGCGATCGTCGGGAACGAGGAGGGAAAGATCCTGCTCGTGCAGCGGGCGGACTCGGGGGTCTGGCTCTACCCGACCGGCTGGGCCGACGTGGGCTACTCAGCCGCCGAAGTCGCGGTGAAGGAGGTCCTCGAGGAGACGGGGATCGAGGTCGAGCCGGTGCGCCTGGTCATGGTCCTCGACGGACTCCGGCTCGGCTTCACCCAGGTGCCCCTCTACTCGCTCGTCTTCCATCTCCGCACCCTGGGCGGCGCGCTGAAGGCGCACCCGCTCGAGTGCGCAGACGTCGGGTGGTTTGCCGCGGACTCGCTGCCCTCCCCGCTGGCCGGTGCCGGCGTGTGGAGCGCGCATGCCTTCGCCGCAATACGGGGCGACGCGGTGGACGTGCTCTTCGATTGGCCGCGCCGGCCAGTCTGGCGATGAGAGGGCTCGGCCGGCCTTCCCGGCTGACGCTGACTCTGGCTCGGGCTCCGACCGCGCTCGTGCAGGTCGGTACACTCGCCCGGATGGAAGCCAACGACCTCCTCGTCGAACGCGCTTCACAGGCGACCGAAGAGCTCGTCGAGGCCATGGCACGGCTCGTGCCGCAGCTGTCCTCGAGCGCGGCGACACCGGATCTCGCAGCCCTCGAGCAGATCGCCACCTCGCCGGGGAGCTCGCTCCTCGTCGCTCGGCTCGCGTCGCGCGGTGGGTCGATAGTCGGCTCGCTCACGCTCGTGACCTACCAGATCCCGACCGGGCTGCACGCCGTGATCGAAGACGTCGTGGTCGAGGAGGCCGCCCGGGGTCACGGCGTGGGCGCGGCACTGATCGAGGAAGCGGTCTGGCTCGCACGGGATCGAGGTGCCCGCTATGTCACCCTGACATCGCGGCCATCGAGAGAGGCCGCGAACCGTTTGTACACGAGGGCTGGTTTCGTGCGGCGGGAAACGAACGTCTACCGGCTGGACCTGAGTTGACCCGCGCTGTCGCCTGAAGCGGTCACCTGAGCCGGCGGGCCGATGGTGGTCGTGGCGTCGGCGTTGCGCGTCACGCCCGCGGCTGCGAGCGTGACGAGGCCGGCCACGACGCCGGCAAAGCCGAGGATCCGAAGCGCGAGCGGGCCAGCCGCCGTGGGCAGGTGCTCGTTGAACAGTACGGTCCCCACGCCGATGACGTACGCGGTGGACGTGACGAGATTCACCGGTGCGACGACCGAGGCAGAGCAACGTTGCAGACCTGTCTGGAAGAGGAGAAGGCCGACAGCCAAGGTGACCAGGAGCAGGTAGAGGGAGGGTGACGTCACGAGATGAGGGATTGCACCGATGAGCCCCCGGCGCTGCACGAGCGTCGACGCAGACTTCAATCCGAGACCCGAGACCCCGTAGAACAGGCCTCCGGCCATGCCGAACAACGGCGCCGTCAAATGCCTCGCTCGGCGCCTCGACTTGCCGACCCGGTCCGCCGCCACGAAGACACCGAGCCCGACGGCACAGGTCGGCACCGCGGCGAGCAACAGGTCCAGCAGGCTCGTGGGGCCGCCGGACCGATCAACGCGGGAGTCGATGGACAAACCGAGCAGCACCAGGGCCACCACGATGCTCGCCAGACCGAGCCACTCCACACGGCCGACGCGATCGTGCAGCACGAAATGCGACAGGACGAGCAGGAAGACAATCCCCGAGGCGAAGATCGGCTGAGCCACGGAGATGGGTGCCAGAGATAGCGCGAGCCCTTGGCATCCGAGGCCCGCGAGCAGCAAGCAGCAACCTACCAGCCACGGCGGTGACCCCAACAGGGTGCGGAGCATCTCCCAGGTGTGCCGCGCATGAAGGCTCGGCAGGCGCTGAAGCGCGACCTTCTCTACGACCGTGCCACTCCCGGTGAGGAGCGCGGACAGCACCGCGAAAATGATCCCGGCAACCGTGTGGGCGTGCGGACTCACGCTGACCTTCGGGCCGAGGCGAGAAGAATCGACGACAGGCTGGGCGTTCGACAGAACAGGCGGTCCACCGGCCGAAAGGGGCGAGGGACATCGTGGTAGGGAGCGCCGGTGATCGTGATGTCTGCGAATCCCGCCGCCGCGAGGAGCTCCCGGAGGGAGCGGCGAGTGAAGATGCGCAGATGGCCGACGACCTGACGACCCGGCCTGCCGTAGATGCCGTGCAGGCTGACCTCGGTGAAGAGGGGCTGCACGCCGAAACCGAGCAGCACCCGGTTGTACCAAGCAGCCAGGTTGGGCGTCGACAGCAACAGCGCCCCGCCCGGCACGAGCACTCTTCTTGCCTCGGCGAGCGCGGCGTCGGTATCGACGAGGTGCTCGATCAGCTCGCTCATGACGACGACGTCCACGCTGCCAGAAGCCAGCGGAAGACCCGAGCCGTCGACCGCCGCGCGCGCCACGGGAACGCCGCGCCGCCGCGCGCGATCGACTGCGGCCGACGACCAGTCGAGGCCGATGAGGCTGACGTCGGCTCCCGGCGTCGCCGCGCAACAGGCGGCTGCGAGCGCCGTTGCCATTCCATCGCCGCATCCGACGTCGACGGCCACGAGCCGTCGCCGCGCCGCCGACGCGATATCGGCGAGCATCGCCGCTTGCAGCTGCGCCCGCTCCAGTCCGGAGCTGAGCGGGGTCGCCGGGTCCTCATAGAGTCGCTGAAGTGAGCGCTCGCTCATGACCCGGGCGGTCCGGGCGGTCCCGCGACGCTGCTCGGCGCCGCAGCTCTGCTCATGCTCACGGCGATCACGGACTGCAAGGCTGCCATGTTCGCGCTGCATCCGACGGACCGATCCTCCGGAAATCTGGGCTCCTGTCATCCAGCGTCGCCCACGAGGGGCGCCCGGCATGCTACCCGCGGCGCGCTCGGGCGGGCGGACTGGCGCATCCGGGGCGACGAGCGGACGCGACTCAGGGCGAGCCGGCAGGCTCCGGGGTCAGCATTGCCCGGCACCGCGTAGGATGTGCTGAAGACGGCAAGAGTCCGGGCGTCGACGACGCAGTCCGGGCATCGACGGTGTCAGCCCGGCACCGAGCCGACTGGAGGACGGAAGTCGTGGCAGAGAGCGTGACGATCACGGATAACCGCACCGGCCAGACGATCGAGATCCCGATCGTGGACGGTGGAGTTGCCGCAGAGGAGTGGAGCAAGCTCCTTCCGGGCATCTGGTTCTACGACCCGGCGTTCACAACGACGGCTGCGGCCGAGAGTGCGATCACCTTCGTTGACGGGGACAACGGGATCCTCGAGTACCGCGGTTATCCGATCGAGCAACTGGCGCAGCAATCGACCTACCTCGAGGTCGCGTACCTGTTGCTCCACGGTGAGCTACCGACTGCCGAGCAAGCCGAGCGGTGGATCCACGAGATCACGTACCACACGTTCATTCACGAGAACACTCGCAAGCGATTCCTCGAGGGATTCCATTACGACGCGCACCCCATGGGGATCCTCGTGTCGGCGGTCGCCGCTTTATCCACGTTCTATCCCGAAGCAATGAACATCTACGACCCCGACAACCGCTACAAGCAGATCATCCGGCTCATCGCGAAGATGCCGACCTTGGCCGCGGCGGCCCACCGCTTCAGCGTCGGCATGCCGTTCGTCTACCCGGACAACTCCCTCGCCTTCGCGAACAACTTCTTGTCGATGATGTGGAAGACCGCGGAACCTCGTTTTGAGGCGGACCCGGTGCTGGCACGGGCCATCGACGTGCTCTTCATCCTGCACGCTGATCACGAGCAGAATTGCTCGACAACGGCGATGCGGGTCGTCGGTTCGTCGCACGTCGACCCGTACTCGGCATGCGCCGCGGCGTGTGCGGCCCTCTACGGCCCGCGGCATGGGGGTGCGAACGAGCAGGTCATCCGGATGCTCACCGAGATCGGATCGCTCGAGAACGTTCCGGACTTCGTCCGGTCGATGAAAGAAGGCCACGGCCGTCTCCAGGGGTTCGGCCACCGCGTTTACAAGCACTACGACCCGCGGGCGGCGATCGTCAGAGATACCGCCTACGAAGTGTTCGAGATCACGGGCAAGAACCCGCTCCTCGACATCGCTCTGAAGCTCGAGGAGGTGGCGCTCGCGGACGAGTACTTCACCTCACGGAAGCTGTACCCGAACGTCGACTTCTACTCCGGGCTGATCTACCAGGCCATGGGCTTCCCACTCGAGATGTTCCCCGTGCTGTTCGCGATCCCGCGCACTGCTGGCTGGTTGTCGCACTGGGTCGAGATGCTCGAACATGACACGAAGATCGCGCGACCGAGGCAGCTCTACATCGGGAGCCCGCGGCGCGATTACGTTCCGATCGAATCCCGGTAGCCGAGCTAACGCCAATCCCCATCGGGCAGGGCCCGGCGCGCCCGGCCTGCCATCACGGCGACCGCGTTGGGCTCCTCGGCAGTCGCCAGTTGCTCAAGCGCTCGGCATCACCTTGTACCGGAAGGAGTTGAACAGCGAGACCTGGTCGCACAGGTGCCGACTGGGCGCGCCCTTCGAGCTGATGAACCCGCTTTGGCCCGGCGGCAGCACGTTGCGCCCGACGACCGTCGGGCCTATGTCGATCGCCTGCATGTAGGTGCTCCGGTTCTGCGTGGCGCTGGTGCCGCAGTGCGGGTTCACGCCGATCGCCGCCGGGTCGAGATCGTTCCAGTTCTCGTCCTGGGCCGGCACGTACCCCCACTTGGCGACATCGGTCGTGCCGAAGCCGGGCACATCCTGGCCAAGCTGGGTTCCCTTGCCCGAGAGGATCTTGATGGCGTCGTTGACGCTTTCGACCAGGATTTGAGACTGGTGACCCCCGAAGTAGCCGCCCTGGTAGCAGAGCGTGCCGCAGGGCACGATGTTCTTCGGCAGAGCCAGCACGTGGTAGAGGAAGTTGTAGGTGCACAAGCCGCCGAGGCCACCATAGGTACCAAGCTTCAGGCTGGCGTCGCTCATGTCGATCGGGCCGACGTACTGCTCGTGCGGGAAGGTGCCGTTCTCACACACGTTGCGCTCGAGTGCTTCGAGCGTGTTCATGAAGATCGACATGGCCGGGCTGCCGAGGGTCGACGTGTCATTCCAGGAGGCAAGCGTCGAGATTGCCCTTGCCAGATCGGGATGGGTCTTCGGGTTGACGATCGGGTCATGAGCGGTCACGAGCGACTGGTAGGCCTGCTGGATGTAGGGAATGAAGAACGGCGCGGCAGGTCGCGTGTTGTCCTCGTTGTCGATCGTCCCGATTTCGTGCTCGATCCCTTCCAGGTACCCGATGTCGACTGAGGTGCTCGCCTCGAGGAGCTGAGTGATCCTCGAGGAGCGGAAGATCGTGCCCCAGTACTCGTCGCCGGAGTTCTGTTGATAGAAGAAGCTCGCGGAAGGTTTCGTGTTCCAGTTGTCGAGGAAGCCCTGAGCGGGGTTGATGCTTTTCGGCATGTCCGCGAAGGGGACGTAGCCGAGCCACTGCTGCGAACCGTCGCCGATCGCTGGCAGGCGTGGGTCGACCTTCTGGAACGAGGGTTCGATCGGGACGAGACCGTCGCCGAAGTACGCAATGTTGCCCTTCTGGTCGGCGTAGAGGAAGTTGTGCAGCGTCGTGACGAGGCTCATCGAGTGTTCGAACTGCGTCAGGTTCACGTCGCCGCCCATCTGAGAGAAGCCGATCAGGCTTCCCGATTCCCGGCCCCAGGACGCAAAACGCATCGAGAAGGCGGTCCCGTTGGCCCGGTCCATCGAGAAGACGGGCCCGTCGCCGGTTCGATAGACGGTGAACTTCGTGGGGGGCTTTCCCTCGACGGGGATCTCCTCACCAATGGCGCTCATCTTGATCCAGTGCCCGTTCCAGAGGTAGGTCGGCGGGTTCGTTCCGAACCGCACCTTCTCCACATAGATGCGCTGGTCGACGACCTCCTCGCTCGTCGTCGTCCAGCTGATCTTGCTGTTGCGGCCGATCAGGACAAAAGGTTCGCCCGTGATGTACATCCCACCAGCGTCATAGCCGGGCCCGTGCAGGTACTCCTCTCCGTCCACGCTCGGAGTACCGAAACCCTCCTGCGGCGCACCCCATAAGAGCGCGTGGTGGTCCGCGGATCGCGGGGGCGCCACGACGATGGCGTTGGAACCTCCGTGGGACAGCACCTTGAGAGAGATCCCGGTCTGGAGGATCGTCCGGCGATCACGCTGCAGTGCAGCCGCCGCCGAGAGAACTGCTTGCGTGCTCACCGAGGTGAGGGCCCCCAACGAACGGGCCGTCCCGGCGAGGTCGCCGTGCGAGCGGCCGGAGAGTCCGGAGGCGCTGAGCGCTGTGGGCGTGGCAGTGCTCGGAACCGTCGTCGGCGCGTTCGGGTCGTTGATCCAGCGAGTGTCGTTGAAGATCGCCTCTGCGTCCGCTGCGGCGTTCTTGTCCTTCTTGAGCGTGAGATCTGCCTTCAGATAACGGACGAAGCCGAGGTTCTGGAGCTCGCTGCCGCCGCCTCCGCCGAATTCCCGGGCGAGATAATTCCCAACGGCGATCGTGTCCGTGGGTTCCCACGGCGCCGGTCGGTAGGGACCTTTGGTCCCGAGCACGTCACCGAGAATGAAGAACTCGTACGGAACGAGGGTCTTCTCGCTTTGTGGAGAAGCGAACTCCTTCGCTTCATATGCGTTGATCCCAGCCGAGAACTCAGACAGAGCTGCACGGCTGCCGGCTGGAAGCGCCGCCTCCTGGGCCGAGAGCTCACGCGGGGTGTAGAAGAAGGTCCGGACGTCCTCGTCCTGGGCGAGGTAGCTCGACCCGGCGAGCTGGGAGAGCGTACCTTCCACGGTTCGGCGGACGAGCTCGAGCTGGGCGAGCCGATCCTCGGCTTGGGCGTAGCCGGCGCCGAACCAGACGCCGGGCATCGACTTCGCCGTGATCGTCGGCACACCGTAGGCGTCACGGGTGATCGTGGCCTGTTCGGCACCGCTGCCTACGGTCTCGCCGTGCGCCGGCGTGCGGGTCCGGGCGCTGCTCGGTGACAGCGCGATCGAGAGTGAGGCGATCACGGCGAGCGTACTCAGGGTCGCCGTGGATCTGATCCAAGAGACGCGTCGAGAAGCCATCGAGCCAACCTCCATCTCTGTGGCCGCACCATCCGCCGGCAGGCGAACGCCGAGCCGGTGAGGAGCACGCCTCGAGGCACCGTAGGTCTGCCTGGGTGGTGCGTCAATCGAGCCCGGACGCCTCTAGCGGCGAGCCTTAGGCGTTGACCTCGACCCGTGACGAGCTAGAGGCCAGGGCAAAGCTTCGGCTCGACCAAGCCCGGTCAGTGACCTCCTGCGGCGCGCTGGCGCGCCACCTCGAACATCGCTACGGCTCCGGCCGCCGACACGTTGAGCGAGTCGAGGGAACCATGCAGCGGGATCCGCGCGAGCACGTCGCATCGCTGGCGTGCGAGCGGAGCGAGGCCTCTCCCCTCGGCACCAACGACGAGCGCGATCGCCCGGTCTCCGAGCTGGAGGCGGAACACAGGCTCGGTTCCCCGCTCGTCAAGTCCCACGATCCAGATCCCGAGCCTCTCCAACTCTTGGAGCGCACCCGGGACACCGGGAACCACAGCGATCTTGACGTGCTCGACCGCACCCGCAGCGACTTTTGTGACCGTTGGAGTTACATGCGCGCTCCGGTGGCGTGGCAGCACCACCCCCGTCACGCCCGCGCACTCGGCGCTGCGCAGCAGGGCGCCCAGGTTCTGCGGATCGGTGACTCCATCGACCACGACGAGAAACGGCGTCGTTCCCATACGACCCCCCCTGCCCACCTCCTTGGGGCCCGCAACTTCCGGCGACGCCTCGGGCACGACCTCGGTGGGCGCAGCCTCGATCGCGGTGAACTCGCGATCGCCAGGCTCCCTGTCCGGACGAGCAGGTGAGCGGCTCGGTCCGACCTTGTCGAGGCCGATGCCGACCAGGTCGGACAGGTCTGTTTCGGTCAGGGGCTCAGCGAAGGCGATGACGCCTTGCGGCGCTTCGGAGCCCTGCGCCTGTTGGATCTGGCGCTGGGTCACGAGGCGAACCGGAACATGGCTCCGCCGCGCGAGCGACTGGATCTCCCGCAGGATCGCTGCAGGATCCGATCCTTCCATCATCCAGACCTCGTGCACCTGCCGGCGCCCTGCCGCGAGCAACTCGCGGACAGCCTGCCGACCCTCCACCTGGTCACCGCCGAGTGCCCGCCGGACCTTGGCAGGACCACGCCCGGCACGTGGCTCAGGCAGGCGACCACCACGTCCGAACGGCCGCGTGGGGCCGCCCGGGCTTCTTCGGGGCGCCACGGGCCGCTCATAGCTGCTGGCGGTGGCTGACGTGCGGCTGGCGGCCGTGCGAGGGCCGTCAGACGTTCGGGGTGCGCGGCGGCTACCGCCTTCGAAGTCCCCTCTCGGAGCGCTGGTTCGGTCCGACCGCGGCGCCCGGGGCGGCCTCGGCCACACGTTGCGACCTGCGGTAGCTGCCCGGCCGATCGAACTCGGAAGCGGGCCCGAGTCAGTCACATCGTCCGTCGTTTCAGCTTGCCGGCGACCTGAGGATCCGTCACTCCGTGAAACAGATGGTCGGTCGCGTCGAGGCGCAGGCCGGTCCCACCCGCCCTTCGATGACCCGCGGCCGGCCTCCCGCGGCGGAGAAGACCGGAACCCTTGCGATGCGCGGCTCGGAGCGGTAGCTCTCCGGGGGGGTAACCCGGCGCCCCGATACCGGGAGTCACCGGCACCGCCAGCGGTACCTCGGCGACCACCGCCATCGGGCCGACCGCGACCCGCGGCGCCTGAGGCCCCTCGTGTCCCCAAGCCTCCGCGACTGTCCCATGTGCCTCGGTCCGCACCCGAGGAACCTCCGCGACCAACGCCACCTCGGCCACCACCAGCGCCTGCACCGAACGAGCCCCGCCCACCGGCGGGGTCGCCTCCAGCTCGCAATCCGCCGGCGCCACGGATACCGGCGCGCCCGGCGCCAGCTCCGCGCGCGCCCGTGTCACGCCCCATGCCAGCGCCGCGCGCGCCCGTGTCACGGCCCCCGGTTCCCCTGCCCCCGCCACGCCCGCTTGGGCTGCGAGGGCCGCGGGACGCGCCGTCTCCTCTGTTGCTTTCTGGCATCACGAACCGATCTCTTCGAGCAGGGCGGTGGCGAGGCAAGCGATCCCCTCGACCCGACCCAGGCTCCCGAGCCCTTCGGGTCGAGTCGCCTTCACGTGCACGGGGCCTGCCGCCGCCGCGCTGAGTCGTTCCATCATGATCTCACGTGCATCGGCGATCCGGGGCGTCTCACAGACAACCGTGCAATCGGCATTTCCGAGACGCAGGCCAGCGGACGCGACGAGCGCCGCCACGTGCGCGAGGATCGCCAGGCTGTCGCCTGCCCAGCGCTGGTCGGTGTCGGGAAAATGGGCTCCGAGGTCACCGAGCCCGGCGGCGCCAAGCATGGCGTCTGCGAGAGCGTGCGCCACCACATCGGCATCGCTGTGACCTCGCAGACCCGGCTCCGCCTCGAAACGGACCCCTCCCAACACCAGTGCCCGTTCACGCTCCGACCCACTCGCGAATGGATGCTGGTCGAAGCCGATCCCCACTCGAGCACGAGTCACCGGCTGCTCCACCTCTCGGCGGTGGCGAGGTCGTCGGGCGACGTCAACTTGAGGTTGTGGTACTCCCCTGGAACTACCACGATGCTCGAGCCAAGGGCTTCGACAAGAGCGGCGTCGTCAGTCGCCTCCGGCTCGCCGACGTGTGCGCGCCGCAGCACCGCTGCACGGAACGCCTGTGGCGTCTGAATCGCCACGAGCTCGCGCCTGTCGAGCGTCTCCACGACGCAGCCGTTGCGCACACGCTTGACCGTGTCTACGACGGCAAGGCCGGGAATGGCCGCGTCAGCGCCGGCGACGACCGCCTCTACCACAGCGCGAAACAGCTCAGGAGAGGCAAGCGGTCGTGCGGCGTCGTGAACGACGACAACGTCGGCGTGCTCGGGGACCGCCGCCAGGCCCCGCCGGACCGAGGAGGCCCGGGTCGGTCCCCCGACAATTACGCGATCGGCGCCCTTGACGATGACGGAGCTCGCGAGAGAGGACTCGGGCACGACGGCAACCACGCCACGGGCGACCGAGCGCGACGCTTCAAGACTCCACTCGATCACAGATCGGCCGCCGAGAACGGCGAACTGCTTGGGCTGACCGAAGCGCCGCCCTTCTCCAGCGGCGACGACGATCGCCCAGACCTCGACGCCCACGCGCCGGCTGCGCGCCCTGCGCTAGGGCAGAGCGGCGTTGAGGCGCTCCTCCGCCTCGGCCTCGCTCACGCCGATGGCGAACGTCAGCTCGGAAACGAGGATCTGACGGGCTCGGGTGAGCATCCGCTTCTCGCCTGCGGAGAGGCCGCGGTCCTTGTCACGGATCGAGAGGTTCCGCACGACTTCGGCGACCTGGTAGATGTCGCCCGACTTGAGCTTCTCGACGTGGTTCTTGTACCGACGAGACCAGTTGGTGGGCATCCGCGCCTCCTTCTTGCGAAGAACCGCGAAGACCTCCTCCACCTCCTCGTCGTTGATGACCTCGCGAAGCCCGACCTCTGCCGTGTTGTCGGACGGCACCATGAGGGTGAGATCGCCGTAGGCGAGTCGGAGCACAAGGTACTCACGCTTCTCTCCGAAGGCTTCGCGCATTTCTCGCCGCTCTACGACTGCGGCACCGTGATGGGGATAGACAACCTTGTCCCCGACGTCGAACAATGGAACTCCTCACGAAACGAGGGAAGGTGGGTTCCTCACCAGGCTACGGACGTCGCGCCCGCCGCTCAACTCCAGACCTGAGCCGGAATCGGTCCGAGAACGCGATCTGGCGGCAGGATCCACGCCGAGCAACAGCCGGACGGCCTCTAGCAGGGTACCTGCTCGGAGCAGCTCTAGCTCCATCGGCCCGTCCGGGGCCGATCGCGGGACGACTGCGCGTCGGAATCCAAGCCTCGCGGCCTCGGCCAGGCGACGCTCCGTCGCCTGAACCTGACGGATCTCGCCGGCGAGCCCGATCTCCCCGCAAGCGACGACCTCTTCACCGATCGCGATCCCGGTCACAGCCGATACCAGGGCCAACGCAACACCAAGGTCGGCGGCGGGCTCGTTCACCCGAAGACCTCCCACAGTGGAGACGAACACGTCCGAGGCGGCAAGCGCGACCTGGCACCTCCGTTCGAGCACGGCGAGGAGCAGCGCTAGCCGGCCGCTGGGAATCCCTTGCGCGACTCTCCTCGGCGGGCCCGTCGCCGCTCCGACAAGACCCTGGACCTCGATGACGAGCGGCCGCCGACCTTCGAGCACGGGCACGACGATGCTCCCCGGCACACCGCGGCGCCGATCCCCGAGCAACAACGCGCTGGGGTCCGCCAGACCCTTGAGCCCAGCCTCGGTCATCTCGAACAAACCGAGCTCACCCGTGGGCCCGTAGCGGTGCTTCGAGGCCGAGAGCAGGCGTAGAGCATGGTGGCGATCCCCGTCGAACGAGAGCACCGTATCGACGAGATGTTCGAGCGTGCGCGGCCCGGCGAGCCCGCCATCCTTGGTGACATGCCCGACGAGCACTGTCGCGACACCGAGGGACTTCGCGTACCGCACGAGACGCGCAGCGCATTCTCGCACCTGGCTCGGCGATCCAGCCTGGGACCCACAAGACGGGTCGGAGACTGCCTGGATCGAGTCGACGACGAGGATGGACGGCTCGAGCTGGCCCGCGGCATTGATGACGACATCGAGGTCGCTCGTCGCCAGCAGGTAACACCCCTCGGCGGCCGCCTCGAGACGTTCGGCCCGACGCCGGACCTGTTCGCCGGACTCTTCCGCCGCGATGAGCAGCGACGTCCTTCCCCGAGCCGCCGCGCTCGCGAGCGCCTGGAGCACGAGAGTCGACTTGCCGACGCCCGGTTCACCCCCGAGAACCGTGACCGATCCGGCGACCAACCCCCCACCGAGAACCCGGTCGAGCTCGTCCATGCCGGTGGCCACCGCGACCGCGGCATCCGCGCTGATGGAGCCGAGGAGCAGTGGTGCGGTGCCGGCCCCGGCTGCCAACTCTCGCAGTGGGCCGGTGCCCCGGCGAGCGCCAGCGCCGGAAATGGCGGAAGAAGCCGCCGACACGAGCTCTTCCAGGAGGGTGTTCCATTCGCCGCAGGCCGGGCAGCGTCCAGACCAACGGGGTGAACCGTGCCCGCAGGCCTGGCACCGATGGATGGACCTTGGTCGCGTCATGGTTCGACGCTACGAGTCGGGTGTCACATTCCGGCGACGACCGGCGCTTCCCGCGACGACCGGCGCTTCCGGCACCTCCGGCGAGGACCGGCGAGGCTGCTCAGGAGTCGGCGCCGGCCCCGGCGAGCTCGACGGCTGGAGGTTCGAAACCCTCGATGGCGCGGAAGACGAGCGCACCGTCCTCCTCGTCGACGATCACGGTCTCGCCCACCCGGAATTCCTTCCAGAGGATCTTCTCGGAGAGCGGGTCCTCCACGAGCTGCTGAATGGCACGGCGCAGAGGCCGTGCTCCGAGCTCCGGCTCGTAGCCCTTCGAGGCGACGAACCTCTTGGCGGCGAGCGTGAGCTCGAGGCCGATGCCCTGGCCCTCCAGCTGGTCGCGCACACGGCGGATGAGGAGCTCCACGATCTCGACGACCTCGTCCATGGTCAGCTCGTGGAACACGATGACCTCGTCGATCCGGTTCAGGAACTCGGGCCGGAAGTGGCTCTTCAATGCCTCTGTGACCCGTTGCTTCATCCGCTCGTAGGTCACCGACTCGCTCGACTTCTGGAAGCCGAGCGTCAGCTTGCGCAAGTCCGAGGTCCCGAGGTTCGAGGTCATGATCAGCACGGTGTTCTTGAAGTCGACCGTGCGTCCCTGGGCATCGGTGAGCCTGCCGTCCTCGAGGATCTGAAGAAGCGTGTTGAAGATGTCCGGGTGCGCCTTCTCGATCTCGTCGAAGAGCACGACGGCGAAAGGCTTGCGGCGGACCGCTTCGGTGAGCTGCCCGCCCTCCTCGTAGCCGACGTAGCCAGGCGGTGACCCGACGAGCCGGCTCACGGTGTGCTTCTCCATGTACTCGCTCATGTCGAGCTGGATCAGCGAGCTCTCGTCGCCGAAGAGCAACTCAGCGAGCGTCTTGGCGAGCTCCGTCTTGCCGACGCCCGTCGGGCCGAGGAAGATGAACGACCCACTCGGGCGCTTGGGGTCCTTGAGGCCCGCTCGTGTGCGACGGATCGCACGCGACAACGCGTTGATCGCGTCCTCCTGGCCGACGACCCGCTTGTGCAGCTCTTCCTCGAGGCGCAAGAGACGGGCGGTCTCCTCCTCGGTGAGCTTGTACACGGGGATGCCGGTCCAGTTGGCGAGCACCTCGGCGATGACGTCCTCGTCGACGACGTCGAAGAGCTCCTCACCGGCTGATCGCCACGAGAGCTTGAGCGCGGCTTTGCGCTCGAGTGCGTCGCTCTCCTTGTCTGCGAGCTTCTTCGCCTCCTCGAAGTTCGACCGGCCTATGGCGGCGTCCTTCTCGTGGCGGATCTTGGAAAGCTCCTCGTCGATCTTGCGGTGCTCGGGCGGCGTGGACATCCGGCGGATACGGAGGCGGGAGCCTGCTTCGTCGATGAGGTCGATTGCCTTGTCCGGCAAGAAACGGTCCGAGATGTAGCGGTCCGCAAGGTTTGCGGCGGCCACGAGGGCCTGGTCCGTGATGGTCACCTGGTGGTGCTTCTCGTACCGGTCGCGGAGGCCCTTCAGGATCTCGATCGTGTGGGACAGGGAGGGCTGTTCGACCTTGATCGGCTGGAACCGCCGCTCCAGCGCGGCGTCCTTCTCGAGGTGTTTGCGGTACTCGTCGAGCGTCGTGGCACCGATGGTCTGAAGCTCGCCGCGAGCCAGCATCGGCTTCAGGATCGAGGCCGCGTCGATCGCACCCTCGGCTGCCCCGGCACCCACGAGGGTGTGGAGCTCGTCAATGAACAGGATGATGTCGCCGCGCGTCCGGATCTCCTTCAGAACCTTCTTGAGCCGCTCCTCGAAGTCTCCGCGGTAGCGGCTGCCCGCCACGAGCGCTCCGAGGTCCAGGGTGTAGAGCTGCTTGCCCCTCAGAGTCTCCGGGACGTCGTCGGCAACGATCTGCTGGGACAACCCTTCGACGATGGCGGTCTTGCCGACGCCTGGCTCTCCGATCAGGACGGGATTGTTCTTCGTGCGCCGCGACAGCACCTGCATGACGCGTTCGATCTCTCGATCGCGCCCGATGACGGGATCGAGCTTGTGCTCACGCGCGAGCTGGGTGAGGTTCCTCCCGAACTGGTCGAGCACGGGCGACCCGGCGGGGCTCTCAGGGCTCGCTGCACCCGGCGTGGCGGCGGCGCCTTCACGGCCCTGGTAGCCCGAGAGCAGCTGGATGACCTGCTGGCGAACTCGTGACAGGTCGGCGCCGAGGCTGACCAGAACCTGAGCCGCTACGCCTTCGCCCTCGCGCACGAGGCCGAGCAACATGTGCTCCGTGCCGATGTAGTTGTGGCCGAGCTGGAGAGCCTCCCGAAGGGAAAGTTCGAGAACCTTCTTCGCGCGGGGCGTGAACGGGGGAGACCCGGTTGGGGCCGACCCCGCGGGTCCGATCGTCTCCTCGACTTTCTCGCGCACGGCCTCGAGCGAGATGCCGAGAGACTCGAGCGCCTTGGCCGCGAGACCCTCGCCCTCGTGGATGAGGCCCAGCAGGATGTGCTCGGTCCCTATGAAGCTGTGGTTCAGAAGGCGCGCTTCCTCCTGAGCCAGGACGAGTACCCTGCGTGCCCGATCGGTGAATCGCTCGAACAACTTCAGACTCCCTTGTGGTCTTCCCTGTCGGGAAGTCTATCGGTCCGGTGCGCGAAATCCCGCCGCAACGAAAGTAGCTCCTCTTCTTACCATCGGACTACGGCCACCCAACCCTTAGCGGATTGATTCGGTCCGCTCGCGACCGAGCATTCCCGCCGCTCGACGTCCGACTCGGGGGCGAGCCGAAATGGAGGAAGCGTCCCGTGGAATTGCGCATCTGAGAAGGGAAGGCGCCCGTGTCGGGGAGCGGAGCGGAGGGCGCCCAGCTGTCGGTTTGGCGGCCTGTGGCGTAAGGTGGCGAACTTGGTGAACAGCCCGGACCCCTTCGCCCTCCCGATCCGAGAGGAGGATCTCGCTCGGCTCGAACTGTGCCTGCGAGACTCTGTGATCGGCGACGACGCCTTCTTGAACGAGGTGGCGAGCCACCTCATCCAGGCGGGCGGCAAGCGACTGCGGCCCTCGCTGGCGATCGCCGCCTCCTACCTCCGGCCCGGCGAGATCACCGCGGAGATCCTCCTCGGCGGGGTTGCAGTCGAGCTCGTACATCTCGCGTCGCTCTATCACGACGACGTCATGGACGAGGCGACCCGCCGGCGCAGCGTCGAGAGCGTGAACGCTCGCTGGGGCAACCTCGTCGCGATCGTGGCCGGTGACTTCCTGCTCGCCCGGTCGGCGGAGATAGCGGCGGGACTCGGCACCGAGGTCGCAGCGCTGCTCGCGGCCACGCTCGCTCGCCTTTGCCAGGGACAGGTCGCCGAGGTGCGAGCCGCTTTCCAGATCGAGCGCGACGAAGGCGACTACCTGCGCGGCATTTCCGACAAGACCGCGGCGCTGATGTCGACCGCGTGCCGTATCGGCGCACTGACTGCCGGCCTTGCCCGGGCCCAGATCGACGACCTGTCGGCGTTCGGCGAAGCATTCGGCATGGTCTTCCAGATCCGAGACGACGTACTCGACGTCGTTGCCACCGAGAGCGAGCTCGGCAAGCCGCCCGGCCAGGACCTCGCCGAGGGCATTTACACCCTCCCGGTCCAGCGCGCGCTGCTCGACCGCACTGTCGGCCCGAGGCTCCGCGACCTGCTCGGCCATCCCCTCGACCAGGCAGAGCGCGAGGAGGCCCGAGTGCTGGTCGCCGCCTCGCCGGGCATCTTGGCCGCGCACGAGATCGCACGGGACTTCGCCAGGGCGGCCGCGACCGCAGCGGAGCGCCTCGGGCAGGGCCTCATCCCCAAGGCGCTCGTCGAGCTCGGCTTCAACGTCGTCGACGACCTCGAGCGGTCGGCCGCGAGGGTTCTCGCAAGCTGAGCCCGGGGCGGCGGGCCGGTCAGGCACCCTCCGGCGGGGCGGGACCTCGGGGTGGCACCTCGGGGCGGCGGGCCGGTCAG
>Ga0209415_10002404_pt1 | contig 35022 bp, 35 predicted proteins | sample PeaSoiSIISIP2007_FD_187696 | JGI IMG/M metagenome (GOLD analysis project Ga0209415, IMG submission 187696) | Peat soil microbial communities from Weissenstadt, Germany - SII-SIP-2007 (SPAdes) (version 2) | ecosystem: Environmental > Terrestrial > Soil > Wetlands > Peat | place: Germany... | reverse complement strand
TCCCTTAGCCGAAGGGGAAAGTGACCCCGAAAAATAGTCCAGTTTTCTACTACTGGAGAATTTGCGAGCGCATCAAGATTAATCATCTCTTCAACGGTAAAGCCGGCATGCAGTGCAGTAGCCAAGGTGTCGATCCGCTTGGCCGAACCTTGGGGCCGCTCCAGCGACCTGTCTCACTTTTGAACATTTCTTTCCCCCCTTCCGCCCCCGCACGGCAGCCACTGCATGAGTGCGGTCGAAGTTTCGCATAGCGCCGAGTACGGCGGGCCTAAGCCTTGCGCCGTAAATATCGGCACGTGCGTACTATTTAACCATTCGACGTATAAACCCAAATCCGGGATCTACAGGCTAAGTACCCGTAATCGTGTGGTTTGCTGGTTGTCGGGCTATGAAATCACCGATGGCACGCGTTATGTAATAAACTATATATCCGTCGGCGAGGAACGGAATCAATCCGCCAATCAACTTCAGTCGGGAAAAGACATGACGGCAAACAGCGACGATCAGGAATTTCGGTTGCACCGCCCGCAGAAAAGCGTGGAAGATTTGGCCGATATGGCCAATTTCTCCTCCGACGGGTACTGGACGTACGATATGGATGAGTCCGCCGTCGCTACCCCCGCCGAATTTCCCGGGGAGGACGCACACCTCGCCGGGAACGGTTTGGCTCCCCCAAAGCCAGGCGCGGCGCAGGGCATTGAAATGGCGATAGCCCGGCTCCAGCAGAACCTGGAGGAACAGGAGGCGATCAAGGATCGGTACATAAGCCACTTGCAGGAACTTCAGCAATTGGAGCGTGCCTCGCGCCGCTTGATCGCCAAGAGCCCGTCCATGCTCAAGGTGTTGCGGCAGGCCATTAAGGCCGCAAGCGTCTACACGGCCGTACTGGTACGTGGGGAGTCGGGTACCGGCAAAGGACTCATCGCCGACCTGATCCACAAAACCTCGCGACGCTGCGACGGACCTCTGATCAAGATCAACTGCGGGTACATCCCGGACACGCTTATCGAGGGCGAAATTTTCGGCTACCAGCAAGGGGGCTTCGGCTCGGCCCAGCGGGTCGGCAAGGCGGGGTACCTGGAGATGGCCGAAGGCGGAACCCTCTTTTTAGACGAAATAACCGACCTGCCGCTTTGCGTGCAGGTGAAGTTATTGCGCTTTCTCGAAGAGGGGCAGCTCACCCGGCTGGGAGAGCCCAAGCCGCGCAGCGCTGACGTCCGCATACTGGCGGCCACGCAACAGGACGTCGAAGAAATGGTGCGCCGCGGGAAATTCAATCAGGATCTTTACCACCGGCTGGGCGCGGTCTCGCTCCGGGTACCGGCTCTCAGGGAGCGCAAAGAATGCCTGCCGTATCTATTGCGCCACTACGTCGACCACTTTGCGGTCAAATACGGCGTCAGAAAAAGGCTCACCCAAAACGCCCTGGACGCTCTCATCGCGCATCGCTACTCCGGCAACGTACGCGAACTGATAACTATTTGCGAGCGAGTGGTGGTCATGTCGGAGACCGAATGTATCCAACTTTCCGATCTCCCCGGCGAGATCGCGCGCAATTTCGAGGATGCCCGGCGCCTGAACGGGGATTGGGTCGAAGGGATGTCGTTGGAAGAGATCCTCGACGAAATAGAACGGTCGGTATTAAGCCAGGCAATGGCCAAGTATTGCAACCAGTCCAAGGCCGCAGCGGCGTTGAGCGTGAGCCAGCCGACCATAGCCCGCAAGCTCAATAAACACGGCATACGCGGTAAAAGCTGACCCCGGCGTCTCCCCCACTTCCCGCGCCCCTTTACCTGCCTCATCTCCGCCCCGGCGCTCTCCGCCCAGTTCGTCGATCGTCCGCCCGCCCCCATCTCCTTTTCGCGCATGCCCCCTTTTCGCGCACCGCGCACGCCCCCTTTTCCGCGCACGACGGTCCTCCCGCCAAGGCATGTAAAAGCCGGGTACGTTTTGGTACTCGACCGTACATTTCGGAACTTTCACCGATAAAACGTTCTATTCAGAACGAGTCCCCCCTCCCCGGCCCGCATTCCCCGAAGGGCTCCCGGGCCTTCCAGGCGTCCTTTTCGGCCCAATCGGTGCGGCTTCGCACCCCGGGAAAAATTTAATTCGTCAAAACGTAACCTTGCTATATTTCGAAGGTTTGCCTGCAACACGGTTGCACGGCGCACCAATTCCCTCCCCCTCTCGGCGTCACGCAGGCCTGATTTGGCACGGTCGGTGCCTTGCAGGAAATCATCGACGGCAAACGGTCTTACCTGACGCCAAAGGCATGGGGCCGACGTTTTCCCCGTGTGGAAGCGGGTCCGCGGCGGCGCAGATAGCATCGAATCCACCATCTCAGGACGACGTTTTGTCCACAACCCAAAAGGAGAATCAGTCATGACCAGGAAAATCGCGTTTTACGGCAAAGGCGGCATCGGCAAATCGACCACCCAGCAGAACACGGCGGCGGCGATGGCCCATTTCTACGGGAAAAAGGTGTTCATCCACGGCTGCGACCCGAAGGCCGACTCCACCCGGCTTATCCTGGGCGGCATGCCGCAGGACACGCTCATGGACCTCCTGCGCGACATCGGCGAGGACAAGATCACCGTCGAAAACGTCGTCAGGGACGGCTACCTGGGTATCCGCTGCGTGGAGTCGGGCGGCCCCGAGCCGGGGGTAGGCTGCGCCGGGCGCGGCGTCATCACGGCCATCGACCTGATGGAAGATCTCGGCGCCTACACGGACGACCTCGACTTCGTCTACTTCGACGTCCTGGGCGACGTCGTCTGCGGCGGCTTCGCCATGCCGATCCGCGACGGCAAGGCGGAAGAGGTCTACATCGTCTGCTCGGGCGAGATGATGGCCATCTACGCGGCGAACAACATCGCCAAGGGGCTTCTTAAATACGCCGACCAAAGCGGCGTGCGCCTGGGGGGGATCATCTGCAACAGCCGCAAGGTGGACGGCGAGCTCGAACTGATGGAGGAGTTCACCAAGGCGCTCGGAACGCAGATGATCCATTTCGTGCCGCGCGACAACATGGTGCAGAAGGCGGAATTCAACAAGAAATCGGTGGTGGAGTTCGACGCGACCTGCAACCAGGCCAACGAATACTCCATGCTGGCGAAAAAGATCATCGAGAACGAGATGTTCGTCATCCCGACCCCTCTTGCCATGAGCGATCTGGAACTGATGGTCGCCAAGTACGGCCTGATCGACTAGGCAGGGCGCAATTGCAACCGAGCACGTGGCTTGGGTGTAACGCCGAAGCTCGACGAGAACCAAGGAGGAGATAACCCATGGCAATGAAATTGCTGAATTGCGACACTACCATCCCGGAGCGGGAGCGGCACGTCTACATCAAGGAGTCCGGTGAAGACACCACCCAGTACCTGCCGATCTCGAACGCTCCGACCCTTCCCGGCACCCTCTCCGAACGGGGCTGCGCCTTCTGCGGGGCGAAGCTCGTCATCGGCGGGGTCTTAAAGGACACCATCCAGATGATCCACGGCCCCTTCGGCTGCGCCTACGACACCTGGCACACAAAGCGCTACCCGAGCGACAACGACAACTTCCAGTTGAAGTACGTCTGGTCCACTGACATGAAGGAGAAGAACATCGTCTTCGGCGGCGAAAAGCAGCTGAAGCAGAGCATGATCGAGGCATTCGACGAGATGCCGAACATAAAGAGGATGTTCGTCTACACGACCTGCGCCACGGCGCTGATCGGCGACGACCCGAAGGCGGTCGCCAAGAAGGTGATGGCGGAGCGCCCCGACGTCGACATCTTCGTGGTCGAGTGCCCTGGCTTCGCCGGCGTCAGCCAGTCAAAGGGGCACCACGTGCTCAACATCGGCTGGATCAACGAGAAGGTCGGCACCATCGACAAGGAGATCACCTCTCCCTACACCATGAACTTCATCGGCGACTACAACATCCAGGGGGACACCCAACTCCTGCAGCAGTACTGGGACCGCCTGGGGATCCAGGTGATCTCCCACTTCACCGGCAACGCCAACTACGACGACCTCCGCTCCATGCACCAGGCCCAGTTGAACGTGATGAACTGCGCCCGCTCGGCAGGCTACATAGCCAACGAGCTCAAGAAGCGCTACGGCATCCCCCGCCTGGACATAGACTCCTGGGGATTCAGCTACATGGCCTCGGGCTTGAGAAAGGTGGGGGCCTTCTTCGGCATTGAGGACAAGGTCGAGGAATTGATCGCCGACGAATACGCCAAGTGGAAGCCGAAACTCGACTGGTACAAGGAGCGCCTGACCGGCAAGAAGATGGCCATCTGGACAGGCGGCCCGCGCCTTTGGCACTGGACCCGCGCCGTGGAAGACGATCTCGGCGTCCAGGTCGTGGCCATGTCCTCCAAGTTCGGCCACCAGGAGGACTTCGAGAAGGTCATCGCCCGCGGGCGCGAGGGGACCGTCTACATCGACGACGCCAACGAACTCGAGTTCTTCGAGGTGATCGACATGGTGAAGCCGGACGTGATCTTCACCGGCCCCCGCGTCGGCGAACTGGTGAAGAAGCTGCACATCCCCTACATCAACGGCCACGCCTACCACAACGGCCCCTACATGGGCTTCGAGGGGTTCGTGAACCTGGCCCGCGACATGTACAACGCCGTCAATTCGCCGCTTTGGCAGCTGGCCAAAAACGACGTGAGGCAAAAGGAGCTCTCCGTATGAACGAGAAAATCGAACAGCTGGTCACCTTCATACAGCAGAACTGCCTGTGGCAGTTTTTCTCCCGCACCTGGGACCGCGAGGAAAACATCGAGGGGATACTCACCAAGGCGGCCGAGCTGCTGACCGGCAAGCAGTCCATGCTGGAAACCACGGCGGACAAATGCTTTCACGCCGATGCCCGCATCCTGGTCTCCGATTTCAAATCCCAATTCCCCTGGATCAAGGAAACTTCGGCCGACGACGTGAAGGCCATTCTCGCCGGTGTGAAGGAGCGGATGCGCCAGTTAACCATCACCGGGTCCAAAAACGAAGAATTGAACATCCAGAACTATTGAGCGGATCGCGGCGGGGATCTCCCGGTTCCCGCCGCCGGTTCCCAAACATGAGAGGTGAATATGTCTTGTTCAGTCACAAAGAAGGAGCGCGGCGGCATCATCAACCCGATGTTCGACTGCCAGCCAACCGGTGCGCAGTTTGTCGGGATCGGGATCAAGGACAGCATCCCGCTCGTGCACGGGGGACAGGGGTGCAGCATGTTCGTGCGCCTTTTGTTCGCCCAGCATTTCAAGGAGAACTTTGAAATCGCCTCGACCTCGATCCACGAGGAAGCGGCCGTCTTCGGCGGTGCGAAGCGCATTCTGGAAGCGGTGCCGACGCTGGTCAGGCGCTACCCCAAGCTTCGGGTGATCCCGGTCATCACCACCTGCTCCACCGAGATCATCGGCGACGACCTTGAGGGGACCATCAAGAAGGTGAGCCGCCAGTTGAAGCAGGAGTTCCCCGACCGGGAAATCCACCTGGTTCCCATGCACGCGCCGAGCTTCAAGGGGAGCCACGTGAGCGGCTACAACCAGGCGATGCTCGCCCTTGTCACCGCTCTCGCCAAGAAGAGCGAGGGGAACGGCAAGCTCAACGTCTTCACCGGCTGGGTCAATCCCGGCGACGTGAAGCTCATCAAGCACTACCTGGGCGAGATGGACGTCGCCGCCAACATCCTTTTGGACATCGAGAGCTTCGACTCCCCCACCCTCCCCGGCAAGGAGATCCTTACCGCAGGCTCCACCACGGTTGAGGACATCGCAGGTTCGGGCGACGCGCTCGGCTCCATCGCGCTCAACCGCTACGAGGGGGCAAGTGCCGCCGAATACCTGCAGAAGAAGTTCGAGGTGCCAGCCATCACCACCTCGACCCCGATCGGCATCGCCAATACCGACGAGTTCCTGCAGAACGTGAGCCTTCTGACCGGCAAGGAGATCCCCTCCTCGCTGGTGAAGGAGCGGGGGGTTGCCATCGACGCCCTGGCGGACCTGGCCCACATGTTCTTCGCGGACAAGAAGGTCGCCATCTTCGGGCACCCCGACCTCGTCTTGGGTCTGGCCCAGTTCTGCCAGGAGGTGGAGTTGAAACCGGTGCTGCTTTTGATCGGCGACGACAATAGCGCCTACGAAAAGGATCCGCGCATCGCCGCTCTCCAGGCCAAGGCCGACTACGACATCGACGTGGTCTGGAACGCGGACCTCTGGGAACTGGAACGCCGCATCCGGGACAAGGAGGTCGAGCTCGACCTGATCATGGGACACTCCAAGGGGCGTTACGTCGCCATCGACGCCGGTATCCCCATGGTGCGGGTCGGTTTCCCTACCTTCGACCGCGCGGGGCTGTACCGCCACCCGACCATCGGTTACCAGGGCGCCATGCAGCTGGGCGAGACCATCGCCAACGCGCTTTTCACCCACATGGAGTACACGAAGAACAAGGAATGGCTTCTGAACACCTGGTAGAGGATACCGCCGCGGGGCGGGCGCGGTCTGACGCCCCGCCCCGCGGATACACCCGTTAACCGGCCCCGAGGCAACGAGGCCCCGGGCCATAAAGGAGGTATCCCATGTCAGAGGAAGCACCGTCCGGTATTTCCGATCATATAGTTTTTCACGGCCCCTTAAGCGAATTGTACCGGCTCGCCAAGGAGGGGAAGGTGCCGACGCACCTGCAGGGGAGCCACACCCGCCCCTGCAAGTTCTGGACGGCGACCAAGGTCCTAAGCGGCATCAGGAACTCCATCGTGCTCACCCACGGCCCGAGCGGCTGCGCCTACGGTGTCAAGCAGGCATACAAGCTCACCAACAGCCGCAACTCCGGCTCCGCCTACGAACCGGTGGTCAGCACCAACCTGGACCAGAACAAGATCATCCACGGCGGCGAGAAGGAACTTAAGGGCGCCCTGGCCGAAATAGACGCCAAGTACCGGCCCGACGTCATCTTCGTGGCGACGAGCTGCGCTACCGGCATCATCGGCGACAACGTGGACGCGGTGGTCAAGAAGGCCCGCGGGGAGGTCAAGGCGAAGCTGATGCCGATCCACTGCGAGGGGTTCGCAGGCGAGTACCGAAGCGGCTTCGACCTCGTTTTCCGCGAGATCGTGAAGCTCATGGACCCGCCCACCCCCGAAAGCCGGGCGCCGCTTGCCGACGCGGTCAACATCGTCGGGGCCAAGATGGGTGCCGAGCGGACCGAGGTCGACACCGACGTGAAGGAGCTCGTGCGCCTGGTAGAGGGGATGGGCGCCAGGGTGAACAGCGTCATCGCGGGGAACTGCTCGCTCGCAGAGCTGAAAAGGGCACCCTCCGTCGCGGTCAACTGCGCCCTTTGTCTCGACATAGGCTACGCCATCGGCACGGCGATGAGGGACACCTTCGGCACCCCGCTCAATTCCACCATCCTCCCCTACGGCATCGCCGCCACCGAGAAATGGCTTACGGGAGCGGCCAGGCACCTGGGGAAGGAGGCGCAAGCCTTGGAGCTGATGGAGCGGGAGTACGCCGCCGTCAAGGACGAGTTCGAGGCGGCGCGCGCGCATCTTGCCGGCAAGACCGCCATCATCGAGGGACACGACGCCATCAAGTGCCTCTCCATCGCCTACATGCTTACGCAGGATTTCGGCATGCGCGCCATCATCTACAACTTCCACCCCTGGAGCACCTCGGCGCGGGAGACGAGCATCGACTACCTGCTGGAGACCGGCATGGACCCGGAGATCCTGATCACCAAGGGGACGCTCGCCCTCGGCAAGTACGAATCGATGCAGCAGACCGAAGAGGAACTGCTCCGTTTTCTCGGCGATCTCGACCCCGCGCAGACCGTCTATTTCGGTTCTTCCTTAAGCTACCCGAACATTCCGCTCGTGGACCTGAACGCCATCCTGAACCGCCCCCGTTTCGGCTACCGCGGCGCGCTCAAGGTCGCTCAGTGCGTGAAGACCGCGCTCGACTACGCCTTCCGCCCGAGAAGCTCCATGACCAGGCGCATCGTCTTCCCCGAGAAGGGGGGACTCTCCTCTGCCCAGTCGCTCACGCCCAAGCTCGCCCAGAACGCACCGGACTGCACCGTCTACGCAGGGCAGAAAGGGAGGGGAAAATGTATCAACAACTGACCTTCGAAAACTGCGCCCACAGCAAGGATCCCGTCGTCGGCTGCGCCCTGGAGGGGATCGCCGGGATCATCGCCGGGATCAGGGACGTCTGCGTCGTCATCCATTCGCCCCAGGGGTGCGCCGCGACCGTGGCCTTAGGCTACGACAACCACGAGATCGACTTCACCAGGCGCAAGGTGGCCTGCACCCGGCTCTTCGAAAGCGACATCATCATGGGCGCCGGCGAGAAGCTGAAGGACCTCGTCAGGCAGGCCGACGCGACCTTTCAGACCAAGGTCATGTTCGTGGTCGGCACCTGCTCGGCGGACATCATCGGCGAGAACATCGAGGGGATCTGCAAAAACCTGCAGCCGACGGTGAACGCGCGGCTGATACCGGTGATGGCGGGCGGCTTCCGGGGCAACGCCTACGACGGCATGGACCTGGGGCTTAAGATCCTTATACCCTTCATCAAGAAGCCTGAAGAGGTGACGAGGGTGCCTAAGAGCGTCAACCTGATCGCGCCCCAGGCGAGCCTCAACCCGACCTGGTGGGCCGACCAGGCATGGGTGACCGAGATCCTCAAGGATATGGGGGTGACGGTGCAAAGCGTCTTCCCGCGCGACGCCTCCATGCACCAGATCCGCCACGCCTCGACCGCCTCGGCCAACATCCTTTTAAGCCACGACGTCGGGTACGGTTTCCTGAAAAAGATGCAGGACGACTTCGGCGTCCCCCCGCTGGTGGCGGATTTGCCGCTTCCCATCGGGCTTAAGAACACCGAGCGCTGGCTCACCGCCCTCGGCCGCGAGTTCGGCGCGCAGGAGACCGCCCAGCGGCTGATCGCGGAGGGCGAGGCGAAGGTGATCGACCTCTTGCGCCGCAGGGCGCTGATGATCATCCCCCGCTACCGCAACTGCCGGGTGGCGGTTTCCGCCGACGCGACCATTGGTATCGGCCTGATAAGGATGCTCTTCGAGGAACTGGAGATGATACCGGAGGTCGTCCTTTTGCGCAGCGACTCCCCCGAGGCGAGGGCACTTTTGGAGAGCGAACTGGACGATCTCGGCATCGCGCCCAAGGTCGCCTTCGGGGTGGACGGCTACCAGATCGGGCAGGCCTTGAAGAGCCACTCGGTGGACGCGGTGTTCGGCTCCTCCTGGGAGACCTACCTGGCCCAGGAAATAGGCATCAAGCTCGCCTTCGACGTCCTCGCCCCCACGAACCGCGACGTCTACCTCGACCGGGCCTATTTCGGCTACGAGGGGATGCTGAACATCCTTGAGAGGGTGGGTAACGACTGGGAGGCGGCCATGCGCTCCAAGGAAATCCGTTGGGATCAGTACGACGAGGGACAGCGGCCGGCGGCCGCGCGGACAAGCCCCTGACGCCAAGGAAGGACGAACCATGAACCGATTTATCGACAGTCTGACCGAATATCTCGCCTTAACCGCCCGCGGGGGAGGGCTCACCGAGCACCGGGAGATCAAGCTCTACTCGAACGGCGCCGGTGTCCAGTTCCTTCGCGACGACCGGGGCATCCCGTGCGACCACCCGATTCCCGGCGCGCTCACGCCGGGGGTCGCCTTCATGCTGCTCGACTGCTACTACGAGTCGCGCGACCCGGGGCTCGAAGGGAAAACGGTCCGGGAGAGGTACCTGGCGCTTCCCAGGGGCACCAGGGCCGAAAAGCTTGCGGCCCAGGTCTACCGCGTCCTGAAGCTCTACCACATGGCCCTCATCCATCCGGCCGGGGTCATCGAAGACTCCCGGGGGGTGATCAGGGCCGGTTGCACCGAGCGGGGCACCGCCTTTTGCCTCATCGTCACCAAAAGCGGCCTGGCCCTTTTGGAGGCGTTCGTCACCTCCTTTCTCAACTCGTTCAGAAGGCCCCACGGCGAGGCGTACGTCGAGGCGCTCCTGTCGCAGTACTACGCAGACATCACCAACGAGATCAAGAAGTTTCACGACGAGGACGCCGACGTCCTGCGTTTCAGGAAGAAATACGAATTCAACCGTTATTTCAGGCTCGACTGCGGCAACCCCAAGTACGTCATCAAGGACGGACAGATCGTCTTCGAGATCGCCGACCCGTTTTACAACCCACAGAGCTACCCGATCGACTTTTTCGTCATGGTAAACGAGGAACTCCACGTCATCCCGGTGGAAGCCCTCACGGACAAAAAGCTTTCCCTGTCGGAGTTGCCCGACTGGAAGGCGCGCGTCATCGACGGGAAGAGTGCCTCTTCCCAACTGCACCTGGAGTTCGGCTACGAGACCGTCTCCAACGGAGGACCGATGTCATGAAAATCGCATTCGCTTCAGCCGACGGGAAAACCGTCAACCAGAGGTTCGCACAGACGGCAAGGTTCCAGATCTGGGAGGTGGAGCCCGACCGGGCGACGGATCTCGGCCCCATCAGCGCCATCACCTCGAGCGCGCGGCGCGACGATCGTCACGCGGCGCAGGCGAGCGCCGTGGCTCACTGCTCGATCGTCTGCTCGACGGACATCAACATCCGGGCCTCGGCCAAGGTCGTGGCGCGCAACGTCTTTCACCTGAAGACCCTCCCCGAGTCGTCCATCGTCGAGGTGGTCGAGCAGATCCAGCAGGTGCTGCGCGGCAACCCGCCCCCCTGGATGAAAAAGATCATGGGAACGCACCCCGTCCACCTGGCGTGAGGCACAAGCAGCCAAACGCCGCGTCGTCTTAAGCCGCGGGCGCGCGCCGCCCGCTTCAAGGAGCCCTTATGAAAAAAGAACACGTGAAGGTGGCCTTCACCACCAACGACCTGGAACGGGTGGACGCCAAGTTCGAGAAGGCGCGGTACTTCGCCTTCTACGAGGTAAGTTACGACGGCGCGAAGTTTCTGAACTCGGTCGAGTTCGACGATAACCTGGACGAAGAGGAACAGCTCGCGGCCAGGTGCAGGGCGCTCAAAGGGTGCGCCGTGCTCTTCCTGCACGGAGCACCCCTGGGTACCGTCGCCGCGTTCCACATGGTGACCAGCAAGATTTTCGCCACCAGGATAACGACGGTCCAGAGCATCGCCGAACTGGTCGCAAGCATGCAGCGGATGATCGAGAATTCCCCCCCGCTTTGGCTGAAAAAGGCGATGCAGGCCGCTGGAGGGGAGGCCGTCGACGCGGAGGCGGCGGCATGACCGGCACGGCGGCAACCGCCGCACCGCAGAGCCTGGAGGACGCGCTGCAAAGCCCCTTCGTCCGTACCCTGCTCACCGTGGTCCGTGCCCATAAAAGCTCCCGGGACGGCGCAGGCGACCTGCAACAACTCGAAAGCTACCTGTTCCCCGGCGGAAAACGGGTTGCCGGCGCCTCCTGCGCTGCCGACCCCGCCGCCACGGCGAGGCTTGAGTGGTTCTACTCCGCCGTGGCGCGGGAGGTGGAGAGACGAAGCGGCATCCCCGGCTCATTTATCATGATGATGTCGCGGGAAATATTCGGTCGCGTCCAGGTGACTGCCGGCCGCCTGGTGGTGGCCAACGTCTACCTCCGGGACGTCAATGCCTTCGGGTTCGTAAGCCCGGCGGCCCTGGCAGCCGAGGGGGAAAGGCTCGTCGACGAGGCACTCGGCTGGATAGCTGGATTTCCGGAAGTCGCGAGGTCGTAGCCCCGGGCGCGCGACACGGTCGTTTCCATGCACCTTTCAAGCGTATTCCCCCTGACGAAAGCAAGAGCCGTAGTCAGGAGGGAATGCCCTGCCAAGCGATAATCGCTCCCCGTCTCCGATGACATCCCGCCTGGAAGAGCCGATTGTGGCGGCAATTGACATAGGTCAAATACCCCGCAAGCTTGATTCGCTATACTGGCAGTGCCTCCCCCTCCCCTTGAAAGGAGTAGCCCATGCGTGCCCATTATCTGCAACACGTACCCTTCGAAGGACCCGGCAGTATCGATGGCTGGCTCAAGGACGCGGGCTTCGAGATTTCCGCCACCCGTTTTTTCGAACGGGACCGCCTGCCGGCCCTTAAGGAGATAGACCTGCTCGTGGTGTTGGGCGGGCCGATGAGCGTCAACGACGAAGGGGCATTCCCCTGGCTTTGCGCCGAAAAGAGCTACCTGCGCGACGCCATCATGCTCGGCAAGGCCGTCTTGGGAGTCTGCCTCGGGGCGCAACTCATCGCCTGCGCCATGGGCTCCCGGGTTTACGGAAACCGTGATCGGGAAATCGGCTGGTTCCCCATCCAAGGGACGGGGCCGCACGACACGGGCGTCTTCCAATTTCCCGCGGCGACCGAGGTGTTTCACTGGCACGGCGAAACCTTCGACCTCCCTTCCGGTGCGGTACGACTGGCGAAAAGCGAAGGCTGCGAGAACCAGGCATTTCAACTCGGCAGCAACGTCATTGCCCTGCAGTTCCATCTTGAGACCACGCCGGAGTCGGCAACAGAGATCGTCAGGCACTGCCGGGCGGAACTTTTGCCGGCGCAGTACGTGCGGTCCGAGGCCGAGATACTGGCTGCCGCTCCGGAGAAATACCGCACCATCAACACCCTGATGGGCAAGGTGCTCTCTTTCCTGACCGCCAAAAACCGGGCTGCGGCGGACGGTACCTGAGTGCAGGGCCAGGTTCCCGCCAACCGGCTTTTGGTACATTCAGGTACCAAAGATACACAAAGGTACTTTTCCGAACGGTCGTGCCGGCATGGCAGCGAGCCGACAGCCGCGCCGCTGGCACCTCCAAACGCCGAATTCCCCTTTCCTCCCGAGCCGGCATACTCCTAACCTTCCGTTTACCCTGCACATCCCGAAGTCGCCACCCGAATGAGCGGTTCCAGACGCGCCTTGCCTTCTCCGCTTGGCACAATAGGTGCTCTTTCCATGTCGGTGCGTGATGCTGCCGCAGCCGGGCATCGTTGCGCAAAAGAGCGCCGCGCCGTTACACCGGGAAAGGAGACCTGCCGTGACTAGCAAACCGTACATTTCACCCGACATCGTCATCGACGACACCACCCTGCGCGACGGCGAGCAGACCGCGGGGGTCGTCTTCAGCAGGGAAGAGAAACTGACCATCGCCCGCATGCTCGACGGCATCGGAGTGCAGGAACTCGAATGCGGCATCCCGGCCATGGGAGCCGAGGAAAAGAGCGCCATCCGGGCCATGGTCGACCTGGGGCTCGCAGCCCGCCTGATCAGCTGGAACCGGGCGCTCGTCCGGGACATCCGGGCAAGCCTCGACTGCGGCCTGACGGCGGTCGACATCTCATTGTCCGTTTCGGACGTGATGATCGAGCACAAGACCCGCAAGAGCCGGGAGTGGGTAAAGGAGCAGTTGAAGACCGCCTTGGGTTTCGCCAAGGAGCACGGGCTCTACGTCTCGGTGGGCGGCGAGGACGCCGGACGGGCCGACATGGGCTTTCTGATCGAGCTGATGAGGATCGCCGCGGACATGGGAGGAGACCGCTTCCGCTTCTGCGATACGCTTGGCATCATGGAACCTTTCACCATGTACGACAAGATACGGACGCTACGGGAAGCGGTGCCGGAACTGGACATCGAGGTCCACACCCACAACGACGTCGGCCTGGCCACGGCCAATGCGCTCGCCGGCATCCGCGCCGGCGCCCGCTTCGTCAACACGACGGTCAACGGGCTGGGGGAGCGGGCGGGCAACGCCGCACTCGAGGAAGTGGTCATGGCGCTGAAGCATGCCTGCGGCATCGATCCGGGCATCACCACCCATCGCTTCCAGGAGATATCGCGCTTCGTCGCCAAGGCCTCCAACCGGCCGGTGCCGCAGTGGAAGGCGGTGGTGGGCGAGCGGGTCTTTTCCCACGAGGCGGGGCTGCATACCGACGGGGTCTTGAAGAACCCGGCGAACTACGAGGGGTACGACCCCGCGGAGGTAGGGCTTTCCCGTTACCTCGTGGTGGGGAAGCACTCGGGCTCCAGCGGTTTGATCGAACGTTTCCGCACCATGGGGATCGAGATGACAAGGCCCGAGGCGGAATGCATGATGGAACTTGTCCGCAGCAAGGCGCAGGAGGCGAAGCGCCCGCTGGAAGACCGGGATCTATTGGCCATCTACCGCGCCTCGGGATGCCATCTGCGCGCCGCCTGAAGAGCGTTGCAGCGGCGAACCGCCCCCTAGCGCATCATCCGCACCCGGTATTCACCCCCGACGATCACGTACTCCCCCTCCCCTTTCAGAATGGAACCGGGGAGGAGGTCGCCGTAGAAGAAGATCTTGGCAAGCGGCACCGAGGTCCGCCAGACGGTGCGCCCGAACTCCCAGGCGCGCTCCTGGTCGCAGGTGAAGGAGACCAGGTTGTTGAGCCTGACGATCTGCTCGCGCTTGCCTATGCTCTGCAGGATCTCGTACTCCTCGGCGTCGTGGGTGCCCCGGTAGAGGGTGATGGCGTTCACGCCCGGGTGCTTGAGCGGCAGCTCGAACTGGCTGAATTCGAACAGCAGGTCGAGCTGCGACTGGATGGCGCTCGTCTGGGCGCTGCCGTTCATGACGTCCAGCGTGTAGGCGTAGTACGCCTCGCTCCCGGAATCGCCCAGGGGAGCCCTGTGGTAGGTGGGGGCGATGCCGAAACGGCTTTCCACCCAGTGCTTGAGGACGGCACCCGCCACCGAGTTGGAGTCGAACATCCACCCCTTGAGAAACCTCAGATAGGAGTTCCGGATGCTCGCGCGCGCCGAGTCGGTCGCCTGTTCCTGCCACTGGTGCAGATGGAACTTCACCGACATGAAGTCGTTGAAAAAAACGGCGCGCTCCTCGCGCGACTGAATGGCCGCGAGTTTTTGGAAGAGGAAGCGGTTGCTCTCCCGCACCCCCTGGATCATAAGCGGACGCGGGTTGTCGTTGAAGTGGTGGGAGGCGATCACCCAGGGGGGAAGGTTCAAGTGATTGAAGGAACCGTATTTCAGCGGACTCTCCTTGGCCGTCAGCGGAAGTTTTTGTAATCGAGCCCGTATTTGTCCATGCGCAGCCCGAGCACGCGCCTGGTCATCCCCAGGTCGCGGGCGGCCTCGGTCATGTTGCCGCCGTGAGTCTTCAGGGCCTCCACCAGCATCTCGTACTCCACCGAGGCAAGCTTCGCCTCCAGACCGCCCTTGTACACGGTGCCGGTCAGGACCGAGGTCTGCAGAGACGGCGGCAGGTTGTAGCCGTGCACCACCTCGTCCTCGCAAAGGATCACCGCCCGCTCGATCACGTTCTCCAGCTCGCGCACGTTGCCCGGCCAGTGGTAGCTCATCATCATGTTCAGGGCCGGGGTGGAGATGCGCTTCACCCCCTTCCCCGCCTCCTTGGCGAAACGGGCCACGAAGTGGTCGGCCAGGGTGATGATGTCGTTGCCGCGGTCCCTCAAAGGCGGGATGGTCACCGGGAAGACGTTCAAACGGTAGAACAGATCCTCCCGGAAGCGGCCGTCCGCCACCATATCGGCTAAGTTGCGGTTGGTGGCGGCGATGATGCGGATGTCCACCTTGATCGGCCGGTTGCCTCCGACCCGCTCGAAGGTCTTCTCCTGCAGCACCCGCAAAAGCTTCGCCTGCATGGCCATGGAGAGTTCCCCCACCTCGTCGAGGAAGATGGTGCCGCCGTCGGCGTCCTCGAAACGGCCGGTCCGGTGGCTCACCGCGCCGGTGAAGGCCCCTTTCTCGTGACCGAAGAGCTCGCTTTCGATGATGGTCTCCGGCAGCGCGGCGCAGTTGAACTTGACGAAGGGGCCGTCGGCGAACTTGCCGTTGTAGTGGACGGCGCTCGCCACCAGTTCCTTGCCGACCCCGCTTTCCCCCAGGATCAGCACGGTCGTCTTGGCACCGGCGATCTTGCCCACCAGGTCGTACACCTCGAGCATCGCCTTCGAGCTGCCGATGATGTTGGACGGCCTGAACTTCTGCTTCAGCGCCTCGTTCAGGCGGCGGTTTTCCTTCTCCAGCTGCGCCTTGTCGAAATGCTCCATCAGGTAGAGCTCGACCGCCGGCGCGATCATGGCGGCGAAGGTGGCGAGCAGTTCCACGTCCTGCTCCAAGAGCTTCGGGCTGTCGTACACCCGTTCCGCGGAGATGGTGCCCAGCACCTTGCGTCCGCGCATGATCGGGACGCAGACGAAGGAGAGTTCCTGGTCGAGACCGTGCTTAAGGCTGCGGGTGCGGTGCAGGAAGGAAGGCTCCTCGCTGATGCGCGGCAGCATGACCGCCTTGCCCGTCTCCACCACCTTGCCGGTTATCCCCTCCCCCAGGGAGTAGACCCCGCGGGACGCCTCGTCCTCGGTAAGCCCGAAGCTCTCGTGCAGAAGGATCTGTCCCGATTTCCTGTGGTAGAGGGTGACCATGCCGCAGACGATGTTCATCTCCTGTTCCATGATCTGCTGCAGGATGATGAGCGTATGGGACAGGTCCGCACTTTCGGCGATCACCCGGCCCATCTGATAGAGGAGCGGGAAGACCTTGGCCCGGCACTCGCGGTTTCGGCACCTCCCCACCGTGGCCAGGTTCAGGCGCATGGCGTTGCCCTTCTCGCCGTCGTCGCTGAACACGACCTTGAGCTCCGTCGTTTCGGTTGTCGGTTCGGTCTCCCCTGCTGCCAATGACATGGTCCTACCCCCTCGCTTTGCCGCACCGGCCGCCTCGTCTTCGGACAAGGAGCAATCTGCCGATCTGCCGATCATCTTCCGCCGCACCTGCATCATTTTTAGACAGGCCGGCTGCCGCACCAGCGGTCATCCCCGCCTGTCGAGAGGGCTGCACCCCGTGGAGGCGGGCACCCGCCGTCCCCTTACCTTGACGCTATGTAAAGTAATGCATATCGCTTGCCAAGAGAGAGCCCCGCCGGTTCGCCGCGCAGATCAGCCTGCGGCCGGGCCGGGGTCACCCTCCGCCTGCCGGAGCATCTCCTCCAGGGTGCCGGTGGTCATGCCGATCTTCACCAGGTAATCGAGGGTGGCCTTGCCGCTTTCCTCCGTGCCGTAGGGGCCGTACCCCGTGGCGCTGGGGGCCGCGACGTCCGTCAGGAAATGAACCCGGTAGCCGGCTGCCAATAGTCCCTTGGCCGAGCTGTCCACGCAGAGGTCGAAGCCGTTGCCGAACAGTACGAAGAGGGGGACGTCGAGTTCCGCAAGCAGCGCCCTCGCGTTGGCGTTGTGCTGGAAGGCGTCGAAATAGCGGCAGATGAACCCCCGGTCGCGCGCGCCGCCCGCCGAAGGCTTGCCTAAGTTGATGAGCCGCGCTCCTCGCACCCTTTCCCGCCAACCGCATCCGTCGCCGTCCGTGGGGACGACCAGCGTCCCGGCGGGTTCGCCGTCGTTGACGGCGCGCGCGCTCAGGCATTGGGTGAACAGCACGGTCAGGTCGTGCCTGCGGGCGAGCGCGTACAGGGCCTCGATCTTGTCGGCCTTAGGCTGCATGCGCGGCCTGAGACCGAAACCGGGGAGGGACGAAAGCGGCACGCCCCCGTCTTCCACAGGTTCGAGACAGTCCGAATCGAAGAGTGCGATCTGACGGGAAAGTTTTCTGGTGCGGTTAAGATGCATGAGGTGGCTCCTCCCGGTAGGGATCCCCGCCTGGACGCCGGCGGGGCCTCGGGTCAGTTGCGGTAGGGGTTGACGCGCCGTCCGTCCGGCCCCTCCCCTTTAAAGAGTTTCTCCACTTCGCCGTCGGTGAGCCGGCAGCGATAGAAAAAGGCGTAGTAATCCCGGACCTCCCGCTTCATGTCCAGATCGCAAAACAGCTCGGGGTGCAGCGTCTTCGCCAGGTAGCCGAGCAAGAGAATCCCTTCGGAGCCGCTGTCCCAGTAAAAGACGCCGTCCGGTACGGGATAGACCCGCCGGTTCCGAACCGCAGACACCCCTCGCCACCTGGCGTCCTTAAGGACCAGATCGACCGAATACTGGCGACCGACGAAAATCACCTCGGGGTTCCAGGCAAGGATCTCCTCCATCGAGACCCGGGCGATGTCCCTTGCGCGGGAGTTCCGGATCACCATGCGCCCCCCCGCCATCTCCCCGTAGCGGGTGACGTTCTGGTCCGTGCCGTGGGTGGTGAGCGCATCCGGTCCGCGGACGTAGTACACCCTGGGCTTGGCGGACTCGGGAAGCCCCTGCGTCCGGTCGAGAACGAACCTGACCTTGCGGTCGTAATAGTCGCACCAGCGGTCGGCGAGCCTCGCCGACTCCCCCCCGAGAACCTGGCCGTAGAGGCGGACCTCGTCCTTCATGGTCTCGGTGAAGGCGGCCGTCGACTCCCCGCTGCCGCCGGCAGGCTGCGGGACCACCGCCGCCAGACCGTTGGAGGCGAGCTTCGCCAGAAGCTGTGGGTCGTCCCAGAAGAAGATCACGTCGAGTTTGCCTTTCAAAAGCTCTTCCAGGTTCGGCGCGTGGCTGTCGCGCAGCGTCGGGATCTCTTTGACCCGCGGGTTGGTGCGCTCCATCCAAGGCGGTAGCGTCGCGGCCCTGAGCACCACCTTGTCCGCCGCCCCGACCAAAAGGGCCTTCTCGTAGGAGGCCCCGGTCAGGCAGGCTATCCGCTTGACCCGCAGGGGTATCGTAACCTTCCTGCCGGCGAGATCGGTCACCGTCCGGCCGCCTCCCTTCCCTTCTCCCCCGGGCGTCCCTGCCGGGGCACAGCCTGCGGCCGCGAAAAGTAGCATGAGGAGAAGGGAGCCCGGAACGGCTGCAAGCCTGGCCGCGCGCATCGCGTTTCCCATCGGCTAGAACTCCGTGGTCGCCGACACGGCGACGGTGCGGGGGCTCCCCAGGTAAAGCATCCCTCCCCCCTTGGTGGTCCAGTAGTTCTCGTCGCTGACGTTGTTCACGTTCAGCCTGAGCGTGGTCGGTTTGCCCCACAAGGTAAAACCGTAGCGTGCGCCGACGTCGCCTGTGATCACGTAGGGGATGGAGAGGGTGTTGGTGTCGTTGACCCATTCCCGTCCCGTGTAGGAAACGCCGCCGGAAAGGACCAGGCCGGCAACGGCCGGAAGGGCGTACTCGCCGTAGAGCCTCGCCAGGGATGCGGGAACCGCCTGGGGGGTCTTTCCCTGCAGTGAGGGGGTGCTCGTCTTGTCCATGGTCGCCCGGAGCATGGAGAACCCTCCCAGGAGGGTAAGCGCGTCGGTTAACTTGCCGCTGAAGGAGAACTCGCCGCCGATGTGCACCTCGCGCCCGTCTTCGCTGTAGACGCCGGTGACCGGGTCGGTGTAGGCGTTGGCCTGCTCGATGCGGAAGACGGCGGCGTTCATGCCGAGGCCGCCTAGAAGCGTCTTGACCCCGGCCTCCTCCTGGCTGCTCAGGAAGGGTTTGAGCGCCTGGTTGGCGTTGGCGGCCGTGCTCGGGGCGATGGGACCCATGTTGAGCGACTCGTTGTAGGAGAGGTAGGCGGTGAGCGCCGGGAGCGGACGGTACGTCAGGGCGACGCTCGGGGTGAACGCACCCCGGTCGTAGTTCGTGGCCAAAAGTCCGCTGGTCGGGGAGAAGTTGCGGTCCTCGACCGCGGCATAGGCGCCCCCGGCCAGTAGCGACCAGCTGTCGCCTAAGGTCAGACGGTCGGCGAAGGTGACGGACTGGCGGGTCGTCTCCTCCGTGGTGCGGTAGGGGGTGCCCTTTGAGATCGCCACTTGCGGGTCCGGGGAATAGCCCGGGTCGTTCAGGTTGAAAAGCGTGGCGGCGGGGAAATTGAAGGTGCTCGTGCCGGGCGAGGTCGAGGAAAATTCCAGGTAGTCGATGCCGTAGCCGACGGTGATCCGGTGCCCGACGAACCCGGTGCGAAACGTGCCGTCCACGAACAGGTTCCCCTGGGTGGTTGCCTGCTCCGTCTGCCCGTTGTAGTACATCATCTGCTGGTTGTAGTCCCCTGCGTTGTCGGTCCAGACATTGCGCATGCTGCGGAAACCGTTACTTATGCTGCTCGTGTAGCGAAAGGCCGACCGTAAGGATACATGGTCGCCCAACTCGCTCACGAGCTTCGTGCCGACGGTCGTTGAGGAGTTTTCCGAGCCGTTGTAGGGGGCGGCGTAGTTTTTGGAAGCGTCCGGGGCGTCGGGCACCCGGGTCACCGTGCCGATCTTGAAGAACGCCTGCATATTTTCCAGCTCGCGGTGGTAGTGCGACAGGTCGAAGGCCCAGAGGGTGGACGGGGTCAGGTGCCAGTCGAGTGCCCCGCTCAAAAGGTAGCGCCGGTGCGTCTCGTGGTCGACCCCGGTGTCCCCCTTGTCCACCCCGAGGAGGTTTAGCCGGTAGCCGAACCTCCCCCCTTTGTCGATGGGGCCGCCCGCGTCGACGTGGGCATATGCCTGGCCGCCGCCGTAATCCCCCAGGGTAACCATGAGCATGGGTGCCACGGTCGGGCGCTTGAGCACGTAGTTGACCATCCCCGCGGGACTTGAGATCCCGTACAGGAAACTGTCGGCGCCCGTTAACACCTCGATCCTCTCCTTGTCTTCCAGGAAGGCGCCGTTGCCCATGTCCTGGCGCATCCCGTCCAGGGCCTGGTTGTTGCTGTTTATGAAGCCGCGGACCGACAGGTAGTCGCCGGTGCGGTTGGATCCCATCTCCGGGTTCACCGCCGGGTTGTACCTGAGCGCCTCGGTCGCGCTTCCCGCCTGGATGTTTTCGATGAAATCGGACGGGGTCACGCCGATGGCGAAGGGGGTGTCCATAAGGCTCAGGGTGCCGAGCGCGCCGGCCGTCGCCGATTCCGCGCGGTAGCCGCTTTCGGCGCTCCCTTCCCGAACGGGCGTGGCTTCCTTCCTGCCGGTCACCTGCACCTCCGCGAGCTCCGTAGCCGGCGCCTGCAGGGCGGGTGAGGAAACGGGCGGCGGCTCGGCGGCCGCCACGGCCGCAAAGCCGAGCAGTGCCGCGGTAAAAAGCGTGGCGCCGTGTCGCGCCGCCCCTGTGCGAACCGATAGTAACGAGATCTTCATCCGGAACTCCCTCCTTGCATCGACGGGCGGCCTCAGTACGGGACATGCGTCGGGCCGCGCGCGATGCGTCTAAAATGCATCGTTGGTACTCTGACGGTTACAGGCCGGCTGCGCTGGTCAATCCAGCCGAAACGACACCGGCACGACGACCCAGGCCGCTACGTAGCGCCCGTCCTTGCGGGCCGGCTGGAACAGCCAGTGGCGTAACCCCTGTCTGGCGGCGTCGTCGAGGCTCTCGTGACCGGAACTTGAGACGACGACCGTTTCCTTGACGGTCCCCTGTTCGGAGATCAACACCCTGACCCGCACCTTGCCCATCCACCCCTTGGAGCGGGCCTCCCACGGGTAGGGAGGGGGGGGACCGGCGACCACGCTGGGAAGCCGGCTCCCCGACTCCCCGGTTGCGTCGCCCGCGGGGGGAGCGGAGGCCTTCGGCCGCTCCCCTCCGTCGAAGGCGGCGGACACCGGGATCCTGGCCGTGCGGGCCGCGCCGTCGCCCGCCAAAACGGCGGGCGTGGCGACAGCCGCGGCGGGAACCGCCTTGGCCGGACCGACTGCCGCGTTTCCCCCGTGAGACGGAGGCGGCACCGGTTCCTCGGCCGTCTCCGTCTCACGGGAGGGTTTTTCCTCTTTCCGTAGCGTTTGCCGCCCGCCGCGCAGGGGCGCCCGCATCGGGGCCGCATCGTCGGCCGCCGTCGCTTGGGTCGGCATACCCAGTTCCACCTCTATCGGCTGCTGCTCGGCCACGCCACTGGAACTGCCGAGTAGCAGCGCCGCAGCGACGAACAGGGCATGGATGACGAGCGAGGCGCACAAGTGAGCTGTCCACGTTTCTTTTTTCATCGCCTTTTTCCTTCTTCAGGGCAGGTAGCGCCCGCCCTCCTCAGGTGGTCGGGATGCAGACGGAAAATCTCCTGCCGTGCCGGCCTTCCAGGGTATGGAAACTGGCCTCCACCTCGTAGGCCTCCTTAAGGTATCCCTCGGTGATCACGGCTTCGGGAGTCCCCGTGGAAACCGTCCCCCCCCTCCCCAGGATCACCGCCCGAGAGGCGTACATGAGCGCGTGGTTCGGGTGATGGGTGGTGAGGATCACGCCCAGGCGGTCTTTCTCCACCACCTTTCTCACATGCTCCAGCACCTTGACCTGGTTACCGAAATCGAGGTTCGAGGTCGGCTCGTCCATGATCAGGATCTCCACCCGCTGCGCCAGCGCCCGGGCGATCAGCACGAGTTGACGTTCGCCGCCGCTGATCTCGGTGTACACGCTCTCCTTAAGGTGAGCGATCCCGAGGGTGCAAAGCGCCTCCTCGGCGATCTCCATGTCGCGGTCGGAAGGGGACGAGAACACGCCGAAGTGGGCGGTCCGCCCCATCGCCACCACGTCTTTCACCTGGAAGGGAAAAGGAGGGGTGTGCGCCTGCGGGACGTAGCCGACCTTGGCGGCAAAGCGCCGCCTGGACCAGCTCGACACGTTCTCGCCCTGCAACAGGATCGAGCCCCCCTTAAGCGGCAGGAGGCCCAGTATCGTCTTGAACAGGGTCGTCTTGCCGACGCCGTTTGGCCCGAGCAGGCAGAGAAGCTCTCCCGGGGGGACGTCGAAGCTGACGTTTCGTAAGACCGTGCGCGCTCCGTAGCCGCAATCGGCGTTTCTTATCTCCAGCATGTCCTGACCTCCTTACAGCCAGCCTTTACGCGTGTTGAGCAGCAGATAGAGGAAAAAAGGGGCGCCGATGAGCGAGGTGACGATCCCCAGCGGGATCTCCACGGCGAAGACGACCCGCGCCAGGTCGTCGACGGCCAGAAGAAACGTCGCCCCCAAAAGCAGGGAAACGGGCAAGAGACGGGTGTAGTTCGGCCCCGCCAAAAGCCGCGCCATGTGCGGCACGACCAGGCCGACGAGCCCGATGACGCCGCTTATGGAGACCGCCGCCGCGGTCATCAGTGTGGCGCAGACGATAATCGCCAGGCGCAGTGCCCCGGCCCTCACCCCGAGGGCGCGCGCCTCCTCGTCGCCAAAAGACATCACGTTCAGGTTCCAGCGCAGGGCCAGGATAAGCGACATGCCGGCGCAGATCGGCAGGGAGGCGACCCGCAGATCGGCAAGCGAGACGTTGGCGAGGCTTCCCATGAGCCAGAAGACGATCGCCGGCAGCGTGTTGTACGGGTCGGCGAGGTACTTGATGATCGACACGAACGAGGTGAACAGCGTGCCGATGATGATGCCGCCGAGCACCATGACGAGCACGGGCTCCCCCCTTTTCGCCAGGAGGGTGCCGATCGCGTAGCTGATGCCGACCGCGACCATGCCGAAGGTAAAGGCCAGGAACTGCGTCGCCACCATGCCCCGGGAGAGGAGCATGCCGAGCGCGGCCCCGAAGCTCGCCCCGGCGGACACCCCCAGGATGTCGGGCGACACCATCGGGTTTTTGAAAAGCCCCTGGTAGGCGGCGCCCGACACCGACAGGGCGCTCCCCACGAGCGCGGCGGCGAGTATCCTCGGCAACCGGACGCTGAACAGGACCGTTTCCATGTCGGCGTTAAAGCCGTTCGGCATGCCCGCGAACTTGGACCAAAGGATCGCGGCCACCGTGCCGGGGGAGATCGGATAACGCCCGACGGTAAAGGAGAGGAAAAAAAGCGCGAGCGAAAGGATGAACAGGCAAGCAAGTTTTTTGGTCATGGCATCCCTCTTTGCGGCCCGCCGTCCGCCTGCGCTTAACGTTGAGCGGCCGGCGGCCGGTCGTCGCCGATAAGACCGACCGCGTCGGCCCGGCACTGCTTGCAGTGGGCGAACTGGCCTATCACCCGTTCGTTCGCCCGGCGCAGCGCGGCGAGCCTTTCGGGTGTCGGGGGGGCGAGATGGGCGAACTTGGCATTGGGGATAAGCGGCAGGATGTTCATCACGAACGCGCCGAGCTCGCGGGCCATCTGCGAGATCTGCGGGATCTCGTCGTCGTTGATGCCCGGCACGAGCACCGTGTTGATCTTGACGGTGATCCCGAGTTTCGCCGCCCTTTCGATCCCCGCCAGTTGGTTCTTCACCAAGAGCGCGGCCCCATCCTCCCCGGTAAGCGTTTCCCCCCGGTAATGGACCCGCGAGCAGATCTTCGCCCCGACCTGCGGCTTCAGGGCGTTCACCGTCACGGTGAGGCTTTTAAGACCGATTTCGGCTAAAAGCGGCAACCGGTCGGGAAGCAAAAGGCCGTTGGTGCTCAGGCAGGTGATCAACTGCGGGAATTCGGCGGCGACCAGAGAGAAGGTCTCGAAGGTCTCTTCGTTGCAAAGCGGGTCGCCCGGCCCCGCAATGCCGATCACCTGGATAAACGAACCGGTGACCGGGCTCGCCATCACCTCGCGCACCTTGACGATCGCCTCGGCGGGGGTGAGGAGCCGGCTGGTGACGCCGGGACGGGACTCGTTGGCGCAGTCGTGACGCCTCGTACAGTAACCGCAGGTGATATTGCATTTGGGGGCCACGGCGAGGTGCATCCTGCCGTTATTGCGATGGTCCCCTCCGAAACAGGGATGCCCCTGGATGTTCGCCGTCTTGCCGCACGTAGTCGCCATGCCGACACCTCCTCTGCGCTTTTCTTCCGGGCTGCCGCCCGGAGGGCCGTTTCGCTCCGGCCGTTTTCTCATGAGCAGTTAACATGCCAGAAAACAGGGCACAGGCGGGGTGCCCGAGGCGGGAGCGCACAGGCGGAGAGCGGCCCGGATGGCGTATACCCCGCCGTTTCGTGGGGTTACCTCAGCCGACCGAGCGCGCAGAAAAGCCGTCATTTCCGCGCCGCAACCCCTCCGGTCTGCACTTTGTCACCGCTCCCTCCGGTACGATCAGGAACTAAAGGTACCGAAAGGTACTTATCTGAACGCTTGGGGGCGCAGGCTCCGGGCACGGAACTCGCGCCGCACCGCCGGCAAGTTGAACGTCTTTTCCCGGAAGTCTCGTCGGGACGCGCCGTCCCCGGGCGAACCTTCCGTTGCCTATGGGGCGGCATACCGATCTGGCACGATAGGTGCTGTCTTCGGGGAGGAAAATGGACAAAGGGCAACCCGGGAATCGGTATGACGGTCCGGCCGCCCCGGCCACGCTGTTGCCCGGAAAAAGGAGCACGACCATGGCAGACCAGGGAGACCTGCATCGACTGCGGCTGTTGCCGGTCAACCTTTTCGCCGCGCTGAAATTGCGCCGGGCCGGCCTTAAGGAGGATGCGGACGTGCAGCCGATTTTCCAGCTGATGAGGTGGGGGATGGTAAGCGACGCGAGGGGGCGATACCGGGAACTTGCCGAGGAGTTGGCCGTGCTCGAGTCCGCGGCCGACCAAGAGACCGCCCTCGCCTACCTGCTCAGGAACGTAGCCGGCGGCGTCAACGGGCTTTGCCGGGACCTCGGGCGTGCGCAACCGCGGCCGGCGGCGCAAATCCTTTTAAACCAGCTCGACATGCGTATCAAAGCCGTCCCCTATGGCGGCGCACTGCCGGAGACGGAGGGGGGCGGACCAGGGAGGGGTTGAGACGGGGTTTCCGGGTGGGGTAGCTCCCTCACGGTCGTCCAGGCTCGCGCGCTCCTCGGGTCACGTTGCCCTCAGTGTTTGCACTGCTCCCGCTTCGGGCAGCGCAGGCACTTCTCGACCTGCCGGTCGTCCGTGGGAGCGCCTGCGTCACTTTCAGACGGCACCGCAGACACCACCGCCGATACCTCGGCCGAACCCGCCACATAGGCACCGTCGTACCCCGTCGAAACCGTCGTCGTCTCCATGCGACCTCCCTTTGATGCGATATCGTTGTTTTCCTCTGAGATAACGGCCGAGCCTCGAAAGCCGTAGCAGGCTCACGCCGTTATCCCGATGGAGCACGGAACATGCCAACTCCGGGTTCGGGCAGGCAAACGTGGGCGTGTACGTTCTCTCCGAGGGAAAGGGACGCATCGGCCGGCCCCTCAGGCGGAGTTCCACGTTCGCACCGATCCGTAACAATCGTCTAAGGTTCGTACCGTTTGGAACAGTTGCAGCCCCCCTCTTAGCCCGGAAAGGTGGGAGAAACGGCGAGGAAGAATGCACGCCACGCGCCGCAACTCGCGGGGTGCTCCCCCTCCGGGACGCTCTTGGCATGCTTGCTGCTGATGCCAGGTTCAGAGGCCGCGGCACCACTCCACGCTAGACAAGGAGCCGCTGCCGAACGGGGGACCGGTTTCCCCGTACTAAAATCCTCGGGCGGCCACGTGGGCAGCCTGAACAGAAATGAACGAGGTGACCTATGGACGAGTCCGTGTTCGAGTATCAGAGCGTGCCGCTGTGGAATGTCGTACTCTACTTTGCCACCCTGTACGCCATCGTTTCCTGCTTCTAGCCGTTGTCACCGCCACAACCTGAGGAGGCCCGGCCCGGGTCGGCCGGGGCGCACCATGGAACAGCCAGTTTTGATCTACGAGGAAGAGATAACGGTATTAGGTAGGCAATGCCGGATCGAAATCTACCTTCAACAGGCGGGGAAATATTTCGCCATAACCCGTTTCACCGAAAGCGACGCCTTCATCTGCGACGGCTTCTCGGTCGACGAGGTGCTGGCCAAACACCGGGGGGCGATACCGCTCGCCCTGGGATGCAGGATCGCGTCACCAAAGCGAATGGGCAGCCTGTCCGCCGTGGCCTGAGTAACCGGCTGTCGGGCGCCCGAAGGACGGACCATGAAATCGGCATCGATCACTCTTCATACCGCACCGTTGTCGTCCTGCATCGAAAACTGCAGAACAAGGCTGCTCGCGCCCCTGTTCCACCGGGACATACAGCCGACTACGGGCCGACTTCCTTTTGAAAACGAGGCGGCGCGGGATGCGTTGCCGGGAACCGGGCTCGTCGCCCTGGAGCGGGTGACGGTGTGCCGCGGGGCCAGGAAGGTGTTGCGCGAGGTGAACCTTTCCTTTGCCGCCGGCACGGTGACGGCCATAGTGGGCCGGTCGGGTGTGGGCAAGACCACCCTCCTTTCCGTGCTGAACGGCCTTCTCAAGCCGGATCGGGGAAGCGTGGCCGTTGCCGGACTGGGCGCACTCGACTGCGGGCCGGTCCTCAGGCGGCACCGGGGCCGCACTGCCACCATCTTCCAAGAACACGCGCTGATCGGCCGGCTGAGCGCCATCGACAACGTTCTCCTCGGCCTGGCGGATGCGCGCCATCCACTCTCACCCCTCCCCTGGCCCAAGGCGATGAGACTTGAGGCCGCGGTCGCCCTCGCCGAGGTGGGCCTTTTGGAACGCGCAACGACGCGCGTATCGCAGTTGAGCGGCGGCGAACGCCAACGGGTCGGTGTCGCCAGGGCGCTGGTCAGGCGGCCGAGCCTGTTGCTGGCCGACGAGCCGTTCGCCTCCCTGGACCCGGCCCTGACGCGCCAGTTGAGCGAACATCTCCGCGCGGCGGTGTCCAGGCTCGGCCTCACCGTGGTGATCGTGCTGCACCAGATCGACGCCGCCCGCGCGCTGTCGGACCGGATCGTGGGGCTTAGAGACGGCCGGGCGGCTTTCGACGCCCCCGCGCGGGCCTTCGACGCGACCGCGCAGGCCGCCATTTTCGATCCCTGACGGGGCACTCCACCTTTCCCGCCCCCTCCTCCCCCGGGGAGGGGCATGTAAAAAGGAGCAACGACCATGAACGGTTTCCCGAAAATCTTGAAACGCATGATCCCCTTCCTGCTTCTCCATACCATCCTCGCGGCGGCCGTAGCGGTGCCCGCCTTTGCCCTCCCCGACCACCTGACCGTGGGCCTGCTCCCCGGGGAGTCCGCGCCCACCGTCATGCGGCTGAACGAGCCGATGCGGGCCTACCTGGAAAAGCGTCTCGGGATACCGGTAAAGCTTGAGGTGGGGGCCAACTACGCGGCCACCGGCGAGGCCCTTCGCTTCGGGCGCCTGGACGTCGCCTTCCTGGGGCCGGTGACCTACATCAAGCAGGGACGCCACGCAAGGCTCGTCCCGTTCGCACGCCCGTCCCACGCAGGCGTCGGCCCCACCTTCCAGGCGGTGATCATCGTGCCCGCCCAAAGCCCGGTGAAAAGCCTGGCCGGCCTCAAGGGAACGGAGGTGGCCTTCGGCGACCCCGCCTCCACCTCGGGGACCTGGGTGCCGCAGTACCAGCTCCTCGAGGCGGGCCTTGTCGCCAAGCGCGACTACACCCCCCGTTTCCTGGGAGCCCACGACGCCGTCGCCCTGGCCGTCGCCAACCGCAAGGTGGCGGCAGGCGGGCTCAGCATGCCGATCTACCAGCGGCTTCTGAAAGAGGGAAAACTCGCCCCCGGGGCGGTCCGGGTACTCGCGCCCTCCCCCGCGATCCCCGAATACATGTGGACCTTCCGCGAGGGGCTCGATCCTGCCTTCAGGGAGCGGATCAGGGAGGCGTTCCTGCACGTAACCGACCCCGAGGCGCTCAAGGTCTTCCGCGCCGAGGCGTTCGTCCCCGCCGAGGACGGCGACGTCGCCATCGTGCGCCGCTGGGTGGACGCCATCGAAAAGGCGGCGAAATGACTCCCGTCGGCAGCGGGGCCGCGAGCCCGGAATTGGCGCCGATCCTGGCCTACGGCCGCCGCCGTTTCCTGCGCGGGGCGTGTACGGCACTTCTCTGCCTGGCGGCCGCAACCCTGGCCTTCTACGTGGCGGACATCTTCGATCTTGCCCGTTACCGCGACGTAAGCCGCACCGTGACCGCCCTTTTGGGCGACGCGCTCCCCCCCGACTTCAGTCGCTGGCGGAACTGGGGCAAGCCGCTGTCGGAGACCCTCGCCATGAGCCTTGCCGGGACCGTGCTCGCATGCGCCCTGGCACTTCCCCTCTCCACCCTGGTTGCCCGTAACACGGGGAGACCGATTCTCGGCCGGCTTGCCGGCCAGGCGCTGAACGCAATACGCTCCATACCGGGAGTCGTGTGGGGGATCGTCAGCGTCGCCGCGGTCGGTTTCGGCCCGCTCCCCGGCGCGCTCGCCCTCGCCTGCCATTCGACCGGCATGCTCGGCAAACTCTACGCGGAGATCCTGGAACACGTGGATCCGGCGCCAGGCGACGCCCTGAAGAGCCAGGGGGCCTCCTGGCTCGGCGTGCTCCGCTTCGGCGTGCTGCCGCAGGTACTCCCCCGGCTGGTGGACGTCTCGGTCTACCGGTGGGAGCACAACGTGCGCGCCGCGACCGTCATGGGGGTGGTCGGCGCGGGGGGGCTCGGGCTTGAGATCACCACCGCCTTTCACCTCTTCGAATACCGGGAAGCCTCCGCCCTCATCCTGGTGCTTCTCCTGCTGGTCACGATGATCTCGGCCCTGGGCGCCCGCGCACGGGCACGATTCCTTGACCGTTTCTGAGGCGAGGGGGTAAAGTGGGTGGCGAGGCCTGCGGGAAAGGGGGTGGCCGTGACAGGTCCGGTCTATCTCGATTGCAATGCGACCACGCCTTTGGAACCGGCCGTGGCCGAGGTGGTGCGCCGTTTCATGGAAGAGGAGTACGGCAACGCGGCAAGCACCGTGCACCGCTTCGGTACGGCCGCGCATGACGCCGTGGAGAGGGCGCGCGCCGAGGTGGCCTCGGTCGTCGGTGCCCGCGCCGACGAGGTGGTGTTCACCAGCGGGGCCACCGAGGCGAACAACCTCGCGCTCCTGGGGCTCGCCTCCTTCGGCGAGGCGAGCGGCCGCAGGCACGTCGTAGCCTCGCGGCTGGAGCACAAGGCGGTGCTGGAGCCGCTTGAGCAGTTGGCCGCGCGCGGCTTCAGCGTCGACCTCATCGGAGCCGGCGCGGACGGACGGGTCTCGGTCGAGGCGCTTAAAAAGGTGCTGCGTCCCGACACGCTGCTCGTCTCGGTCATGCAGGCCAACAACGAGACCGGCATCGTGCAGCCCCTGGAGGAGATCGCCTCCCTCATTCAAGGGCATCCCGCCTTCTTCCACACCGACGCCGCGCAGGGGTTCGGTAAGGCGATATCACCGCTCGCCATGCCGCGACTGGACATGATCAGCGTCAGCGGACACAAGATCTACGGCCCCAAGGGAATCGGCGCGCTGATCCTCCGCCGGCGCGACGGCGCTCTCCCCCCCCTTCGCCCGCTCACCTTCGGCGGCGGACAGGAACGGGGGCTTCGCCCCGGCACCCTCCCCGTCCCTTTGATAGCGGGCTTGGGCGAAGCCGCCCGCCTGGCCCTCGCCTGCCACGCGGAGCGCGCCGCTTACTGCCTCGCCTTCCGCGAAAGGGCACTTACGGCGCTCGCCCCTCTGCGCCCGGTGATAAACGGAGATCCCGATTTTTCGCTCCCCCACGCGCTGAACGTCGCCCTCCCCCGCATACCGGCCGAGGTGGCCATCGAAGCGCTCAAGGAGCTGGTGGCCATCTCCAGCACCTCTGCATGCATCTCCCGCGCCAAGGACACGAGCCACGTGCTGGCGGCCATGGGGGTGCCGCGTCCCAAGGCCGCCTGTTCGGTGCGCCTCGCCTGGAGCCATCTGACGCCGGAGCCGGACTGGGAACGCGTGGTCGCGGTGCTGCGCAAGCTGCAGGGGTAACTGCGGAACGGACAAAAAAATCCCCTCGCCTGGGGAGGCAAGGGGTCGCCCCTGGTTGCAACCGGACAGCTTCCCTCTCGAAACATTCGATATACATCGATCTATATAACGCCACCCCTGAAAAAGGGAGCAGCGACGGGCTTGCTCCCTTTTATCCCTACTTCACACCCAGGATTACGCTGGAAGCCTTGAATATCGCACAGGCATGGTCCCCGACTTTGAGTTCCAGCCTCTGAGAACTCTCGTGGGTGATAACGGCGCTGATCACGTTGCCGCCGCCGATTTCCACGTCGACTTCGCTGCTGACCGGTCCCTCGATCAGTTTGACGATGGAACCGCAGTAAACGTTGCGGGCGCTGACCTTGGCATTATGGAGGTCGCAGCCGATGATGATGGAACTGGCCTTGACGATGGCATAGGCATCGTCCCCTTCCTTGAGCCCCAGGTTTTCGACGGCACCGTTGGTGACTACGGAGGTAAGGGAAGCCCCCCCTTTGATGGCGAGCGTAACCTCGGCGTTGACCGCCCCGATGGTGATCTTCTTTACGGTGCCTGCGAATACGTTTCGGGCGCTGACTTTCATGGGTATCCTCCTCGGAATTCGTTGAAGACCGTCGGTATCCGCCGGCCTCTGTTCCAAATGCGTCGGCATAGCGGATCGTCTCGTACGGTCCGAAAACGGCTCATGTCACCGTAGAACTTAGCACGGCAATAAAAAAGAGTAAAGAACTCTCATTCGACCGGAACGGATTACTCTCTCGGCCGTGCCATAGTGCCCATATGCCTGCACTGGCGAGGTCAGAGCAATTTCGCCGCCTCGCGACAAGCGATCACGACCGGGTCCCATACCGGTGAAAACGGGGGGGCGTACCCCAGGTCGAGGTTGATCATCTCTTCCACGGTGAAGCCGGCATGCAGTGCGGTCGCCAGGGTGTCGATCCGCTTGGCGGAACCTTCCCTGCCGACGATCTGCCCACCCAAAAGCCGGCCGCTCCCCCTTTCGGCCAGCACCTTGACGGTTATTTCCCCCGATCCGGGATAATAGCCGGCCTTGGTCCTGCTTTTGATCACGGCGCTTACCCACTCGAGGCCCAACGCCCTGAGCTCTCTTTCCTGGAGGCCGGTTCGGGCGACTTCGACCTGACATATTTTGGTGACGGCGGTGCCGGTTACCCCGGGAAAGGTGGCGTAGCCGCCCCCCAGGTTGATCCCTGCCACCCTCCCCTGCCGGTTGGCGACCGTGCCCAGGGCGATATGGAAGGGCCTGCGGCTGACCAGGTGGAACGATTCGGCGCAGTCTCCCGCCGCCCAGATGCCCGGAATGCCCGTTTCCATCCGCCCGTTCACCCGGATCGAGCCTTTCACGCCCAGTGGCACTCCCGCCGCCGCGGCGAGAGCCGTATTGGGACGCACGCCCAGGCCGAGTATCACGAGGTCGGCGGGGAGGCTCCGCTTTTCGGTCACGACCCCGACGATTGCCCCTTCCTTTGTCTTAAATCCGGTGAGTTCCTCTTCCAGGTAAAGGGTCACGCCGAAATCCCGGAGCGCTTGGGAAACCAGTTGTCCCATGTCCTCGTCGAGGGTCGCCATCACCTGCGGGGACCTGTTGACCAGCGTCACCTCGACGCCGCGCCTGATCAGGGCCTCCGCCATCTCGAGGCCGATGTAACCGCCGCCTACCACGACTCCATGTCTTGCTTTCCCCTCGTCCAGAATACGGCGCAGATCCACCCCGCTTTGCAGCGTGTTGATGCCGCAAACCGGGTTGGCATCGGAACCGGGAAGCTTAGGACAGACAGGCAGGGCGCCGGTGGCAATAAGAAGCTTGTCGTAGGGTTCCCAGAAAACTCTGTCAGTCTCCAGTTGCCGAACGCGGACCCTCCCCCCCGCTGCGTCGATTTCTTCGACTTCATGACGCAGGCGCACGTCGATTCCGTCCTTTTCCCGGAACCTTTCAGCCGTTCGAATCATCAGTGCATCTTCGTTGTCGACAACCCGGCCGACGTAGTAGGGAATCCCTCAAGCGGAATAGGATACGTGAGGGCTCTTTTCGAAGACGATGGTTTCGAGATTGGGGCGGCGACGCTTGGCCTGAGCTGCAGCGCTCATCCCTGCCGCATCGCCGCCGATAACGATAAGTCTCTCCGTTGTCATGGATCATCTCCTTAAGCTATTTCCTTCAGATCGGAATACTTACCTACTGGAACCCGCCGTACCAGTCGATAACCATTCTACAGCACAATTTGTGAACCGGCGTCGAAGATTGCCCTGCCGGCAGGCGTCGGAAGAAGTCGGAGCGCGCCGGCTCCGGCAAAAAATACAATTTCCCTACAATTCTCCCACATTTCGTTGCTACCTTCAGCACCATCCATACTTAACTGGAGGAGAACAGCCATGACATCGGCCATAAGTTTCAGCGGATTAGCCACCGGACTGAACTCGAATTCCATCATCAGCCAACTGATGGCGGTTGCCCGGGAGCCGGAAACCGTCCTGCAGCAACAGCAGACCACGGATCAGAACAAGATCTCCGAGTACGACAAAATAGAAAGCGCCCTGACCAACCTGCAATCCGTGGTCAAGGGGTTTAGCACGGCCGAGACCTTCAGCGCCATGCAGACCACCTCGTCCGCCAGCAGTGCGCTTACCGCAACGGCCAGCGGAGCGGCGACGTCGGGGACCCATACCGTGCAGGTCGTATCGCTGGCCGCCAACCAGCGGCAGGTAACGACGGGGGTTTCCAGCGACACCTCTCAGGTGTTCAACACCGGCAGCTTCACCATCTCGGACGGGGTGTCCGGGGACACGCCGGTTACCGTCAACATCGCCTCGGGGCAAAACTCGCTGCAAGGGATCGTCGCCGCCATCAACTCCTCCGGCGCCAACGTTACGGCCTCGGTCGTCAACGACGGCACAAACTATCGCATGGTGGTCAACGGCAAAGATACCAACAACTACAGTATCGACTTCAGCGGCCTCACCACCCCCGCCGCGGACGGCGGCGACTCGCTCACTCCGTCCTGGGACAGTAGCGCCTACCAGGCGGGTGCAGCGGCACAAATTACGGTCGACGGCATTTCCATGACCAAGACTTCCAACACGGTCACCGACGCCATCCAGGGGGTGACCCTAAACCTTCTGTCGCAGGGGACTTCCACCGTATCGGTGGCGACCAATCCCGACTCTGTGACCCAGAAGGTCAACAGCTTCGTGGCGGCTTACAACTCGGCGATGTCGCTCATCAACTCGGAGAGCAAATACGATTCGAGCACCAAAACCGCCGGTGTCCTGGCCGGCGACTCCACGGTGCTCTCCCTGAAGACGCAACTCCAGTCGATGCTCACCACGATTGTCCCCGGGTCGTCCACGATCTCGTCCCTTGCCAGTCTGGGTATCACGACCGACGAGCAGACGGGCACCATATCGGTCAATTCCACGACGCTCTCCAACGCTTTGAGCAACAACTACAACGACGTGGTCAACCTCTTCACCCGTAACGGCGATGCGGCCGCCTCCGCGCCGGGCGCTCTGCCGGAAGGCCAGTACGGCATAGCGCAGCAGTTCAACGACGCGATAAATACCATGGTAAATCCCTACGTCGCCGGCTATTCCGGAAGCGGATCCATAGAGATCGCCAAGCAGTCGCTCAACACGGACATCTCCAACATCACCACTCATATAAGCGACATGGAACAGCGCTACACCCAGATGCAGACCAACCTGCAGAACGAGTTCAACGCCCTGGAAACGACGGTAAGCCAACTGCAAAGTCAGGGGAACGAACTGCTTGCCTATTTGGGAGATTCCACCACCAGCAGCTCCAGCAGCGGTAGCAGCAGCACAAGCAGCAGTACAACCAGCAGCGGGTAAGGAAGCGGTGGCGCCGCCGGACGGCAGTCCCGGCTAAGGAAGAGGAACGACTGAGAGCATAAGTACAGCCCAAAAGGAGGACGAGCATGACGATCACAGGCATTAACAACAACGTATCATCCCAGTCTTCGGCCCTGCAATCGACGTCACAGACCAATGCCGATTCGACGGACCCCGTACACAAAGAAACGACGGCCAACAAACAGCAGGACACGGTAAAACTGTCCAACGCCGCTCTTGCCAAGTCGCTTAAGCTTGAAGGTGAGACCCCGGCACAGATAGCCAAAGATATGGGGACCGACCTAAAAACCGTCGACGAGTATCTGGGCATCGACGATAGCACCACCACGACAAGTACGGCTACTACCAAGGCAGCAGTTGCTGCGTCGCCGGCAACGACAGCGGCGGCATCGGGGTCGGCGACTGGGAACGCGTCCGCAACGGCGTCCGCGGCAACCCAAAGCAAATCTTGACAGACAGTCTGGCTTTTCGAATTCCTCGTGGGGAAGTTGCAACGAACGGTCCGGGTTTTCAAATTCCCTGTGTGGAGTTGCAACGGACGGTTCGGGTTTTCGAATTCCCTGTGGGGAGTTGCAACGGACGGTCCGGGTTTTCGAATTCCCTGTGGGGAGTTGCAACGGA
>Ga0209415_10002402_pt1 | contig 35043 bp, 33 predicted proteins | sample PeaSoiSIISIP2007_FD_187696 | JGI IMG/M metagenome (GOLD analysis project Ga0209415, IMG submission 187696) | Peat soil microbial communities from Weissenstadt, Germany - SII-SIP-2007 (SPAdes) (version 2) | ecosystem: Environmental > Terrestrial > Soil > Wetlands > Peat | place: Germany... | reverse complement strand
GTGGAAGCCGGCGGCTATGCCTGCAGCGTGACCAGCGGGCACAAGGCATATCCGCCAGGGTCGTTCGACTTCTTGGCGGCCTACGTTATCTATGACGACGCCTGGTACATCATACCTGCGGAAAAGATTCTGGACTTGGCCAGGATCACGGTCTACCCGCAGTCGGCAAAATCCAAATACGCGAAGTATCGCGAGGCATGGCACCTGCTCCATCCCGATGCTGACGCCGTGAAGGGCCACATCGACAGTATTCAGGGCTGCGCGGAGGAGTTCTCATCCGACTGGATTGAATGAGGCAGCGTTTTCCTCAGGCTTCCACAGGGAAGTCTCATCGTCCACAGTTTCTGCACAAGGGGGAAATGTTTTTCGGTTGCGGGTCGTAACAATCCAGCCCAGAGTGGGTTCAGCGAAACGTGGAAATCTCAAAGCTTGCCGGATGATGATTGCGGTGACGCCGGTGGCAGCTGGCAATTCTCGAGGGTGAATTGCTGGGGGAAATTGGAAACGCGCGCGAGCGCGAACCGGTTGCCCGGGCATTGCGGCCTCCTCTACAGCTTGCTCCTTGAGCAGGCTGGGCCGCTGGCCAACGCAGGGGTTGCAGAGAAGCGATTCTCCGAATCGCGCTTCTGCAGCCAGTACTGGTAAATGCGGCACTCCTCGCGAGCGCTGTCGGACCAGTACCGTCGACTCGCTGCTCCTAGCGGCGGGAAGGCAGGACGAGAGATCCACGAAACGATGCGGCTCGGGGTGGCTGGCCTTGGGCCGCATTTTTCTTTGCAGAAACCTTTTTGCCACGGGTTTGCGCGGATCCACGCGGATTGGCGCGGATAAAAATCTTTTACTCAGAGGGGTCGACTTCTTGTTAAGGACCGGTTTTCGCCGGGCTTCCACAGCATAGTGCCGAGGCTTCACAGCTTCTCCACAAATCATTTGGCGTTTCGCTTTGTATTCGCTTATGCTAGCGGAGAGTTTCGGACACAGTGTTGTACGGAATTATGGCGACCACTGATTACAACCTCAGCACTCTTCCCGCCAACGTAGAAGCCGAGCGCTCGATTCTAGGCGCGATCCTGCTGGACAACTTTGCTTATAACCAGGCCGCCGAGCATTTGCGGATCGAGGATTTCTCGCTGGATTCGCACCGGCGGATTTATGGGCGGATGGTCGATCTGGCGGAGTCGTCGCGGCCGATTGACATGATTACGCTGATCGAGGAGCTGGACCGGCACAAGGATCTGCAGGCGATTGGCGACGTGGGCTATGTGTCGAGTTTGACTTTCGGCGTTCCGGAACGGCCTAGCATTGAGCACTACGTCAAGATTGTGCGCGACAAGGCGCTGCTGCGCGGGCTGATTCATGCGGCTAATACGGCGATTGCGCGGGCGTCCGATCAGTCCGATGCGGCTGAGGAGGTGCTGGGCGATGCCGAGGCTGCCATCTTTCAGCTTTCGGAGAAGCGCATTGGGCGCGGGTTCATGGGGGTGCAGGAGATCGTCCGCGAATCGTTTGGGTCGGTCGATGCACTGCTGCAGCGCGGGCAGCGTATCACGGGACTGGCCACGCATTACGAAAATCTTGACGAGATGACCAGTGGCCTGCAGCGCTCGGATCTGGTGATTATTGCGGCGCGGCCTTCGATGGGCAAGACTGCATTTGCCATGAACATCGCTGAGAATGCCGCCATCAAGGACCAGCAGGTGGTGGGAGTGTTCTCGCTGGAAATGTCGCGCGAGGCGCTGCTGCTGCGCCTGCTGTGCTCGACGGCAGAAGTGGATGCGCACAAGATGCGCACCGGTTCGCTGTGGCAGGACGACACGAAGAAACTGGTGCGGGCGATGGAGCATCTGGCCCACGCTCCGATCTTCATTGACGACACTCCCGGCATTTCGTTGAGCGAGATGCGGGCCAAGGCGCGGCGGCTGAAGCAATCGCAGGGCAGGCTTGACCTGATCATCGTGGACTATCTGCAGCTGATGTCGGGCGGGAGCAAGCGTTACGAAAACCGTACGCAGGAAGTGTCGGCGATTTCGCGAGGGCTGAAGGGGCTGGCCAAGGAACTTAGCGTGCCGGTGGTGGCGCTGTCGCAGTTGAGCCGCGCTCCGGAGAGCCGGGGCGGGGACCATCGTCCGCAACTTTCCGATCTGCGCGAGTCGGGATCGATTGAGCAGGATGCCGATCTGGTGATGTTCATTTTCCGGGAAGAGGTTTACAGACAGGATGATCCTGATCTGCAGGGCAAGGCGGAGATCATTATCTCGAAGCAGCGCAATGGGCCGACGGGCAAGCTGGTGCTGGCTTTCCGAAAGAACTGCACGCGGTTTGAGATGATGGCGGAAGGTGGGCCGGAGCCGGAGGAGTGATTCCGATCTTCCACGGTGGTACACGCATTTGGGAGTTTCCCGGAGCTTGCTGAGGTACAGGAATGGCTGTAGTTTTGGGGGGTAAGTACGTTAGGCGATTCGAGTTGCGCGGGGCGGGGCGTGCTGTGGAAAAGCTTGTGGAATTGCTGGCTGCGAGAAAAATGGCTGGCGGTAAAGATTTGTCATGGCGTCCGCGACGCCGGATTTCCAGCTCCTAAGGCTCTGAATAGTAACCAGTTAGGCAATTCACTCCGCATTAACATTGATGAGACCCTCGAAAAGCCAGCTTAATTCCGCTTTGTGGATTTGCACATTTGGCGATCATGACCTTTCGATTGTGCGTCACTGGGCAGACAACAAAACAGGTCAATTGCTGTCTTCGCCGACCTTTAGAACGGCTAGGAAAGCCTCCTGAGGGATGTCGACGCGGCCGATGCGCTTCATGCGTTTCTTGCCCTCTTTTTGCTTCTCCAGGAGCTTGCGTTTGCGGGAAATGTCGCCGCCGTAGCACTTGGCGATTACGTTCTTGCGGATCGCCGAAACGGTCTCTCGGGCTATGATTTTGGCCCCGATGGAAGCCTGGATTGCCACTTCGAACATTTGCCGGGGAATGAGCTGCCGCATTTTCGAGACCAGGGCTTTGCCGCGTTCGTAGGCGAAATCGCGATGGACGATGATGGAAAGGGCATCTACTGGTTCGCCGGCCACCAGGATGTCGAGCTTTACCATGGGCGATTCCCAATAGTCGGCGAGGTGATAGTCGAGCGACGCGTAACCGCGCGAGACTGACTTCAGGCGATCGTAAAAGTCGAGTACGATTTCGTTCAGGGGTAACTCATAGTGCAACATCACTCGGGACGAGCTGACGTATTCGAAAGTCTTTTGCTTGCCGCGCTTGTCCTCGACCAGCTTCAGGATTCCGCCGACGTATTCTTCGTTGGTGAGAATCGTTGCCAGGATCACTGGCTCTTCTATTTTCGCGATCTCGCTGGGATCGGGCCAGCGCGAGGGATTGTCGACCTCGATCATCACGCCGTCGGTCTTGTAGATCTTGTAGCGGACGCCGGGAGCGGTGGTGATGAGTTCGAGGGCGAACTCGCGCTCCAGGCGTTCCTGAATGATCTCCATGTGGAGCAGGCCGAGGAAGCCGCAACGGAAGCCGAAACCCAGCGCCACTGAACTTTCCGGTTCGAAGAAAAACGACGAATCATTGAGGCGCAGTTTCTCGAGGGCTTCGCGCAGGCGGGTGTGCTCGTGCGCGTCGACGGTGTAGAGTCCGGCGAACACCATGGGCTTGATTTCTTCAAAGCCGGGGAGCGCGTCGAAGGCGGGATTGGCGTCGTCGGTGATGGTGTCGCCGATTTTTGTGTCGGCGACGTTCTTGATGTTGGCGATGAGGAATCCGACCTCGCCGGCTTTCAGTTCATCGATTTCCACCGGCTTGGGGCATTGCACGCCGAGAGTTTCGGCGTCGAAGGTTGTGCCGTTCGACCAGAGACGAATTCTCTGGCCTTTGCGCAGCGTGCCCTGGAAAACGCGGGTGAGGATCACGACACCGCGATAAGCGTCGAACCAGGAGTCGAAGACGAGCGCCTGGAGCCGGCCGTCAGGATTGCCTTTGGGCGGAGGGATACGCTTCACGATGGCTTCCAGCACGTCGGGCACGCCCTGGCCGGTCTTGGCGCTGATGAGGACCGCATCGGAAGCGTCGAGGCCGACGGCGCTTTCGATCATCTCTTTGGTGCGGGGGATGTCGGCGCTTTGCAGATCTATTTTGTTAATGACGGGAATGATTTCGAGGCCGTGATTGATGGCGAGATAGGAGTTGGCGAGGGTTTGCGCTTCCACGCCTTGCGACGCATCAACTATTAACAAGGCGCCTTCGCACGAGGCCAGCGAGCGCGAGACCTCGTAGGAAAAGTCGACGTGGCCGGGAGTGTCGATCAGGTTGAGCTGGTAGGTGTGACCGTCATGGGCCGTGTACATCATGCGCACGGCATGCGCCTTGATGGTGATGCCGCGCTCGCGTTCCAGGTCCATGGAGTCGAGCACCTGGGCTTGCATCTCGCGCGCGGTGAGCGATCCGGTTAATTCAAGCAGGCGGTCCGCCAGCGTAGATTTACCATGGTCGATATGCGCGATGATCGCAAAGTTGCGGAGGAAAGCGGCGTCCATAGGGTGTGGGCTAATCTTCGATTTTAACAGGCGTGGGCAGTTCTCAGTTCTCGGTTCTCAGCTGCAGTGGAGAAGACGCCAGCCTTTGAGCTTTCCCACAGACCTTATTTTCTTCTGTAAAATCCTGCCTTGTGGTCATGAAAGGAAGAAATCATGCGCAAACTCGTCGGCGCCGGCTTCTTGGTGATTGTTTACTCTGTCGCTTCAGTGGCTCAAACTCTATCGCCCCAGGTGCGCGGGTTTGTGAAAGTGGACGCGCCCGTCGTTGCTCTAACTCACGTGCGCGTGATTGACGGCACGGGTGCGGCCGCGCGGGACGACCAGACCGTCGTGATCTCAAGAGGAAAGATCGAATCAGTTTCCGACGCCGCTTCGGCGAATGTTCCTAAAGATGCCCAGGTGCTCGACCTGCCCGGATACAGCATTATTCCCGGCCTCGTCGGCATGCACGATCACCTTGTCTATCCCATGGGCAACGCCATCTTCGGCGAGATGGCGTTCAGCTTTCCTCGCTTGTACCTGGCTGGTGGCGTCACGACCATTCGCACTACCGGAGCACTCGAACCCTATACGGATCTCGAACTCAAAAGGCAGATTGATAAGGGCGAAACGCCGGGCCCGAAGATCCACGTTACTGGACCTTATCTTGAAGGCCCCGGCACTTTTGCGGTCCAGATGCACCAGCTTACTGGGCCTGACGACGCGACGAAGACCGTCAACTACTGGCTCGATGAGGGCGTAGACAATTTTAAAGCGTATATGTTCATTACTCCGGCGGAACTTTCCGCGGCGGTGGCCGCGGCCCACAAGCGCGGAGCCAAGGTTACCGGACATCTTTGCTCCATCGGTTTTCGGGAAGCTGCCGCGATTGGAATTGACGACCTGGAGCACGGCTTGCTCGTGGACACGGAATTTTTTCCCTGGAAGAAGCCGGGCGAGTGTCCCGAAAACCTTGACTATGCGTTGCTTTCCAAGCTGGACGTGCAAAGCGGCCCGCTGCACGACACGATCCTAGACCTGGTTCAACACCACGTTGCGGTCACGTCGACGCTGCCGGTGTTCGAGATGTTTGTGCCCGGACGGCCGACAATTCAGCAGCGTATTCTCGATGCGCTGTCGCCGGACGCGCGCAGCGCATTGCTCAGCAACAAAGTGCGTGCTGGCGATACGAATCTGATCGGGCAGCGCTATCACGGCGAGATGTCTCCCTGGCCGGCTGCGTTTAAGAAGGAAATGGACTTCGAGCATGCCTTCGCGCAAGCTGGAGGTTTGCTGCTGGCCGGATTGGACCCCACCGGGATGGGAGGGGTGATCGCTGGTTTCGGAGATCAGCGTGAAGTGGAGCTGTTGGTGGAAGCGGGGTTTACGCCCGTGGAAGCAATTCACATCGCGACCGCGAACGGAGCGCAATTCCTCGGAGAACTGGACCGCATTGGCACGATTGCTGCGGGGAAGCAGGCGGATTTGGTCGTGATTAAGGGCGATCCGTCGAAGCGGATCGAAGACATTGAGAACGTGGAGACCGTGTTCAAAGACGGCATCGGCTACGATTCGGCGAAGCTGATTGAGTCGGTGCGCGGGGTGGTTGGGAGCAGATAGTACCTAGCTTGCGGCGGGGGCGGGCACTCGGTGCTCGCAACTCGGTGCCCTATACTTCTTCGACTAGAATTCAGATCGCATGTTTGTTCTTGCCTCTGCCTCGCCACGCCGTCAGGAACTCCTGCTTAATGCCGGGATTCGGTTCACGGTGCAGCCCGCCGACATCAACGAAACCCCGCTCACCGGCGAGTCTCCGCGGGACTGCGCTGAGCGGCTGGCGCGGGAGAAAGCGCTGGCAGTTTTTCAAGGCCGGCCGGGGGATTATGTCCTCGGCGCGGATACGATAGTTGTGATCGATGACGCAATTCTGAGCAAACCTTGCGACGCAGACGATGCCGTCCGCATGTTGCGACTGTTGTCGGGGCGTACGCACGCCGTGATCACCGGAGTGTGCGTCGTGGGGCCAGCGGCCGGTAAAGCCAATGCAGTGACTGCTTCTGAAACCACGCTCGTAACCATGTGCGAGCTTTCTGGTGAAGAGATCCGCGATTATCTGGCCACAGGCGAGCCCATGGACAAGGCGGGGGCGTACGCAATTCAGGGCCTCGCTTCGCGCTGGATCCCGCGGATTGAAGGGGATTACAGCAATGTGGTGGGTTTGCCGGTGGCGCTGGTTTATCGCATGTTGCGAGCGCGGGGAGCGCTTTGAATTCTGGCCGCTTATGTTGGGCTTGGATTTGCTAGGACTTCTTTTCTTCCTCTTTTTCCTTCTTCGAGTCTTCCCCTTCTTTCATGGCGGCCTTGAAGTTACGGATGCCTTCGCCGATCCCTTTGCCGACGGCGGTAAACTTGCTGGTGCCGAAGAGCAGAAGGGCGATCGCTATCACTAACAACCAATGCAATGGCGACAATTCACCCATAACTCCTCCGTTCCACGGCACGCCCGGACGACGGCGCTGCAAGACAGGCCGAGGCGACTAAGAAAATTCTAGGCTAGCCCGGGTGCGGAGTCAAAGAAGAGAACGCTTAAACTCGTTCGATCATTCCCGCGAGCAACAGGGCTCTTCGCGGCAGTTCGGAAATGACGATGAATTCGTGGACCGCGTGTGCGCCCTCACCTACGCCGCCCATGCCGTCGAGCGTGGGGATGCCCATGCCGGCGGTGAAGTTGCCGTCGGAGCCTCCGCCCACGGCTGCTTCTTCCAGCTTCCATTCCACCTGGCGGGCGATCTCGTGGGCTTTCTTGTAAAGAGCCGCTACTCCGGGGGTTCGCTCCATGGGGAGGCGGTTGATACCACCTGTCATTTCGAGTTTGCAGTGTTTGTCGAATGGTTTGAGAGAGCGCAGCTTGCGATCGAGGCCGGAGGCCTGTTTCGCACTCTTGATGCGGACATCGATGCCAACCGAAGCCTCAGCCGCGATCACATTGGTGCGCGTGCCGCCTTGCACCACGCCAGGGTTTACTGAGACCCCTTGGTGCAGATGGTTCAGCTTGGAGACTACCGCGATCTGGCGGGCTAGCTCGAGTATGGCGCTATGCCCCTTGCCGGGATCGAGTCCAGCATGCGCGGCTACGCCTTTCACGCGCAAGGTATATTCGCCGACACCCTTTCGCGCGGTCTTGACGGCGCCGCGAAGGCCGGCGGCAGGCTCGAGCACCAGCACTCCGGCGGACGCCTTCGCCAGGGCCTCGGTGATCTTCCGCGAAGAATGGCTGCCGACTTCTTCATCGGAAACCAGGAAAACCGTGACCGGCCGCGGCAGTTGACCGTGCCATACTTGCAGCGCGGCGATGGCGTGGAGCATGAGCGCGATGCCTGACTTCATGTCGAGCACGCCGGGGCCGTGCAGTCGGCCGTTCTCGACTTTGCAGGGCATGCTGGCCAGCGTACCCAGGGGATAAACCGTGTCGTAGTGCCCGAGCAGCAGAACCGGCTGGCGGTTGGCTGCCTGCAAGCGAGAAGGCGCCGCGAAGTCGATCTGCAAACTGTCGCCGAAGTCGGTGCTGCGATGGAGATGGGTGCGTCCACCCAGGGCTTCGAACCTGGGCGCGAGGAAGGCCGCGATGCGGTCGACCGCTGGCTTGTTGTCGCTGGGGGATTCGATTTCGACTAGATCGCGAATTGTGTAGACCATGTGGTCTTGATGTTCCGAGAAGTAGTGCAGGCGATCGGCCCATGCGGGCTGGGGCGGAACTGCTGCTGATTTTCCTGCTTTCATGCCGGGCACAATTTCCTTTCGCTGGCTGGCGGTGAGCTGCGCCGTGAATGCGACGCGGTACAGTATAATCTTCAGGCTGATTGAGACGAACGGATTGAGAACGACGCATGATTGAGAGCACTCCGCCCGATAACGGCGCACCCAAAACCGGGTTCGACATTCACGAGATACTGAAGATTCTGCCGCACCGGTATCCGTTTCTCCTGATTGACCGCGTGCTGGAGCTGAAACGCAAAGAGCGCATCGTAGCCCTCAAGAACGTCACTATCAACGAGCCTTTTTTCAACGGACATTTCCCGGGATTGCCCATCATGCCGGGCGTGCTGATCGTGGAAGCCATTGCGCAGGCCGGGGGCGCGCTGCTGCTTACCGAGGTGGAAGATCGTACCGACAAAGTGATGGTGTTTACCGGGATCGAACGCGCGAAGTTCCGGCGTCCCGTCAGCCCGGGAGACCAGTTGCGGATTGAGGTGGAAGTGATGGGCTGGCGGGCCGTGCCGCGCATGATCGCGGTAAAGATGCATGGCGTCGCGTCGGTTGCGGGCAAGCGCGTGGCGGAAGCGACCGTGTCATGCCAACTGATCGACAGCTCGCGCGGGCGCGGAGACGGTGCTGACGGCGCCGGAGACGGCGTGGATGCGGAATGAGGCGGAGTCCGGCTGCGCGCACCATCAGTCCATCGCCTGATGATGCAATAACTCAATCATGAATGTTCATCCCACGGCGGTCATCGATCCGCGGGCCAAGGTGCCCGCATCGTGTACGGTCGGCCCTTACTGCGTAATCGGTGCCGAGGTCGAACTCGGCGAGGGCTGCCGCCTGGTGTCACACGTGGCTCTCGAAGGGCCGACGAAAATCGGCGCGGACAACGCGTTCTTTCCGTTCTGCGCCGTCGGCATGGCACCGCAGGATACTTCCTACAAAGGCGAGCCGACACGGCTGGAGATCGGCGACCACAACGAGATCCGCGAGTGCGTCACCATCAGCCGTGGTACGGTGAAAGGCGGCGGACTGACTCGGGTCGGCGGCCACACCCTGATCATGGCCTATGCGCATATCGGACACGACAGCGTGATCGGCGACCACTGCATGCTGGTGAACGGGGCGACGCTGGGCGGGCATGTGACTGTGGAAGAATGGGCTGTGGTGGGGGCGCTTTGCCCGGTGCATCAGTTTGTGCGCATCGGGGCTCATGCCTATGTTGGCGGCGGCACGACCATCACGCAGGACGTTTTGCCGTTTTCGATGACGTCGGCGGCGCGCGACACGCACGCGTACGGGATGAACAAGATCGGTCTTGAGCGCCGCGGCTTTTCCCCGGAGCGTATCCGCAAGATTCATCATGCTTACAAGACTTTGCTGGCCTCGAAGAGGAACACGTCACAGGCGCTGGAGAAGTTGAAGGCCGAATCTGACCGCGGGGAAGATGTGGATATGCTGATTCGTTTTATTGAAGCTTCTGAACGCGGAATTATTAAGTAGTGTGGAAGGCAGAGCGAACTGAGCCATGGGCTACGCGATTTCCTGGATCGCATTTCGGGGCAAGACCGACGCACAAGCTGCTGAGCTGTTGGGTCTTTCGCCGTCCGGGAAATTCGAGGAAGTGCCCGAGAGCATGTTCTGCGGTGTGCGTCTCGACAACTGGTGGTATGTCGTAGTCATCAACGAGTACGGGCACAAGTTGGTCCGGGAGCGCTCTCTTCAGCGGGTGTCGGCGGCAGCCGACGTTGTTGCGGCCGCAATCGAAGAGCACGTGATGTTTAGCTCCGCGGAGGCCTGGAAGAACGGAAAACTCATCTGGAGAGTTACGCACGCATCAGGATCCAGCCGCCGCCATCTGGAGGAGCATGGCTCACTTCCGCGGCAGTATCTCACTGTCAAAGAGCGTCTGCTAGCAGCACAGCAACGGGAAGACGAAGGCGCTCGCGAAGTGGATTACGTATTTGACGTGCCGCTCGAACTCTCCGAAGCGATTGTGGGATTCAAGCACGATAGAATACTCGACCGCCGGTTTGAGATCTTGAAACCTCTAGCCGCGGGCGGCGGGTTGCTTTCCCGCCTGTTTCGAGAATCCAGCTAATGGCGTCTGCGAAGGAAAAGCTCGGGCTCATCGCCGGCAATGGCAAGTTTCCGCTTCTCGTGTTGGATGCGGCGCGGGCGGCCGGATTTGAAGTCGTGGTCGTCGCGATCAAAGAAGAGGCATCTGCTGAGATCGAATCTCGCGGTGCTGCTTCAGTTCACTGGCTCTCGCTGGGCGAGCTTTCGAAGCTGATTGAGACTTTCCAGCGGGAACGCGTGCAGCGCGCCATCATGGCTGGGCAGGTGAAACACAAGCAGATTTTTTCAGCCATTCGGCCGGATTGGCGGCTGGCCAAGCTTTTACTCTCGCTTACCACGCGCAATACTGACAGCCTGCTTGGCGCCGTGGCCAAGGTTCTCGTCGAGGAGGGCATCACGCTGGAGAGTTCGACCGGGCTACTCGAACCGCTGCTGGTGAAATCCGGAGTGCTTACGCGACGCGCGCCGAGCGAACAGGAGCGCAAGAATATCGACTATGGCCGCGCCGTGGCCCGCCAGCTGGCGCAGTATGACATCGGGCAGACGGTAGTAATTGCCGAATCGGCTTGCGTGGCGGTTGAAGCCATGGAAGGCACCGACGCGGCCATCGAACGTGCCGGGCACATTATGGGGTCGCTGCGCGGAGATGCTTCCACGCTCAGCCGCGCTCTCACAGTGGTGAAGATCGCAAAGCCGAATCAGGATATGCGGTTCGATGTTCCGGTGGTTGGAGTGAAAACGGTCGAAATTATGCAAGCGGCTGGGGCGACCTGCCTTGCGCTGGATGCCGGGAAGTGTTTGCTGCTGGATGGAGAGAAAGTTCTCGACGCGGCGAATGCGGCGGGGATCGCGGTAGTGGCTGATCCGGCTTGAGCGGACTCATGACGAATCTGCTGACTAATATTTCGAGGAAGGAAGTTAGAGATCATGACCTCTCTGAGTTCTGAACCTGCCCTGATCGCCGAGCAGCTTCGCCGCGCATTTGAAGGCGATGCCTGGCATGGTCCGGCCCTGCTTGAGCTGCTGCGGGACATGGATGCTGGCACGGCCGCGGCTCAGCCTCTGTCTGATGTTCACAGCATCTGGGAGCTGGTGCTGCACGTTTCCGCCTGGGACGATGCGGCCTGCCGCCGGCTGAACGGGGAGAAAGTCCAGCTCACCGGCACTGCGAATTTTCCCGTCGTTCCCAACCCCACTCAAACTACTTGGCGCGAGGCCATTGCTCATTCGAAGCGTACGCACGATGTGCTGGTGAAGACGGTTGCGGCCTTGCCTGATTCTCGCCTGCGCGAGCGGGTTCCCGGCAAGAGATACGACTTTTACTTTATGCTGCACGGAGTGGCGCAACACGCGCTCTACCATGCCGGGCAGATTGCGATCTTGAAGAAAGTGCAAGCCCGCGCTCAGGCTACGAAGTAAGCAGACCACACGTTTAGCGGCCTTACCACTGTTTGAAGATCACTCCTACCGCGGCCATGATCATGGCGAACCCGACGGCGTGGTTCCAGCGCACCGGTTGCTTCAGGTAGAGCACTGAAAACACGGAGAACACGACCAGCGTGATGACCTCCTGGATAGTCTTCAGTTGCGCTGCGCTGAACTCGTAGGAGCCAATGCGGTTGGCCGGCACCTGGAAGCAATATTCGAAGAAGGCAATCATCCAACTGATCACGATCACTTTGAACAGTGGGACGTCGCGATATTTCAAGTGACCATACCAGGCGAAGGTCATGAAGATGTTGGAAACGGTAAGCAGGGCTATGGTTCGCATGTGGTGAGACGGTTCTCCTTTCGCGGGCCTTGAAGGCAATAAAATTACATAATCTATTCCAGATGCTCTTTCCCAGCTTTACGTTTACAATTTGTTGTTCCTGCTGGCAACCAGCCAGGCGAGAGTTCCTTCCTGCAAGTTGACAATGCGATTTCCGTCGCGGTGGTGGGTGTGGGCGTCTTTGGACGCAATCACGCGCGGGTCTACCAGGAACTGGAGCAGCAGGGCGAACCGGTTCGGTTGGTGGGCGTAGTCGATCCTAATCTGGATCGCGCCGACGCGGTGGCGCGCGAGTTCGGCTGCCGAGCCTTTGGCTCGGTCGCGCAGATGCTGACCACGCACAGTGAGGTGCGGGCGGCGTCGGTGGCAGCGCCTACCATGCATCATCTTGCTGTGGCCCGCGCTCTCATGGAAGCGGGCGTTGACGTTCTGATTGAGAAGCCCATCGCCGCTTCGCTGGATGAGGCGAATGAATTGGTGCAGTTGGTTGCTACGCATAAGCGCATCGCTCAGGCGGGGCACCTCGAGCGCTTCAATCCGGCGGTGCGGGCGACGATCCCGCTGCTTACCCAGCCCATGTTTTTCGAAGTGCACCGGCTCAGCGTCTTCACTCCGCGCTCGCTTGATGTTGACGTCGTGTTGGACCTGATGATTCACGACCTGGATATCGTGCTCTCGTTCGCGAATTCTCCGGTGAAGGAGGTACGCGCGGTCGGCCTGCCTATTCTTTCCGGCAAAGCGGATATCGCCAATGTGCGGCTGGAGTTTGAATCGGGATGCGTGGCGAACTTCACCGCCAGCCGGGTTTCGACCGAACGCGTGCGCAAGCTGCGTTTCTTTCAGCCTCAGCAGTATGTTTCCGTCGATTACGGACGCCAGGAAGTTCTCGTCTTCACGGTCGGAGCCGATGGCGCGGCGCCGGGTGCTCCCACCGTGAATCCGCAGATAAAAGTCGTCAAGCCACCCGTGACCTCGGAAGAACCTTTGCACGCGGAATTGAGGTCGTTTCTGCATGCGGTGCGGAAGCGCTCAACGCCCGTGGTGCCGCTCGAAGATGGCCGCCGGGCGCTCGCACTCGCGCTCGACATTGTGAGCGAGATTCGCGAGCATGGGAAGAAAGTCGGACTTGCAGGCGTTGCAAAGGCGAAAGGCTAACGCCATATGCAAACATTGAATGTTGGCGCAGGTCGCACGGACAAAGAGTACAAGGAGGCTGAGGAGCAGCGGCGCGCCAATTTACTTGCCGACAGCCGAAGTGATGCGAACTACTTCTTTTGGGCTGCGGGTCTGGCCGCGGTCGCTAGCGGGTTGTTTCCGGTGCGGCTGAACATTCTTTTCAACATCGGCGCATTTGACCTGCTGGGCTTTTACGGCAGGCGGCTCGCGGAGGTTTATCCCCTCGCAGTGGATGGCGTGGTGGGCGCGTGGCTGTTGGCGGTAGGAGGGCTGGGATTTGCTGCTCGCGGCGGCCAGCGTTGGGCGTTTCTGGTTGGCATGGTTCTCTATGGGGCTGACATGATCGCTCTCATGGCCATGTTTTCGTTGTGGGCATTCGGTGTCCATGCTTTCTTCGTGTTCAGATGGTTTCAAGGGCAAAAAGCTCTGAAAGATCTGAACGACGCCGGCGTCTCGACCTTTTGAAAACGGCAGTACGAAGTGAATAGTGAGTCCAGCGGCAGCTTTCCAGCGTTTTACAAATGTTTACACACGTAAGTCCCTCTCTATTTGTGAGTGAGCAGAATCCCCGGAAAGATGCGAAAATGAGAGTAGCTTGGCCGCGCTGGTTCGTTGCGTCATCCCGTGGAAACCGGGATGCAACGTGGCGAGGGGGTTCTGTGTCTAACGGACAAGCCTGGCTCGGACAAGCCCAGCTCGGACAAACTTAGTTCATGCCCATCACGCAAATTCCATTCCAGGATCCGGTGGCTCCGCCCGAGAAGCCGCAGCCGGAACAGCTCGGGCTGTACGACGCCCAGGGATGGGAAACGGCTTACCGCGCGCTGGATGACGATGCCCGCGTACCGCATCTGCTCATCCAGTTGCAGGACGATCTGACGCGCTCGCGGCGGCGCGAAGCCATATATATCTCCATAATTGTCCACGTCGCTATCATCCTATTGCTCTACTTTGGGAAATATCTTCCGCACCCTGTTGTCGCAGTGAAAAAGTCGAGTCCTCAGGATGTGACCTTCCTTGAGCTTCCGTCGGACGTGCAGAAGGTGCCGCATAAGCCGAACACGAACATCGCTTCTGACAAAGACCGCGTTGCCATGACGCGGCATCCTCAACTGGATGTCAAGGAACTGCGCAAGATTCTTGCGTCCCCACCACCGGGAGCGCCGGGGTCGAGTGGTGTATCGCAGCCTCCGGCCCAGTCGTCCGCCGGGTTCGCGCAGAATCAGCCCGCGCCCCAGCCCCAACAAGCGCCCAATCCACAGATCGCGCAATTGCAAACGCCGGCTACGCCGAACATCAATAATGAGTTTAAAAAGTACGCTGGTTCCATGTCCGCGGGTTCTGCGATTCAGGATGCGACTCGAGCGGTCGCGGCCAAGCGCGGGGATGGCCAGCAGGGCGCCGGTGGCGATTTTGGATTAGGGAGCGGGGCGCACGGCCGTCAGGTGGGCGATCTCGAAGTTCTGAGCGATACGATGGGAGTGGACTTCGGCCCATACCTGAAACGTGTGGTCCACGACGTACGTGAGAATTGGATCAACGCGATTCCCGAATCCGCGCAGATGAAACACGGAAACCTGATCATCGAATTCGCGATTACCAAAGATGGAAGAGTCGCGGGCATGAGGCTGGTGGCCCCTTCTGGAGATGTTCCGCTGGATCGCGCGGCGTGGGCCGGCATTACGGCTTCGGACCCATTTCCGGCGTTGCCCAGCGAGTTTGGCGGACAATATCTTGCTCTTCGCTTCCGCTTCTACTACAACCCGACCAAAGAAGAAATGGAATAGTTTCTCTCAAATCGCTCTTCTACGACACCCGGCAAGGGTTCTGGTTGACCATGGGCGATCCCGCTGTCAAGCCTGAAAGCCGAAGCCCGCTAGATTTTCCGAAGCCGGATCGATCCGTCTCCAGTATGAATCACCAGCAGATTTCCGCCGCCATTCAGTTTGCCGCGAACCTCGCCCTGGCGAATCTTGCCTTCGGTTGTGACCGGCATATCCAGATCGATGTGGCCGTCGCCGGTGTGCAGATCCACGTCTGCCGACAGGGTTTCCGGCACTTCCAGCGTCACCGTGCCATCGCCACTTTCGAGCCTCCAGCCTGTGGCCAGGGACGAGCCGGTCGCAGCCCGAGCATCCACTCGCCCGTCGCCAGTTTTGAGGTCGAGCTCGTCAAAGCGGCCATTGGCGCGGATGTGGCCGTCCCCGGTCGACGCCCGGAGTTTGCCGTCCACGCTGTCGACCTCCTGCGAGCCATCTCCGCTGCGCAATTGCATCTCTCCTTTAAAGTTGCCGAGTTCGATCTTGCCATCGCCGGTATGCAGGTCCACCCTGCCTTCGCGCGGCATGTGGATGTCAATGTCGACGCGGTGAGTGCCTGAGTTGCCCCAGTTGATGGTGACGCCGTGATGTGGGTAATGTACGTCGATCTCAACCATGTTCCCCGCCTGGTGCTCCTCGATCCGGATGCCATCTTCACCGATCTTGTAGCGCGTGGTCGTCACCCTCGCTTCGACGGCGTTCTGGTCCCAGGTGGAAACGTGAATGTTGGCGTCGGAAGTGTCCACTCGCAGATCGGGCTTGCCAGTGAGGGTATAGGTTTTCGACCATTCGTCTGCCCGCGCCGGTAGCGCGGCCGAAGAGCAGACCAAGCCGCTGAGAATCAGGCCCATGAACAACGAGCTGGGCGTACCTGTGCGTTTCATAAGAATCCTCCACCGGGCGAGCACACTCCCACCCAGCTCTTAGACGAGATTACGCGCGATTGGTGAGTTTGGTTCCATGGGAAACCGGCATTATGATCGGGCAGATTAGCTCCTACTCGCGCACTCGCGGTTTCACATACGCCATGCGAATCAGAGTGCGCTCCGAGAACGGAACATAGAGGAGTCCCGCGCTGGCTGCGAAAGCTGCGCCCAGGCCGATCTTCTGTATAAGAAGGAACGGCGCCACGGCCCAGAGCTGATCGAGCGCCAGAATGAAAGGGAATATCTGCTGAAACTTTTCGCCCAGGCGCTGGTAGTCGAATCCGACGGCGGAGAGGAGATAGCAACGCAGCGGAATTCCCACTCCTGCGGTCACCATCACCACGGCCGCCAGCGTGGTCGCGCCCCATCCCGGCAAGAAAGAATCTGCGATTCCCTGGATCGCATGCAGGCGCGAGAGTGCGACTACGTAGAAGATGAGGTACATCACTTGGACCAGGGCGAATAGTCCCCGCGTTAGCCCGCGCCGCGGGATCGGAACTTCCAGCTCAGGGTGCAGAGCACTCGGGGAATCCTGCGCGAATGTGGCTGCCGCCTCGCTGCGCTCGGCTGGAGGGGCGAAGGCGCCCGTCCCCACACTGCCCTTCTCCACACTGTTCTGCACGGGGGCAATGAAACGGTATCCGCGCCGGGCTAGGGTTTCGATAAAGCGTGGACTGGACGCCGAATCTCCCAACACTTCCCGAAGCTTGTTCACGGCGGTGTTCAAACCGTGGTCGAAATCCACGAAGGTGTCTGCGGGCCAGAGCTCTTGGCGGAGGTCCTCGCGCGTCACCACATCGCCAGCGCGTTCGAGCAGCAAGGCTAGAACTTGAAACGGCTGCTCCTGCAGGCGAAGCTTGGTGCCGTTCTTGCGCAGTTCGCCGGCGGAGAGGTCGAGCTCGAATACTCCAAAGCGCGCGATTCTGCTGGAGTTGCCTTGGAAAGCGGGCATGGACGATGAACGACTGACGACGCGTAGTGTAGCACCAAGCCGCCGCGAGGCCTCCTGCCGAGCGTACAATGTCTGCGTGCCTGACGCCCAGCGCCAGAACGATTCCTCCGGCAAGCACCGCCGGCACGCGATTTATGCCACGGAAACTTCCGGCCTGCTGCTGATCGCCTTCCTATTGCTTATCCTCACGCTCATTCGCTACTGGCACGCCATTCACTGGAGCGTGCGCTGACGGTGGCTTCGGTGCAGCCCGAACCACTGCTGGTGGTGGTGCTTGGCCCCACAGCCAGCGGCAAGACGGCGCTTTCTCTGGCGCTTGCGGAACGCTTCCACGGCGAAATCGTGAACTGCGATTCCGTTGCCATGTACCGTGAGTTCGATATCGGGACTGCCAAACCCACGCCCTCCGAACGAGCCCGCGCTTCGCATCACTTGCTCGATTGGGTTGCGCCTACGAGCCATATTACTGCCGGCGACTACGCCCGCCGGGCACGGGAAGTGCTCGAGGAAATCAAAACGCGGGGCCACTTGCCGATTCTGGTGGGTGGAACGGGACTGTATCAGCGCGCCTTGCTCGAAGGACTTTTCCCTGGCCCGCAACGCTCGGAAGAACTGCGTGAGCGGTTGAGAGAAAGGGCGGACGGATGTGGCTCCAAATACCTTCATCGCATTCTGCGTCGCCTGGACCGCGCCGCTGCTGAGAAGATTCACGCCAACGACACGCCCAAGCTGATCCGCGCGATCGAGGTATGCCTGGCGTCGAGACGGAAGATGACGGAACTGTGGCAACGCGGACGCGACCCTTTGCGCGGCTTCCGCATTTTGCGCCTCGGTCTCGATCCTGATCGGCAGGCGCTCTATGACCGAATCAACCGCCGCGCGCAACGGATGTTCGAGGCGGGACTGGTGGAAGAGACACAGCGGTTGGTTGGGAAGTATGGTGATGCAGCGGGCCCGCTGTCGTCTCTCGGCTACAAGCAGGCCGTGCAGTTTCTTTGTGGCGAACTCACGCGCGAGCAGGCGCTTCAGGCGGCCCAGCAGGCTCACCGGAACTATGCCAAGCGGCAAATGACATGGTTTCGCCGCGAGCCGGAGGTCGATTGGTTGCGTGGCTTCGGCGACGAGGCCCAGGTTCAGCGCGAAGCCGTGACCAAGACAGAAGCATCACTCGCCGCGGATCGCGGATGAACACGGATAAAACGGCGGGACGCCAACGCCACTCATTTCTGCTATCGTTTTCGCATGCCTCGCACACTCGCATTCCTGCTGCTCAGTCTCGTTGTCGCCACAACGGCATCCGCCAAGGGTAAGGACAAATATCAGCGACCGGGTCCCGTTCATTTAACCCGCGACGGCGAAAAGTGGGCGGAGAAGACTTTGCGCAAGCTCACCCTCGAAGAGAAAGTCGGGCAGGTGTTCATGATCTGGTGCCGCGCCAGTTTTCTCAACGTAGAAAACCCGGAATACCTGCAGTGGCTTGAGGAAATGCAGAAATACCACGTGGGCTCGTTCGCTATGACGGTCCATGTGGACGGGCCCTATCTTCTGCGCAGCGAACCCTACGAAGCCGCCGAAATTCTTAACCGCCTGCAAAGTGAATCGAAGCTGCCGCTGCTGTTCGCGGCCGATTTTGAACGCGGAGTCTCGATGCGCCTCATGGGAACCACGGTCTTCCCGCACGCCATGGCTTTCGGTGGGGATGGCAAAGTGGAGGATGCCGAAGCCTTCGGCCGCATTACCGCCGAAGAGTCTCGCGCCGTCGGCATTCACTGGAATTTTTTCCCTGACGCTGACGTGAACTCCAACCCCGCCAATCCCATCATTAATACGCGCTCGTTCGGCGAAGATCCCAAGCAAGTCGGCGATCTGGTCGCGGCCTATATCAAGGGCGCTCATGAAGGCGGGATGCTGACCACGGCCAAACACTTTCCCGGTCACGGCGACACGGCGACCGATTCGCATCTCGGCCTCGCCAGCGTCAACGTGGACCGCGCCCACCTCGACTCCATTGAACTGCCGCCGTTTCGCCAGGCCATCGCGGCGGGGGTCGACTCGGTCATGGTGGCGCATGTGACCGTTCCCGCGCTCGATCCCGATCCCAACCACGTGGCCACTACTTCGCCGGCGATTGTTTCGGACCTGCTGGAAAAGCAACTCGGCTTCAAGGGGATTATCGTCACCGACGCGCTCGACATGGCCGCGCTGACACACCTTTTTGCCAATAACATAGGCCGGGCCGCGGTCGAGGCTTTCAAGGCCGGCAACGACCTGTTGCTCATCCCAGCCGACTTCCCGGCCTCGTACAACGCCATGCTCCAGGCGGTTCAGTCGGGAGAAATTGCCCGCGAGCGCCTCGACCACTCCGTGCTTAAGATTCTGAAGATAAAGGCGTCTCTGGGTCTGCAAGACGCCCGCATGGTAGATGTGAAGGCTCTCGCCAACCTGGTGGGTAAGCCGGGGAACCTGGCGTTCGGCCAGCAGGTGGCCGATGCTGCGGTCACTCTGGTGCGTGACAATGGTAAGGTGCTGCCCCTCAAGTCTTCGCTCAAATACCAGGGAACCGCGAAGGCGGGGCTTCCGTATACAACACAAGAGGAGACACACAGTCAGGTTGTGGCGGTGCTGTTCTCCGAGGACGTGCGGACCGAATCCGGGCGAGTTTTTGGACGTGAATTTCGGGCCCGCATCCCTGACGCTCGGGTACTCTATGTGGATCCCCGCATCGCCACCGGGATGAGTGACGAGGTGCTGAAAGCCGTGGCCGAAGCTAAAACTGTAGTGGCCGCCGTCTATGTGGTCCCAACGGCGGGCAGGATGGGGAATACGGTTGGCATGACGGATGCGGCTGGCGCGCTACTGCAGCAACTGCTGAGTCGCGCAGCAGAAAAGACCGTGGTCATCGCCATGGGGAACCCGTACCTGGCGGCGGACTTTCCGAAGGTTGCGAACTACATGTGTACGTTTTCCAACGCGTCGGTATCGGAGCTAAGCGCGGTCAGGGCGTTGTTTGGAGAAATTGCCATTCGCGGGCATCTCCCCGTCAGCATTCCCAGCGTTGCGCAGCGGGGCGCCGGCCTCGAGCGTCCGGTCCAGGTTGCCGGTGGAGGGTCTTAATATGCGCAAGAACAAATTCTCGACACTTGTGATAGCCGCCGCCGGAGCCAGCATCGCTGCACTACTTTTCCTGCCTGCGTGCAGCGTGAACGTGAAGAAAGAGCCCAACGGCCAGGACAAACAGGTCGACATCCATACGTTTCTTGGTGGCGTCCACGTCAGCAATCAGGCGGACGTTTCCGACGTCGGTCTGGCGGTTTATCCGGGCGCAAGATTGAAGGAGAAGGACTCCGACGGCGGCGACAAGGGCGCTAATGTCAACATCTCCGGTTTCGGTTTCGGCATAAAAGTTATCGCTTTACAGTATGAGTCCGACGCCCCGCCAGCTAGAGTCCTGTCCTTCTACAGAGACCAGTTAAAGAAGTACGGCAACGTGCTGGAATGCCACACGTCCAGTCTGGACCTGGATATGAAAATGGGATCGCACGATTCCAAGAACGATTCCAAGGAGTTGACCTGTGGAGGAGACCACGGCAGCAACATCGAGCTCAAGGTGGGCAAGAAGGACGACCAGCACATTGTTGCCGTCCAGCCGGGAGGCAACGGCTCAAGTTTTTCGCTGGTCTACGTGCGCACGCACGGCAAGGACGCGGATATTTAGCGCAATTTTTCGGGTCCCCCTTAAAGGAGGAAATCATGTTTCGGCCGAACGTCTTTCGATTAATCCTTCGTTCAATCCTCGCGGTAGCGTTCGGTGTCGCTATGGCGATTCCCAGCTTCGCCGCTCAGCCCCAAGAATCAGACAGCGGTCAGGGCAAGCATCTGGATATCCAAAGCTCCGCGGGTGACCTGCACATGGGCAACGACGCGGACGCTCGAAAAGCGGGATTGCCGCTCTATCCGGGAGCACGGCTCCGGCACGACGAGGACAACGGCGATGCGCTCAATTTCGGCGTCGTCAGCGAAACCTTCGGCATAAAGCTGGTGGTCGCGAAATACGATTCCGACGACGCGCCCGCCAAAGTGATTGAGTTCTACCGCAACCACTTGAAGAAGTACGGGAAGGTGATCGAGTGCCATAGTCGCGAACATGGCGGCGACGCGCAGACTGACCTCAGCGATGACCCGCACTCCAAAGAACTCAAATGTGAAGGCGATAGCTCGGGGCCCGTTACCGAACTGAAAGTTGGCACGGAGGACAACCAGCACGTCGTCGCCATCGAGCCGCACGACGGCCGCAGCGGCTCAAGCTTCGCCCTGGTTTACATTCACGCTCGCGGCAAGCAAGGCGATATCTAAAGGGGAGAACAAGAAAAGCCTTCCAGCAACGATTTCCCTTAGGGGAACGCTGGCTCCGGTTCCTTGCGCCTGCTGCTCATCGTGCGATACCTTCGAACAAGCCCTTCATTGATCCCATGGATCATCCCTGCCACAAATGCGGACACAGTATCGAAGACGGCAAGCCTTTCTGCTCGCAATGCGGCGCGCCTCAGATTCGCGTGGCCGTTCCGGAAACATTGGCGGGGGCCACACCTCTGGGCGATGGAAGCGCGCGAGCGTTTGACCGCGAAGTGGGACCGAGTGTCTCCGGCATTCCGGTCGGCTCCCTGCCGGTGAGTGGGGCTCATGCCTTACAGCCGTGTGCCCTCGCGGCCGCAGTTGCCATCGGGCTTACGGTGCTTGGCTTAAATCCGTTTGTGGCGGCTCTCGGCACTGGATTTCTGGCTGTTGCCTTCTCCCGACGTAGCAGCCCTGGAACCTTGATCCCGGCCGGAGCCGGAGCGAGGCTTGGCGCGCTGGGCGGCCTCCTGTTTTTCGCAACGTCGACCGTTCTGGAAACGTTGGCCGTAGCGGTGCTTCATAAGGGTGCGGAAATTAGAGGTGAGCTGCTTGACAAGGTCCAGCAGGCGGCTGCGCGCTATCCCGGCCCAGAGGTCCAACCGTTCCTGGACTTTGTAAAATCCCCGGATGGTTTTGCAATCATGATGGTGGCTTCGGTGATTTTCGGGCTCGTGGCCTTTGTAGCTCTGGGGAGCTGCGGAGGAGCACTGGGCGCGGTTTTTCTTCGGCGGCACGATCGTCCCTAGTGTGCGCATCGCCGCTGCCGGCGGGCGTTTTCACCTCGGCCTTGCCTGCCCCGCGCTGGCCGCGTATGATGCAGCGTTTGCGTCCTTATGCGATGAACAAACCGGCGCGCGGTTCACTGCTCGGTATCGAGCACCTTGAGGCCAAAGAAATTCTGGGCTTGCTGAAGCTGGCCCGCCGGATGAATCCGCTCAAGGTGCGTACGCTGTTGCGCAACCGGCGTATCGTGCTGTTGTTTTACGAAGCTTCCACCCGCACGCGGTCTTCGTTCGAGATCGCCGCCAAGACTCTCGGCGCCATCACCACCTTGGTGCAGTCCTCTGGATCGAGCATCGAGAAAGGCGAATCTCTGCTCGATACCGGATCCACGCTGCGTGCGGTGGGCGCGGACGCCATCGTCATTCGCCACCCCTGTGCGGGAGCGCCTCACCTGTTGGCGAAGCACCTCGACATTCCCGTCATCAACGCCGGCGACGGCATGCACGAGCACCCTTCCCAGGCCTTGCTCGATGCCTTCACGATCCTGAAGCATAAGAAATCGTTCAAGGGCTTGCAGGTTGCGATTATCGGCGATATCTACCACAGCCGTGTGGCACGCTCCGCCTGCCATCTGCTGGCGAAGTTTGGGGTGAAGATAACGCTGTGTGGTCCGCCGGAGTTCGTGCCCGAGGTTGCCGCCACTCTTGTGCCTGGTTTGCGCGTCTCTCGTCATCCGGAAGAGGCGGTGCGAGGGGTTGACGTAATCATGCTTTTACGCCTGCAAAAAGAGCGCCTCGCTGGTCAGAAGATTCGCTTGCAGGACTACGTTGCACACTATCAACTGACCCCGTCACGGCTGAAGCTGGCTAAGCGCGATGCCATCGTCATGCATCCCGGACCGATCATCCGCGGCCTGGAGCTGACTGCGGAAGTCGCCGACGGTGCGCAATCTGTGATTTTGGACGAGGTTCACAACGGTGTTCCTACACGCATGGCGATTTTGGCGCGGGCGTTGGGAAAAGCAAAATGAGCCGCAGATTTTCACGGATCAACACGGATTATTGTATCGGCGACACAATGCTGGACTGGGAAGCTGATTGCTGAATGCCGAGTGCTAAGAGCCAAAGTCGAGAAGCCGCAAGCCTGCTGATCAAGGGTGGTCACGTGATCGACCCCGCGGCGAAGATCAACACGCTCATGGATGTTTTGCTGCGCGATGGGCGCGTGGCCGAGGTTGCTTTGCCTAACAAGGTGCGCGGCGGCGCCGACGAGAAGTTCGACGCGCGCGGTCTGATCGTTGCCCCGGGATTCATCGACCTGCACGTTCACCTGCGTGAGCCCGGGCAAGGCTACAAAGAAACCATCGCCAGTGGCACCGCCGCTGCGGCCGCCGGAGGGTTCACCTCGGTCTGCACCATGCCGAACACCGCGCCCGTGGTGGATACTGCTGAGTGGGTAGCCTGGTTGCGGCATCCGGAGCGCGCCGGCGTGGTCAATGTTCTCCCCATCGCCGCCGCAACACGCAACTCGCGCGGTGCTACGCTCACTGACTTTGCTGCGCTGCAACGCGCGGGAGCGGTGGCGGTGACCGACGATGGCAAGCCGATTCTCGACGACGAAATCATGCGCACGGCACTGCTGCTCGGCGCCGAACTGAACTTGCCGGTGGTGCAGCACGCCGAGGATACGCGTCTCACGGAGCACTGCTCCATGCACGAAGGTCCCACGAGTTTTCGTCTCGGCCTGCGCGGCATGCCGGCCGCTGCCGAAGCTACTGTGGTGGATCGCGACGTGACTCTCGCGCAGCAGATTCGGGAATCGCGCCTGCACGTGGCGCATCTTTCCACTTCTGACGCGCTCAAGGCGGTGCGGCGCGGCAAGCGCGCCAGGGCTCGCGTCACTTGCGAGGTGACACCGCACCACTTCACGCTGCTTGACCAGGATGTCGGCGAGTACAACACGAATTTCAAGATGAATCCGCCGTTACGCTCGGCCTCGGACCGCGAAGCCATCCTGGTCGCGCTGGCCGACGGCACTGTGGATGCCATCGCCACCGACCACGCCCCTCACGCCACGCATGAAAAAGAGGTCGAGTTCGAGCGCGCCGCTTTCGGCATCACCGGACTCGAGACTGCGTTAGCCTTGGCCATTACGAAACTTCAGCGCGAGCACAAGATTCCTTTGGCCCGCATCGTCGAACTCTTCACGGCCGGCCCGGCGCGCGTCTTTGATCTCCGCGGCCGCGGATCGCTCGCCCGCGGAAACTTCGCCGACGTAACCATCTTCGATCCCAAGAAGCGCTGGACATTCGAGGCTGCCAAGTCGCGTTCACTATCGCACAACACGCCTTTTGACGGCTGGCAGTTCACGGGGAAAGTGGTGGCGACGATTGTCGGCGGGAGAATCGTGCACCGTGCGGACTGAGGCGTGCCACGGAGGTACGTCTACGAGTTCAAGCTAAGATCCCCATGCGTTTTCCCACCGTTCCGAGCACCGCCAGCGCCTGCTCCAACTCTTCGTTCGTGTGCGTCGCTGTCATGATGGTGCGGATGCGGGCCTTGCCTTCGGGCACGGTGGGGAAGGCGATGCCGGTGCCGAGCACGCCTTCTTTAAACAGCTCGCGGGAGAAGTCCATGGTGAGCTTGCCGTCGCCGATGATGATGGGCGTGATTGGAGTCTCGCTGGCCGGAGTAGCGCGGCCGCCGATGTCGAAGCCGAGCAGCCCGAGTTCTTTTTTCCAGAAACGCGTGTTCTCCCAAAGTTTCTCTATGCGCTCGGGTTCGTTTTCCAGCACATCGAAGGCCGCAATGCAGGTTGCCGCTACTGACGGCGGATGTGATGTCGAAAACAAAATCGGCCGGGCCCGATGATAGAGAAAATCGATCAGATCGCGCGATCCACAGACGTATCCGCCGAGCGAGCCGATGGCCTTTGACAACGTCCCAACCTGAATATCCACACGCCCGTGAACCTTGAAATGATCGATGGTTCCGCGGCCGTTGCGGCCGAGCACGCCGGACGCGTGCGCGTCGTCGACCATCATGATGGCGCCGTACTTTTCCGCCACATCGCACAGGCCGGGCAGGGGTCCGATGTCGCCATCCATCGAGAACACGCCGTCGGTGATCAACAGCTTCTTGCCCGGCTTATCTTTCACGTTGGCCAGTTGCTCTTCGGCGTGGGCGACGTCTTTGTGGCGGAAGACCAGAATCTGTGCCTTCGACAAACGAGCGCCATCGATGATCGAGGCATGGTTCAGCGCGTCGGAGATGATGAAATCGTCCTTGCCCAGCACTGCCGACACGGTGCCGGCATTAGCCGCGAAGCCTGACTGGAAGACTACGCATGCCTCTACGTTCTTAAAGCGCGCAATCTTTTCTTCAAGCTCCATGTGGATCTTCATGGTCCCGGCAATAGTGCGCACTGCGCCGGATCCCACGCCGTATTTACGCGTGGCCTCAAGCGCCGCCTCGCGCAGCTTGGGATGCGTGGTCAAACCCAGGTAATTGTTCGATGCCAGGTTGATCACCTTTTTGCCGTCGAAAGTGCAGACCGGCGCCTGCTCGTCCTCCAGCACGCGCAGCTTGAAATGGGTGCCCTTGGCCTTGAGTTCTTTGAGCTGGTCAGTGAGATAGGAGAGCGGATTCGTGCGGGTTGCGGTGGTCATGTCGTGCCTCAAAAATTCCTTGCCACGGATTCACGCGGATTGAAGCCTGGATCAGTGTAGTCCCTCGAAAGCTCAGCCCGAGCTTTCAGAACATAATCGCGTTTCCGGTCGCAATGCTGGCCTCGCAGAGAAGTTTCATGTTGTTGAAGAATTCCTTCTCGGACTCGGCCAGAATGTCGCTGGAGTGCAGTACGGTATCGACTTCTTTCAACAACACTGGCGACTCCTTGATGGGAATCCAATCGCCGGTGTGGGTGCCGTCGTAAAGAACCTTCTCTAGAAGAATGGGAAATCGCGGCCCGGGTTTTCCCTGCAAATGGCGAAGAAAGCTTCGCAGATTCCCCACCTTTGTGATGTTGCCGAGAAAGAACGAGAGGATAAAACCTTCGTGCTCACATGATTCCGAAAGCCACTGGTCATGCGCTTCCCATTCGTCATCGGTAGGGTCGCCCGTGAGAATCGGTTCGCCACGCTCGTCGAAGGTGAGCCTGTCGGGAAACGGGTGGGGCTTGGCTTTGCCGTCCCGGATGCAGGTGCAGCGAACAAATGCATCAAGGGCCATAATTCACTTCCATGCGCAGTGCTTGTTCTGCGGGTGCGTCGTGGCGTAGAGGTTCGCGGGCAAGAGTGCCCACGTCACACGATTCGTGCCACACCATCATTTCACGCCGTTCGGATACACCAATATTTTACTAGCCTCGCCAGTTTTCAGACGCTCCATGGCCTTGGAGAAATCTTTCATCGCGATGCGGTCGGTGATAACCGGATGCAGGTCGAGCTTGCCGGCTTTGAGCAGCGCGGTCATCTGGTACCAGGTCTGGTACATGCGCCGCCCGTTGATGCCCTGCACCGTGATGCCTTTGAAAATAATGTCTTCGGAAAAATTCAGCGAGATGGGTTTCGAGGTGAGGCCGAGGAGGGAGATTCTTCCGCCGCGCCGCACAATATCGAAAGCTGTTCGAATCGAGTCGGGATGCCCCGCCATCTCGAGCACCACATCCACGCCCAGGCCTCCGGTCTTCTCCATCACAATGGCGCGCACGTTTTCTTTCGCCGGATCGAACACATAATCGGCTTTCATCTCGCGTGCGATCTTGCGCCGGTGCTCGTTCACTTCGATGGCAAACACGCTGGTCGCACCCACGGCCCGCGCCACGGCAATGGCAAACAGCCCGATCGGCCCGCAGCCCGTGATGGCCACAGTTTTCGCGGCGATCTCGCCTGCTAGGACGGTATGAACCGCGTTGCCGAGCGGATCGAGAATCGAGGCGTACTCCTGCGGAATTGCCGGATCAAGCTTCCAAATGTTTGATTCGGGGATGACCACGTACTCGGCGAAGGCACCGTTGGCGTCCACACCGATGATCTTTACGTTCTGGCAGATGTGAGCTTCGCCGGTGCGGCATAACAGGCACTTGCCGCAAGCCACGTGCATCTCTGCGGAAACGAAGTCGCCTTCCTTGACACTCGTGACTTCATCCCCAAACGCGGCCACCTCTCCGCAGAACTCATGCCCCGGGATCAGTGGAGGATGAATTCGGTTCTGCGCCCAGCGGTCCCAGTTGTAAATATGCAGATCGGTGCCGCAGATGGACGCCACCTTCACTTTGACTAGAACGTCATTTCGACCAAAGGCGGGAACCTTTACCTCGCGAACCTCGGCGCCCGGCGCGGCCCCCGGTTTTACGACCGCTAACATCGTGGATGGCATGACGGCTACCTTATGAATTCAGACTCGGACACAAAACGTATGATTTTAGCACCGCGGGAATGCCGGATGCTCTTTCGCCCGTTGCAATTGCGCGGCCTCAACGCTCGTGTGGCAATCCCCGGTTAGATTTCGGCGCAGCCGTTTTGTAGTTTTCCGACTTCCCTCGAGGGATGCTCAGCGTCTTCCACTGGTTCGAGCGCAGATGCTTGGCCAGGAAAACAATCTGCCCGGTGTGCTGCGCGTAGTGCGCGATCTGGCGGTTGACGGCCTGCAGCACGGTGTGGGGCTCGCCGCGGATGGTCACAGTGCGCATGACGTCTTCAGGCTTAAGCGACTCGATCGCCGCAAACACCCGTGCCCAGCCGTCTTCCCACCACCTCATAAGGTCGGCGCGCGTGGTCGCAGGGTCGAGCTCAAATTCCTGGTCGCGATAGCGATCGGGTTTCTCTCCGTCGGTGGTGAGGAAGTCGGTGAAGCGTGAGCGCATGTTTCCCGCCATGTGCTTCACGAGAACGGCGATGGAATTCGATTCCGGGTCGAGCGTGATAAACAGTTCTTCGTCCTTGAGCTGGGCCATCGCGCCCTCGGCCAGGCGTTTGTGTCCGCGCATCTGGCGGCGGGCTTCTTCGAGATAGTGAGCTGCGAGATCGGTCGTCATCTTTCCCCCGAGTCAAACCTCCCAGTCAAAGTTACTTCACATCAAATCGTCCCCAGCCGCCGCCGCCCGGCGACTCGATCCGGATGCGCTCGCCATTTCGAAGCCGCGTGCTGAACTTCCCCGGCATCTCTTCGATCGAGCCGCTGCTGCGGATCACGCTGGTTTTTCCGGGCGCGCCCGCGTCGCCGCCGGCCAAACCCCACGGGCCGCGCGTGCGCCGGTCGGCGAGAAGTGTGACCTCGCAGTCAGTCAGCACTTCAATCTCCCGGACGATTCCGTCGCCCCCGCGATGCCTTCCGGTTCCGCCGCTGCCCGACCGAAGGGAGTAGCGGCGAACCCGCAAAGGATAGGCATACTCCAGTGCCTCTGCCGGAGTGTTCAGCGAATTGGTCATGTGCGTATGCACCCCGGAGACGCCGGACTTGCCGGGACGTGCGCCCATTCCACCGGCGATCGTCTCATAGTAAGCAAAGGGCTGGCCGGTTTGGGGATCGACTCCACCGATGGTGAGATTGTTCATCGTTCCCGAAGCGGCCGCGGGAATGCGGTCCGGAATGGCCTGCGCGAGAGCGCGCAACAAAACGTCGACGATACGCTGCGAGGTTTCGACATTTCCTCCGGCGACCGCCGCCGGCGGCCGCGCATTCACAACCGTGCCTTCCGGAGCAATCACACGGATAGGTCGCATCAGTCCTGCGGTTGCCGGAACATCATCGGCCAGCAGGCAACGGAAAACGTAGAAGCACGCAGAATAGGTGATCGCCTCGACTGCGTTTATGCTTCCTTCGACCTGGGGATCGCTGCCTGTGAAGTCGACGGTGACCACCGGGCTAGAGACTCGGCTCCCCACGCTCACCGTCACCGCGATCGTTACCGGCTGGTCGCTGATGCCGTCATTGTCCAGAAAATCCTCCGCGCGATAAGTGCCAGCGGGTACCCGCAACAGGAACGTGCGCATCAGTTCTTCGGAATACTGCAGCAATTCCTGTGCCGCGCGCTGAGCCCGGTCGATTCCGTAGCGCTTGCACACCTCCCGCAACCGCTCGGCGCCGGTGTGGCAGGCCGCAATCTGCGCGCCCAGATCGCCTTCGCGTTCCTCGGGCGTGCGCACGTTGTTCAGCAGCAGCGCCAGCACATCGCGCTCCATCACGCCTGCACGCATGATCCTCACTGGGGGAATGCGGAGTCCCTCCTGATAAATCTCCCGGCACAGACCCATCGATCCCGCGTAAGTTCCGCCCACGTCCGCATGATGCGCCCGCGATGCGACATAGAAGTCAGGTGAAGTGTGTCCCTGCCGATGGCGGGGCTTTACATACACTGGAGCAACTAGCGTTATGTCCGGCAGATGGGTTCCGCCACGGAAGGGATCATTCAGCATGACCACATCTCCCGGCGCCATCTGGTACGCTGCAATCACCGCCCGCACCGACATTGGCATCGAACCCAGATGCACCGGCATGTGGTCGCCCATGGCGATCACTTCGCCGGCGCGGTCGAACACGGCACAGGAATAATCGCGACGCTCCTTGATGTTGGGGGAAAACGCCGTACGGCGCAGCGCAGCGCCCATCTCCTCGGCAATCGAGTGATAAAGATTCTTGAAGATTTCCAGTTCGATGGGATCGCGCCTCATGAGGCGCAGTGTACCGGATTCGTGCCCGGCGATGGTTGATCCTCGATCAGCGCCAGCCTGCGCTCACAGAAAATTCTTCCGTTCACTGCACAATTCTGTTGACAGTGTGTTCATACTGCCGCAATATCTTGTGCTAAGGACGCTGCCCGTACCACAAGTTGGGTGGTGTTTCGCAAACGTGTCAAGTAGTTGACATCCTTTGCAAGGGAAAATCGTTCACGGAGGAATCTTCATGGCAACGAAGAAAAAGGCAAAAAAGAAGAAACACTAACCGTCTGCGAAACGATACTTCGCACGGGCCAAGATTTAACCAGCCTCTCAGGAGAAGCACCTCTTGAGAGGCGTTCCTTTTTCGGGGCAGTTGGCGGTTAGCGCTTAGTCTTGGGTTTTCGGAGCCGAGTCCGGTTCTCCGGCGGCGGAGTGCCAAGTGCCAATTGCTGATGGCTCCGTCTCCAAAATTCTTCATATATCGAATTCCCCGGGTGTGTCACAATTGTGAACCACAGGCTTCGACGGCGGGGTGGGCGTGGGTGCAAAGAACATGAATGCCAGGAAGAAGAGCGCGGGCAAGAACAGGACGGATGAAATTTTCATCCCGGACAAACTCTACTTTCGCATCGGCGAAGTGGCCACCCTGTGCCGCCTGCCGGCTTACGTGTTGCGCTTTTGGGAAAGCGAGTTCCCGCAACTCAAGCCGGTGAAAAGCAGCACTGGCCAGCGCATGTACCGCAGACGCGATGTGGAAAGTGTTCTGCGCATCAAGCAACTGCTCTACGAACAGGGTTTCACCATCGTAGGGGCGCGCCAGCAGCTGCGTTCCGAGGCGAAAGCCGATAAAGGGCAGGCTGCGATTCCATTCCCCGCACAATCGTCCGCCGAAATGCAGCGCATCCGCCAGGGGCTGCGCGAGATTCTGAGCTTGCTCTCCGCGCGACGAACGGGGTGATGATGGCTGGGCAACTGCGCTTCGCGTAAGCGGCTGATCCGTCTCCCCCCGAGAGCCTTGCGCTCATCTTCAATCGACTTCGAGCCCAACCTGTCTTGTTTTCGACGGGAGCAGTCAAAATCCATAGATGCCGGTGTAGAATGCCGTCTGCGGCGGGGGCCCCAATGGAGATTCGTCGGAAGAAGCGAGCTATTGGTTGGGAGAATCTTGCGGAGATCGTAAAGAAGATCGCAAAGAAGAAAAGTTCAGGCACGGTTGTGTCGTTGTTCGCGATAGTCGCATTACCAGCCTTGTCTTTGGCTCAAGACGCAAACGGAAGGATCTTCGGAACCGTCTACGACCAGCAGGGAGCGGTAATCGCGACGGCGCAGATCACCGTTACCAACACGGCCACCCAGGTCGTACGCACCGCCATTACAGACAGCGAAGGTCACTATCAGGTACTGGCGCTGCCCATTGGAAATTATAAGGTCAAAGCCGAACACACTGGTTTTCGCACCGTGATCAGCGCCGAGCAAAAACTGTTCATCAACCAGGCCCTGCGCATCGAGATCAAGATGGAAGTCGGAGCCGCCAGCCAGACGATCGACGTTGGCGCCGAAGCTGCGCCGGTGGAAACCGTCAACCCAACGCTGGGCCAGTCGATCACCGGACGAACGCTCACCAACATGCCCCTGAACGGCCGTGACATGCTGGACCTGGCCTTGCTTCAGCCCGGAGTTACGGAAAGCAACGACGACAACTCGGGGGCTGGCAACTACAGCATCGCTGGAGGCCGCACGGATTCCGTAACGTACCTGCTGGATGGCGGACTGAACAACGACCTGCTGGATAACAGCAACGTGCTCGATCCCAATCCCGATGCCATCGCGGAGTTCCGGCTCTTGACCAGCGACTACACCGCCGAGTACGGACGCAACGGCGGCGGGGTCATCAGCGTCGTGACCAAGTCCGGTACCAATCAGATCCACGGCAGCCTGTTCGAATTCATAAGAAACCGAGCCTTCGACGCCAACGACTACTTCAACATCCAGCAGGGACTTCCGCGGCTCGACCTGAAGCGCAACCAGTTCGGAGCGACTCTGGGCGGACCGATCGTCAAGAACAAGGCTTTCTTCTTCCTTGCCTATCAGGGGCAGCGGCTGGTTGAGGCGATTCCGATCATTAAATCGCCGGTCTACACGCCGCTCGAGCTGCAGGGAAATTTTTCGGAAGCCGAAGCCTACGACAACGTAGTCTGCAAGATGCTCTCCGGATGCCCTGATCCGGGTGTAGTGAACTTCCTGACGAACAATCCGTCTTTTGCGCAGCCCAACGGAAGCATAGCCAATGCCATCATCGATCCCACACAGATCGACCCCGTAGCCCAGGCATACATTAAAGCCGGATTAGTCCCAAGTGCTCCCGGCGGTCTGCTCTCCACGTCGGAAGAGTTACAGGACAATCGGAATGAATTGACCAGCAAGTTCGATTTCAACTTCAGCGCCAAAGACAAGCTTTCAGGCACCTTTGCTTTTAATCGGCGAGGCGACCCCTACTACGGGACCCTTAATCCTGCGCCATTCGCCAGCGTCCCTGGCTTCCCCAGCACGAATAAGGCAAATTTTTACTTCGTAAACCTGGGATACACACGAATCTTTTCGCCGACCTTGCTCAATGAATTTCATTTCGTCGCGCACCGCGGCAATTTTCTGCATGACAGTCCAGGGGTCAAGTTGCCTACCCCCGCTGAGCTTGGCGCCGTCGGCATCACCCCCGACGAGGTGACGGGTCCGACCAATATTTGGTTCGATAACGGTTTTCAGATCGGGCTCAGCGAAGCCGGTCCAACGCGCTTCATTCAAAACACGTTCTCATGGACGGATGGGATTACGTGGACGCGGGGAAAGCACAACTGGAAGTTCGGCGCTGGATTCTCGCCCTACCAGCAAAACATGGACTACGACTACATCACGAATGGCGAGTTTGATTTTTACAGCGGCAACGGCAGCGTGGCAACCGGCAATCCGTATGCAGACTTTTTGCTCGGTGCCCCGGGTGGCTACCTGCAGGGGCCGTTGGCCGCTTCCAACATTCGCAGCAAGAGCACCTACGTATTTGGCCAGGACGAGCGGCGTGCGCGCAAGAACCTTGTGTTAACCCTTGGCTTGCGCTACGAATACAACACGCCCAAGACGGACACCGAGGGGCGCAGTTTTTCCGTGATTCCGGGATTGCAGTCGCAACGATTTCCCGGCGCGCCGCCGGGGATGGTGTTTCCCGGCGATCCCGGGGCCCCGACCGGTACGAACTTCCCGGACAAGAAAAACTTCGCTCCCCGCTTCGGTTTTGCCTGGGATCCGACCGGCAGCGGCAAGACCAGCATCCGCGGCGGTTTCGGCCTTTTCTACGACATCCTGAAGGGTGAGGACAATCTTCAGTTCAATGGCCAACCCCCCTTCTATAGCGAAGCAGGCTTCTACTTCAATTACGTGACTCAGCCGGGGCCAACGGGTTATCTAAGTTACCCGTTTCCAAATGGATGCACCACTGCCGCCTGCACCAGTGTGGGTGTGGCAAATACTTTTCCCTCGACGCCGCCCCCACCGAACGTCGATTTCACGCCATTTCTGCCCATCAACAGTTCGGGCGCCGTCTACCTGGACGACCCTCACCTGCGCACGCCTTATGTTTACCAATACAACCTGAGCGTGCAACGCAATCTTTTCGCTGACACGGTTCTGGAAACCAACTACGTAGGAAGTTCCGGGCATGGGCTTACGTCGCTGAAAGACATCAACCCCATGGTGCTGGGGAGTTACAACCGTCAAATGGACAGCAGTTGTTCGGGATGCTTCGGGCAGCTCCCTGAATTCCAGAACGTATCCAACGCGAGCTACAATGCTCTCGAAGCCAGCCTCACGCGTCAATCGAAAGACTCGAAGCTGGGCACGGCTTATTTCACCCTCGCCTACACCTACGCCCATAATATCGACAATGCCTCGGGCTTCGCGCAACGCAACTCCACCGTGCCCGCCTACGCTCCCGATCTTTTCCACGCTTCCGGAGACAGCGATGTCCGCCAGCGCATCAGCTTCAGTGGGGGATGGGATTTGCCCTTCGATCGCATGTGGGCCACAGGGCCGAAGCGCCTCACCCAAGGCTGGAGCCTGTATCCCATTTTCACTTGGCGTACCGGATTCCCATTCGACATTTTCGCCGATTTGCCCAATCCCTCCGACCCGGCCAACCCCGGTTCTTCGGGCGCGGGAGATCCCTATCTTTCGCATGCCGCCGTGGTTGCGCCAATTCGTATGCTGAACCCCCGGCACCTGACTACGATCAACGAGATCACCTACGGAACCGATTCCACAGGCACGATCTGCGTGCCCACGACCACTCAAGTCACAGGCAACTTTATTTTTGATCCCAACAGTTTTTCTAACGTTCCCTTGGAAAACAGCCCCTACTTCGGGGGGACGAATCCCTGTTTCCCGCAGATCGATCCGGTGAATAATCCGGGCGACCGGACCTATGGCCTGCCCCGCAACTCGCTCCGCGGTCCGGGCGTGACCAATCTCGATATCGCGGTCGCCAAGACCACTACGATCACGGAGCGGGTCAAACTGGAGCTTCGCGCCGAATTCTTCAATGCTCTAAATCATCCGGAGTTTGCCCAGCCGACCAGCGGTGACGGTGCGGCAAACATTGAAAGTCCAACCTTCGGGCAGATCACGACTACCGGCAGCTTCCGCGGGCCTGCGCCGCGCATCGGGCAGCTGGCAATGAGATTGACGTTCTAGGGGTTCAGCATCGTTGTCTGGGTATTGCAGATAACTGTGGCGCAGGGGCCCGCGGCTGGTCCATCTCCCTGCGCCTAACTCCTCACGCCGCGCATTCCGGAGTTGGGGCCTTGTTCGCAGCGTCCAGGCGGATGCGGCTGACGCGCGACGTCTCTTGCACCAGATCGTCGGTGACGGTCGCGCCGTCGCCGGCCATTACCGATCCTGCGGCCAAGGCAAAACGCAGCGCGTCGGCCTGATCGTCGAAATACAGAATGACTTGCCCCGACATAATAATTCTCCCGATGTGAACTTCTCTCAACTGCATCCTGAAAAGAACTCGACGAGAGCGGCGCTGCGGCGTGTGTGACGCAGGCGCAGCTTTCTACGATTGTCGGGGAAAGGCACATCCGCTCAAAGTACTCTTCTTGGTTCGCGCGTCAAGCCGGCGCTGGTTCGCCGCCGAATGGGGAGTTGAATGGTCGGGACGGGCAGATTTGAACTGCCGACCCCTCGCACCCCAAGCGAGTGCTCTACCAGGCTGAGCCA
>Ga0209415_10002398_pt1 | contig 35076 bp, 35 predicted proteins | sample PeaSoiSIISIP2007_FD_187696 | JGI IMG/M metagenome (GOLD analysis project Ga0209415, IMG submission 187696) | Peat soil microbial communities from Weissenstadt, Germany - SII-SIP-2007 (SPAdes) (version 2) | ecosystem: Environmental > Terrestrial > Soil > Wetlands > Peat | place: Germany... | reverse complement strand
CGGCGGAGGCACCGCGCTCTACGACGCGATATTCTTCGCCTGCCGCGACAAGTTGATGCAGGACCACCCGCTATTCAAATTCCGCCGCGCCATGGTCATCCTGAGCGATGGCGACGACAACAACAGCCGCTACACGCGCGATCAGGCGCTCGAAATGGCGCACAAATCGGATACGGTTATCTATACGATCTCGACGAACATCACCGGAATCGAGGAAGATGGCGACAAAGTCCTGCGCTATTTCGCCGAACAGACGGGTGGCCAGGTATTCTTCCCGTTCAAGGCGAAGGATCTGACGCAATCTTTCGAAAATATCGCAAATGAGCTGCGTCATCAGTACAACGTCCTGTATCGTCCGGAGCCTCTGAAGACGGACGGACTGTACCATCCAGTGGAAGTGAAGGTCAAAGGCCGCAAGGATCTGGTAGTCCGGGCGCGGCACGGTTACTACGCTCCGGTCATGCCAGAGGCAAACCCGGGTAAGTAACGACTTTGCCCTCAATTTTGGCGAAGGGCGTGTAAGTGTGCGGCTTCCGGCTGGTCGCGCTTAGAATATCTTCCACGGCAATGCCGCGCGCGGTCAGAGCGTCTCCGATTAACGATCGATGGCAGCGCCAGGGAACCGCTTCGGCGCACATGATTGCCGTGCGCTTTTCTCGCGCCAACCCGATTAGCTCGTCGAGACTCTCCTGGAATTGCGGAGTCTGCATATAATCGGCATAGCCGCGGAAGCTCGCGTTCTTCCAACCGAGATTGATGGAATCTTTGCGCGCATGCCGCAATCCTCCCAGGCCCGGCATGTGCACATACACAATTCCGCGCGTGGCGAGGGACTCCGCCAGCGCATCAGAATTGAACTGCGGGTTGTGGCGAGACTTCGGGATGGAGCGCACATCCACCAGTTGCTCGACGCCATGCGCCTTTAGAATCTCCAGAAATTCTTCGATAGGATGCGTGGAGTGGCCGACTGTGAGAATCACCAAGTCACTATGATTGTATCTATGCTCCCGTATCCGCCGGAATCGGCAAAACTGTTTCTGGCGCGTCACGTGGACCGGCTGCGGCGAGTCCCAGGGCGCAAGAAAATCGTATTCCCCGAGGGCGGCGACCCACGCGTTCAAGAGGCAGCGGAGCGGCTGGCGATGGATGGTCTGATCGAGCCAGTCCTGTTGACGGGCGAAGTCGATTCTCCGAAACTCGCGGCACTTTACCATGAACGCCGCCGCTCAAAAGGCGTGACTCATATGGAAGCCGAACGCATCGCGCGCCAGCCGCTGTATCGGGCGGCGCTGATGGTCGCGGCGGGCGAGGTGGATGGCGGCGTCGGTGGAGCAGTGACTACCACGGCAGAAACCGTGCGCGCGGCTCTGCACTGCATCGGGACGGCGGATGGCGTCCACAATGTTTCCGGGGTATTTTTCGTGTGCGTACAGGATCGCTCTTTCGGTCACGAAGGCGTTTTGGCGTTCGCGGACTGCGCGCTGGTGATCGACCCGTCGGCGGTTGAAGTCGCGGAAATCGCCATCGCGACGTCCCGTTCTACCCGAACAGTGATGGGAGCGATGCCGAGGGTCGCGCTGCTGTCGTTCTCAACCAAGGGCAGCGCACGCCACGAATTTGCGGAGAAGATGATCGAAGCGCTGCGAATCCTGCGGGAGCGCGCCCCTGAAATCGACGCCGACGGCGAGCTGCAAGGCGACGCGGCACTGGTCGCATCCATCGGTGCGTCCAAGGCTCCCGGGTCGACCGTGGCAGGCCGCGCGAACACATTGATTTTCCCCGATGTTACCAGTGGTAACATTGCCTACAAGCTAGTGGAGAGGCTGGGCGGAGCGGCTGCTTTCGGTCCATTCTTGCAGGGACTTGCGCATCCGTTCAACGATTTGTCGAGAGGCTGCTCGGCGGACGATATTTACGGCGCGGCGCTGGTGACGGCGCTTCAATCGGAGGAAAAGCCTATTGTTGCCGTTTAAGCTGGTGTATCACGACGATTATGACCTGAATCTCGGCTCGCATGTGTTCCCGTCGCAGAAATTCCGCATGATCCGGGACCGTCTGTTGTCGGACGGTTTTGCCGAGACGGCCGACTTCGTCCAGCCTGAGCCGGCGTCGGACGAAGACCTGATGCTGGTGCACACCCGCGGCTGGATCACGAGACTAAAGCATGGAACGCTCGACTACATTGAGTTGTTGAAGCTCGAGATTCCGTATTCCCAGAAGATGGTGAACGCGTTCTGGCTGGCCGCAGGCGGGTCCACGCTGGCGGCGCGGCTGGCGCTTCAGGATGGGATCGGGTTCAACATCGGCGGCGGGTTTCATCACGCGTTTCCGGGGCATGGGGAAGGTTTTTGCGCGATCAACGATATCGCGGTTGCGATACGTAAGTTACAGAAGGAACGATTGATCGAACGGGCGATGGTGGTGGATTGCGACGTGCACGACGGCAACGGAACCGCCGCGATTTTTACGGGCGACGCGACGGTGTTCACGCTGTCGATCCATCAGTTTCACAATTATCCGAGCATCAAGCCGCCTTCGAATATCGATGTCGATCTGGAAGACGGCGTCACGGACGCGGATTATCTCGATCAACTCGGCACGGCGTGCCGCAAAGGGATGAGTCAATTCAAGCCGGAACTGGTGATGTATGTCGCGGGCGCGGATCCGTACCGCGAGGATCAGCTCGGCGGGCTTTCGTTAACGATCGACGGATTAAAAGCTCGTGACCGACTGGTGTTCGACGTCGCGCGGGAACACGGCGCGAAAGTCGCGGTGACGCTGGCGGGAGGCTACGCGGTCGACGTGCAAGATACCGTGACGATTCACTCGAATACCGCGAAAGTGGCCGCGGAGACGCTCAGGCTTTCGCCGGGATCATGACCGGAGCATTGGCCAGCAGCTTGTCTTCGAATTCGAAATCGGGCTTCGGAAACAAGTTGTGGCGCAGGTGCCAGCGATAAGTTTCTTTCAACCCGACGTTGAAATCGGTAGGCTTGAATTTCAACACGCGCTGCGCCTTCGCGGTTACCTGCGTGATCGGCGGCATGTCGTAATACACGGCGAAATAGAGTTTCGGTCCCATGGGATGCCCGCCGGCGCGCAAAATATACTCGCGCGGGATGCGTACGAATCGCACCGGCTTGTTGCAGGCCTTCGCGAACGCTTCCACCACTTCGCTTTGCGAAAGCGGACGCGGATTCGCGATGTTGAACGCATGGCCGATGGCATTCGGCTCATCCATAGCTTTCAACGCAGCACGAACCAGATCCTTCACGTAGACGAACTGCATCAGCCGGCGGCCGTCGCCAGGAAGGATGATCGAGCGGCCAGCTCGCAGACGATCCCAGAAATAAGCTTCCCGATAGAACGGATTGCCCTGGCCATATATATAAGGTGGGCGCAGCGTCACTACCGGAAGGCCGATGCGCTGATGCAGACGGAACAAGGCTCGTTCGCTCATAGCCTTGTTACGCACGTACAATTCCGGCGCGTCGTCCGGCGCCAGCGCGTCGCCTTCGTGATGATTCAAGCCGTCGCCGTACGCGGCCACGCTCGACATGAAAATGTAACGATGGAGACCGCCGCCGCACGCCTTCACGGAGCTTTCAATGTGGCCCGCGGTGGTTCCGCGCTCCCAGTCGTAGACGTTGTCGAAAACGACATCGAATTTCTTCCCGGCCAGCGCGGCCTTCATGGCCTGTCCGTCGTTGCGGTCGGCGACCAGATTCTTTACGCGCCGGCCCAGGTCATGACGGGGACGGCGATGCAGCACCGTGACGGCATGCTCCTGCTTCAGCAGTTCGGCCACCAACATCCTGCCGATGAACCGAGTCCCTCCGATAACCAGGCAATTCATGCGGGAATTACGGAATAATTAGCGAAATTCAGTCGTAATACTCAAGCCCCAGATGCGTGATCAAATCTTCGCCGCGCATCCATCGAAGCGTATTCTTCAGCTTCATGAGTTGGATGAAAATGTCGTGCTCAGGGTACAGTCCGGGCGCCGTCATTGGAGCCTTGAAGTAAAAGGAAAGCCATTCCTGAATTCCGCGCATGCCGCAACGCTGCGCCAAGTCCATGAACAGAACCAGATCCAGGACCAGCGGAGCGGCGAGGATGGAATCGCGGCAGAGAAAATCGATTTTGATTTGCATCGGATAGCCTAGCCATCCAAAAATATCGATATTATCCCAGCCTTCTTTCGAATCGCCGCGCGGCGGATAGTAATTGATGCGGACGGCGTGATAAAAGTTCTTATATAACTCGGGATAGAGTTTGGGCTGAAGGATCTGCTCCAGCGAGCTGAGCTTGGTCTCTTCCTTGGTTTTGAAAGATCCGGGATCTTCCAGGACTTCGCCGTCGCGATTGCCGAGGATGTTGGTGGAAAACCAGCCGTTCAACCCCAGCATCCGCATCTTCAAGCCCGGCGCGATCAGCGTCTTCATGAAGGTCTGGCCCGTCTTGAAATCCTTGCCGCAGACCGGAACATTCCGCTCGCGCGCGAGTTCGAGAAGCGCTGGTGTATCCGTAGTCAGGTTAGGAGCGCCGTTAGCGAACGGAACGCCCGATTTCAGCGCGGCGTACGCATAAATCTGGCTGGGCGCGATCTCCGGATCGTTCTTCATCAGGCCGCACTCGAAATCCTTGAGGGTCTGATGAACCGCATCGGGACGATGGAAAACCTCAGTTGAGGCGCACCAGATCATCACCATGCGCGCCACATCGTTGTTCTTGCGGAACTGCGCGATGTCTTCCATCAGCATTTCCGCCTTGTCCATTTTCGTGGCGGCCTGCTTGATGTTGGGACCGTTCAAGCGGCGAACGTAATCGTGATCGAAGACCGCTTTCATGGGACGGATCTTCGAAAGCGGCTCCTTGAGCTGCTCGAGTTGAGTCTTCTCGAGCACCGCTGCGTTCTGCGCGGCCTCATACGCCGTATCTTCGAAAATATCCCAGCCGCCGAAGACCAGATCGTTCAATCCCGCGAGCGGAAGAAAATCCTTGATCAGTGGCGTGCGATTGTCAGTGCGTTTCCCCAGGCGAATGGTGGCGAGCTGCGTGAGCGAGCCGATGGGCGCCGCCATGCCGCGCTTCACCGCCTCGACACCGGCCATAAACGTAGTGGAAACCGCGCCGATACCGGGAATTAATACGCCCAGCTTTCCGTTTGCAGGCGCAATCTGGACGTTGTCTGATGCCGACAAAGCCGTTTTACTCCTTCAGGTTTGCTCTTCCGGCGCGCGTGGGCGCGCAGGCTGGAGGGACTTTGAGCTAACGTAATATATACTAGCACTTTATGCTCAAAGGCGCGACCAGCGCGGCGACCCAAGCCGTCATCAGCACGATTTTGGTGGATGATGAGAAGCTCGCGTCGGAGGAACTGGCTTATCAATTAAAAGATTTCGCCGACGTCGATATCGTGGCGACCGCATCCAACGGCCTCGAAGCCGTGAAGTTGATTGAAGACCTGGAACCCGATCTGGTGTTTCTCGACGTGCAAATGCCGGGACTCGACGGAATGGGCGTGATCCGCAAGCTGCGCGAGAAAAATATTCCGCTGCCGTATTTCGTGATGGCCACCGCCTACGATCAATACGCAGTGGAAGCGTTCCGCTGGGAAGCGCTGGACTATTTACTTAAGCCCGTGGAGCGAGACCGGCTGGCGCTGGCGATCGATCGGGCCAGGAAAGGCATCGCGGAGCGCGCGAAGACGCAGCCGGAGCCGCCTCCGCTAAAGCCGTCGCTGCAACGCACCAAGCTGCTGATCAAGAGCAATCATCGGAATTTCATTGTCGACGCGCAGGACGTGATTTACGCGACCATCGACGACGGACTGATCACCGTAGTGGCGAGCAGCCTGGAAGGGCAGTCGAATTATCGCACGATCGAGGAGCTGCAATCGAATCTCGACCCGGACATGTTCTGGCGCGTGCATCGATCGTATCTGGTGAACATTCATCGCATCAAAGAAGTGATTCCGTGGTTCAAGTCGAGCTTCCAACTGCGGATGGATGACAAGAAGCAGACCGAGATTCCAGTGAGCCGGGTCCAGACGAAGCGGCTGCGAGCGCTGCTGAAGCTGTGAACCGCGAATATCACAAATGGTTCTCCCCGCGCCTTGGGCGGGAGATGGAACTGCTCATCTTCGGGCACTCGGGCATGCCGTTGATGGTGTTTCCGACGTCGATGGGCCGCTTCTTCGATTATGAAAGCCGCGGCATGATCGACACGATTCGCGATCGGTATGAAAGCGGACGCATCCAGGCATTCTGCGTGGATTCCGTGGACGCGGAGAGCTGGTACAACAAATCGGTGCCTCCGGCCGATCGAGCCGCGCGGCATGTGCAATACGATTCGTATTTAGTGGAAGAAGTGATTCCGCTGATTCGCGCGCGCAACGCGTCGCCGCAGGTGGCCGTTACGGGATGCAGCTTCGGCGGTTATCATTCGGTCAACTTCGCGCTGCGGCATCCGGATCTGGTGAACTACTGCGTCAGCATGGGCGGCGCATTCGACATCCACCAATTCCTGAACGGATATTACGACGATAACTGCTACTACAACTGTCCTCCGGATTTTCTGCCCAATCTCAATGACCCCTGGTATCTGGACCGGTATCGGCAGATGCGCATCGTACTGGCGACCGGCGAGACCGATATTTGTCTGGAGGAAAACCGGCGCCTGTCGGGGATCATGGACGCGAAGGGCATTCCCCACTGGCTGGATGTGTGGGGCGACGGCACCGGTCACGATTGGCCGTGGTGGCAGCGTATGACCGAGAAATTTTTTTGAAGGTCCACTGGACTCGCTCCCTGGGACTCGGTACCATGCCTGACAGCATGAGAAAAATCGGCATCATCTACGGAATGGAACAGACCTTCCCAGTCGCGCTGGTGGACCGGATCAACGCGATGCACGTGGACGGAGTTTTGGCCGAGCACGTCCACATCGGCGGCATCAAAATGGCGGAGCCATCCGGATACCGCGTCATCGTCGACCGCATTTCGCACGACATTGCGTTTTATCGGGCTTACTTGAAGAACGCCGTGTTGACGGGCACCACGGTGATCAACAATCCGTTCTGGTGGGGAGCCGACGACAAGTTTTTCAATTACGCGCTGGCGTCGCAGATCGGGGTCGCAGTGCCGCCGACGGTGGTGCTGCCTCATAAATCGCATCCGCCGGGGACGACCGCGGAGTCGATGCGCAACTTGATTTATCCCCTCAACTGGGACGACATTTTCGAATACGTGCAATTCCCCGCGTTTCTGAAGCCCTATAGCGGCGGCGGATGGAAGAGCGTGTACAAGGTCGACAATCCCAAGGAACTTTTTGAAGCGTACGATCAAACCGGCGATCTGTGCATGACGCTGCAACGCGCGGTGCAGTTCGAAGATTACTTTCGGTGTTATGTCGTCGGGCAAAAGAAAGTGCACGTGATGCGATATGACCCACGCCGTCCGCATGCGCATCGCTACGTCTTGGATGGTCCGCCCATCGATCCGGCGATGTATGCGCGCGTAGTGGACGATTGCCTGAAGCTGTGCCGCGCACTCGGTTATGATTTGAACACCGTGGAATTCGCCGTGGAAGACGGCGTTCCGTATGCCATCGACTTCTTGAATCCCGCCCCGGATGCGGAATATTCGTCGGTGGGCGCGGAGAATTTTCAATGGATCGTAGACGCGGTGGCCGAGTTTGCCGTCGAAGAAGCGTTGAAGGACCCGGTACCGGTTGAAATGCGCTGGGCTCGATTCCTCACTGCTCACGGAGGGTGAATCATGCGACCGAGCTTCACCATCGGCATCGAAGAAGAGTATCAGACCATCGATCCCGTAACACGCGACCTGCGGTCGCATATCGACTCGGAAATTATCGAAAAGGGGAAGACGCAGCTTCACGAAATGGTGAAGCCGGAAATGCACCAGAGCGTGGTGGAAGTGGGGACTGGGATTTGCCGCGATATCGGCGAAGCCCGCGAGGAGGTTCGCAAGCTGCGTTGCGCGATCATTCAGCTCGCGCGCGACAACGGTCTGCGGCTGGGCGCAGCAGGCACGCATCCGTTCGCGGATTGGCGCAAGCAGAGCATCTATCCGGATGAACGCTACTACACCATCGTCGAGGATATGAAAACGGTGGCCCGCGGCAACCTTATTTTCGGGCTGCACGTGCATGTGGGAGTAGAAGACCGCGAGACCGCGATCCATCTGATGAACGCCGCGCGCTATTTCGTTCCGCACATGCTGGCGTTGTCGTCGAACTCGCCGTTCTGGCTGGGAATGGATACGGGCCTGAAATCGTATCGTTGCAAGGTGTTCGACAAATTTCCTCGCACCAACATCCCCGACTATTTTCCGAGCTACGGCGAATATCAGAACTTCGTCGATCTTCTGGTGAAGACGCATTGCATCGACAACGCGAAGAAAATCTGGTGGGACATTCGTCCGCATCCGAATTTTCCGACGCTCGAGTTCCGATGCTGCGATATTCCGACTCGGCTTGACGAAACTATCTCGATCGCGGCTTTGATTCAGGCTACGGTGGCGAAGCTGTACAAACTTTACGAAGCGAATCAGGGATTCCGCCTGTACCGGCGCGCGCTGATCATGGAAAATAAGTGGCGCGCGTCACGTTACGGGCTGGATGGCAAGCTGATCGATTTCGGTCGGCAGACCGAAGTTCCGGTCCGCGATCTGATGGAAGAATATCTCGCGTTTGTCGACGATGTCGTCGACGAGCTGGGATCGCGCCAGGAGGTCAACGGGATTCGCAAGATTCTCGAAACGGGCAGCGGCGCGGACCGGCAGTTGAAGGTATTTAACGAAACAGGAGATTTGACCAAAGTGGTGGATTACATCATTGAAGAAACGGAGTCGTCGGTTGATGAGCGATTTGCGCACGGTTCCGTTTGATCCCGAATATATTCCGGGGGCGCACAACGCGGTGCATGTATGCCTGCGGATTCAGCCCGATGAAAAAGTCACGCTGATTACGGATCATGCGTGCCTGGAGATTGCCGCGAGCCTGGCGGCAGAGCTCGATAAGGTGGACGCTCCGTACAAGGCTTTCGTGCTGGAAGAGCTGGCGCCGAGGCCGTTGGTCGACATGCCAGCGGCGATTCTCGACGACTTGGAAACCAGCCGCGTAAGCATTTTCGCGGTGGTCGCGCAAACCAATGAGTTGCGTACGCGTATGAAGATGACCAACGTCGTCAACCGGCTGGGCATTCGTCATGCACATATGGTGAATATCGAGCGCCGTATCATGCTGGAAGGCATGCGCGCCGATTTTCGTAAAGTGGACGATCTAAGCGTGAAGGTGCTCAACATTGCGCAATCGGCGCAGGTGATTCGCGCACGTACCGCCGCCGGGACCGATCTGGTGGCCGATATGAACCACAACTACAAGTGGATCAAAACCAGCGGAATTATTTCGACCAAGAAGTGGGGCAATCTACCCGGCGGGGAGATCTTCACGACTCCCGGCGAAGTCAACGGGACGTTCGTAATCGATGGCGTGGTGGGGGATTACCTTTGTGCGAAGTATGGGGACCTGAAAAATGCCCCGCTGACGATTCAGATCGAGGGAAACCGGTTGAAGGAAGTGCACTCGTCGAACCGGGAATTGCAGGATGAATTTTGGCGCTACACGCACACCGATGAGAACAGCGACCGCGTGGGCGAATTCGCGATCGGCACGAACATTGGACTCCGCGGCGTGATTGGCAACATTTTGCAGGATGAAAAACTACCAGGGATTCACATCGCGTTTGGGAATCCATACGGCGCGCACACGGGCGCGGAATGGGATTCGTCGACACACATCGACGTCGTCGGAACGAAGTTCGACATATGGGCGGACGACCGGCAGATCATGCGGGCCGGCACGTTTCTGATCGAATGATCCCGGAGCTGCGGCAGCGCTTCAATCGCGAATTTACTCCAGAAAAATACCGGCGTTTCCTGCGCCTGCTCGACGATGGCTGCGGGACGCATGTCAAGTTTCGCAACTGCGAGACTCCCTTGTTTCTGCCGCGTGCGCTATTCGAAAAAATGGATGCGTACGGCGCGGAGCTGATCGGCCAGTTGATGACGCCCGATTACCTGGCGCGGTCCGAGGAAACGCTGCCGCCCGAATACCGCGTGCCGAATGAAGATCCGCGGCCGTTGTTCGTTCAGGTCGATTTCGGACTGACGGCCGAGCTGGAGCCAAAGCTGGTGGAAATTCAAGCTTTCCCGTCGTTATACGCCTATCAGCCGTTTCTGCAAAACGCGTATCGCGAAGCATACGGGCTCGATCAGGCTCTGGATCCGTCATATGTCGATCTGTTCCGGCGCGCCGTGCTCGGCGATCACGCGGCCGAAAATGTCGTGCTGCTGGAGATCGATCCGCGGAATCAAAAAACGCTGCCGGATTTTCTGCTGACCGAGAAGATGCTCGGGATCAAGACGGTTTGCATCACGCGCGTCGAAAAGCGCGGCAGAAGGCTATTTTATGATGGCGTTCCGATCGAGCGAATCTACAATCGAGTGATCGTCGATGAGCTGGTGCGGCGGAAAATCCAGACGCCTTTCGATTATCGCGACGATCTGGATGTCGAGTGGGCAGGACATCCGAACTGGTATTTCCGGATCAGCAAATTTTCGATTCCGTTCCTGAAGCATGTTTGCGTTCCGCGCACCCGATTCCTGAGCGAGGGTGTTCCGGACGACCTTCAGAACTGGGTGTTGAAGCCGCTGTATTCGTTTGCGGGGCTTGGCGTTGTGATTGGGCCGACTCGACAAGACATCGACGCAATTGAACACCGGTCACAATACATTCTTCAGGAACGTGTCGATTTCGCGCCCCTGGTGGAGACGCCGCACGGGCCGACCAAGGCGGAGATCCGTATGATGTACCTATGGGTCGACGATCTGCGCGCGGTCACTACGATTATCCGGATGGGGCGAGGCAAGATGATGGGTGTGGATCACAACAAGGATTTGGAATGGGTCGGCGCATCGTCTGCCTTTATCTGCTAGGAGCGATCGCGGCCACCGCTGCTCCGAAGGTTTTTCGAGTGAAGTTCGAAACCAGCGCGGGCAATTTCGTGATTGAGACGCATCGCGATTGGGCCCCCGTAGGCGCGGATCGATTTTACGAACTGGTGCGTGCGAAATACTTCGACGATTCGCGCTTCTTTCGCACTGTGGCGGGCAAGTGGGTGCAATTTGGTATCGCCGGCGATCCGAAGGTCGCACAGAAGTGGCGGAATCGGACGATTGAAGACGATCCGGTGAAGCAAAGCAACAAACCCGGATTCGTAGCGTTCGCCTTCACCAAAGCCGGAACGCGTGCGACAGAGATTTACATCAACCTCGGCGACAATTCGCAGCAAGATGCACAGGGATTTGCACCCTTCGGCAAAGTCGTTGAAGGGTTGGACGTGGTCCAGAAACTATATTCAGGATACGGAGAAAATTCAGGCGGCGGGATGCGCGCGGGGCATCAGGATCGCATGTTTGAAGAAGGAAACGCGTATCTGGATCGCGAGTTTCCGAAACTCGACAAGCTGATTCGGGCGTATATCGTCAATTAGATCCGACCGGAAGTTTGGTGGCGTTCGCCGCGACGGTGCCTTGCATGATCGCCAGATCCAGAAGACCCGCCGGGGCATCGGTGGGGACGGTAAGGTTGATCTGATACAGCCCGATGCCGGTCGGCGTAAGGCCGGCGTAACCGACATTCACGGTCTCGCCGTTGAGCGTAACGGTCGGCTGCGTGGCCACCAGAGTCTGTTGAGGAGTGGCCGAGCCAGTGGGAACAGCGGGGTTTGTCGCCCCCATTCCCGCCAGATACAGCGTCAGCGATTCCCCGGGATGCGCGGGATTCGCCGCCGAGACCAATGACCCATCCAGACGCTGGGCCAACACAGTCTGATCGGCGACGTTGAAATCAACGCCCGGCTGCATCGCAACGATATTCAGCGTTTCCGGAAGCGTCAGCGCGTTGTTCACGCTGACAACGGCCGGGTATTGCTGGTTAACCGGAATCTCGAACGGAACCTGCGCGGCTAACACAGCGCCCGAAACGAAGAACAGCGGGACTTGCGTCGAGCCGATCAACATGTACGTGCCGCTGATCTGGTTCTGAAGAGGAACAACGCCTGGGGAAATCAGCGCTGGCGCGAATCCGCTTCCATAAACCTGAATCACGCCGCCCGGCGCGAGCGCTCGTCCCGTGGCATTCGCTGTGGGATTGTCGAAGAAAATATTCAACGCTCCGTTGGCGACGAGCGATGGCGGAGGCGTGGCATTTCCGCTCACCGTGCCCGTGAACTGCTGCATGGACTGTGGCAGCATCCCGGCACTGGCGGTCACGGTTACGGTCATTTGTGAGAACGGCGCCGCAGGCTGCCACGTCGCTGAATAAACGTTGGTGCTGTGATCTCCCGCAAGCGTCATCGGAGGATCGCCATTCGAGAAACTCACGACGACGGATCCGTTCGAAACCGGATTTCCGCAGTCGTCATTCAACTGCACAATCAACGACGCGGGCAAGCCCAAGGGAATCGTGAAATTATTGACCAATCCGGTTTGGGTGATCGCCAGATGCGAGGGAGTGCAACTCGAAGACGTCGTGGCCGCACGGAAAGCGGCATTCACCGTCCCCGGGCTCGGCGCCACCATAGTGACGTTGACCACTCGCAGCTCGCCGCCCATCGAGATATTCACGCTTCCGTGATAGATTCCGGGACCGGCCGCCGCGCTGGGAGTAATGGAGACCGAAAGCTGTCCCGCACTCGAAGTGGATGCGTTGCCGCTGGTAGGCGTCACGCTTAACCAGTTGGCTCCATCGGAAGTCGCCGTGGACGCTGCAAACTGCACCGGCGTGGTGCTGCTGGTGTTCAAGAAAACGATTTGAGAGCCGGTGGTCGAGGCGAAGTACAACCCGGCGGGCTGGGGATCGGGTAGCGCGGGCGAGGTCGCTGGCTGATTGTCAAGCACCACCGCTACATACTGCGGCGAGTTCTGCGATTGAGGATCGCGAACCCGTACCAGCGCGTATTGCGGGCCGGCGGGAAGGCCGGCGGTGTTGGGGGACGGGATCAACACGAAACTGCCCGGCTGCGTCGGAGTGGCGGTGCCCGAACTCGGAAAGCCAAACGTCAGCCAGTCGCTGCCGCTCACCAGGTCAACTGCAAAGTTCACGGTCGACCCGGAATCGCCGAGGTTCAATACGCTGACTGCCTGCCCTTCCGTGGTCCCCGCACCTTGGCGCGATTGGAATCGCAATCCTGTGACCCCGAGGGCCATGATCGGGCCCCCGTTAGCGACGAACAGAGACACGGGAACGTCGAAAGTGCCGGCAGAGTTGGCCAGCCTGACGATGTCGTGATGATCGCCGACGCTGAGTCCGGTCGAGTTCGCGTCAACGCGCACGCTGAGGCTGCTGCTGGATTTAGGAAGTGTGATCCACGGGCTGTTCCCCACCACGGTCGCGGTGGGTGCTCCGCCTCCGCCGCTGTCTTGCATCACGATCACCTGCTCCTGGGTCGAGGGAGCGTCGGCTCGCGCCGCGAACCGCAGCATGGACGGGGCTACGTGCGCTGTTGGTGTCCCCGCAGTGACCGTGAAGCTGACTTGGACGTTGATTGGCGCCTGGCTCGTATTGTTCGGAACCGTAATTTGAATGGTCGCGGGATAGTTGCCCGGCGTGAGCGTGGTCACGGTTCCCTGGCTGGTAAAGACCGAATTGACGCTAACCAATACCGCACCAGGCGCGGCGCCGGCAAGCGGGGTAACGTTTAGCCAGGGCGGCATCGGCGATCCCGGCGCACCTTGAATCGTCGCAGCGTAATTCACGGGCGCTCCGCTGGTCGCGACGATCGATACAATTTGGGGCGTCGGAGGAAAATCGGTATCTCCGGCAATGCCGGTAAACGTAATTTGAGACGGCGCGACTTGGAGCAACGCTCCGGCGGGCGCGACCGTAAGCTGAAATTGCTTCGTAGCAGTATAGCCGGCGCTATCGGTGGTCAATACCGTAAATGTGTACAGACCGGTGACCGTCGGGGAACCGGTAAACGATCCGTTAGATTGAAACGTCATACCGGGCGGGATCGGACCGGACCCTTTCGCCAGCGAAAACGTATAGGGCGGATTTCCACCCGTGACAGTGATCGATTGCGGATAGCCGGCCTGCAAAGTGGCAGTAGAAAGCGGCGACGGAGTAGTGATCAATAGCGGCGGGGCAATCGTGAGCTGGAAATAGGCGCTGATCGTGATCTTGTTTGCATCCGTCAGATCGATGGTCACGCCATAATAGCCGGCGCTGGTGGGAATGCCCGAAATCAATCCGCCCGAACTCAGGGTAAGGTTCGGCGGAAGCACATTCTGGATCACACCGGAAGGCTCCAGCGAAAACGTATACGGCTGCGTTCCCCCGGCCGCTAACAGAGGGTACGAATAATTTTGCCCGGCCACTCCGTTCGGCAGAATCACTGAGGAGGTAAAAACCAGACCGGGAATCACCGTGAGCTGAAATTCAGCCGACACTGGCGGACCCACAAAGTTTACGGTCTCGATCGGCGTAGCGGTCACATTGAATGTAAATGTCCCCGTCATGGTCGGGCTGCCAGAGAGCGTGCCTTGTAGATTCATGGTGAGGCCCGGCGGGGGGTTCAGACTCTGCCAGATGAAATTACCACCCAAGGACATCGTGAAGGTTTCAGAATAGGGCGCATTGATCGCCGCGTTAGGCAGCGGCGACGGTGGAAGCATCTGCACGATCGTGATCGAGAACTGCTGCGAGGTAGTGGCTCCGTTGCGTTGAGGATCCGTCGCGCTGACCGTGAAAGGATATGTCCCGGTGGTGGTGGGTGTGCCCTCGACGGTAGCACTGCTTCCAGCGGAAGTGATGGCCAACCCTGGAGGGAAACTGCCAGCGACTAAATTCCACGTGGTGTTCGGACTTCCGTTGGAATTGATGATCGCCGAATAACCGTTGCCGACCACGCCATAAGGCAGCGTGCCGGGCGCGATGGTTAGACCGTTCTGTGCGAGAGCCAGCGTAGCGGATGAGAGGCACAACGCAATTCTCCTGATCGCGATGAAGGTCCTCTGATAGCCTGGCACAGATTCTAACCCATTCTACGGCATGTTCAGGCCGGTTAATAACCTGTCAGCTCAAGTGTTACGCTCTTCCTATGCGATTTGTATTCCTGACCGCTGTGTTGTCGCTCGCCGCCAACGCCCAAGACGCCGCCCGCCTGGCTGAAGATCCCACTGTGAAAGCGGCTCTCGACGCGGTAAAACGCAACGAGCCTCATTTTATCGACGAGCAGATCCGCATCTGCGAAATTCCGGCGCCGCCATTTCACGAGGAAGCGCGCGGCAAGGAACTGGAGCGGTTGTTCAAACAGGAAGGCCTCGAAAACGTCCGGATCGATAAAGCGGGCAACGTGATCGGCGTCCGCCCCGGCGCGTCGCCGCATCCCAACCTGGTTTTTCAGGCTCATCTCGACACCGTGTTTCCCGAAGGAACCGACGTGAAGGTCACCCGCGACGGCACCGTGCTGAAAGGCCCCGGCATCGGCGACGATTGCCGCGGTCTGGTGGTTGTGCTGGGCATCATCAAGGCGCTGAACGAGGCGAAAGTGAAAACGCCAGGCACGATTACCTTCGTCGCCGATGTTGGCGAGGAGGGCCTGGGCGACCTGCGCGGCACCAAGAATCTTTTCGCCGACAGCCTGAAAGGCCAGATCGACAAATTCATTTCGGTCGACGGTCTGGGCCTCGGCATCACCAATGTCGGCGTCGGCAGCTATCGTTATCGAGTGACATTCAAAGGTCCCGGCGGCCATAGCTTCGGAGCGTTCGGCATGGCCAACCCGATTCAAGCCATGGGCCGCGCCATCGCCAAGATCGACAATTTCGAGGTTCCCACCAATCCCAAGACGACCTTCAACGTCGGGCGCGTGGGCGGCGGAACTTCGGTCAACGCGATCCCGTTCGAATGCTGGATGGAGGTCGACATGCGATCCTCCAACAAGGATTCTCTCGAAGCCGTGAACACGAAATTCAAAGCGGCGGTTCAGGAAGCCGTCGCGGAAGAGAATAAACGTTGGAACAATCGCGGACCGGTGTCGGTTTCGCCGGAACTGGTCGGTGTGCGTCCCGCGGGCCATACTTCGGCCGATTCCGCCATCGTGATAACCGCGGTATCCGTCACCAAGGTTTTCGGCGCTCCGGGCAGGCTCGGCGAGGGGTCCACGGATTCGAATGTCCCCATGAACCTGGCCATTCCCGCCATCACCATCGGCGGCGGGGGCAGCGGGAGCGGCGCGCATTCGCTCGGCGAAATGTTCGACACGAAGGATTCTTATCTCGGCACTCAGCGCGGCCTGCTGCTCGCGGTAGCGCTCGCGCGCTAGACGTGCTTATCGAACTCGATCAGCTCTCGAAACGATACGGGCGCATCGACGCTCTTCAAACCGTCACACTGAGCGTTCGCGAGGGGGAGATTTTCGGGCTTCTCGGTCCTAACGGAGCGGGAAAAACTACGCTGATCCGTTTGCTGACCGGCTCGACGCGCCCAACTTCCGGCGCGGTTCGCGTCCTCGGCGCAGATCCTAAATCCGCGCGTGGCCAGATCGGCTACATGCCGCAAGCTCCCGCGCTGTACGAGGATCTTTCGCCGCGCGACAATATCCGCTTCTTCGGCCGCGCGCACGACCTGAAGAATCCCGAGCAGACTATCGGAGACATCCTCGATTTCACCAACCTTCGCGACCGCCAGGACGATCCCGTCTACACGTTTTCCGGAGGCATGAAGCAGCGCGTGTCGCTCGCCTGCGCACTGGTCCATAAACCGCGCATTCTGCTGCTCGACGAGCCGACGGCCGGTGTCGATCCTCGCCTCCGCGCCGAATTCTGGAAACATTTCCGCGATCTCGCACGTGGCGGCGTCACGCTTTTGATCAGTACTCATCAAATGGACGAAGCGCTGTTTTGCGATCGCCTCGGCATCCTTAGCAACGGTACTCTGCTCGCCTGCGACACGCCGAAAGATCTTCTGCACCGCGGCCGGACCCGAATCCACATCTGGCGCGGAGCCGAAACCACCACCGAGACGCTCGACAACTACGCCGAGTTTCTCCCGCAGGTTTTACAGCGTTACGGCCTCGATCCCGCCGTGACCCGGATCGAGATTGAGCGCGACACTCTCGAAGACGTGGTCCTCGGTCTCATAAAGACGAAAAATGCCTAAAACGTTCGCGGTGGCGCAGCGTGTGTTGCGGCAACTGCTCCATGACCGGCGATTTCTATTCCTCTCGCTCGCCGCGCCGATGCTGACCATCTATATCGCCAAGGTCGCCCTCGCCAGCCTGAACATCGGATTTCTCGATCCCACTCCGTTCGTCGTTCCCATCGGGGCCTTCGTGGTTCACTTCATCACCTATATTTTGTGCGCCATTGTCCTGGTTCGCGAACGCACCGCGCACACATTGGCCCGCATTTTCGTGAACGGCTACACGCCCGCAGGCATCATCGGCGGCTACGTGCTGGCCTACACGTGCCTCGCGACGCTGCAAAGCCTGCTGGTGCTGAGTGAGATGAGCTGGCTGTTCAGCCTCGGCTACGGCATCTCAACGCTGTTTTCGATCTATTTCGTCATCTGGCTGCTCGCCGTGATCAGCATCTGCCTGGGGATTTTCGTGTCTAACTTCGCGCGCTCCGAAGGGCAGGTGCTTCCGTTCATTCCGCTGGTCACTGTGCCGGGAATCTTTCTCTCCGGGCTGGTGATTTCCGTCGATCGCCTGCCACGATGGGCGCAATATTTGTCCCACGCGACGCCGCTTTACTACGCGAATCAAATGATTCAACGCTTGATCCAGCCCGGTTCGACTTTGCTCGAAAACCGCATGCAGCTTCTCGCGCTAGCGATTTACGGGGCAATGGTACTGATATTGGCGATGCGCACTTTGCGCGAATCGGATTGAGCTCCCCGCGCGGCGCTTTCGTTCGCGTCGTAGAATGGATGTCTTAGGATGTCCTCTCAAGACGGCCAGTTGCCGTCGTCCGCGCTGCCGAAAGTAGTAGTCGCGACGACGGTAGCGCTCTCCTTCATCAGCTTCTGGCGTGGCGCGTCCATCGTTCTCAGCGATCTCGCGTCCTCAGCATTCTATGCCGGCGGCGCGGCCGAGCAGGCTGTCGGCAAGTCTGCTCCCTGGTTCGTCCTGGGAGTGATGCTGTTCAGTTTCGCGGTACGCAGCGTATACATGGAAAGCTGCAGCATGTTCGTGCGCGGCGGCGTTTACGTCGTCGTGCATGACAGCATGGGACCGGTCGCCGCGAAATTCTCGGTTTCCTCGCTGGTCTTCGATTACATCCTCACTGGGCCCATCAGCGTCGTCAGCGCAGGCCAATACCTGGGAGCGCTGCTCAACGAAATCGGCGATCTGCTCCACGAAAACATCCACGTCGACCCCAACACCTTCGCCGCGGGCATGGCCGTGCTGGTGACCATTTATTTCTGGTGGGCCAACATCAAAGGCGTGCATGAATCGAGCGGCAAGGCGCTGCGCATCATGCAGATCACCACCGTGATGGTGGCCATCCTGCTGGTCTGGTGCCCGCTGACCATCTTTCTGAAGGACCGCTGGACGCTGCCGCCCGCGCCCACTCCATCGAATATCCATTTCGCTCCGGATGCCCAGGGATGGCTCGCCGGAACCTTCTGGCTTCAAATTCCGATGGTGATGATCATCGTGGCGTTCGGGCACTCTCTCTTGTCCATGAGCGGATTCGAGACGCTGGCGCAGGTGTACCGCGAAATCGCATACCCGAAGCTGAAGAATCTCCGCATCACTTCCAACCTGGTGTGTTGGTACGCGGTGATCTGCACCGGCGTGGTTACGATCTTCGCCGGAATGATCATTCCGGATCAGGAGCGTTCCAGGTACTTCGCCAATTTGATCGGCGGTCTCGCGATGAATCTCAGCGGGCCGTACCTCTTGCGGCTGGGCTTCCACATTTTCGTGGTGATCGTCGGCGGTCTGATTCTGTCGGGCGCGGTGAACACCTCCATCATCGGCGCCAATGGAGTGTTGAATCGCGTCGCCGAAGACGGCGTGCTGCTGCCGTGGTTCCGCAAACCGCAACGCAAATACGGGACCACCTACCGCATCATCAACATGATCGCGATCCTTCAGATCGCCACCATCATCGGAAGCCGCGGCGATATGACCATCCTGGCCGAAGCCTACGCGTTCGGCGTGGTGTGGAGCTTCTTCATGAAAGCCCTGGGCGTGATGGTGCTCCGCTTTCAGCGCAGTGATCAGGAGTATAAAGTCCCGCTAAATTTCCACATCGCCGGCCGCGAGATTCCCGTGGGACTTGGGATCGTCACCGCCGTGCTCGGCTTCGTCGCCGTCGCGAACCTCTTTTCGAAGCAGATCGCGACCAAGTACGGTGTCGCGTTCACGCTGGTCTTCTTCGTCATCTTCACCGTTTCCGAGCGCGTAAATCTGCGCCGTAAAAGCGGCGAGAAGAAGGGACTCGAGCAGTTCAACCTGGACCATCAGGCTCAAATTTCCACCAGTCTGCACGCCCGTCCCGGCTGCATCCTGGTGGCCGTGCGCGACTACCATCGCATGGAGCATCTGAAGCGCGTTCTCGAAAAGACCAATCTTCGCCGCCACGACATTGTGGTGATGACCGTGCGCCCCATCTCCACCGGCGCGGGCGAATACGAGCTCTCCGACGCGCAGATGTTCAGCGACTACGAAAAGGAGTTGTTCAGCCACGTCGTCGAAATGGCCGAAAAAGAAGGCAAACCAGTGGAGCTGCTGGTGGTGCCCGCCGTGAACCCCTTCGACGCACTGGCGCAAGCCGCCAACAGTCTGCGCGCGTCGCGCCTGGTCACCGGCGTCAGCGCCCGCATGGAATCGGAAGAATTAGCGCGCCGCATCGGCCTCGCCTGGGAAGCCTTGCCGGAGCCGCGCCATCCTTTCTCACTCGAGGTGATCAGCGGAGATCGCCCGTCAACTTACGTGAACCTCGGTCCCCATCCACCGCGGCTGTGGCCTGAAGACGTCGATCTGCTGCACGAGCTGTGGTTGAAACTCAGCCAGTCTGAATCGCTGGGATCGAAATTGCATCATCGCGACGTCGTGGGCGCGGCTCTGCGCCGTCTGCAAAAAGACTTGAGCAGCACAGATCGCGAAGTCGTGATCGACGAGGTTCATCGCGAATTGCGCAACGAAACCCGGAAGGAATAGTTACTTTTTCTTTTTCCCGCGAGCCGGAGGCGCTGCCGGCGGTTCTTCTACCGGATCAACGGCCGGGTCTGGGACCAGTTCCGGCACTCCCGCGGGTGCGACCCCGGCCAAAACTGCGTTGAACAATTCCTTCTGCTTGGCCAGCTCCTTCTTGGTCGGCGGAATCTGCTCATTCCGGTAGTCGTGATCGCTATAGCAGGTGCGGCACCGCACCTTGGCCGCCGCGCCGTTAAGCAAAGAAACGATAGAATGATTCGTCAAACGGCGGCATTTTATGCAATAGTCGTCGATGACATCGCCGAGTCGTAAGTCAGGCATTCGCTTTCGTGAGTATATAACAATGATCATGTGCCATTTCGGTTGACTCTTTTGACAACAGCGTTACTCCTGGCCGGTTGCTCCGCTCCTGCGCCGCCCGCCAAGCCGGCCGAGAAACCTGCGCCTCCCTCGCCCGTGCGCATCACGCAGTTCTACGCGTCGCCCACCAAGCCTCCCAAGGGCGAAAAGACTCTGATTTGCTACGGAGTCGAAAACGCAACCGAGCTCCGGCTCGATCCGCCGGTCGAGAAAGTATGGCCCGCCCTGAGCCACTGCTTCGATCTGGTTCCAGTGAAACCAGTCACCTACACGCTGACCGCACTTCGCGGAACTGAGCAAGTCTCGCAGTCGATCACCGTCCAGCCCGGACCGCCCGCCGTGAAGCTTGTCGACGTCACGGTCAGCTCGATCCAGGTTTCGCCTGGCCAACAGGTAACGGTCTGTTTCCATGCCAGCAACGCCGTAAACGTTACCATTCACCCGGGCGAGTGGATTCCGCCCCACAGCAACGGCGTCGGCTGCGTCGGTGACCAGCCGAACAAAACCACCGTCTACACCGTCACCGCGACCGGCGAATCCGGCGACACTGCTTCGGAAAAGGTGACCGTAAAAGTAAAATGACGCTCAACGGATTCGACGCGCGCGAGCGCAAACTTCTGCGCGGTCTGACCACTCCCGCGAAAATTCAGCATTTCCTCGACCAGATCGCCTATAACACGGAGCCACACGGCGAGACTTGCTATTCCCCTCGCATGGTGTTGCGCGAACAGGTCGCCCACTGCATGGAAGGCGCGCTGGTGGGCGCCCTTGCTCTACAAATGCTTGGGTATCCGCCGCTTCTGGTTGATTTAGAGGCCGTCCGCGACACTGATCATGTCCTGGCCGTGTATCGCGTCAAAGGATACTGGGGAGCGGTGGCCAAATCCGATTACAGCGGCCTCCGCTCGCGCGAGCCTGTCTATCGCACGATTCGTGAACTGGCCATGTCCTATTTCGAGCATTATTTCAATCCGGCCGGCGAGAAAACCCTCAGAACCTACTCGCGTCCGGTCAGCCTACGCCGTTTCGACCGCCTTCCCTGGACCACGCGCGAGGGCCATGTCTGGGAAATCCCCAATTATCTTTGCGACGTCGCGCATACACCGCTTCTCGCCCCGGGAGCCGAACGCCGGCTTTCCCCGATGGATCGCCGCCTGTATTCCGCGGGACGTCTCGGCGGTGCGGTCTAATGCGCTAGTAAGGTGTCCCAGCGATTCCATTAGTTAGTTGGGTTCCTTCTAACGGCACGGGATTAACCGCTCCCTGTGGTCGCAGCAAATTTTCGACACGAGCCGCGGCCACTGGGAGCGGTCAAAGCCACTATTGTTATCACTGGAACACTTGACTACAGGACGCCAGGCGAGAGCGCTGCTTGCGCGGAGCGGGCAAACTTCAAGGCGTCTTCATTGGATCCGGCCGTGACGATCATACCGTCGAGGCGTTCAGTCCGGAAAACGGCTAGCTTTTCTTGCGCGAGATCGACGCTCTGAACGCTGTTCACATCCGAGCCGTCGCGGGACCGGAGAAAAACTGAAAATTCCTGCGTGCCGTCGGAATAAACCAGGTGCAGAAAAACGTTGCCGGCCAGGCGGCAAAACTTCGCGCGGTCGAGATGATAGCCGGCAGGCGCGAGATTAAAAACCACAGACCGAGCCACGCCCTCCCGAGCCGCGAGCGACTCTAATGACGCCCGGTCCGTGAACCAGGTCCGATGTTGGTGCAGGATCACCTCGCTGCGATGATCGCGCGCCGCGGCCGCATACACGCTACCTGCGCCGGCCGTGAAGCGATAGACCAGAGCCGTCAAGACCAGCGCCACGACGACCGCGGCAGCGATACCGATCCAGCGGCGTATTGCACGCCGGCCTGTGATGTGCCGCCGGATTCGCGCATCCAAACGTCGAGTATCCAGCTCCTCCGCCAGCATTCCGTGCCGCACCTGATCGTCAACTTCGGTCTGCTGCCGAAACTCGCGGGCACATCCGGCGCAAGCGGCGAGATGCGCTTGCACGCCAGCTGCGCTCTCGCGGTCCAGCTCACCGGACAGGTACGGCGGTAAACTCTCGAGAACTTCTGCACAGTTCATGAAGCATCCTTTGCCACACATTTAGGCGCCAAGCGATCCCGCACCGCCTGCCTCGCCCGGCTCAGCCGCGACATCACGGTGCCGATCGGCGCGTCCAGCATCTCGGCGATTTCCGAACACGTAAACCCTTCGACGACAGCCAGAAGCAACACAGTCCGCTGCTCGATCGGCAAATCCTCCAGCGCTTGTTGGACCTCGATCACGCCAGAAGTGTCGCTTTGAAGTGGACGATCATGCTTGGCCAATGGAACCAGCGCCGGTTTCTTTTTCCGGGCCCGCGCATGGAACGTATTGATCAGGATTCGAAATAACCAGGCTCGAAGATTCGTTCCGGCGCGGAACTGATGGAATCCGCGCCAGGCCGAGAGCATGGTTTCCTGCACGAGATCCTCGGCCTCGGCGGGATCGGCGATCAGTTTGCGGGCGACACGAAGCAGGCTCCGCGTGTGCGGCATCGCGATCCGCTCAAATTCATCCTGTCGTGTCGCCACACCTAAATACTAGTCGTAAACTACTCGCTGGAACCTTTTTGCAAATCTGCGAGTGCGGCCAGCACTTCGCCACTATGCGGCATCGGATTCACTTTCAGAAACACCTTGCGGACCATACCCTTCGGATCGATGATGAACGTGTTGCGCGCCGCATACTGCGCACCCTTCATCTCCATGATGGACCCGTACTTCGGCGCCACTTCGTGATTCGAATCGGCCAGCAGCTTGAACGTCAGGCTTTCCTTGGTGCAGAACTCTTTGTGCGAATCCACGGTGTCTTCGCTGACGCCGAGGATCACCGCGTGCTTCTGGTCGTACTGCCCCAGGTCGCGTTGGAAATTATGCGCCTCGATGGTGCAGCCCTGCGTCATGTCTTTCGGATAGAAATACAGGACCACCCATTTGCCTTGGTAATCGTGCAGGCTGACTTGCGTGCCTTCCTGCGAGCTCAGCTTAAAATCCGGGGCCTTGCTTCCGACGGCGGGCGGTTCATCGGCGGCCATCATGAGAGTTGCTCCTAACAGCAGACATAGAGTGAGTTTCATGACCACTATAATGCTCGCGCGCGCCGAATTCATCCGCCAGCTCGATTTATTCTCGCCTGGCGCGCGTGCCCCATTCGCGAACCTGAGCTCGCCGATGCGACGGCATGGTCTTGACAGCCTCCACACACCGATCGAACATTTCGCGCGCTTCGGCGGTTAAACCTTTTTGTTTGAGCGCCATGCCGTACCAATACAACCCCTCCGGGTCATACGGACGCCGGTCGGCGTACTTCTTCAACGCCGCGATGGCTTCATCCAGGCGGCCGGCGCCGAAATAGGCCGCGCCCAATTCGCGCCAGACGTCGCTTTGCGACAGCTTATCATCGATCCTGGCAGCCGTTTGCAGATGACTGATGGCGTCTTCAAACCGCTTTTGCCCGCGCGCGATCACGCCCAGTTGAAGATGTGCATCGGCAGCCGTGGGATCGATCGCCACCGCCTTCTCAAAGCGCCCAATCGCGTCGGTATACTGCCGACGTTGTTGATAAATCAAGCCAAGTTGATAGTGCGCGTCGGCGTCATGTGGGTTATTGGTTGAAATCTCCAGTTGCTGTTGGAAATGCTGGCGCGAACGCAACCCGTCGCCAAACGATCTGAGACGCGTGCCGAACAGCATGAACAAATAAATCAGAATGAGCGGCGACGCCAGGAAAGACAGCATCCCGCCGAGTAGCGTCATCAGCTCGGCACCCCCGACTCCCGCGGCCCACGCGACCATAGTCATTCCGGCCGCGGCTGCGAATCCGGTCCCGAACACGCTTCGGACGCTCAATGCCAGCAAAACAGTGAAATAGACGTTGAAAGCCAGGTAAATCAGCGGATCGTAGACCGGCAAGTCAGTGAAAGACCGGATCAGCGCCAGCGGAAAATACGCCGCCGCCCATGACATCAACCCACACATCAGTAATGGCAAGTAGTTGGCGTTGAATAGGATAGCGAAGCTGCCGAATCCCGCGATCGCACGCACCAGAAGGATCGCTGGGATCACCACTGCGGCAATCACCAATAACGGCGCCAGCCAACTGCCCGGGTACCACGAAATGAATCGCAGCATCGCGGAGGGAGGCAATCGCAGCGGAATATCGCGAGCGTGGAGCAGCAGCGAAACGATCACCGCCGCCAGCGCGGCAAACCAAATGCGCCCGCGGTCCAGAATCCGCCCTATGGCTGCAACCGGTTGAGCGTATAAGAGAAAGAGCGCTTTGAAGTTTTCGCCCACGCTATTAAATACCATACGATCACATCGCGATTGCAGGACGACTGTGCCACACTTAAATTTGTGACAGAAAACAGGAGAATTCGGTCCACTACCATTCTGTGTGTCCGCAGGGATGGAAAAGTGGTTATGGCCGGCGATGGGCAAGTGACTCTCGGATCCGAAGTTCTGAAAGCTTCCGCGAAAAAGCTGCGGCGGCTGTATAACGGGAAGATTATCGCCGGCTTTGCTGGTTCTACTGCGGACGCTTTTGCGTTGTTCGCGCGATTCGAGACCAAGCTGGAGCAGCATAACGGCAACCTGGCTCGATCCGTGGTCGAACTGGCCAAAGATTGGCGCACGGACCGCATGCTGCGGCATCTGGAGGCGCTCCTGCTGGTGTCCGACCTGCAAAACATGTACATTGTCAGCGGGACAGGCGACGTGATTGAGCCGGACGATGAGATTGCCGCGATTGGCTCCGGCGGGCCGTTCGCCAAGGCCGCCGCCACCGCACTAATGGAAAATACGAAACTTTCCGCACGCCAGATCGTCGAGAAGGCAATGGCCATCGCGGGAAAGATCTGCATTTATACCAACGATAAGGTTGGTTACGAGGAGCTCGGCTGATGGTCATTTATCTTCCCGCGCAAGCCGCCGAAGACGCACCGGTTCTGGATGAGCTGACTCCGCGCGAAATCGTCCGCGAACTGGACAAGTACGTCATCGGGCAGGCCGACGCCAAGCGAGCCGTCGCCATCGCGCTGCGCAATCGCATACGGCGGCAGAAGCTGGAGCCGGAGATGGCCGATGAGGTGATGCCCAAAAACATCCTCATGATCGGCCCCACCGGAGTCGGCAAGACTGAGCTGGCGCGCCGTCTGGCCAAGCTCGCCAACTCTCCGTTCCTGAAAGTGGAGGCGAGCAAGTTCACGGAAGTTGGCTATGTAGGCCGCGACGTCGAGTCGATGATTCGCGATCTGGTCGAGATCGCCATCGACATGGTTCGCGAGGATCGGCTGAGCGAGGTCGGCGAACGCGCCGAACGGAACGCGGAAGAGCGTGTGCTCGATCTGCTGATGCCGACGCAGCCTGAGCCCACCGAAAGCGCTGACCGCACGCGCGAAAAGCTGCGTGAAAAACTGCGCGCGGGCAAGCTCGATGACCGCATTGTCGAGATCGATGTCAAAGAACGCGGGCCCACGTTCGAAGTCTCCACCGCCGCAGGAATGGAGGAGATGGACATCAATCTCAAGGATGTCCTGCCGGGCTTATTTGGCGGACGCACGCGCAAGCGCAAGATGCGCGTGGGCGAAGCCCTCGATTACCTGGTTCAGGAAGAAGAGCAAAAACTGGTCGACATGGACCAGGTGACGCGCGTCGCGATTGAACGCGTGGAACGCAGCGGCATCGTATTCCTGGACGAAATTGACAAAATCGCGGGCCGCGAAGCCGGCCATGGACCCGACGTGAGCCGTGAAGGTGTGCAGCGCGACATTCTGCCGATCGTCGAAGGCACCAGCGTGAACACGCGCTACGGGTTCGTACGGACGGATCACATCCTATTCATTGCCGCGGGAGCGTTTCACGTTTCGAAGCCGAGCGACCTGATTCCCGAGCTGCAAGGCCGCTTCCCGATTCGCGTCGAGTTGAAATCGCTAACCGAGGAAGATTTTATTCGAATTCTCAAGGAGCCGAAAAACGCGCTGATCAAGCAGTATCAGGCGCTGCTCGATACCGAAGGAATCAAGCTGACCTTCACCGAGGACGCGCTCAAGGAGATTTCGGCGTTTGCGGCGCGCGTGAATGAATCGACCGAGAACATCGGCGCTCGCAGGTTGCATACCATTCTCGAAAAACTGCTGGAAGACGTTTCCTTCGACGGACCAGACCTGAAAAAGAAGATCGTGAAAGTGGACGCGGTGTACGTGCGCAAGCAATTGGCCGATATCGTCAAGGACCAGGATCTGAGCCGGTATATTCTGTGAAGCGCGTGTATCTCGCGGCGGCCGCGCTGCTCGCCGGCTGCGGATATTCGGGGGCGCCGATGGCCCCCACATTGGATCTTCCGCAGCGCGTCATGGACCTCGCGGTGGCCGAGCGCGGCGATAAAATTCTGGCGCAGTTCACCCTTCCGGCTTTGACCACCGAAGGCTTGCCTTTGAAGAGCGTGCGATCGGTGGAACTGCGTGTCGGCGTCGCACCCAATCCCTGGAATCAGAATGTGTGGGCCGCAGGCGCGAAGCGCTACGACGTTCCCGCGACTGGACCGGGACCCTTGAAAAGCGAAGTTCCCGCGCGGGAGTGGATTGGAAAGACCGTCATCATCGCCGTCCGCGCCACCGGACCGAAGGGCAAGACCTCGGATTGGTCGATTGTGCGGAATCTTCCCATCGACCCGCCGCTTGCCACACCCAGCGATCTGAAAGTTCAAAATTCCCCCGAAGGCGTGTCGATCACGTGGCATGGACCGGCGCCGAAATACGTGCTGTTCCGCGCCGTCGGCGATGAACCACCAGCTCTACTCGGCGATACCGATAAGCAGGAATGGCTCGATTCGACTACCGAATTCGGCACACGATATCAGTATTACGTCCAAGCCGCTGCCGGCGAGCTGCAACAGAGCGACGTCGCGGGCCCTCAGGAAATCACGCCCGTGGACGAATTTCCGCCTTCGGTTCCCGCCGGACTTACAGCGGAGCTGGGAACCAACACCGTCGAGCTTTCCTGGGAACGCAACACCGACCCGCGGTTCCAGGGATACAACATATATCGATCGACTGACGGCGGTCCGTTTGAAAAGATCGCTCCTTTGATCGCCGCGCCGACCTACAGCGATCACGCCGTGCAGGTTGGAAAGAGATACCGTTACACCGTGACGGCTGTCGGCGTGAACGGCAAAGAGAGCGCCCAGTCGGCGCCTTTCGAAATCACGATGCAGTAGCGCGGCGCCGCCATTCGAACAACACGACGCCCGCCGCAACGCTGACATTCAGAGACGCAACCTGGCCCGCCATGGGGATCTTCACCAGAAAGTCGCAATGTTTGGCGACGTGTTCATGCAGCCCCTTGCCCTCGCCGCCGAGCACGATCGCGGTGGGCTTGGTGAACTCCACCTGCGTGTAATCCTGATCGCCGCGTTCGTCTAGCCCATAGATCCAATAGCCGCGCTTTTTCAATTCTTCAAGCGCTCGATTCACGTTGACCACTTTCACTACCGGCAGATACGCGAGCGCCCCCGCCGCGGCCCGCGCCACGACGTCGGTCACCGGAGCCGCACGCCGCTCCGGAATCACCACAGCGGCAGCACCGGCTGCGTGCGCGGTGCGGATCACGGCGCCCAGATTGTGCGGATCTTCGACGCCGTCCAGCACGACATGCAAACCGCCGGCGGCGGAAGTTTCTTCGATGGTCGCGTATTTTTCGGCTGCTCCAAAGGCCACCACGCCCTGATGGGCCGCGCTTCCAGCCGCGCGATCCAGATGCTCGCGCGATTCGAAACGCACGGGAATCCCGCGTTCGCGGCACAGGTCGATCAATTCCTGCAGCCGGGGCCCACCGGCTCCCTTGGCGATCAGAACCCGTTCTAGCGGACGCCCGGCGCGGAGGGCTTCCCGGACGGGATGGATTCCCGCGAGCGAAGACATTATGATAAGGGTACTCTTATGAGCGCGACTGAAAACGCTCCAATCCAGCCGACGCACGAAATTCCGGACAAGCTGTATTTCCGGATCGGGGAAGTCGCCCGCCTCGCCGGCATCAAGCCTTACGTGTTGCGCTTCTGGGAAAGCGAATTTCCATCGCTGGGACCACGCAAGTCCGGCACCGGGCACCGTCTGTATCGTCGCAAGGATGTCGAGCTGGTTCTGGAGATCAAGCGTCTGCTTTACGAGAAGCGGTTCACCATCGAAGGCGCCCGCAAGTTTCTGGACACGCGTTCGAAGCCTGAGGCGTCGCGCGCCGCCAAAGCCGCCAAGCCGGCCGTCGCCCAAGCCGGACTCTTTCCCGATCCTTCTACTTCTCTTCTCGACACGGTCCGTAAAGAACTGCGCGACCTTGCCGAAATGCTGAAATAGAGCTCCAGCTCCAAATTTCCGGATCCTCTAATCGCCGCTCCCCTGGCCGATAAGCACCTTGAAAGGGCGTTCCGCGAAACGATGCGGAACTGGAGATGATCCAGCTAACTCGAATCAATCACGTTCCGCTGGTCTTGAACGCGGACCTGATCGAGCATATCGAGACCACGCCGGACACCGTGATCAGCCTCATCAACGGACAAAAGTTTTTGGTGCTGGAGACCACCGAAGAAGTGGTCCGCAAGGTCATCGAGTTCCGCCGGTCGATTCACCCCTACGATTTGCGCAGACCGCAGGACTGAGCCATGGCAGAAGAACCCACATCCACGCCAGTCAAGCCCGCCAAGCCGGCTGCGGCCGCCACGAAACCCGCAGACGGCAAACTCGATCTGGCCACCGTCTCCGGCGTCGCTGTGGCTTTGTTCGGAATCATCGGAGGATTCCTGATCGAGGGCGGAAGGGTCAAGGATATCGCCCAGATCACGGCGGCGATTATCGTGTTCGGAGGAACCTGCGGCGCCGTTCTGATTTCTACGCCGATCCCAGTTGTCATCGGAGCGCTGCGGGCTCTGACCGGTGTTTTTCGTGACCGGACCATCCCCCTCGGGGATTTGATCGAAGAAGTGATTCGCTACGCCACCAAGGCGCGAAAAAACGGAATCGTTTCACTCGAGCAAGACGCGAACGAGGTCAAGGACCCATTCTTGCAGAAAGCTCTGAACCTGGCCGTGGATGGAACCGACTTGGGGGAGATCCGCAAGATGCTGGAGCTTGAAATCGAAATGGAAGAGCATCACGGCGAGGCCCAAGCTCGGGTCTTCGAAAGCGCGGGCGGCTATTCGCCAACGATAGGCATTATCGGCGCCGTTCTAGGGCTGATCCAGGTGATGAAGAACCTGGCGAATATCGAGGAAGTAGGCCACGGCATTGCGGTCGCGTTTGTCGCCACGGTGTATGGAGTGGGTGCCGCGAATCTTCTGTTTCTGCCTGCGGGGAGCAAGATCAAAGCGCGTCTGGCGGCGGAGGTCCATCGAAAAGAACTGATCATCGAGGCAATTTCGGGAATTGTCGAAGGTTTGAATCCGAAGCTGCTGCGGCTGAAGTTGAACGCATACAGCGGGCCTGCGCCCGTCGCGAAAAAGGCGAAACAGGGTGGCGAGCAGGCGAAAGAGGCGGTTCCCAATGCTGGAAAGATCGAGGAGGCGGTCAAGGCCTGATCGGCGAATCACCATGGCCCGAAAACGCAAAATGCCGCATGCCGAAAACCACGAGCGATGGTTGATCTCCTATGCCGATTTCATCACGCTGCTGTTCGCGTTCTTCGTGGTGATGTTCGCCAGCTCGCAAGCCGACAAAGGCCGCGCGCAGGAAGTGTCGGACTCCGTGAAGCGCGCTCTCGAAGGCGAAAAGCTTACCAGCCTGGTGTCGGTCCTGTGGGGCGGCTCCATCCAGGATGCCGGCAGGGGAGCCGCCATGATGCGCGGACCTGGCGGAGTGGTCAAGGTTGCGGAGGAGAAGAAAGATCCCAAGGTCGCCGAGCTATTGCCATCGCTGAAGGTTCTGAGCGAAGAGCTGAGGAAAGAGATCGAGGCAGGGCGGATTCAGATCAGCATGGAGCAGCGCGGGCTGGTGGTCAGCTTCAAGCAAGCCGCGCTGTTTCCCTCCGGCGAAGACGTCATCGCCGCGGATGGCGTCGAGGGTTTGAAAAAAGTGGCGGAGGCGATCGAGAAACTTCCGAATCCAGTCCGGCTGGAGGGCCATACGGATGCCATCCCCATCAAGACGGCGCGCTTTCGCAGCAACTGGGAGCTGTCGGCTGGACGTAGCATCGCCGTAATGGAAATGCTCGCGTCTTGCGGAGTTCCGTCGGGACGCATGTCGATCGCGGGATATGCGGACACTGCACCCGTCGCCTCGAACGATACCGAGGAAGGCCGTGCTCGCAACCGGCGCGTCGATCTAGTGATCTTGAATGAAAAAGGAATGGTAGCTGAGCCCGCAAAGCCTGAACCTGCCGCGAAGTGATTCGTTAAACTGGACTACATGTCCATCAAAGTTGGAATCAACGGGTTCGGCCGGATCGGCCGGAATGTGCTGCGCGCCGCGCTGCACAATCCCGAAATCGATTTTGTCGCCGCGAACGATCTGACCGATACCAAGACCCTCGCGCACCTGCTGAAGTACGACTCGATCCTGGGGCCGCTTCATGAAGACGTCCGCGTGGAAGGCAACTCGATTGTTGTCGGGAAGAAGCAGATCCGGATTTTTGCTTCGAAAGATCCGGCGGAGATCGACTTTCCGGGTCTGGGTGCGCAGATCGTTATCGAATCGACCGGAAAATTCACCGAAGCCAAGGACGCTGCCAAGCACCTTCGGGGCGGCGTGAAAAAAGTGATCATTACCGCGCCCGCCAAGAACGAAGACATTACGATCGTGCTGGGTGTGAATCACCAGGCATACGACGCTTCGAAGCACCACATCATCTCGAACGCTTCCTGCACTACGAATTGCCTGGCTCCCGTGGTCAAAGTGATTCACGACGAGTTCGGCATCGAAAAAGGCTCGATGACGACCATTCACAGCTACACCAACGATCAGCACGTGCTCGATTTTCCACACAAAGACCTGCGTCGCGCGCGCGCCGCTGCGATCAACATGATCCCGACTACCACCGGCGCGGCGAAGGCCATTGGCCTGGTGATGCCGGAGCTGAAAGGCAAGCTCGATGGCTACGCGATGCGCGTTCCCACACCCAATGTGTCGGTGGTCGACCTGGTAGTGCTGCTAAAGAAGCCCACTACCGCCGAAGCGGTGAACGCCGCGCTGAAACACAACGCCGAAGGTCCCATGAAGGGGATTCTCGCCTACACTGAAGACCCGGTCGTGTCGACGGACATGATGCACAACCCGAACAGCTCCATCGTCGATTCGCAGCTGACCAAGGTTCTGGATGGGAACCTGCTTAAAGTAGTCTCGTGGTACGACAACGAATGGGGCTACTCGATGCGCGTCGTGGATCTGGTGGAGTTTCTGGCGAAAAAAGGCCTGTAAGCGTTAACCAATCGCGCGGATCACAGCGTCGGTGAACTGATTAGTCGTTTCGGCGCCGCCTACGTCGGCAGTCAAGTGCTTGTGCTCCGCGTAGACTTTCTCGATGGCGGATTGAAGACGATTGGCCGCTTCCATCTCCTTGAGATGGATCAGCATCAGCACGCTGGATAACATCATGGCGGTAGGATTCGCGATCCCTTTTCCCGCGATATCGGGAGCCGATCCGTGCACCGCCTCGAAGACGGCATGACGTTCCCCCATGTTCGCGCCCGGCACGATCCCGAGTCCGCCTACCAGTCCAGCCGCCAGGTCCGAAACGATGTCGCCGTACAGATTCGGCAGCAGCAGGACGTCGAATGTTTCCGGCCGCATCACAAGCTGCATGGCTGCATTGTCGACGATCAGCTCTTTATACTCGATCCCCGGATATCGTGCCGCGACTTCACGGCAGCAGCGTAGAAACAGGCCGTCCGCCAGCTTCATGATGTTCGCTTTGTGGATCGCCGTCACCTTCTTGCGTCCGGTAGCGCTGGTGAATGCGAACGCGTATTCGGCGATCCGCGTGGACGCTACGCGCGTGATCACTTTCAGGCTGGTCACTACATCTTTCACCACTTCATGTTCCAGGCCGGAGTACAGATCCTCGGTATTTTCGCGGAAGATCACCATGTCGATTTTGGTGTCCTGAAATCGCGAAACCACGCCGGGCAAGGATCGCACCGGACGCACATTCGCGAACAGGTCCAACTTCTTGCGCAGAGCTACGTTGACGCTCGAAAATCCCTCGCCGATCGGCGTCGTGACGGGACCTTTCAGGCCGACTTTGGTTCGTTCCAGGCTGTCGAGGACGTGCTGCGGCAAAGAATGACCGGTTTTGAGGATGACGTTCGAGTTCAACTCGACCTCATCCCAATCGATGGGAACGCCAGTTGCGTCGACGGCTCGCCGCGCGGCAGCGGCAACTTCCGGGCCAATACCATCGCCCGGAATCAGGGTGATTTGATGAGACACTCCCTTATTGTAGAGGGGCTTTAGTCGATATCCTTCCCCATGTACATCTCGCTCACCGCCGCGCGATAATTCTCGAGCACCCGGCTGCGGCGGATCTTCATGGTCGGCGTCACTTCGCCTTGTTCGATCGAAAAATCGCGCTCCAGAATCTTGAACTTCCGGATCTGCTCGAAGGACGCGAGCTGTTTATTCACGCTCTTCACTGCCTGTTCCACCGCCTCCCGCGTCTCGCCGGGACTTCCGTTCACGGTAAACAGCGCGGTCACGTACGGCATGCGGTCGCCGATCAACAGTACTTGATTGATCGCAGGCTCCCGCTTGAACAGCACTTCGATGCGCGCGGGATAAATCTTTTTCCCGTTTGAGGAGACAATCAGGTCCTTCTTTCGGCCGGTGATGTACCAGTAGCCTTCTGCATCCACCTCCGCGATATCGCCCGTCATCAGCCATCCGTCGCGCAGCACGGCCGCAGTCGCTTCGGGATCCTTGTAATAGCCGCTGAACAAGCACGGCCCGCGCACCATCAGCTCGCCATCCTCTTCGACGCGCGCCTCGAAACCAGGCAATAGTTTCCCGATGCTGCCCGACTTTGGCCGATCCAGCGGATTCAGGGCCACCACCCCGCCTTCCGTCAAGCCGTAGCCCTCGATCAGAGGCATGCCGATCGCTGCGTAAAACTCAGCCAATTCCTTGCCGAGCGGCGCCGCTCCCGAAGCGGCAATGCGGATGCGTCCACCCAATCTCTGGCGAATCTTCCGGAACACCACGCGATCGAAGAATCCAAGGGATGCTCGCACGAAAGCCGGCACCGGCTTGCCCGCTTCGCGCAACCGGCTCGCCTCGGAGCCTACGCCCAGTCCCAGGTAAAACAACTTCCGGATCGCGGCCGGCCGTTTCTTGATCTCCGCCGAAATGGTCGTGAACACGCGCTCCCAGACCCTCGGTGGAGCCAGGAAAAACGTGGGGCCAATCGATCGGATCTCATTCGGCAGCTTCGAAAGCCCCTCTGAAAACCACACACAGCTCGCCTGGCGGATCGGCACGAGTTCCACCACCACGCGCTGCGCGATGTGCGCCGACGGCAGAAACGCGATGGTGATGTCTTCGGGCGTCAGCGGAAGCACGAAAGGCGCGTGATCCATGTTGGCGACCAGCGCATGCTGCGTCACCAGCCCCATTTTCGGCTCGCCCGTCGCGCCGGAAGTCATGTAAAGCACGGCCTGATCCGTTACGTCCACTTCAGATCGAATGCGCTCAAAGACTTCGGGATCCTCTTGAAGACGCTTCTCGCCCAGCGCGCGAACCTGCTCCAGCGTCATGACGCCTTCAGCCTCGCCGGTTAAAAGGATCCATTTCACGTGCTCACCGGCAGCCTCAAGACCCTTCATCGCCTTCACGGTCTCGACGAAGACGACGCGAGCATCCGAGGCTTTCAGCGTGCGCACCTGGTCGGGATACGGCAGGCTGGTGTAGATCGCGGCGGCGATCGCTCCGCACGCCATCAGGGCGAGATCGGCGAAATAGAACTCGGCGCGAGTCTCGGATTGCAATGCGACAATCTCTCCCTTCGCGATGCCGATTTCGCGCAGCCCCACGGCGACCTGCCGCACCATATCGCGATACTCGCTCCAGGTCCAGGATTTGTACTTACCGCCTCCCATCGGCTGCTGCAGCGCGGTCCGGTTTGGATGAGCCTGCGCGGTCTCTTCGAGCACTGTGTAAACGGTCCGGGGCTTCATTCGGCACAATGCTACCATGCCAGGAAATGAGGTTCGAACGAGAGATTGAAATCGCGCGCCGTGCGGCGCATCACTCAGCCGAGCTGGCGTTGCGCCATCAGGTTGCGGGCGTCCACGCCGAGATGAAACCCGACGATTCGCCGGTCACCATAGCCGACCGCGAATGTGAGCGGCTGATCGCCAGCGCGCTTGAAGAAGCATTTCCCGCCGACGGCATTCTCGGCGAAGAAGGCTCCAGTAAAGAATCCGCGAACGGACGCCG
>Ga0209415_10002397_pt1 | contig 35076 bp, 23 predicted proteins | sample PeaSoiSIISIP2007_FD_187696 | JGI IMG/M metagenome (GOLD analysis project Ga0209415, IMG submission 187696) | Peat soil microbial communities from Weissenstadt, Germany - SII-SIP-2007 (SPAdes) (version 2) | ecosystem: Environmental > Terrestrial > Soil > Wetlands > Peat | place: Germany... | reverse complement strand
AGCGCGGACATTCTTGTCCGCTTCTGCGGGCGAGGCAATGCCAAAGCGGACAAGAATGTCCGCGCTCCGGAAAAATGCGAGATGCGCACGTTTTTCGGGCCGGCTCTGGATGCGGGTTGCGAGTGGGGTGGGATGGGTTATTGTTTGGCAATGAATGCGAAATTGACCGGAGGGGTTGCTGCGGCGGTCGGGCTGACCGCGATGCTGTTCGGCAGTGGCTTTGAGGTCCGGGCTCAAAGCGGGGCGCTGCCGCAGTTGGGCCTGCCGGCAGCGCCTACCAATGCCGTTGCGGAGAAGTTTCAAAAGCCATCCGAGAGCCAACTCAGGCGGAAGCTGACGCCGCTGCAGTTCGAGGTGACACAGCACGCGGCGACGGAGCCGCCGTTCCTGAATGACTATGATCACAATACGAAGCCCGGGCTGTATGTAGATGTCGTCTCGGGCAAGCCGTTGTTCAGTTCGCTGGACAAATTTGACTCCGGCTGCGGCTGGCCGGCCTTCACGCGGGCGCTGGACAAACGGGAGGTCCTCGAGCAGGCGGACTACACGGCCGGCATGGCGCGCATCGAAGTTCGATCCCGAACGGCCGATTCCCATTTGGGTCACGTTTTCAACGACGGCCCCGCGCCAACCGGCCTGCGCTATTGCATCAACTCGGCATCGCTGCGGTTTGTCCCGGTGGCGCAAATGGAGAAGGCCGGCTACGGCGCCTACCTCGAGCCGTTCATCAAGGCCGGGCTTTACAAAGCCCCCGCAGCCCCGGGCGTGGCTTCCGGGCCGAAGTAAAGGATGGAGCGTGCCGGGCGTGTTGAGCGCGGCAGAAATCAGGGGGTCCTTGTCCCGGAGGGACATCCGACAATAGCCCAGCGTTTCAACGCTGGGTTGGTGCGCCGTAACCGTCACCCGTCCCGAAGGGACGGCTGAGCGCGGGGGCCAGCATCGGCCGTCCCTTCGGGACTTGGTGGCCTTTTTACGGCTGAACCCAACGTTGAAACGTTGGGCTATTATCATGCGTCCCTCCGGGACGACCACGAAATCGTAGCGGTATTGGACGGCTTCGGCCCCGGTTCCTGGCAGGCCATGGAAAGAGGAAGTCCCGATTCCGAATCGGGATCGCCGCCCCTTTCATGAATCGGCCCTCCCCGGGCTCACGGCTGCTTGCCATTTTGGCCGCACCGCCTAATATGGCGCGAGTCGGGGGCGGCGGTGGCCGAGGTGGGAGCCAGCCGGGCCGGCGCAGTGAATGATCATGAGAACGAATTGTGTGCGAGTGCTGTTGGTGGCCTTGGTGCTGGCGCTGTTGCCGGGGTGCAGTTCACCCCAGGTTTATACGACCAAGGTGGCCGAGATGCATAAGGACAAGGCGCCGCGGCTGGTCACTTTCGAGGAGAACGAGCAGCCGGCGATTGTGGCGGACCTGCCCAAACATTGCCTATGGGGCCAGAAGGTCGGAACGGTGTGGGTGGAAGAGGCCATTTCCGGGCGCGGGGTGTGGCATCAGAGCCAGTTTATGCGGCAGGGCGCGAAGTATTACTTCATTCCGGAGGGGCTCAAGCGCGGCACTTACCTGGTGACGCTTCGAGCCGAGGGCGAACCAGTGGCGGCGACGAATTTCGACGTCAAGTGAACTGCAGGCGGGTGGTTGCCGCCTCGGGGTCCCAGCCCCGGGGCGGTTTGCTATTGATGGCGGAAAGTTCCTTGATGGAAATTTGGCGGCCGCGTGTTTTTGGTCCTTTGATTTCCACCTCGGCGGGGTTGCAGGTCTGCTGATTGATTTTCTGGTACGGGGCGGGTTTGTATTTGATAAACAGCTCGGGCGGGGTGTCGGGTTGGAAGAACAGGATCCTGGATTTGGGCGGGATGCAATGGTAGATTTTATTGAGGATAGTCCCGCCGAAGGTGAAGCGTTTAAGGAATGTGGCCTCGCGATTGGTGTAAGCGAGGGTGAAAGTGCGCTCGCGCTCGGGCAGCCCGCAGTAGATCAGTTCGGGGCCGACAAACAACTTTTCCGGCAACTCGAGGACTTGGTAGTGGCCGTCGCGGAAGACCACGAGCAGCTTGTCAAATTTCGTGCATTCGACGCGGAAGGCGTCTCCGGAGACCTTGTGTCCGAGGTAACCAGACTCGGGGTCGTAGGCCACTTTGAAGGCCTTGAAGGCGACTTCTTTGGCGTCCACTTCGTCATAGCGGCTGGACTTGGTGAGGCGGGGATAGAGGGGGCCATGCTGGGCGAGCAAGGCCTCGAGATGAGCCAGGACGTATTGGGTCAGGTTTTTGAGGTGCTTGCGCGTCTCGGCGAGTTCCCCCTTGAGTTTTTCCATTTCCTGGCGGTGCTGGTTGATATCGTAGAGGGAGATGCGGCGGATGCGCACGCCGAGGAGGCGGTCGATGTCGGCCTCGGTGAGTTCTCGGGCCAGCTCTTGGCGGAAGGGCTTGAAACCCTCCTGGACGGCAGCCGCGACCGCCGCGGTGGTTTTGCACTGCTCAATGCGTTTGTAGAGGCGTTCCTCGATGAAGATGCGTTCGAGAGTGCGGAAATAGAGGTCTTCCTGGAGTTTGGCCGCCTGGAGTTCGAGTTCGCGTTTGAGAAGTTCGACCAGTTGGGCGGTGTTGTGGCGGAGAATCTCCGACACGGTCATCTCGACGGGGCGATTGTCCTTGATGACCACGATCCGGCTCGCGACCGTGACCTCGCAATCGGTGAAGGCGTAAAGGGCGTCGACCAATTGTTCGGCGCTGACCCCGCCAAGGGCCTTGACCTCGATCTCGACCTCCTCGGCGGTAAAGTCATTGATGCTCTTGACCTTGATCTTGCCCTTGCGCGAGGCGTCCTCGATCGAGGCGGTCAGGGAATCGGTCGTGGTCGTGGGGGGGATTTCCTTGATGAGGACGGTGGTGTCGTCTTTGATTTTGATCCGGGCGCGGACCTTGATATGGCCGGCGCCGTCTCTGTATTCACGGGCATCCATGAGGCCGCCGGTCTGGAAGTCGGGCAGGCACTTGAAAGGCTGGTTTCTGAGGATGGCCATCTGGGCCTGGAGCAACTCGGGGAAGTTGTGGGGCAGGATGCGGGCGGCCATGCCGACGGCGATGCCTTCGGTTCCGAGCATGAGGAGCAAGGGGAGTTTGCTGGGGAGGGTGACGGGCTCCTGCTTGCGTCCGTCGTAACTGGGCACTAATTCGGTCAGCTCATCGTTGAAGAGCTCGTTGCGGGCCAGGTCCGTCAGGCGGCATTCGATGTAGCGCGGGGCGGCGGCGGGGTCGCCGGTGTAAATATTGCCGTAATTGCCCTGGCGTTCGATCAGGTATCGCTTGTTGGCCAGCACCACCAGGGCGTCGCCGATCGAGGCGTCCCCGTGGGGGTGGTATTTGGTGGTGTCGCCGATGACGTTGGCCACTTTGGTGAAGCGCCGGTCATCGGACTGGTGCATGGCCCACAGGATGCGCCGCTGCACCGGTTTGAGGCCGTCCGCCAAATTCGGGATCGCCCGGTCGCGAATGACATAGGAGGCGTAATCCAGAAAGCTGCGGTCCACGCGGCGATGCAGCGGCTGTTCGATCTTGCCCGGGTGGAAGATATGCGGGACCACGGAGACGGCCCCGGCCTCAGCCTGGACGTGGCTCTTGCCGTTGCCCTTGCCGTCCGGGGCAGCGGGCGGCAGGCCGGTCCCCGGGGCGCCTTGGCCGAGGCCCGGCAGGGGCAGGTCGGGTTGATCGGGAGTCGGGTCTTGTTTAGGCGACATTGAAAAGCCAGGTGCTTGCGGACGGGTGGCTTAAGCCAGAGCCAGCCCGTGCCGAGTGAAACGTGTAAGAGAACTCGTGTCCAAGTGAATCATGTTCTCGCCGGTTGGAGATCAGCGCCGGGCATCACGGACAATCGTCATCCATTCGGCCGCCTTTTTCTCATCCATCTTCAAGTGCTTCTGCAACGCCTCGAGGGCCTGCACAGGTGTCAGCTTAGGCTCGGCGGAGGGCCCTGCAGGCTCCAAAACCGTCAACAGCCCTTTTCCCTTCTCGGGCAACTTCTCCGGCTCGGCTGCCACGATTCGGCCGCGGTCGATCTCCACTTCCAAGGTTAGATAACTCATAACTGACGGAAACAATACAAGCTTAGGCGCGATCCAGCGACTCAAAATCGGCTCGTGATGTTGAGATTGCAGAAAGCGGCGGTTTTGGCGAGAATGATTATATGAGCGTCGCCGAATTGCCGATCACCATAGACCGCGAGAGAATTGCCGCTTTCTGTCGGGAGCGGATGATCCGCCGGCTGAGCCTGTTCGGCTCGGTCTTGCGGGGCGATTTTGATCCAGAGAGCAGCGACGTGGACATGGTGGTCGAGTTTCTGCCGGACGCGCATCCCGGATTGAAGTTTTTCGGCTACGGCGATGAACTGGCCGCGATTATTGGGCACAAGGTGGATTTCAACACACCGGCGTGGTTGAGCAAGCACCTCCGTCAGGAAGTGCTGCGCGAGGCGCTCACACTATATGAGGAGGCATGATCCCTCCGGCCCTCATTCTTCGACCGGCACAACGAGGTTTTCCATGATGTAATCTTTGCGCTCGGGGGTGTTCTTGCCCATGTAGAAGCCGAGGATGCCGGCGGCCTCGGGCTTGGGGGCGTACTCGACCTGGCTGAGGCGCATTTCTTTGCCGATGAACTGCTTGAACTCGGCGGGGGAGATTTCGCCGAGGCCTTTGAAGCGGGTGATCTCGCAGTTGGCGCCGAGCTTGCGGGCGGCCTCATCGCGCTCGGCCTCGGAGTAGCAATAGAGGGTTTGGTCTTTGTTGCGGGCGCGGAACAGGGGTGTCTCGAGCACGAAGAGGTGGCCCTCGTGGACGAGGGTATCGAAAAAGCGGAAGAAGTAGGTGATCAGCAAATTGCGGATGTGGAGGCCGTCGATGTCGGCATCGGTGGCGAGGATGACCTTGTCGTAGCGGAGGCCCTCGAGGTTGTCCTCGATGTCGAGGCCGCGCATGAGGTTGTACATCTCGTCGTTTTTATAGACGATGTCGCGCTTGAGGTCCCAGACGTTGAGCGGTTTGCCTTTCAGGACGAAGATGGCCTGGGTGTTGACGTCGCGGCAACTGACGATCGAGCCGGCGGCCGACTGGCCTTCGGTGATGAAGATCATCGAGCCTTTGCCTTTGCCTTTGGCCTTGTCGTAATGGGTTTTGCAGTCCTTGAGCTGGGGGATGCGGATGGTGATGGCCTTGGCGCGCTCGCGGGCCAGCTTCTTGACTTCCTGCAGTTCCTTGCGGAGCTGGCGGGTGTCCTGGACCTTGGCGACGATCTGCTCGGCGATTTCCTTGTTGCGCTGAAAGAATTGCAGGAGTTCCTCGCGCACGCGGTTGACCAGGTCGGCGCGGATTTCGGTGTTGCCGAGTTTATTCTTGGTTTGGGATTCGAAGACGGGGTCCTTGAGCCGGATGGCGACGGCGCCCACCATGCACTCGCGCACGTCATCGCCGTCGAACTTTTCGCGGACGTGTTCGCTGACGGCCTTGAGGAGACCCTCGCGGAAGGCGCTGAGGTGGGTGCCGCCGTCGGCGGTGTACTGGCCGTTGACGAACGAATAGAAGGTCTCGCCGTAGCGGCTGTTGCTGTGGGTGAAACAGAATTCGAGGGTCTTTTCCGAGTAGTGCAGCGGAGGGTAAATCGGCTCGCTGCCGTCGGTCTGCAGGTCCTCCATGACCAGGTCCAGGAGGCCGTTGCGGGATTGGAAGACCTGGCCGTTGAACATGAGCCTGAGCCCGGCGTTGAGGTAGCTGTAATGGCGCAACCGGCGCTCGACGTGCTCCGGATGAAACTCGACCTGCGTGAAGATCTCCGGGTCCGGCTCGAAGCGGACGAGCGTGCCGTCCCGCTCGGTGGTCTTGCCTCGCTTCTCGCCTTTGAGCTTGCCTTGCTTGAACCAGGCCTCCACGAATTCGCCTTCGCGGTGGCTGCGAACGAGGAACTCCTTCGAGAGCGCATTGACGGCTTTGGTGCCAACGCCGTTGAGGCCGACGCTGAACTGGAAGACGTCGTCATTATATTTGGCGCCGGTGTTGATTTGGGAGACGCAGTCCACGACCTTGCCCAGGGGAATGCCGCGGCCGAAATCGCGAACGGTGACGGTCTTGTCCTGGATAGCCACCTGCACTTCCTTGCCGGCCCCCATGATGAACTCGTCGATGGCGTTATCGATAACCTCTTTGAGGAGGATGTAGCATCCGTCGTCGTAATGGGACCCATCGCCGATCCGCCCGATGTACATGCCGGTGCGCAGCCGGATGTGCTCGAGCGAGGAGAGGGTCTTGATCTTGCTCTCGTCGTAAACGTGTTTGCTGTTGTTCGCCATAGCCGCCATCACTGATTTTATCGAGCTTTCACGGGGTCCTTTGGACGGCCCGGGCCTTGACCTGTTCGAGCAGCTCGCGGTAGGGGCCCCGCTTGACATGGGAGAGCTTGTGCTCGGTCTCGAAATGGGGCTCGCCGTGATCCGTGACGCGGTACAGGTCGCAGGTGACCAGTTGCCTGCCGTCCTCCAACCCGGCGATGCGAACCTTGACGCGAGCCCAGACCTTATTGGCGTCCCAGTCACCGTAGAGGACGCTGGCCATGGCGCCGGCCGGCTTTTCGAACGCGAGGCGCATATCCTTGTTGTCGGGAAGGGGCAGCGGCTGGTAGCCGGCCTTTTGAAAAACTTCGGAGACGGCTCGGGCGGTTTCCAAAGGCGTGGGCCCGCTGATGATCACGGCGGCCACGCTCTCATGACCCGGGCCTTTGGGAGAGCGGCAACCCCCGCCGGGCCCGGCGCAGAGCATCGCCACGGCAGCCAGACGCAGCCAGGCGCCGATTCGGGCGGCACTGCCTTTGGACTCACGGTATTGCACAGACACAGAACTAAGCATTGCAGGGCGCGGGCCGAGGGGCAAATCCAATTTGGCTGGCGGCGGGAAGGGGTTGGATTGATGGATTCATGGACTGCCACCAATCCATTAATCCATCAATCCACCTATCCATTGCCCTGCCCGGCTGCCGGGCGTGTCACCAGTACTGGTGACTGGCGGGAGACAGGCTTTCTGGTATCGTGGGACTGTTGACGATGCGAAAACGCAGTAACCAGACTGTGTGCGGCTGGTAGGTGCAAATCTGCGGCGCCGCATTGGGTGACGATTTAAAGTTCTCATTTGTAGTGTGTCGGACAGGCCGGGTGATCAGCCCGGCCTTTCTGTTTGTTGACCTCGGGGGCGAGGGGCGGGTTGTGTAGCGCAGGTTTCCAACCTGCCGTATCGCGGATTTCCAATCCGCTGCTCGTCCCTCCGTCCGGAGTGCCCAGGCTTGCCGCCCGGCCTGCCGACTGGAAGTCGGCGATACGGCAGACTGGAAGTCTGCGCTACCTGCCCCTCGCCACAATCACCGGCTTGACTCCCCTGCCGGGTTTAAGGTACGTAACCCCCGTTATGGCGAGAATTCGACGGGCATTGCTTTCCGTTTCGGACAAGACCGGTTTGGTGGCGCTGGCGCAGGCCTTGGCAAAGTCAGGCGTGGGGTTGATTTCGACGGGCGGCACCGCCAAGGCGCTCCGCGAAGCCGGGCTCGAGGTGACCGACCTGAGCGCCTATACCGGCTTTCCGGAGATGCTGGATGGCCGGGTCAAGACGCTGCATCCGAAGGTGCATGGGGGCTTGCTGTATCTGCGCGGCAACGCCGGCCATGAGGCGGCGGTCCGCTCGCATGGGATCGAGCCGATCGACCTGGTGGTGGTGAATCTTTATCCGTTCGAGCAGACCGTGGCCCGGGCGGACGCCACGTTGGGCGAGGCGATCGAGAATATCGATATTGGCGGTCCTTCCATGCTGCGGAGCGCGGCCAAGAACCATGAGAGCGTCACCGTGGTGGCGGACCCGGCGGACTACGCGATGGTAGCCGAGCAAGTTCGGGCCAGCGGCAACACGACGCTGGAATTGCGGCGGCGCCTGGCGGCCAAGGTCTTCGCCCGCACGGCGGCTTACGATGCCGCCATCGCGGCGCACCTCGAGCGGGCCTTCGCGACCGAGCCGGCGGCCGCCTTGCCCCCCGCGCTCTGCATCCAGGCTCCTCGCGCCCAGGCCTTGCGCTACGGCGAGAATCCGCACCAGGCCGCCGCGCTGTATGGACGGTTCCCCGAATACTTCAGGCAACTGCACGGCAAGGAGCTTAGCTACAACAACATTCTCGATCTGACGGCCGCGGCGAACCTGGTGGCGGAGTTTGCCGGGGACCAGCCCACGCTGGCCATTCTCAAGCATACCAACCCTTGCGGGGTTGGCCGGGGCCGGAGTCTGCGCGAGGCCTGGGAGAAAGCGCTGGCCACCGACCGCCAGGCGCCGTTCGGCGGCATCATCGCCGTGAATCAACTTCTGGACCTGCCCTGCGCGGAGGCCATCGCGGAGATCTTCAGCGAAGTGATTGTGGCGCCCGATTTTGCGCCCCCGGCTCTGGACTTGTTACAGAGGAAGAAAAACCTGCGCCTGCTCAAGCGGCTCAAAGATCCGCTCTCCGCCCAGCCCTGGGACCTGCGGAGCGTGGGCGCGGATTCCTTCCTGCTGCAAGAACGCGATTTGAAAACGACGCGAGTCGAAGACCTGAAATTTGTGACCCGGCGCCGGCCCGGCGAGGAAGAACTGGAAGCGATGCTCTTCGGCTGGCGCGTGGTCAAGCATGTCAAGTCCAATGCCATCGTCTATGTGGCCGCCGATCGGACCCTGGGCATCGGCGCAGGCCAAATGAGCCGGGTGGACGCCAGCCGGCTGGCCGTGTGGAAGGCGGGCGAGGCGGGTCTTTCGCTGCGGGGCAGCGTCGTTTGCAGCGATGCGTTTTTCCCCTTTCCCGACGGACTGGTTGCGGCCGCGGAGGCGGGCGCCACGGCTGCGATTCAGCCCGGCGGCTCGGTGCGCGACGCGGAGGTCATCGCTGCCGCCGACGAACGGAACGTGGCGATGGTATTCACCGGCACCCGCCATTTCAGGCATTAGCATGATATTCCCGGACCGGCCGCGGCCTCGAACGGCCGCGAGCCGGTCCGGGACGTCATCCGCCGTTAATGGACCAGAACTCGATAGAACTCGTTCGTTACGGTCGGTGTCACTAATGTGGGGTTATTCGTTCCCACGTTGGTCCAGACGCTCCCGCCGGGTTGGAGGGCGGGCGTGGATTGGAGGGTTCCGGGGCCACTCCAACTGATGGTGAGTTTGCCGCCGGTGGCGGGCTTGATGCTCAGAGTGGGACGAGGCGCCGAGACGACGCCGTCATAGAGGTTCTTCACCTGAGACGGGGTGAGGGTGTAGTTGAAGAGCGCCACTTCATCTATCATGCCATTCAAGTCGCGACCGTTGACAGTGCTCGTGTCAAAGCCAATCTCCCCGGTGCCGCCCCAGGCCTCGACGGTTTGTGGGATGGCGTTCGTGGCGGTTTGCACGCCATTGGTGTTAAGGAGATACAAAATGGCCTGCGTGGGGGCGATGGCCACCGCCACCATGGACCACTGATTCTGGGGTATGGTCAAGCCTGAGATGAAACCATAAGTGTTCGCTGAGTTGCCATTCCACGTGTAGGCCAACATGCCGGCATTTGTCTGACCCGCGCCGCCGAAGCCCACGCCCTCCCCGTCCGTGCTGCGGTTCATGAACAGTCCCGTCCAATCCGCCTGGGCTCCATTCGGATTGACCCACAAGGTGAACGTGGCCGTGTTCGAGTTGAGCGCCGGCTGAGGGGCCGTCACGCCGGACGTATCTTCGCCGGGCGTGGTCCCGAGGGCGGTGTTATTGGTCTCAAAAACCGCAAACCCGTCTGCCGGACGCGGGCCGGCGATGAGGTTGAAGCCATTTTGGGCGTTGGTGCCGTACGTCCCATCATAGCCTCCGACATAATCGTAGGCGACCACGGTGCCGGTGGACGGATCCCCGGTCTCGTTCAGGCGCCAGTAGGCAAGGGGATTTAAGGATAAGACGGCGGCCTCGTAGGTGGACGAACTATGCGGCTGGACGGTTAAGGTGGCCACGCTGCTCGTGGCGGAGCCGCTGGCGTTCGTGACTACAACCTTATAGTTGCCCGTGTTCGTTGCCACCAGATCACTCACGGTGAGGGTAGCGGTCTTGGCGCCGGAAATGCCGCCACCATCGGTCAGAGCCACGCTGCCTTGGTACCATTGAAAGGATGGCGAACTGCCGGTAGCCATGCTCTGCACCGTTACCGTGAAGCCGGGGTAGAGCGCCGAGGCCGGCGATATGTGTGGCTGGACCACGATCCATGGGGCCACCACCAGGGTTTTGCCTATGGCCACGTCATAAAGCGAGTTGATCTGGTCAAAGGACAGGGCTTTTTCGAACATGGCCACTTCATCGACGCTTCCATTGAAAAGACGGGCGGTTCCACAGCAGGTGTCATTGCCAATGGTCGTGGCGCCGCCCCAGGGTTCCACGTCTTGCGCAATCAGGTTGAAGGCGTTGGTCACAGTATCACCCGTGCAGAGATAGATGGTGGCCAGGGTCGGTTCGATCACTGCGGCGACCATGGACCATTGGTTGGGCGGCGGCACCAAGCCCGAATTAAAACCCCAAGTGTCTTGGTTGTTGCCATTCCAGGTGTAGCCCAATTGGCCCGTGGTGGTGAAACCGAGTCCAGCTTGTTCGCTGCTGGTGCGGCTCATGAACAGCCCGGTATAGTCGGCCGGGGTGCCCGTGGGGTAGATCCAAGCCAGGAAGGTCACGGTGTTCGTGGTCAGCCCGGGCGTGGTCACGGTCACCCAGGTATTCATGGTGCCGTCGCCGGAGGTGTTCACGGCAGTGTTGGTCGGTTCGAACCCGGGGAAGGCCGGGGGGATGGGACCGTGAACAGCGCCTCCGGGGGCGTCGGGTCCCCACAGGCCAGCGGGCCCATAACTGCCCATGAAATAAGCCATCAGGTCCAGGGCGTTGGTTTGCGTGTAGCTCTCGTTAAGGCGCCAATAGGCCAGCGGGCCGTTGGTATAGACGGCGTTGGCGTAGGCGCCAAGGGTGGGCGCGGGGACCACACTCAGGGTGGCCACCGCGCTCGTGGCGCCACCCGCGATGTTGGTGACCACCACGCGGAAACTTCCAATGCCGGCGAGGGTCACATTGCTCAGTGTCAGGCTCGCCGTCGTCGCGCCGCCAATGGTGGCGCCATCGATAAGGTTAGTGAACGGTCCGCTGGCGGTGGCACCCCCCTGCCACTGGTAGGTGGGTGCAGGCAACCCACTGGCGCTGCCACTCAAACTCACCAACCGTCCGTCGTAGACGGTGACCGAGGCCGGTGACTGGGTGATGGCGGGAGCAACTTGCGTTATCCCCAAGCCCGCGAGAAAAAGAGAGTTAATCTCGGTGCCGGTCATCGTGCGCTCAAACACGGCCACGTGGGCTATGCTCCCGTTGAGGGTGCGGCTGCCGTCGCCGCAGCACTCATCCGCGCCGATCTGCCAATTGGTCCCAAACGCATCAGGCGTGTGCGCGATCGAATTGACGGCGGAGAGCAAGGTGGTGACCCCGTTGGTGTCGACATAATCGAGGTATAGGGTGGCCTCCGTCGGCGCGACGGCCACCGCCACAAACGACCATTGGTTGAGCGGTATCGTCAGGCCGGAGGCGAAATTGTAGGTGTCCGCGTTGTTGTTGTTCCAGGTTTCAACCAACATGCCGCCGCTGTTCATACCGAGGCCGCCCTGGGCGCCCGTCGCGTCGCGACTCTCGAAGAAGCCCGTCCAAGCGTTTTGGGCGCCGTTGAGATAAACCCACGCGGTGAGCGTCACCTGGTTCGTGCTCAGGCTGCCCAAAGGCACGGTCGCGAACGATTGGAGATTGCCAGCGGTGGCCCCGAGAGCCCAGTTGGTGCTCGCAAAGCCGGGGAAAGCCGGTGGCCGAGGGCCTAGAATCATGTTGAAGCCGTCCATGGCGTTGGTGGCGTAGTCCCCGTTGAGGCTAAAGGGGCCAGAGTCAAGGACGACCGCGGTCCCGGTGGAAGGGTCTGCGGTGTCGCTGAGTTGCCAGTAGCCGATCGGTTGGTTGGTCAGCACTAAGGCGGGGTAGTTGACGGATGCCGCCATGGCAGGCAGGGCGGCGGAAGTTGCCAGGAGCAAGGCGGCCAAGGCGGCGCCGGCGATGGGGTTGGTTGGTCGTTGAACCGCGCGTTCCCGCGTGCGGGCCGTCTGCGGCGGATTTTGAGTCTCTTTGTGCCATTTCATATCCACGTATTTGGTTTATTAGGTTTGGTTTTACAGATCCACATTGGATTCGCGAGGTGCCAAGATTGTCATGCTAGTCTTCTGTATGCCAGCCAGCATGGTTGGCTGTCAATCCTTTTTTCACCTGGATGAGGCCGCCCGGTCTCATTAACACCGCCGCTTCAGCGCGGTGCAGGCACGCGGCGAGGCGTCCCAGCCGTTTCAACGGCTTTCCGCGATTCCACCCAAACCGTTGAAACGGTTGCAGCGCCCCAAGTGCCTTTTCACACCGGGCTGAAGCCACGGTGTTAATGAAACGCCTGGTCCGGGTATGGAATACCCGGGCGGACGGGCTCACTCGAGCTCGCCGCTCATTTTGCGCCAGGCGGTCATGGAACGGGCCAGGTGCTCGCGGGCATCGCCGCCGATGCCGTAACACTGCAGACCGACGGTGCCGCTGAACCCCAGTTCCTTGAGGGTCTTGAGCAGGCCGGCCACGTCAAACGAACCCTTGTCCAGAGGCTGGATATAATGGTCCCAGCCGGGGTTGGGGTCGAATTCGTCCGCGCCATTGATCGAGACGGCCCAGAGCCGGGGCATGGCCTGGCGGAGGAGCGGCTTGTAGTCGCGCTGCTTGTCCACCCGCAGCCAGTGGCACAGGTTGAACATCACGCCGACGTTCGGACGGTCGACTTTGCCGGCGACGCGCACGGAGTCCTCGATGCGCTCGATCCAGTTCATGACATGCGGGTATAGCAGAAGCTGAGCGCCCGAGTCGAGGGCCAGGTCCGACATCTCGCGCAAGATGGCCACGGCGCGCGGGTCCGCCGACGCATCCGAGGGGGGCATCCCGCCCACGAGGAGGTCGAATTGCATGTGGCGCCCCTTGACCAGGGCGAGCACGTCTTTGAAACGAGCGTCGTAGGGCGTCTTGCCGGGGGCGAGGTCGACGGTCATCGTGATCTGGAACAGGCGCAACCCGGCCGCGTCCAGCGTCTTGAGCCGCTCGGCGACGCCGTCGAGCCAGACATGGCCGACACCGTCGTAGCCTAATTCTTTGAGCATGACGGCCTGTTCCTGGTAGGAGCGTTTTTTGGCATCGTGCCAATCGATGCAGAACGGGAAGAAGGCGAAGGGTTTGGGTTCGCCGGCGGTGGCCGGGTTGGCGGAAGCGGTGCTGCCGGCTGACCCGCTGCGCTCGCGCGACAGCGGGGCGAGAGCCGGCGTTCCGGGTTTGGGTTCGCCGGCGCCGGCCGCGTTGAGGGCGGCGGTCGGGTGGATTCGCTGGTTTTCGAACCAGACGGGGCCGCCCCACTTGCCGGTGACGATGACGTCCAGGTCGCCGTCGCCGTCGAGGTCGGCGGCGCAGAGGTTGACGCCCGAGCCGATGCCTTCGCCGTAAGAGATGACGTGCTTGGTCCAGACGGGCGAAGGAGAGCGGCTGAGCTTGTAGTAATAGACGCCGAGCGTTCCGTTCTCGTCGGGGTCGCCACCGTTATGGGCCATGAACCGTTTGCCGGTGACCAGTTCGGGCACGCCGCAGCCGTCGAGGTCGGCCAGCACGAGGCTGTGGGCCTGAGACCAGGACCGGTCGATGAGGTGTTGCTTGAAAGCGATGTCGTTACCGTGACGGACCTGTTCGTACCAGAAGATGCCATACCCATGGGCGGAGGAGGTGATGATGTCGTTGAGACCGTCGCCGTTGACATCATAGACGAGGATCTGCGGGGTGTGCTCGGCCTTGCCATCCAGGCCGCCGAGGGCCAGGGGATGCTCGAGCCACTTGCCGTGGCGCGGATCGGAGGGGGCCTCGAACCAGGCGTCCGGCCGGATGAAGTCAGGACGGCCATCGCCGTTAAGGTCGCCCACGCCGACACCCCAGGTCATCGGCTTTTCCGAAACGAGGTGGGTGGCGAACGCGCCCTGGCCATCCGGTCCTTTCACCGCTTCGTACCAGACCGTGTGGGCCACCGCCGGCACGACCGCCAGGCTCTTGCCGTCGCCGATGACGTCGTGCAGGTCGGCGGTCTCGTAGTTGCCGTTATTCTCGATGAGGCTCTCGGGCCATTCGCCGTTGGCGGCGCCGGGGTTGCGGAACCAGACGGCATGTTTGTCGAACCAATCGACGCTGACCAGGTCGGGCCTGCCGGAGCCGGCGATTTCGAGGGGCAGGTTGGCAAAATCCCAGCGATAGCCCTGGCCCCGGTCATCCACCTTGCCCTTGAGCGTGCGAATCTTCACCGGCCTCCAATCGGGCGCCAGGTAGAGGTACTCCCCCGCGACCACGTCCAGCTTGCCATCGCCGTTGAAGTCAGCTACGCCACAGGCCTCGCTGCGGAAGTTGCCGATGCGGTGCATGACGAACTTCACGGGACCGGGGCCCGCGCCCGTGGGACCCTGGGCCTCGAAGGCCTTTTTGAGCATGGCCTGCGCCCGAGCGGCAAGGTCGGGCGAGGCGGCGGCGCGCGCCGCCTGATAGAGCGGGTCGATTGCGAGCGGCGCATGGGCCGCCGCCTGGGGGCCCTCGAGCAGAGCGCCGGCCACGGCCAGGATGGCGGTGTCGGCCTCCTGGCGGGTGGCCGCGTCGTCCAGCGCGGGCAGAATCAGCGCGAGCGACTCGGGCGCGGGAAGACCGGCCAGGCGGCTCAGCAGGAGCTTCGTTTCCTCCGGACCCTGGGCCAGAGGCGCGGCCAGGCTGCACATCACGAGGCGCTGGGGTGCGGACAACTCCTCGCTGCCGGCGAGGTTGATGTACCCGCGAAGACAGAGCCGCTGGTCGGCCGCGTCCGGCCGCGTCTTGGCTAATTCGAGCAGGTCCTTTGCCGCCTCGCCATTCCGCCATTGCGCCAGCGTCCGAATGGCCGTGCGCGCGACTTCATCGTTCGTGTCGCCGACCGCACCGCGGACCGCCGAAAGGGCGGTGCGACCCCCGGCCGCGCCAAGAGCGCGCAGGAGCGCGCAACGGACGGCGGGCGGCGCCTCGGCCAACTGCCCCACGAGCTCTTGCGCGCACGCGTCCGCCCGGCCAGCCAGCCCAGTCGGAGCGCCGGCTCTCGCCGCGCTGTCGCGGGAGCGCAGCGGGTCAGCCGGCAGCCCCTTCATCCCGGCAGCGTTGGCCTGGGCGGCCCGGCTGGAGACGGCGACCAGGGCGCGTTCGAGCGCGGGGAGGTCGGCAGCGACATTGGGATTGGACAACAGGGCCAGCAATGCCGGCAGGTCGGATTCGACCCCTAATTGAGCGGCGGCATCCAGCGCGGCAGTTCGGAGCGCCGCCTCGGGCGAGCGGGCGGTTTGCAGCACCGTCGGCATGGCGGCGCGGAGACCGCGGCGGCTGGCCATCTCAAGGGCGGCGAACCGGCGGCTGGTCTCGTTGCTGCCGACCACCGCCAGCAGCGCGGCATCGGCCTCGGGCCCACCCATAGCCAGCGCGGTGAACACCACATTCTCGCCGAGCAGAGCCAGCACCGCCGCGTCGGCCTCGGGCCCGGGGAGACTGGTGAGGCCTGCCTGGGCCGCCTTGGCCAGCGCCCCATCGACATTGACGGCCAACCCGATGAGGACCGGCACGAATGCGGGGTTGGCAGCCATCCCGCGGATGGCGGCGAGCCGGACGGACGTTTCGCCGTCGCGGGCGGCTTGGCCCAGCGCCCGCACGGCGGCAGCGTCCCCTCGCGTGCCCAGCGCCTGGACCAGCAAGACCTGCCGTGGCGCGGGTAGCTTGGGCAGCTCGGCCGCGAGCACTTCGGTCACCTCGAGACCGGGCAGGTCCCGCTGCAGCGGTCCCAGGATGGCCGTGTTTTCGGCATGGAGTTCCGCGGCCAGGATTTTCAAGGCATCCTCCGCACCCGCCAGAAGGAGGCCGTGAATGGCGGCCGCGTCGAGTTCGGGCGAGGCCTTGGAGGCCCGGAGCCAGGTATAAGTTTCAATCGCCTCGGCGCGACTGCCGTGCTCTCGCAACGCATCGGCGCATTGGAGGATCGAGGAGCAGATGGCGGGCTTGATACTCGGCTGGGCGCCCGCGAAGGCGCCTTCGAGGGCGTTGGCGGCAGGCACGGTGCCGATGCTGCCAAGCGCAGCCACGGTCGCCGAAACGAGGGCCGGATCGGGACGAGACAGGAACTTGCTCAACGCTTCGACGGCCAGGGCGTCGCGCCGGGCGCCGATGCTGGTGATGACGCCGGCGAGTGGGCGTCCGTCGAGCTTGCCCAGCGCCTCACGCAAGGCCTCCTCCACGGACGGATCGGGGATGGCTTCGAGCGCGTAACGAGCCAGGTAATTGAGATGCTCGTCGGGCAGCAGGGCCGCCAGCTTGGGCACGGCCTCGCGAGTGCCTACCCGCGCGAGTTGACGGACTGCAACCCATTTCTCGGCCAGGGGCGCCTCCGAGACAAGCGTGGCCAGGAGCTGCTCCTGCGAGGCCTGGGCAAAAGCAGCAGCCTCTGCCATCAAAAGCAGCAGCAGAATTAACCGCAAAGAACGCAAAGAACACAAAGACCTAAGAAAAACAAGGCAGTTCCTTGTGTTCTCTGCGTTCGTTGCGGTTAATAGGTGATTCTGCCGCTGGCTATCGGCCTTCGGCTCGCCGTCGGATTTCGGATTTCGGATTTCGGATTTCATAAGTTTTGGCGGAGTTCGGCGCGTTGCTTATGGATGCCATGGGGCGCGAAGGGCGCGGGACAACATGCGATTGGCCTCGGCGTCATCGAGGCACTGCTCTCTCTCCGGGTCCCACTTGAGGTTGCGCTTGAGCAGCATGGACAAGTTGATGACATGATTGGTGGTCATGGTCCGGTGGGCCACGACCTCGCTGGCGACGCAGGGGCGGCGGCGGCGGACCGAGTCGAGAAAGTCACGGATGTGGTGCATGGGCCGTTCCGTGCGGGCCTGGTAGTCGCGGACCAGCCGGTCGAAATCCTCGAGCAGAGAGGGTGAGGAGACATCGGGCTTTGGGTAATCATCCGCGACGGACGCCCAGCCCTCCGTGCCTTCATAGCGCACCCCACAGGTGCCGCGCCAACCGCCGGCGGAGAGGACCAACTTCACGCCATTGGCGTATTTGGCCACGTAGCCCTCGGCATTATCATTGTTAGGGTACTCATATTCGACGGCGGAGGTCCGTTTGAGCCCCAGGGCGGACTGGCACTGGCAGATGGTATGGCTGCCCCAACCGGCGGCGCCCGTGCCGAAGTCGTAATAATCCAACCAGGCCCCGCACCCGCCCAGGTAGCCCGCGTGGTAGGGCCGCCACGGCGCCGGCCCCAGCCAGAGATCCCAATCCAGCGTCTCCCGGTCCGGCTCAGGTTGCGCCGGAAGGTGCGCGGTGCTCATCCTCCACGGGAGGATGTGGGCGCGGACGGTTTGTAACTGCCCCAGGCGCCCGGAGCGCGCCAGTTCGTCGCAAAAGACAAAGTTCGCTTCGCTCAGCCGCTGCATGCCGGCCTGGAAGATGCGCCCCAGGCGCCGGGCGGTCTCCACTAGCGCCTGCCCTTCGGCGACGCTCATGGTGCAAGGCTTCTCGCAAAAAACGTCTTTCCCGGCCTTCATGGCCATCAGCGAGGCGGGCGTGTGCCAGCGGTCGCCGGTGGCGATGAGCACTGCTTCAAGGTCGCGGTGCGCCGAGAGCAACTCCCGCAGGTCCCGGTGAACAGCGCAATCCTTGTTCCCATATTTGGCGTCCACCGTCTCTTTGGCGGCGTCTCGTCGGGGCTTCTGCACCTCGCAAACGGCGACGAATTGCACCTCTGGAAATTGCAGCAGAATCGGCAGGTCGTAACCGCCGCGCCCGCCGATGCCGATGCCGCCCATGACGATGCGCTCGCTCGGGGCCAATGCCCCGTTCAGGCCCAAAGCGGAGCCGGGGACGACCTGCGGCACGGCCAACGCGCCGCAGGCCAGGGCGGTTCGCCGCAGAAACTCCCGGCGCCCGAAGCGCGCCCGGGCGGGAAGGGTATGGGGAGCCAGGCCGGCCCAATCCTGGCCGCGCGCTGAAGAGAGGGAGGAAGGATGCGCTTTCATCTTGTGCGCCGCTTCTAGCCCTTTTGGCAAAGTTGTCAAGCGCAAACGCCCAGGACCCGATGCGGCGATGCGGCCAGGGATCAGGATAGGGACGCCCATCAGAATTACGGATTAACCGCAAAGAACTTAGAGCGGCGTAGCCGCAACCAAAGCCTTCGGGCACTCCGCAATTCGCTCCTCTGGGCTTCTGGTGTGGCGCGCCAGTGTCTGCCGTGGGCGTCGTGGCACATTAAAATGTGGTAACGGGGTGTCACGTTGCGCACCGATTCGTGGTGCTGGCAGGTTGAGTCGTGGGTTTTCGACCGCAGGGGGGCGCGATGCCTTGCCGCTGGCACAGGGCAAGAGCCGGCTCAGACCAACGACCGTCTGCAAGGTTGGAGCGGCGACATCGACTTTCTGCAAACCGCAGTCGTGCGCGAACACTATCGGTTCAAGACCGAGCCGTTGCCTGAAGCATTCCGGAGGTGCGCCGAGGAACTGAAGGGCGCGGTTTCCCGGTCGAGCGATCTGCGGATGCTGGCGGGCCTGGAGCGCCTCATGACGACCTTGGGCGACGGCCATTCCTACGCCACACCTTCACCGGAGTTCCTGCAGCGACTGAAAGCGCCGCCGGCGGAATCGCCACTGCGACTGCATGGTTTTTCGGACGGGCTCTTCGTTATCGACGCCAATCCTGGTTTCGAAAGTTGGATTGGCCGCCCCATCACGCGCATCGGCTCGGCGTCGGCGGACGAAGCCTTGCGGCGGATCGCAGACTACGTTCCGAAGGACAACCTCTACAGCGCCCGTTGGCGAGTCCCGGCTTTCCTCGGGTATCCCGGCTACCTCGAAGCGATTGACTGCATCAAACCGAACGCTCGCGAGATTGCATTGGGCTTTGCCAGCGCGGACGGAACGGCGTCGGCGGCCTCGGTCCCTTTTGCGCCGATGCAGATGGTGGCTCGCCCCCCACTTGTGCCCTCGCGCCTCGGCGGGGCGCTGGAACCTCCACTGAGCCTTCAGCCAAGTCAGAAGACTGAATGCGCGAACGCGAAAGTGTGACCATCAACGATCTCCGGTTCGCCTTCCGTACGAGAAGGCAGACCGACTCATGACGCTTTGGTGTAATTTCCCTGTGGCGCTTCCTTGTGAATGAGGAATCCTACGGAGAAGACTTCGCGAATTGGATCCCGAGGTTTGTCGGCTTGTTCGGCAACAGGAACGGGAACTCGCCAGGAGGCACTCGGGTATTGCCGAGTTGAAAAACAAGAGCAGGGCCGATTCCTCAGGAAACTGAAGGCTCGGCCCTTGTACTCGGCATTATCGGGTGTTACAGAAAATAGCCCATCTGCCGCAGTGAATCGAGTCTGTCCTTTTTCCGTGGACGAATATCTGGGATCCCGCCACGATCTATTACATGCCTGGGACCACGGGCTGGGGTCCGAACAAGTTCACCATCCCCGGTTTGGGCAAGCTGGTTTTGATGAATCGCAAGGCTCGCATGGGCCGGAATCCTGCCACGGGCGCATCGATCAAGATCCCGGCCAAGCGAGTCGTGAAATTCCGCATCGCAAAGGCAGCCAAAGATGCGATCCTGGGGCCAACGAAGCAGCCGGCGCCGGTGGTCTTGGCTGGAAGGGACGGGCACTCGATGGCAAGGCTTCGAGCGCGGCTTTATTTTACTTGCCTTGCCGGCGGCCATTTGGCAGGATTGGCGCGGGTTGCATGACCCCGTGCTGGAATCGAGAAACTGAAGAATATTATGGCGCTTACGAGATCCCAAATCATCGAAGCCATCGCTGAGAAAACCACCGTGGACAAGAAAGTCGCGGAGGCCATGATCGTTTGCCTCGCTCAACTGGCCTACGAACATGCCAAGGATGAATTCACCTTGCCGGGCATCGGGAAGTTGATTGTGGTAGAGAGAAAGGCGAGGATCGGGAGGCACCCTGGCACCGGGGCTGAGATTCAGATCCCTGCCAAACGGGTCCTGAAATTTCGGATAGCCAAGGCAGCCAAGGACGCCATTCTTGCGGCCGGACTTTCGCCGAGCACCAGTCCCACGAGCAGTTCACCTCCGGCGGCGTAAACATCAATAATTGCCAATTTGTCGCATCCGGGACATTTAGAATTCCGATCTAGATGATCGGAGCCGCCCTGTGCGCCGTGGGCGCCCTCGGCGTTATCCTCGGCCCGCGATGACCCGGCAGTCCCGCCAATGAAATCCCGCTGGCGGTAATTTGATCGATTCAAGCGCTGAGGAGAACAACGCAATGAGCGAAGCGCACCGCAAAACCGCGATCCTGCTGGTCACGCCCGAGAACGAAGGGATACACCAGCATCGCAAAAGGCAGTTCAACAACTTCACGCAGCTCACGGTCCCCTACTTGGCCGGGTTCATCGACGAGGCGAAGTACCAGATCAGACTGGCGGACGAGTACAACCAACGAATCCCCTACGGGGAGCACTGCGATCTGGTCGCCATCACGGTCAATACCCCCAACGCGCCGCACTGCTACCGGATCGCGGAGCGCTTTCGGGCGCGAGGCGTCGGGGTGGCGATGGGAGGTCCCCACGCGACGCTCAGGCCCGATGAGGTGTCGGGGCATTGCGACCACCTGTTTGTAGGCGAAGCTGAGGAAACATGGCCACAGTTCCTCGACGAGTTCCGCCAGGCTTGCGCCCGCCCGCGCTACGACTGCCCGCGCGCACCTTCCCTCCGAGGCGTCCCCATCCCACGGCGCGATCTGATTCATCGGCGCCCCCTCACCAGAGGGGCGGTGTTCGCCTCGCGCGGATGCCCCCACGGATGCCACTACTGCAACCTCAAGCAGATATACCGCGGCGGCTTTCGCACGCGCCCGATACCCGAGGTGGTCGCAGACGTCCGTAGCCTGGCCAACCGCTACTTTGTGTTCTGGGATGACAACTTTTTCGGCGATGCGGACCACGCGCTCGACCTGATGGCGGAGCTCCAGGTTATGGGCAGGAGGTGGGCGGCTCAGGTCTCCATCGACCGCTGCGCGGACGAGCGATTGCTGCGGGCGGCCGGGGCCGCCGGCTGCGTTTACCTGTTCATCGGGCTGGAGTCGTTCTCGCAGGAGGGGTTGGCCAGCGTCGCGAAGGGGTTCAACCGCGTGGAGCGGTATCGGGAAATCATCGACCTGATCCACCGGCACGGCATCTGCGTCCAGGCGGGGGTCATCTTCGGCTTCGATGCCGACACGCGGGAGGTGTTCTCCGACACTCTCCGGGCCTGTGAGGCGCTCGGCATCGACGGCGTCACCCCCAGCGTGCTCACGCCACTACCGGGCACCCGGCTTTACGACGAGATGAAGGCCGAGGGCCGGTTGCTGAGCGAGGACTGGGCACGCTACGACGGCAAGACGAGCGTGGCGTTTGTGCCCAGGAGGATGACCCCCGAAGAACTGCTCGCCGGCTATACCTGGTTCCGGAGAAAATTCTACTCGGTCGGCTCCATACTCAGACGGATGGCGGTATCGAGGACGAACCCCGCGCACAACCTGGTTGTCAACCTGGGGTATAAGTGGTCCCTGGATCGGAGATGAGAAAAGGAGTGGCCGGCAGGAGGAGCAGCCACGCTCGACCAGCTTTGGTTCCCGCACCGAGGCTATATCAGATAGGCGTTGGTCGATGTCAGCACTTCTCCTGGCTGAAGCTCAAGGACCTGCTCCACGAATCCCCTTGCCAGCCTTTCATGGATCTCGGGCCCCTTCTGCCTTTGGTGCTTGGATTCCACGCTGAGGAAGGTGTGGTCCGCCGCCAGGATGGATTTTGCACACTGGATGATCGCTCGGATGATTTTATCAGAGCGGAACTCCACCACAACGACGTGGACTACGCGGCGGTGGGGCAGGCGGTCAGCCGGCTCGGCAAGCGGCTGGAAAAGGAGATGGGGCTGCGGGGCGGATTGCGGCAGGTTGGATCACCATTGTCAAATGTTGAGTTCTGACGCCGTTGCTACAGAACTTTGAACTTTGAACTTTGAACCTCGAACCTCGAACCTTGAACCTTGAACATTCATCCCTCACAAGGTGCGCCGGAACAAGAGGGTGGCGGCGCCAAAGGAGACCACGGTGAAGAGGCCGAGCAAGGCGAGGTCGGAACTGATGGCCAGGAGGCCGGTGTTTTTGAGGACCAATTCCTTGAAGCCGTGGACGGCATAAGTGAAGGGGTCGATGGCGGTGATGAACTGCATCCAGGGGGGAAAGGCGTTGACGGGATAGACGGCGCCGCTGGGGAAGAAGAGCAGGGTGTTGAGCACACCGAAGGTGGCGCGGGGCACCAGGGGGTCGGTCACGCGGACCATGAGGAGGAACATGATGCTGATGAGGGCCAGGGCGGTCGCCCCAACCAGCACGAGCATCCGGGCCAGGCGCAGCGGGTTGAAGGGGTCGGGAATGCCGGCGATGAGGGAACCGAAAGTGACCAGCACCAGGCCGGCCATAATGGCCTTGGCGGCGCCGGCGAGGGTGAAGCCGAGGATGAGCTCGGATTTGCGGATGGGGGTGACCAGGTAACCTTCGTGCAGGCCGCGCGCCTTGTCGTCGATGAAGATGATACCGCCGCCGATCATGGCGGAAACAAAGATGGCCAGGACAATCGTCCCCGGCAGGAGATATTGGATATAGGGGACGTACGGATAGACCTCGACGATGGCGAGGGAGGCCGTGGCCGACAGGCGAGGGGGCGAGCCTTTTTCATTGTAAGAGCCGACTACCTGGGTGAAGGCGGCCTCGAGGGCCGAGGCGGAGAACTGGTCGGTGTTGTCTTCGACCAGGGCCAGGCGCGGATTGGCCCCGGCCAGGAGGTTGCGGGAGAACTGAGGGGGGATGTTGAGGACGGCGTTGATCTTGCCATTGCGCAAGTCGCGCATGGCGGCGGCCTGGTCCGCGTAAGCGGTCGTGTTGAAGGTGCGGGCGTTGGCGGTCACCGCCTGGGCGAGCGCCCGCAGCCGCACGGCGGGCAGGCCGTGGTCCTGGTCCACCACCCCGACTTCGAGGTTCTTGACCTTGCCGCCGAAGGCGTAGCCGAGCACCACGAGTTGGATGAGGGGCATGATCATCGAGACAATGATCAAGGTGGGACTGCGCCGCAGGCGGCGGAGGTCGCGCTCGATAACGGCGAGGATGCGGTTCATTTCCGTTCGTACATGAAGGCCGAACTGTAGGCCGGGGCGCTTTGGAGCGCGTCGCGCAGTTGGCGGCCGGTATAGTGCATAAACACGTCATCGAGGGTGGTGCTCTGCACGGAAAGGGAGGTGACGGTGATGCCCGCGCGGCGGGCGGCTTCCATCAGCTCCACGGTGGTGCGCGGGCCGTTGTGCGAGGAGATCCGGAAGACGTGGTCTTCGGCCTTGACGTCGGCCACGTCAGGCAGCGCTTTGAGGGTGTCGGCCCAGCCCTGCGGCAGCGCGGAGAAACTGACTTCCAGGATGTTCCGGCCGGGAATGGAGGCCTTGAGCTTCAAGGGCGAATCCAGCGCCACCAGTTTGCCGTGATCCACGATGGCGACGCGGTCGCACAGCTTGTCGGCCTCGTCCATGTAATGGGTGGTGACCAGGATGGTGAGGCCGCGCTCGCGCATGAGGCGCGAGAGCATCTCCCAGACGCCGACGCGCGAGGTGGGATCCAGGCCGGTGGTCGGCTCGTCCAGGAAAAAGAGTCTCGGGTGGTGTACCAGGCCACGGGCGATCTCGAGGCGGCGCCGCATGCCGCCCGAGAACAGCTTCACGGGTTTATCCGCCCACGGCCCGAGGCCAACGGCCTCGATCAATTCTTTGATGGCGCGCCGCCTCTCTTCGCGGCCGATGCCGTAGAGCTTGGCGAAGATGCCCAGGTTCTCCTCGGCGCTCAGGTCCAGGTCGGAGGTCATGGCCTGGGGGATGACCCCGATCGAGCTGCGCACCTCGTAGGGCGAGCGCAAAATGTCCAGCCCCAGAATCCGCGCCGTCCCGGAGGTCGGCGGCACCAGCGTGGTGAGCATACGGATGAGCGTGGATTTGCCCGCCCCATTGGGCCCGAGCAGGCCGAAAACCTCGCCGTGCTCGACCGAGAAGCTCAGGTTGTCCACCGCGCAGAAGTCCCCGAAACGCTTGGTCAGGTTCTCAGCTTCGATGTCGTACATGCGTCAGGAGCCGACCGGCAAACTCACGTAGGCGCTCATGCCCACTGCCAGGCCGCGGTCGTGATTGTCGCAGCGCAGGCGGATTTCGAAGGTCCTGATGTCGCGCTTCGTGCGGCTCACGTCGCGTTGGGTGGCGAAGTCCCCGTCCACGCGGCGATAAAACACCACGCCCGGGCGGCGGGCGCCCGAAGGCAGCCGGACGCTGAGCACGTCCCCCAGGTGGATGCGGTCGATGTAGGTTTCTTCGACGTCGGCGCGCACCCAAAGTTCATCGGGATTGATCAGCGTCACGATCGGTTGTCCGGCAGTGACTACCTCGCCTTGGAGGGCGGCGCGCACGTCTATGAAACCATCGATCGGCGCGTGGATTTCCGTGTAGTCGAGGCGGATCTTCGCCTTGTCTTTCTGCGCCGCGGCGGCGGCCAACTGATGGGTGGTGGCTTCCAGGGCGGCGCGCCGGGCGGCCACCTGCCCGGCGCTGGCCTTGGCCAGGGCCAGGGCCGCCTGGGCGGCCTCGACCTGTCTGCGCAGAGACTCGACCCGCGCCTTCACTCCGTCCAAGGCCGTGCGCGCCTGGTCAAACTCCTGGACGGTCTCCACGCTTTGCCGGTAGAGTCCTTCCCGGCGCTTGAAATTGAGGCTGGCGTTTTCCAGGTCCGCCTCACCCTGGGCGACCTGCGCGTGGGCGGCCTCGAGATTTGCCTCGGCCTGGCGGACCTGGCTGCTGCTCTGGTCTTCCTGGAACCGCAGGTCGGCCCGGGCCTCGGTGACCTGGGAGGCGGACTGTCGCTCGGTGTTGGCAAAAAAGGCCATCTCGGCCTTCCATTCCTGGGCTTGGATGCGCCCAATGAGTTGCCCGGCCTTGACGGCGTCGCCTTCTTTGACCAGGAGTTCCTGTAACCGTCCCGCTATCTCCGAGCTGACGATCACGCCGTCGGTGCTGACCAGGCCGGTCAGCACCAGCACCCGCGCGCGCTGCACTCGGGCGAAATAGAGCCCGCCGCTTATGGCAACCACCGCCAGCACCCCAACCAGTATGGCCAGCTTGCGTTTCATCTGCGGGTCATGGTCCGCGTGCGGGTCCGGCTCTCATGCGAAGGCTCGCCCCGGCGCGCCTGACCCGGGGGAGCGGCAGACGGCCTTGCCCGCTCGCGACACCCCGGCCTCTTCGCATTTCCCTTTACAGGTCTTCCTTGAGCAGGGCCATGAATTGCTTCATGGCCGGGGAAAGGACGCGGCTTCGCTTGTAAATCGCGGCCAGCGGGCGGGTGAAATCTCCGCCTTCCAGGCGCACGGCGGCCAGCGTCTGTTTGGCCACTTCCTGGGTGATGGTGGCTTGCGGGACAATGGACACGCCGGAATCGATTTCCACGGCGCGTTTGACCGTCTCGATATTGTCGAATTCCATCGCGTGCTCGACCCCCACGCCCTGCTCCTTGAGGAGTTTGTCCAGCGCCTTGCGGGTGGGGATGTCCTGCTCGAAGCTCACGAAGCGGTGTCCGGCCAGGGCTTTGAGCTTCACGGACTCGAACTTGGCCAGGGGGTTCTGCGGGTGGCAGATGAGCACCAGGGGTTCTTTGCGGAACGGCACGATTTCGAGCTTGGCGTCGCGGAGCGGGTAGGCGACCAGGCCCAGGTCCACCACGTTGCCCAGCACGTCCCCGTAGACTTGGTTGTGCCGGCGATACTCGACATGGACGTTCACCGTCGGAAACTCCTTGAGGAACCGCTTGAGATAGGGCGGCAGCACGTGCAGCCCGATGCTGTAAATGGTCGCCACCCGAATATTGCCCGAAATAATCCCCTCGAGCTCCTGGAGCCGGCTGTGCAGCGCGTCGAAACTCTGCAGTATCCGCTTGCTGTATTCGTAAAACACCTGCCCCTCCGGGGTGAGCCGGAAGTTCTTCTTGCTCCGCTCGATCAGCAACGACTTGAACTGCTTCTCGAGAGTGCTGATCGTCTGGCTGACGGCGGACTGGGTAACCTCGTTGATTTGCGCGGCCTTGGTGAAGCTCTCTGTTTCCGCCAAGTCGCAAAATACCTTTAGGCTTTCGATTTGCATAAGCGAATTGAATAGGAATATCCGGCGATAGTCAACCCTTTGCTGCGAGATTTATTCGGGCGCTCCGCCGGTCTCGGGCGCACCCCTTTGGACTGCGGTGGCAAGCGAAGCGCGACACCGCTTTGGCTCGGGCGGCGGTTGGTGCTCTTGGACGTTCCCAGCGTCCGAAAGCGGCGTCGGCGCTTCGCTCTGCCGCCGCACTCCAGAATCTGCGCCGTCGCCGCTTCGCTCTGCCGGCGCACTCCAGAAGACGACGTTGTCGACCGCCGTGGACCCCACACGGAGGGCGCCTTCGCCCTTGCCCTGGGCCCGCCGCGCGTTTATGTTGGAACGTATCGAGCGACCGGCGCCATCCACCATGAGTTACACGATGCAGTATCTCGAGTCCGAAATGGCCGCCCAAGGCCTCGAGGTCAGCGTGCTGGTCAACTGCCTGGTGCAGGACGGCATCCAGCTTGGCGCGAGCGACCTGCACATCGAGGCGTGGGAAACCTCCATTGCGGTGCGGGCGCGCGTCAATGGCGTGCTGACCGAGGTCGCCCACTTGCCACTCGAACTGCTCGACAAGATTACCATGCGCTTCAAGGTCATGGCCAATCTCGTGACTTACCAGGCCGGCCTGCCTCAGGACGGCACGGCGGTGGGCGCCCCGGAACTCGAGGGCGTGCAGTTGCGCGTCTCGATTTTTCCCACTACGCGCGGCGAAAAGGTGGTGCTCCGGCTGTTCGACCCTCGGGACCAGCGATTCGACCTGAGCATGCTCGGGTTTGAGGATTCCACGCTCGAGGGCCTCAAGCGCCTGCTCAAGCGCTCGAGCGGCCTGTTGCTCTTTACGGGGCCCACCGGCTCGGGCAAGACCAGCACCATGTATTCCTCCTTGTGCTACATCACCCAACGCGACGGCGCCAGCATCAGCATCAGCACGGTCGAAGATCCCGTGGAATTCAACCTGCCGATGGTCAGCCAGACCCAAATCAACCCGGCCCAGGATTTTACTTATGCCGTGGCCTTGCGCAGCATCCTGCGCCAGGACCCGCAGGTAATCATGGTCGGAGAAATCCGCGATCCGGAGACGGCCGCCATTGCAGTGCAGGCGGGGCTGACGGGACACCTGGTCATCAGCAGCATCCATGCGGGCATCGCCGCCGGGGCCTTCACGCGGCTCATCAACATGGAAATCGAACCGTTCATGCTCGCCTCGAGCGTCCTGGGCGTCATGGCCCTGCGCCTGGTCCGCCGGGTTTGCCCCAATTGCCTCCAGGCCGATGCCCCCACTCCCAGCCAGCTCAAGCTGGTGCCGGAGGCCCTCCTGGCCGAGGCCCAGTTCCGCCGCGGCGCCGGCTGCGACCAATGCTGCCAAACCGGCTACTCCGGCCGGTTGCCGGTGAGCGAGTTGATCGCGGTTGGGGAACCCTTCCGCGAGGCCGTGCTCAAAAAAATGCCTACCTTGGCCCTCGAAGAAATCGCCATCCAGCAAGGCCTGCGCACCCTCTGGCAGGGCGCTCTTTGTCGCGCGATTACCGGCCAAACCACCCTCGAAGAAATCATCCGCGTCCTGGCGGTGGATCTGGTTTGAGGCCCAGGCCTGAACTTCACGCCTTAGGCGTGAAAATCACGGTCACCGACCCTGCAGGAAATCGGGGCGAAACAGCGATGCGCCGGCACTGCTTATTCAACAAGTTGCAGGGCGGATTGCGGCAGATTGAATCACAATTGAAATACTGAGATGTGACCCCGTCCTTACCGTCCTTAGTCCTTAAGTGCGGAAAGGGTGTCCAAGATCTGGACCCGTGGAAGGTAAGCGAGACAGTCGACGTTAATCTCAAATCTCGTGCTGGTGGTGGCGTGGAATCTGCTCTGCGAATCAAAGTCGTGACCTCGCCTCAACGTATCTCCGTGATGCTGGCCGCTTTTGGCATTGGCGGCATAACCGCGGCCTTTCTGCTCCAGCGTCAGGAGACGGCCAAACTGCGCGTCGGGAACGAAACCTTGCAGCAGCAGTCCAAGCAAATGGCGGCGCTTTGCGCGAACTTTCGGCAGATCTGGTCCCAAGCTATAGGCGAGGCCTCAAGCCACCGGACCGAGACCGTGGCGATCGATTGCGCCGAAGACCGGGGAGAGGTAAGCCATTGCGGGAGCGGTTTCCTGTATGGCTTCAGCGCCGACGGTTTGGAACCGCCGGATAGCGCCGTGGCACCGCTGAACATACGGCTGCACCGCACCCGGATCGAGCACACCTTGGCCCAGGCCCAACGCCTCAAAGCCCTCGGTATCCAACAGCAGGTCGTGTTGTCCGACGCCTGGGGCTACGGGGACGCGCACCCGGGAGACTATGGCAACTGGAACAAGTGGGAGAAGTTCATCCGCCGCCAATTGGACCTCGTACGCCAGGCGGGCGTGCAAGTCCAGTTTGACATCTGGAACGAACCGGACCACGGGCGCTTCTGGAACCGAACGGCGGAGCAATTCCTCGAAACCTGGACTCGCGCCTACCGCACCCTTCGGGCGGCTGATCCTTCGGCAATCATTGTCGGGCCAAGCTGGTCCGCGGTGCGTCCGGGAGAGCCGCGGTTCGACAACTTCCTCCTTCACTGCAAGGCCCATCACGTGCTGCCGGATTACATCACCTGGCACTTTCCCAAGGACACCGTTGCCGAAGCCCGCGCCTGCCGTGAGTTTTGCGCCCGCGAGGGTATCCGCGTCAGGGGAATTATGATCAATGAATATTGCGGCGCCTACGAGCAAACCCCCGCCAACACCGCCTGGCTCCTGGCGCAACTGGAACGGGCCAGAGTGGACGGGGCTTGCCACGCCATTTGGGACGAGCGCACTCACAACAACCTCGACGGAATTCTCGCCGCCGACGGCCCACGAGGCCGATGGTGGGTCTATCGCCGGTATGCCGAGATGGAGGGGCGGCTGCGTGTTTCCACGCCCAGCGCAAATGTGGAAGCCCTCGCCGCCGCCGACTCCGCTGCCCGCAAGTTCCGCATCTTGCTGGGACGGCAAGGCGGCGCGGGGCTGCGGCTGATACTGCGCCTGGACCGCCTGGGAGCCCTGCCCTTCCCGGGGTGCGAGCAGTTGGTCCAGGTGAAGGTGGAGCAAATTCCAGACAGTGAGGCGGGCACAGTCACGAATCTGCCGGTTCTGTTCAACGGAACGGTGGCGGCTCCCGGGGGGCACGCGGAGATCCTTATTCCGTGGCTCAACCCCGGCGACGCCTTCGCCGTCGTGATTTCTCCGGTCGACCGCTCACTGGCTGAGAGATGAGGCCCGAACCGGCGCAGCATCCTGCATAGTTTGAGGCCCATGCGTGAAGTTCACGCCTTATGCGTGAAAATCACGCGCCAAGACGAGCCTTATGGGCGGGTTTCGGCCATTTTCACGCTGGCACCTTAAGTGCTTCCACGTTCCGTGAGGCGGCGTCGGCCCCGCTTGTCTGCCGGTTGGAGAGGACCCCGGTGATCCGCTGCTGATCGATTCAAACCGGGGGAATCCAAGGAGACCGGCAGACAAGCGGGGCTGGCCCCGCTTCTTTACGGGCCGTCCTCTTTTGGGACAGGCTCGGTTTCTGCTGTTCGGCCCCGCCGCAGATCGGCCCCTCCTTCCATTTGGCACGCCGATTGCCTTGATCCTGCCGCTATGAGTGACAGAGAAGAGCCGGGTCTGGCCGGCGCCCCAAGAGGCGGCGGCGCGCTTTCAACCTCGCCAGCCGCGAAGCGGCTTGGCGGCCTGCGATGCTCGGTGTGGCCGCTGCCGATGGCCCTGCGGGCTCGATTGCTGCTGCTTCTTTGCTCGTTGGGCTGCATCAAGATGGCACTGATGGTCCAGATGCGGAGTCACTTGGTCGAGACCCACTGGTATCTCGAGGGCCGTAGCGAAACCTGGGTGGGGCTCGCCGCCTTCTGTTTGTTTGTGGCTCTTGGGGTCTGGAGCCTGGTGGGGCTGGGTAAGGTCTGCCAAGCGGTTGGCCTCAAGGCCGTCCGGGCCGCCAATGCCGCCGTGTTGGGCTTGGGACTGCTGTTCATCTTCCTGACGCTTAATACCGGCTACCAGAACTACTTGTACCCAATCATGGACCGGGTGCTGGGGTGGCAAAGCCTGGTGTCCTACCTGGCCCTGGACCTATTCTTCCACCCTCCGTATCTGGCGGTGTGGCTGGCAGGTTACTCGCTGGCTTATTACCTGGCCGCCCGCGGCGGCAAAGAGCTCTGGACCCCCTATTTGACAGCCGCGGCAGCCGGGACCTACGCGCTGTTACATCTGCGTGGGCTCGCGGCCTGCCGTAACCAGCTATTGCTCGTGGACTGTTTGGGATTGGCGTTCGTTTTGGCCGGAAAGCGCAGCGGCCAGAGCTGGAGCGCTTGGTGGTTGTTAATGCCCGTGCTGTGGGTATTCTCTGCCTGGGGACTTTTTCGCTATTGCTCCGGGCTTCCGTCAGCGAATCCGTACTTTGTTATGTTGGCCTTCGACTCCTTGGTCTTGTTCGGAGCCACGGTCCTGGTGGCGCGCAGATGGGGTTTCCTTCAGGCCTGGCACACTCGCCTGCCTTTCCTCTTTTCAGCCTTCATCCTCCTCACCAATACACATTATCCCGGGTCGGAAACTCTTGACAACCTGCTTTGCCTGCTGCTGCAGCTTCCTCACTATTTTCTGGGCGAATTGGGGCTGGCCTCGCTGGTGGCGCTCATGGGAGTCCTGTATGTCCGGCTGCGCCCGCGCGGCGCCTGGTGGTGGCTCGACCTGGTGTGCGTGCTCCTCATCGCCCTCGCCCTGGCTGACCTCAGGTTGTGCCAGGTCATGGGCGTGCGGTTGGACTGCGGTGTTCTCTCGTTCGGGGATAGCCCGAGGATGATGTGGCGCGTGGCCCGGCCCTACCTCTCCGGGCTGGCGGCGGGCCTCGGTCTGTTGGCCGGAGCTTACTTCCTGGCCTTGCGAATGCTCCTGCGCCGCCGCGGCTCCTCACCGGCGCCACCCGACGCGGGTCCTCAGCCCGGCGGCCTCACCTATTGGGTTGCCTGCCTGGGGTCACTCGCCGTGGTGGGCTGGGCACTGTCCCGACCAGACAACGCCCAAGGCCAAGTCGTCTGCCAGTTGGTCCGTACCTGCCCGCTTTGGGAGACCATCGGCTCTCCCCCCCTGGCTCGCGATGAGTTTCTCCGCCGCGCCAAGTCTCTTGGGCTGGGCGACTTTGAGGGATTGCCTTCGCCCTCCTCCTCGCGGGAGCCTGCCCGCTTGAACGTGTTGTTGGTTTTCATGGAGTCTTCCTACAACCAGCACTTGTCGCTGTTCGGCGGTGCCGAGGAAACCCAACCCCTCTTGTCGAAATACAAGGACCGGATGGAGCTTTTCCCCAATTTCTTCTCCAATTTTGCCGCCTCGATGAACGCCCGGTTCGCCACGTTCACCTCCCTCTACCCAGTGCGGGATTGCGCCCGGTTCACCTCCCAGCGTGTCAAAGTCAAGAGCCTTTTCGAGGTGTTGCATGACCACGGGTACACCTGCGCCCTCTTTTATTCCTCCTTCCTGGATTACACCGGATTCCGCGACTTTCTCCGTGGACGCGGGCTGGACGAAATGTACGAGGCCGACACCATGCCGGGGCGACGGACCACGAAGCCGCTGGCTTGGGGAATTCGCGAAGAGGAGACCTTGGGGGCTATGCGGAGCCAGATCCGCAAGTATGCCACTGGCCGGCAACCCTTTTTCCTGACTTACGTTCCGGCGGCGCCGCATTACCCCTACGACGGGATCCCGCGCTTGTTCTCGAAGTTCAGACGACGTGAGCTGGGGGATTACACACCGGTGTACATGAACGAACTCCTCTATGTGGATTGGGTGATCGCTTCGATGCTGGATGAACTCAAGGACTCCGCTTTGCTGGACCAGACCCTGGTTATCATCACCAACGATCATGGCGAAATGCTGGGCGCCAAGGGAGGACCGATCGGCCATGGCTGGGCGCTGACGCCCGAGCTGGCCAATTCTCCGCTCATAGTGATGGACCCCCGAAAGCCTGGCTACCACCTCAACTACACTCCGGGGTCGCAGATCGACGTGTTGCCGACCGTCTTGGATCGGCTGGGCATCCCCATCCCAGCCGGTGAGCTTTACGAAGGGCGGTCGCTCGACGCGGAGGCCGGGGGCGAGCAGCGAGTCGTTTACCTGAATACCTTCCAGCAGTACGCCGTGCTGTCGGGCCATCGTCTTGTCTTTGGACAGCGCTCTGCCGACCCTCGCGGCGAAGTTGTGCCCCGCGGCAGCTACTTGATGTCCAACCACACGAGCAAAACCGTGTTTGCCCAGCAAGGTCCGTCTCCGGATCCTCCTCCCTCGATTCGCGCATTCGACGATTTCCAGGAGAACCTGCTCCGGCACTACTCCTTCTACCAGAATTGCCTGCGCCGTGGCCCAACCTACTCTCGCCGTTGACCGGCTGTTTTTTGTGTCGAACGAACCGCTCAAGCCAGACCCCAAGCAAGCGTTGTGGCTTCATTCCTTTTTCCGGGTGGGCCGGCACGGACTGCGTACTCCTGGCTTGCTACTCATCTTGGCACTGGTAACCGGGGCACTTTACTGGCCGACGATCCGCCAGGATTTCGGCGTCCTTGACGACGAGACCTTCGTCGTCACAAACCCCGGCGTCAACCGGGGACTGTCTTGGGAGGGGGCCAAGTGGGCCTTCACGAATCTTTACGCTGGCACTTGGCACCCGCTCACCTGGCTCTCGCACGAGGCCGACTGGTCTTGCTACGGCTCCTTCGCCGGCGGACACCACCTGACGAACCTGCTGCTGCATACGATCAACACGCTGCTGCTGTTCCTGCTGTTGCGGAGGCTGACGGGCAACACGAGCGCGAGCTGGATCGTAGCCGCCCTCTTCGGGTGGCACCCGTTGCGCGCCGAATCGGTAGCCTGGATCTTCGAGCGAAAAGACCTTTTGAGCACCCTCTGCCTGCTCGGGACCGTCTGGGCCTACGCGCGCTATGTCCAGGCCCGGCAAACCGAGACCGGACCTGGGAGCGCCGAACGATGCCCCGGCGCCTGGAAGCACTACGGCCTGGCCCTGGCGATCTTCGCCGCCGGGCTGATGTGCAAACCGATGCTCGTCACCCTTCCCTGCCTGCTGCTGCTGCTGGATTACTGGCCGCTGCGACGAGCCGCCGACCCGCTGGCCAAGCAAGCGGCGCCAGCCTGGGCGAAGCTGTTCGCCGAGAAACTACCGTTCTTCGCGCTCGGCGCGGGGGCCTGCCTGCTCACCCTGGCGGCTCAGAAAGGTGTCTGGGCCGCCCAAACCGCCGAGCAAGCGTCCCTCGCGCGTCGGGTTTTGAATTCCCTGGGCGCCTACGGAGAATATCTCCGCGAAACCATCTGGCCGCACCCACTGTGCTTCTACTACCCGCCAGCCAGTCACCTGCCCGTCGCTACGACCGTCGGGAGCGCACTGCTCCTGGCCGCCATAAGCTGGGTGGCGGTGCGACGCCGGAAAGACCACCCCTGGCTCATCACGGGGTGGCTGTGGTTCCTCGGTGGCTTGGTCCCGGTCATTGGACTCGTCCAATTCGGACTCCAAGCCGCCCATGCTGACCGCTACATGTACATCCCGTCCATCGGTCTCTTCGTGGCTGTGGTCTGGGCCAGCCAACAACTGATGCGGCAATGGCAAGAGGGCAGACCGATAGCCGTCGGCCTAACCGCAACCGGGCTCACCGCCTGCCTGGCGCTGACGCACCACCAATTGCAGCATTGGGAGAACAACGTCGAGCTAATGACCCACACGTTGGCGCATACGCCAAACAACCCTTTTAGCCAGACCATCCTGGGCATGGCCTTCTCGAACGCGGGCAAAGTCCCGGAAGCAATCGCGCACTACCGGGAAGCGCTGCGGATAGCGCCCACGGCCACCCTGGCTCGATTCAGGCTGGGTCTCGAGCTGGCAGAGACCGGCCAACTCGAGGAAGCAGCCCAGCACTTTGTGCGGTTGCTTCAACGAGACCCGCACCGCGAACTGTTGCTAAACAACCTGGGAGTGGTGCTCGCGCAACAAGGTAAAAACGAGCAAGCCTTGGTGCAGTTCCGCGAAGCCATCCGCTGGAACCCAGGGTGCCTCAACGCGTATCGCAATGCTGGCACGGCACTGCAAGCGATGGGGGACGCGGGGGCGGCGCTCACCAACTACACCGCAGCCCTGCGCATAGACCCCGATTCGATCGACACGCTTGACCGGCTCGCCGGCCTTCTGGCCAGATGCCCGACCCCGCCCTACCACCGGCCGGAAATGGCAGTCCGGCTAGCGAAGCGGGCGACGGCGATGTCCCACGACGAAATGGCGGATTATCTCGACACCCTGGCAACGGCCTACGCGGCCGCAGGACAGTACACGAACGCGATCGCTGCCAGCCAAAAAGCCATCCAGCTCGCCAACCGGCACGTCATGCCTGGATTCGTGAACAAACTGCAAAACGACCTGCTGGCTTACCAGGCACGACGAAACCCCGATTCCGATTGGAAGCAAGCGCGTTATTCCTCTGTTCCAGCTTCCGCCTTGGGTGACGGCCATTAAGCGCAACGCCTTTCGGAAATCCGGGCGGGCCTTTGTCCCGGAGGGACACTACGACAATAGCCCAGCGTTTCAACGCTGGGACGGGCCAGTTTTGTGTTCCATCCGTCC
>Ga0209415_10002396_pt1 | contig 35108 bp, 36 predicted proteins | sample PeaSoiSIISIP2007_FD_187696 | JGI IMG/M metagenome (GOLD analysis project Ga0209415, IMG submission 187696) | Peat soil microbial communities from Weissenstadt, Germany - SII-SIP-2007 (SPAdes) (version 2) | ecosystem: Environmental > Terrestrial > Soil > Wetlands > Peat | place: Germany... | reverse complement strand
GACTGGTGGAGCCAGGAGAGAACTTCGATCCGCTCGAAATCCTCGATGCCGTCGAGTGCAGCGGCCCATATCTCGCTCACCTCGATCCGGCAAATCGGACCGTCATGGCGGCCTTGACGCGGACAATCCAGCCGTGACGTCCAAGGGCTTCGGATGGTACCGATGAACACGAGGCCCGCGTCGAAGGATGCGGGCAATTCAACGGCGACTTCGTTCTGGCGGATCTCGTTTAGCCTTACCATGGTATCGGTCCAGGGAGTTGAGTGGCGAGACCCGCTATTCTAGCCTATCTGACGTAGCCGTCCTCTCACGCGATGGCGCCGGCCTTGCGCGGCCCGAATTATCTCCGCGCTATCGTTGCCCGGCAGGAGCGGCGCACAAATTTCAATCTGATTGGAGATAGCAGGCGTGACGAGGCGCATCACGATCCTACAAGGCCACCCGGACCCGCGCGGGCACCATTTCGGAAACGCGCTTGCGGACGGATATGCCGACGGCGCCCGCGCCGCCGGGCACGAGGTCAAGTGCATCGAAATCGCGAAGCTCGACTTCCCGCTGCTGCGCAGCTCCGAAGACTTCTATCACGGCGCCACGCCCGATGGTCTTCTTCCGGCCCAAGATGCGATCCGTTGGGCGGACCATCTTCTGATCGTTTATCCCCTATGGCATGGGCACCTTCCGGCGCTTTTCCATGCGTTCCTCGAACAGATATTCCGGCCAGGCTTCGCTGTTCAGATTCGGAAAGGACAGATGCCCAGGAAACTGTTCGCGGGAAAGACTGCACGCATCATCGTCACCATGGGTAGCCCCGCGCCATTTTATCGCTGGTACTACGGCGCACACAGCCTCAAGAGCCTCAAGCGCAATATCCTCGGTTTTTCCGGCATCGGGCCGATAAAGACGACGCTGGTTGGATGGCTTGGTGGCGGCGCGGGTGTACCCGAGGGCGCGTTCCCTCCGCTGTTGAGCACGACGCAGCGTAAGCGATGGCTCGACAAGCTGCATGCGCTCGGGCGTCAAGGATGCTGAGACGACCCACGCGGCAACAGAGTCGACATCCTAGCCTCCGGCGTTGCCGAAGACCGCACTGTGCACGACATCGCCGCGCTTGATGGCGAGCCGCCGGACCGTGCCGCCATTGACCTCGAGCACGGCCCTGACCGGCACCTTCGAGCTGATCGTCGCCTCCGACAGCGGCACGGCGCGCTCGTGGATGTCGGCGATGCGGCCGTCGGCGGCGATGAAGAGCATGTCGAGCGGAATGAGCGTATTCCTCATCCAGAAGGTCGCGGTCTGGTCCGCCGGGAAGACGAAGAGCATGCCGCCATCGGCCGGCAGCGCGCGCCGGTACATCAGCCCCTGCTCCTGCTGCTGCGGCGTCAGCGCCAGCTCGACCGAGAAGCGCTGCGGCCCTGCGGCGGTGTCGAGCGTGATCGAGGATTTGTCGAAACTCGCGAGGTCGGCCCGCGCCGCGACGGCGAGCAGGCTCAGCAGCGCGGCGACGATGAGGGAGGAGCGCAGGAACATGGCCGCCTCGATGACCCGACGATCTCAATGGAAGAACAGCGCCTCGACGACCAAAAGCCACGGCAGGAGGCACACCGCGGCATAGCCAACATAGCCGAAGAAGCTCGGCATGCGCAGCCCCTGGCTCTCGACGATGGCCTTCACCATCAGATTGGGCGCATTGCCGATATAGGTGAGCCCGCCGAAATAGGCCGCCCCCGCCGAAACCGCCGCCAAGGTCCCGGCAAAGGGCCCGGCGAGCTTGGCCGCATCGTTGCCGGCAAGGCCGAAGAACATGAGATAAGTCGGCGCATTGTCGAGCAGCGCCGAGAGCAGCCCGGTCATGCGGTAGTAGAGCGCATTGTTCGCGGTTCCGCCGGCATAGATCTGCGCGAACAGCGGCGCGGCCGGCCCGGACAGGCCTGCGGCCATCATCTCCGTCACCGGAATGAGCGTGACGAAGATCACCGCGAACAGGATCGCCACCTCGACGAGCGGCTCCCAGGCGAAGGCATTGGCCTGCCGCGTCGCCGGCCGCGTCAGCGCCAGCGACAAGCCTGCCGCCATCACGAGCAGCGCATCGGCAGCGATGTCCGCCATGCTCCACGGCACGCCCAGGATCTCGACGCCGTCGCTCGGCGGCAGCAGGCTCTTCACCATCAGCGCAAGGATGGCCACGGGCAGGAGCGCCAGATTCACCGCGCCCTCGATGCCGAGCTTTTCGATTTCCGCCATGACGCGCTGCCCGTCCTCGCGCGCGCGGCGCTGCGTCATGCGGTCGAGGGCATAGAACGTGCCGAGGAGCCCGGCCGTCAGCACCAAAGTCGGCAGCGCCAGATGGATCGCCGGCCAGAAGAAGGGCACGCCCTTGAGATAGCCCAAGAGCAGCGGCGCGTTGCCGAGCGGCGTCAAGGCGCCGCCGACATTGGCGACGAGAAAGATGAAGAAGACGAAGACGTGGGTCGGCTGCGCCCGATGGCGGTTGGCACGGAGCAGCGGACGCAGCAACAGCATGGCCGCGCCGATCGTGCCGATGACGCTGGCGAGGACCACGCCGCCGGCGAGGAGCGCAGTGTTCACCGCCGGCGTCGCGCGCGGCGTCCCGGTGAGCCGCAAGCCCCCGGCGATGACGAAGAGCGCGCCGAGCAGCAGCATGAACGGCAGGTATTGGTGGAGCGCCATGTCGAGGAAGCTCGCGAGCGTGGCGCGTCCGCCCGTGCGCATTCCATCCGGCACGAGAAACGCCGCGGCCCAGAACGCGGCGGCCTTGCCGTAATGCCGATGCCAGAGACGCGGCGCCACGAGCGGCGCCAGCGCGATGGTCAGCAACATGCCGAGGAAGGGGAGCGCCCAAATCAGCCCAAAAGGGCCGGCGAGCTCAGAACCGAAAGGCAAGGCCATGAAGCGACTATGGCCGGCGACGAGCGCGTCGCCAAGCGAGATCGAGGCTGCCCGCGCTTGCCCGCCCGAGCCTCGCGCGCTACGGTCCGCGCGCAAGAAGAACGAGGAGTGCCCGCATGGACATGAAGGGCGAATACCGGGTCGCGGCGCGGCGCGACAAGGTCTGGGCGGCGCTCAACGATCCCGAGATCCTCAAGCAGTCCATTCCCGGCTGCGAGGAGATCGAGATGCTGTCCGCCACCGAGATGACAGCAAAGGTCACCGCCAAGGTCGGACCGGTCAAGGCGCGCTTCGCCGGCAAGGTGACGCTGTCCGATCTCGACCCGCCCAACGGCTACAAGATCAGCGGCGAGGGCAGCGGCGGCGCGGCCGGCTTCGCCAAAGGCGGCGCCACGGTGCGCCTGACCGACGAAGGCGATGCCACTCTTATGAGCTACACGGTCGACGCGCATGTCGGCGGCAAGCTCGCGCAGATCGGCTCGCGCCTCATCGATGCCACGGCGCGCAAGATGGCCGACGACTTCTTCGTCCGCTTCGCCGAGGTCGTCGGCGGCCCGGCACCCGCTGCGGCACCAGCCGCGGCCGCGCCCCAGCCGGAAGCGGCAGCGGCGGGCGCTGCCCAGCCGGCACCGGTGCTGCCCGCGCCGCGTCGCTTGTCGCCGCTCATCTGGATTCCGGCGCTGGCGGTGGCCGTGGCGCTGGTGCTGTATTTCTTTGCCGGGGGCGGCGGGTCGCATTGACCGCACCGGCGCGGATCGCTTGACCGCGCCGCCTTCGCGCACGAAACTCTGACGAGACTTGCCGCGACGTCTCGGGCGCGGCGCCAAATCGGGCGGCACGCCACGGCGTGACGGCAGCCTTAGAGGGGAGAGCAAGCATGCCCAGTGTGACAATCACGGTGAACGGCAAGCCGCAGACCGCCGAGGTCGAGAACCGCACCTTGCTCGTGCAGTTCCTGCGCGAAAATCTCGGCCTCACCGGCACGCATGTCGGCTGCGACACCAGCCAATGCGGCGCCTGCGTCGTCCAGTTCGACGGCTCTTCCGCGAAGAGCTGCACGATCCTCGCCGTGCAGGCCAACGGCGCCAAGGTCACCACCATCGAAGGCATCGCCAATGGCGAGCTGCATCCGATGCAGGCCGCGTTCCGCGAGCATCACGGGCTGCAATGCGGCTTCTGCACGCCCGGCATGGTGATGAGCGCGATCGATCTCGCCAACCGCAACAAGAGCCCGACGGAAGACCAGATCCGCCACTGGCTCGAGGGCAACATCTGCCGCTGCACCGGCTACCACAACATCGTCAAGGCGATCAAAGCCGGCGCCGAAGCGATGGCGCGGGGGAGCAAATGAGCGCCCCCATCGGCGCGCCGGTGCGCCGCAAGGAAGACACGCGCTTCCTCACCGGCAAGGGCACCTACACCGACGACATCAACCGGCCGCGACAGCTCTACGCGGTCTTCGTCAGGAGCCCGCACGCCCATGCCGAGATCGGCGCCATCGACACGCGCCGCGCCGCGGCGGCGAAGGGCGTCGTCGCGATCTATACCGGCGCGGATGTGCAGGCGTCGGGCGTCGGGACCCTGCCCTGCGGCTGGGGCATCACCTCGAAGGACGGCTCGCCCATGATCGAGCCGGCGCACCCGCTCCTCGCCGTGGCCCGCGTGCGCCATGTCGGCGACCCCGTCGCCGTGGTCATTGCCGAGCAGAAGGCGGAGGCCGAGGAAGCGGCGGATCTCGTCACCGTCACCTACAAGCGGCTGCCCGGCGTGATCGCGGTCGAGGACGCAGTGAAGCCGGGCAAGCCGCAGATCTGGGACGCGGCCAAGGGCAATATCTGCTTCGACTGGCATTTGGGCGACAAGGCCGCAGCCGATGCCGCCTTTGCCAAGGCGGCGCACGTCACCAAGCTCGACATCATCAACAACCGGCTCGTGCCCAATGCGATGGAACCGCGCGCCTATATCGGCGAGTACGACCGCGCGAGTGGCGACTACACGCTCTACACGACCTGCCAGAACCCGCACGCCATCCGGCTGTTGATGGGGGCCTTCGTGCTCCACCAGCCCGAGCACAAGATCCGCGTCATCGCGCCCGATGTCGGCGGCGGCTTCGGCTCCAAGATCTTTCATTACGGCGAGGAGGCGACGGTCACCTGGGCCGCGGCCAAGCTCGGCCGCCCGGTGAAGTGGACGGCGGCGCGTTCCGAGAGCTTCATCTCCGACGCCCAGGGCCGCGACCATGTCACGCATGCCGAGCTTGCGCTCGACAAGGACGGCAAGTTCCTGGCGCTGCGCGTCGCGACCCTGGCCAATCTCGGCGGCTATCTCTCGACCTTCGGGCCGGCGGTCCCGACTTGGCTCTATGGCACCTTGCTCGCCGGCACCTACACGACGCCGGCGATCTATGTCGAGGTCAAGGGCGTCTTCACCAACACCGTGCCGGTCGACGCCTATCGCGGCGCCGGGCGGCCGGAGGCGAGCTATGTGGTCGAGCGCCTGGTCGAGACGGCGGCCAGGGAGCTCAAGCTCGACCGCGCCGAATTGCGCCGCCGCAATTTCATTCCCAAGAATGCCTATCCCTATCAGACGCCGGTGGCGCTCGCCTATGACAGCGGCGATTACTTCACCACGCTCGACATGGCCTTGAAGGCTGCCGACTATGCCGGCTTCGAGAAGCGCCGACAGGAAGCGGCGCAGCGCGGCAAACTGCGCGGCCTGGGCCTCGCCTGCTATATCGAGGCCTGCGGCGTCGCTCCTTCGGCGGTCGCGGGATCCTTGGGCGCGCGCGCAGGCCTCTACGAAGTCGCGGAAGTCCGCGTCAATCCGACCGGCAGCGTCACCGTGCTGACGGGAACGCACAGCCACGGCCAAGGCCACGAGACCACCTTCGCGCAACTGGTCGGCGAGCGTTTGGGCATGCCCGTCGAAAATGTCGAGGTGGTGCATGGCGACACCGCCAAGACGCCCTTCGGCATGGGCACCTATGGCTCGCGCTCGCTGGCCGTGGGCGGCTCGGCGCTGGTCAAGGCGCTCGACAAGGTCGTGAACAAGGGCAAGAAGATCGCCGCCCATTTGCTCGAGGCGTCGGAGGCCGACATCGAATTCAAGGACGGCAAGTTCACCGTCGCCGGCACCGACCGCGCCAAGGCCTTCGGCGAGATCGCCTTCGCCGCCTATGTCCCGCACAACTACCCGCTCGAGGAACTCGAGCCCGGGCTCGACGAGACCGCGTACTACGATCCCAAGAACTTCACCTTCCCGTCGGGCACGCATGCCTGCGAGGTCGAGATCGATCCCGACACCGGCGCCGTGCAGATCGTCAAATTCACCGCGGCCGACGATTTCGGGCGGATCGTCAATCCGCTGATCGTCGACGGCCAGGTGCATGGCGGCCTCGCGCAGGGAATTGGCCAGGCGCTCCTGGAGGACTGCCGCTACGACCGCGACAGCGGCCAACTCCTGACCGGCTCCTACATGGACTACTGCATGCCGCGGGCCGACAATTTGCCGTCCTTCACCGTGTCGACGCACGGGACCTTGTGCACGCACAATCCATTGGGCGCCAAAGGCTGCGGCGAGGCGGGCGCGATCGGCGCACCGGGCGCGGTGATGAATGCGGTCGTCGATGCGTTGGCGCCGCTCGGCATCGCCGATTTGTCGATGCCGGCGACGCCGGAAAAGATCTGGCGCGCCATCCAGGCGCGCGCACCAGCAAAGGCCGCGTGAGAGGCGGACCACAGCGATCGAGGGAGCGAGACCATGTACAATTTCCAGTACCACTCACCGAAGACCGTCGCTGAAGCGGCCAAGACGGTCGCCGCCGCGGCGGACGGCAAGCTCATGGGCGGCGGCATGACGCTCATCCCGACCCTGAAGTTGCGCCTGGCGAAACCGTCGGACGTCGTCGATCTCGGCCGCATTGCCGGGTTGCAGGGCATCAAGCGCGAGGGCAATGCCGTGGTGATCGGCGCCATGACCCGTCATGCCGATGTCGCGGGCTCGGATGCCGTCAAGAGCGCCATTCCCGCGCTCGCCGCACTTGCCGGCGGCATTGGCGACCCGGCCGTGCGCAACCGCGGCACCATCGGCGGCTCGCTCGCCAACAACGATCCCTCCGCGGACTATCCCGCGGCGGTGCTGGCGCTCAATGCCACCATCGTCACCAACAAGCGCAAGATCGCCGCCGACGACTTTTTCAAGGGCATGTTCGAGACCGCGCTCGCGGCCGATGAGATCATCACCGCCGTGAGCTTTCCCGTGCCCGAAAAGGCCGCCTATATGAAGTTTCCGAACCCGGCCTCGCGCTACGCGATCGTCGGGGTCTTCGTCGCCAAGACCAAGGACGCGGTGCGGACCGCGGTGACCGGCGCCGGCGCTTGCGTCTTCCGCCAGAAGGAGATGGAGGCGGCGCTCGGCAAAGCCTTCACCCCCGACGCCATCAAGCCGATCGCGCAGAAGCCGGACGGCCTCAATTCCGACATCCATGCGAGCGCCGAGTACCGCGCCCATCTCGTCGGCGTGATGGCGCGCCGCGCAGTCGCGGCGGCGGGGTAAGCGGGTCTTACGCGACGTGCCGCTGGCGGCGCCAGCGCTCGACCACGGATTTGAGGAAGGCGGTGTTCTTGGTTTCCTCGGCCCATGCGGCCGAGAAGGACGCCGTGCCGCTGTGCGGGCGAAATTCCTCGGCAAGCTCGTCGAAGCACAGCCGGACCGGGACCGGGACGCCCTCGCCGATGGCGATGGCCTCGGCATTGCGCAGCGCCGGCAAGAAATCGAGAAGAGCGCCCGCCGCCTCGGGCAGGGCGCCGCGCACGAACTCCTGGTCGCTTTGATGGCTCATGCGCAGGGCGAAGATCGTATTGCACTGCGAGAGAATGCTGGCGGAGAGCTCGGACGGCCGCTGGCTCACGAGGCATAAGGAGACGCCGTATTTGCGGCCCTCCTTGGCGATGCGGGAGAGCGCGCGCTTGGCCGGCTCGAAGCCGCTCTTGGTCTCGACCGGGCAGTATCGGTGCGCCTCCTCGCAGATCAGCAGGATGGGCACCGCGCGTTCGCTCCACAGCGCGAAGTCGAAGGTCATCCGGCACAGCACGGAGACGACGACATTCAGCACTTCCGAGGGAACCGAGGAAAGATCGATGATGGTCACGGGCTTCCCGTTCACGGGAATGCGGAACAGGGTCGAGAGAATGTCGACCATGTTGTCGCGCACCGCGACGCCCGGAAACATGAAGCTGAAGCGCGTGTCGGACTGCAGCGCCTGGAGCCGCGCCTTCAACCGCATGTAGGGCGACACGTCCGGCGCCTTGTCGAGCTTTCCCGCGGCCTCGTCGAGGAGACGCGTCAATTCGCCGATCCGGTAGGGCACCGGCGTGTCCTGCTTGATGTTATCGGTCTTGTCGGAATTGCCGGAAGACAGGCGCTTTGCCGCCTTGATCAACTCGCTGAGGATGGCGCCTTCGACCTGCCGGTCCCGGCTGCCGCCGAGCACGACCTCCTCGAATTCCTCGAAGTTGAAGAGCCAATAGGGCAGATCGAGCTTGCCCGGATCGAGCACCAGCGCGGAATCGCCGAAGGCCCGCGCGTATTCGTTGTGCATGTCAAGCAGCACGATGTGGCCATGACGATAATTCTGCATCATGGCGCGGAGGATGAGGGCAACCGCGCAGGACTTGCCGGTGCCGGTGCTGCCGAGCACGGCGAAATGCTTGCCCAGGAGATCGTCGGCCACGATGTAAGCCGGCAGCGAGCGGTCCTGATGGACGGTGCCGATGCGCACCGCCGCGCGCGAGCGTGGCGCATAGACCAGAGAAAGGTCGTCGGCCGTCGCCGCATGGACGCCGTCGCCGAGCGTTGGAAAGGTCGAGACGCCGCGCTGGAAGCGCCGCGTGCCCGCCTCTTCGCCGTTCTCGGTCTCGCCGATGAGCTCGACCTCGACGAGCCGCAATTCGACATCGTTCGCATGCTGCGCCGGCATCGGCACGTTGAGACCGGCGACGATGCCGAAGACGGTCGAGACCGGCGTCGGCATCTTGACGAGCGCGCCGATTTGGACCGGCGCCGCCGCCGGGCCGCCGGCGCTGGACGCATCATCGAGCAGCATGATGACCTGCGCGCCCGAGACGGTAATGACCCGGCCGAGCTTGACCTCGAGTTTGACTTGCGCTCCGTCCATTACCATCACGCCTCAGAAGCCCTATCCCGCGGCGGCGATGCGGCGCGCCGGCGCCGCGTCCCGGTCCGAAGCCTGATCATGGAAGATGCGCACGGGCGGCATCGCGACGGTCACCGTCGTGCCCTTGCCCGGCGCACTGTCGATCGAGATCGACCCGCCATGCAGCTCGACGAAGGCCTTGGTCAGCGGCAGCCCCAATCCGGTTCCCTCGTATTTGCGGGTGATCAGGCTGTTCAGTTGGTAGAACGGCAGGAAGACGTTCTCGATCTCGTCGGGCGCGATGCCGATTCCCGTATCGCTGACGCGGAAGACGAAGCCGCTCTTCGGCGCGATGCTGGCCTCGACAATGATCTTGCCGCGCTCGGCCGTGAACTTGACCGCGTTGGAGAGCAGATTGATCAGGATCTGCTTGAGCTTCAGCTCGTCGCAGACGAGCAGCGGCAAGCCGTCGGCGAAGCGCCGCTCGAAGGCGATGCCCTTCGCCTCGAGCCGCGCTTTGACCATGGTGTAGCAGGCCTGCACGGCTTTGGCGAAATCGACCGCCTCGTCTTGCAGCTCGAGCTTGCCCGCCTCGAACTTGGCATAATCGAGCAAATCATTGACCACGCGGTTCAGATGCCAGCCCGAGGAATTGATGTCGCGGGCGTAAGTCAGGATCCGATCGCTGTCGGGGACCCGGGCCATCTGCATCTCGATCATCTCGGAAAAGCCGATGATGGCGTTCAAGGGCGTGCGCAGCTCGTGGCTGATATGCGCCAGAAATTCGTCCTTGGCGCGGTTGGAGTCCTCGGCCCGCGTCATTGCCGCCTGGGCGCGCGCCGCAAGCGCCGCCTCCTGCTTGGCGAGCGCCAGCATCGCCTCGCTTCGACTGTGCTCGGCCAGTCTCACGAGTTCCGCGCTGTAACGCCGCAAAAGCGTGTTCCAACCGCGTTGCTTGGCTGGGCGGGCGAGCATGACAGCGCTGACTCTAGGCGCCAATCCTTCACGTTCTGTTAAGAAGCCGGTTGGCGCCCGCCTAAGCCCTTGGCCGGGCGGCGCGAAGGGCTTGGATCGGCTGCCCGGCTCCGCTACATAAGGAGAGTTCCACCATCCTTAACCCGGCGCGCCGCATGCCCTCTCCGCCCCGCTCGGTCAGCGACACCCTCGCCCTTCTCGGCCGCGGCAATTACGTCGCCGACCGCAGCCTCGCGACCGCGGTCTATTTGTCGCTCTCCCTGGGACGGCCCCTGTTCCTCGAGGGCGAGGCCGGCGTCGGCAAGACCGAGATCGGCAAGGTGCTGGCGGAAACCCTGGGGCGGCGGCTCATCCGGCTGCAATGCTACGAAGGCCTCGACGTCGCCTCGGCGGTCTATGAATGGAATTACGCGCGGCAGATGATCGAAATCCGCCTCGCCGAAAGCGGCCACGAGAGCCGCGACACGGTCGAGGAGGAGATCTTCTCCGATCGCTTTCTCATCAAGCGGCCGCTCTTGCAGGCGCTCGAGCCCGCTCTCGCCGGGCCGCCGGTGCTGCTCATCGACGAGCTCGACCGCACCGACGAGCCGTTCGAGGCCTATCTTCTCGAAGTGCTCTCGGATTTCCAGATCACCATTCCCGAGATCGGCACCATCAAGGCCAAGGAGCCGCCGATCGTCGTCATCACCTCGAACCGCACGCGCGAGATCCACGACGCGCTGAAGCGCCGCTGCTTCTATTACTGGATCGATTATCCCAGCGCCGAGCGCGAGCTCGAGATTCTTCGGATCAAGGCGCCGGGCGCCTCGGCCGCGCTGAGCCGCGAGGTCGTCGCCTTCGTCCAGAAGCTCCGTGCCACCTCCGATCTCTTCAAGCTGCCGGGCGTCGCCGAGACCATCGACTGGGCGCATGCCTTGACCCAGCTCGACGTGCTGGCGCTGACCCCGGAGGCGATCAACGACACGCTGGGCGTGCTGCTCAAATACCAGGACGACATCGCGAAGATCCAGGGGAGCGAGGCCGAACGCCTGCTCTCCCAGGTCAAGGCCGAGCTCGCCGCGGCCCAGTGATGGAGGGGATCGGCGCCGCGCCGCGGCCGGGCTCCGAAAGCGACGGGCGGCTGCTCGCCAACATCATGTATTTCGCGCGCGCCCTGCGCGCCGCCGGGCTCCCGATCGGCCCGGGCAAGGTGCTCGCCGCGGTCGAGGCGGTGCGCGCCGTCGGCATCGAGAGCCGCGACGATTTCTACTGGACGCTCCACGCCGTCTTCGTCAACCGGCGCGACCAGCGCGAGCTGTTCGACCAGGCCTTCCACATCTTCTGGCGCAACCCGAAGCTCTTGGAGCGCATGATCGGGCTGCTGCTGCCGACGATCGCCGTGCCGGAAAATCAGCGCGGCGAAGAGATGAGCCGGCGCCTTGCCGAAGCGCTCTACCGGCCCGGCGAAGGCCAGGAGCCGCAGGAAACCGAGGTCGAGCTCGACGCCGCCATGACCTTTTCCGAGCGCGAGGTGCTGCGCCGGATGGATTTCGAGAAGATGTCGGGCGAGGAGCTGGCGCGGGCCAAGGCGGCGATCCAGCGCATGGTGCTGCCGCTCGCCGACCGGCCGACGCGGCGCTTCCGGCCCGATGCGCGCGGCTCGCGCACCGACATGCGCGCGACATTGCGCGCCCAGTTGCGCGCCGGCGGGCTCCTCGCCCTGAAGCGCAAGAGCCGCCGCCGCCGGCCGCCGCCCCTCGTTATTCTGTGCGACATCTCCGGCTCGATGAGCCGCTACAGCCGGCTGTTCCTGCACTTCATGCACGCCGTCGCCAACGACCGCGACCGCGTCTATACCTTCCTCTTCGGCACGCGGCTCACCAACATCACGCGCTTCCTGCGCTACAAGGACATCGACATCGCGCTCGACAAGGTGGCGGAAGCGGTCGAGGACTGGTCCGGCGGCACGCGCATCGGCCAAACGCTGGCTGAGTTCAACCGGCGCTGGTCGCGCCGCGTGCTCGGTCAGGGCGCGATCGTGCTGCTCATCACCGACGGCCTCGACCGCGACGCCGGCGCCGGCATTGGCGCCGAGATGGACCGGCTGCACAAATCCTGCCGCCGCCTGATCTGGCTCAATCCGCTGTTGCGCTACGAGGGGTTCGCACCAAAATCATTGGGCATGAAGGCGATCCTGCCGCATGTCGACGAGTTCCGGCCGATTCACAATCTCGAGAGCCTGGAAGGGCTGGTGTCGGCCCTGAGCCGGCCCGGTCCCCGGCGCCTCGAGGCGGCAGCGGCCTGGCGAGAGACGGGGTAAGCGATGGAAGACAATGACGAGATCCTGCAACGCGCGGCCGATTGGCGGGCTTCCGGGAAGGGCGTGGCGCTGGCGACCGTGGTCAGCACTTGGGGCTCGTCGCCGCGCCCGGCCGGGGCCAAGCTCGTGGTCGATCAGGACGGGAGCTTCCTCGGCTCGGTCTCCGGCGGCTGCGTCGAGGGCGCGGTCATCGAGGAGGCGCTCAAGAGCATCGCCGACGGCGCGCCGCGGCTATTGAGCTTCGGCGTCAGCAACGAGCAGGCCTGGGAAGTGGGATTGGCCTGCGGCGGCAAGATCCAGGTCTTCGTCGAGCGCGTCGAATGAAACTGGCTTTCCTCGAGCGGGCGCTCGCCGCGAGCCGCGAAGGCCGCAGCGCCGCCCTCATGACCGAACTCAAGACCGGCCGGCAAAGCTTCGTCGAGGGCGCGACGGCGTCGGGCGATTTGGCGCTCGACGACGGCTTGCGCGAGGCGCTGCGTCGCTGCCAGGCCGAGGACCGCAACGGCACGGTCGAGACCGCGCACGGTCCGGTGTTCATCGAGGTCTTCAATCCGCGGCTGCGCTGCCTCGTCGTCGGCGCGGTGCATATCGCGCAGTCCTTGGCGCGCATGGCGGCGCTGGCGGGCTATGTCGTCACCATCGTCGATCCGCGCACCGCCTTTGCCAGCGGCGAGCGCTTTCCCAATGTCGAGCTGTCGACCGAATGGCCGGACGAGGCGCTCGAGCGCCTGAAGCCCAACCGGCGCACGGCGGTCGTGACTTTGACGCATGATCCCAAGCTCGACGATCCCGCGCTCGCCACCGCCTTGCGCTCGGATGCCTTCTATATCGGCGCGCTGGGCTCGAAGCGGACGCATGCGGCGCGATTGAAGCGGCTCGCCGAGCTGGGCTTTACCGACGCCGATTTCGCCCGCATCCACGGGCCGGTCGGCCTCGACATCGGCTCCATATCGCCGGCCGAGATCGCGGTTTCGATCCTCGCGCAGATGACACTGGTGCTGCGCGGCGAGCGCCGCAGCAAGGCGAAAGCCGCGTGAAATTCGGCGAGACTCCGGTCGAGGAGGCCGTGGGCGCGATCCTCGCCCACAGCCTCAAGCTCGCCGACCGCACGCTTAGGAAAGGCCGCATTCTCGACGCCGCCGATGTCGCAGCCCTGCGCGCCGCAGGCCGGAGCCAAGTAATCGCAGCCCGGCTCGAGCCGGATGACGTTGCCGAGAACGCCGCCGCCGACGAGGTCGCCCGCCCGCTTGCCGGAGCGAATGTCAAGGTCGGTCGCGCCTTCACCGGCCGCGCCAATCTCTACGCCGAGATCGCCGGGCTGTGCGCCGTCGATCGCGGCGGAGTCGATCGCTTCAACCTGGTCGACGAGACGATCACGCTGGCGACCTTGCCGCCCGACGCCATCGTGTCGGCCAAGGAGATGGTGGCGACGATCAAGATCATCCCCTTCGCCGTGCGGCGCGCGGCGGTCGATGCCTGTGCCCGCGCCGCTGCCGAGAGCGGCCCGCTGGTGCGCATCGCGCCGTTCCGCTCGCTGCGGGTCGCGCTGCTGCAGACGCGCCTGCCCGGCCTCAAGGAGAGCGTGCTCGACAAGACCGTGGCGACAACGCGGACGCGGCTTGCCGCGCTCGGCAGCACGCTCGTCGCGGAGCGCCGCACCGGCCACCGCGAGGGCGAGCTCGGGCCGGAGATCGCGCGGATGCTCGCCGAAGGGGCCGAGCTCGTCCTCGTCGCCGGCGCCTCGGCGATCGTCGACCGGCGCGACGTGATCCCGGCGGCGATCGTCGCCTGCGGCGGGGTAATCGACCATTTCGGCATGCCCGTCGATCCCGGCAATCTCATGCTGATGAGCCGGATTGGCGCCGTCCCGGTCCTGGGCTTGCCCGGCTGCGCCCGCTCGGCCCGCGTCAACGGCTTCGACTGGGTGCTCCGGCGGGTGCTGGCCGGGCTTCCGGTCGATGCCGCGGCATTGAGTCGCATGGGGGTCGGCGGGCTCCTCGGCGAGATCCCGGAGCGGCCGCTGCCGCGCGCCCAGGCAACCGCCGAAGCGGTGCCGCAGGCGCGAGCGCAGCCCGGCCCGCGGCAACCCCGGATCGCCGGGCTGATCCTCGCCGCCGGGCAATCGCGGCGCATGGGCACCCTCAACAAGCTGCTCATCACCGTCGACGGCAAGCCGATGGTGCGGCATGTGGTCGAGGCGGTGGCGGCCTCCGGCCTCGCCCCCATCCTCGTCGTCACCGGCCATGAGCACGAACGCGTCGAGGCAGTGCTGAGCGGGCTCCCGGTGCGCTTCGTCCACAATCCCGGCTATGCCGAAGGGCTCTCGACCTCGCTCAAATCGGGGCTTTCCGCGCTGCCGGAGACGGCGGATGGCGCGCTCGTCTGCCTCGGCGACATGCCGCGGGTCGTGGCCGCCGACATCGAGCGGCTGATCGATGCCTTCAATCCGCTCGAAGGCCGGGCCATCATCGTGCCGACCCGCCAGGGCAAGCGCGGCAACCCCGTACTCTGGGCCAAGCGCTTCTTCCCGGAGATGCAGGAGATCGCCGGCGATGTCGGCGCGCGCCACTTGATCGGCGCCTATCCCGAATCGGTCGCCGAGGTCGAGATGGCCGGCGACGGCGTCCTCACCGACATCGACACGCCGCAAGCGCTGGCGCGCCTGGCTGCGACGGCCAAGGTCGAGGTATGAAAATCGCGCCCGACCGACGGGAATAATTTACCGCCCCTGCCGTTATCCGGCCGAGCCACAAAAAAGTGGGAGGGGTTAGCCCATGAGCACCCTGATCGGAACCGTAACCTTGGCGAGTACCCTTTGCGGCGTTCTGCTCGGACAGATCACCGCCGGGGCAGAGTTTGCCGGCGTCGTCATCGCGTCGCTCGTGCTGATTACCCTGCGTGTCTGATCTGACAGGTTAGGTTTATCACACAAGGCATTGTTTTAGCGCTGATTTAGTAATCGGAAGCGTGCACCCCGCCGCGCCGCCTCGGCTCAGGCGGCGTAGGCCTTGGCTTTCCCTGCGAGTCCGTCGAAGAGCCCGAGCATCCGATTGCGCCATTCGATGACGGGATCGTCGGCGGCCAGCACCGGGAAGGCGCTGATTGCCCGGGCCCATTGGAAGCCGCCGAAGACTGCGTAATCGGCATAGAGCGGGTGCTCGCCGCCGAGGAACGGTTGCGCCTGGATCGTCAGGCGCAACGGCGTCAGGATCTCGCGGATGGCCGCATGCCGGCCCTCGCGGTTAGCAGCAATCTCTTCGAGCGTCCGGCCGAACCGCTCCTCGCGGCTCTTGCGGAAATAGGCGCGGTCCATCTCATGCGCGTGCTTGAGGATGTCGAGGATCAGCACCGGAATAAGCGCCGGATGCAGCACAGCATCGGCCCAATTGGAATAGAAACGCGACAGCGCCCGGCCGGCCGGGCCGCCGAAGAGCGACGGGCGGTCGGGGTAGGCGTCTTCGAGGTAGGTCGCGATCGTCCAGGAATCATGCACCCAGCGGTCGCCATCGACGAGCACCGGCACGCGCCCCTGCCCGGACTGAGCGATCGCGCTCTTCTCGGTGAAGCGCCAAGGGATGGTCTCGACCTCGAGACCCTTATGGGCGAGCGCCATGCGGATTCGCCAGCAATAGGGGCTGAACCGTCGATCCGGCTCGGCGCCGGCAAGGTCGTACATCCTGAGCATGCCCTACCCCCAATAGGGCCCGGTTGCGCCGATGATCACGACGATGAGCCCGAGCACGAGATTGATGCCGACGATCTTGCGGATCTGGGCGAGCTGCGCCGCCGCGTCGGGGAAATTCCCGGCCGCGACCGCGCGCCGGAAGCGCTTCCACGGCGCGAAATAGAGATGCGCGAAGATCAGCATCATGATGATGCCGATCGTCTGCATGATGTCGACGTAAATGCCGCGGACGCCGGCGGCGAACATGCCGTAGCCGCTGGCCAGAAGCAGGATCACGCAGGCCCAGACCCAGAGAAAGAAGCGCCCGAGCACGCGCTCCCACAGCGGCAGGCGCACCGCCGGGTCGAGTGGCCCCGCCGCGGGCCGCAGCACCTGATGCGCGAAGAACATGCCGCCGACCCATACGACGGCGGCAAGGCTATGGAACAAGAGACCGACGATCATGGCGCCGGCATTCTAGCGCCAAGCAGCGCGGCTTCGCGAGGCCTCAACATTCCGGCGGCTCCTTGAGCCGCGACAGCAATGTCGCCCGAATCTCCGGCGGCAGCGCGTCGATCGCCGCCGAGAGCTCCTTGAGGCGGCGGCGCAGCGCGTAAACCTGGTCGAGGAGCCGCAGCACCACCGGCATCGCCTCCTCGTCGATCGCGAGATCGTGCCTCATCTCCTTGATCAGCCGGATGCGCGCGACATCGACCTCGTGGAAAACCCAGCCGGCGGTGCCGCTCTCCGGCAGCACCCAGCGCTCGTGAATCCACCGCTCGAGCTCGTCCGGCTCGAGCTCGGCGACCACGCAGACGGCCTCGAAGGTGATCACGGCGCCTCCATCCCGCGGCGCGGGTCATAAGGGTGTTTCGGCGCCCATTCGCGCAGGAAATCGCCGAATTCCTTGTCGCCGCCTTCCGGCAGCATGACCTTGAGCGAAACATACTGATCGCCGCGCGAGCCGTCGGGGCGCGGCACGCCCCTGCCCTTGAGGCGCAGCGCGGTGCCGGTGTTGCTGCCGGGCGGAATCGTCATGGCGACAGGGCCGCTCGTCGTCGGCACGGTGACGCGCCCGCCGAGCACCGCCTCGCCCAAGGTCACGGGCAGCTCGAGATGGATGTCGTCGCCCTCGCGGCGGAAAAACCGGTGCGGCGCGACTCGCACCTCGATGAGCGCGTCGCCGGGCGGCCCGCCGCCCAGTCCGGGGCCGCCCTGCTCCTTGAGGCGCAGCACATGCCCGTCGCGCACGCCCGCGGGAATGGTGACGTCGAGGCTCTTGTCCGGCAGGGTCAGCCGCCGCCGCGCGCCGTTGATGGCATCGAGGAAAGCGACGGTGAGCGAGTAATGGCGATCCGGCCCGCGCAGGCGGATGTTGGGCCCACCCCGCGCGCCGCGCCCGAACATGGCGAGGATGTCGTCGAAATCCTCGGGCTCGATGCCCTCGGCGGCGTGATATTTGGCACCCGGCTCGCCCTCGGCGAAGCCGCGATAGGCATAGGCCCGCGGCCGCTCCTGCCCGGCCTCGTCGATCTCGCCGCGGTCGAAGCGCGCACGCTTGTCCTTGTCGGACAGCAGGTCGTAGGCGCTGGCGATTTCCTTGAACCGCGCCTCGGCCTCCTTGTTGCCGGGATTGAGATCGGGATGGAAGCGCTTCGCCAGCTTGCGGTAGGCGTTGCGGATCTCGTCCTCGCTCGCCTCCGGCCTGACGCCAAGCGCCTCATAGGGATTTTGCGTGGCCATGCGGGCCGTTCATATAGGCGTTCCGGCCCGAGCGGCAACTCCTATTGCGCCAGCAGGCCCGCGAGCTTGGCGCTCGCCCCCCAAAGCCGCTCGGCGGCGGCATCGTCCTGCGCCGCAGGCGATGGCGCGCGCGGCCGGCACTTCTCGTAATAGAGGCCGCTCGTCCCTTCGACCTCGGGTGAAGCGGCGAGATAGACCGAGGTCTCCGCCCCTTGCTGCGGCGACAGCGCGAGCGTGCGCTTGGCGAGCCGCAGCATGGTGCGGAACATCCCGACATTGTTGTCGCCGAAGCCGGTGGCGACGAAGCCGGGATGGAGGCAATTGGCGCTGACGCCGCTGCCGGCGAGCCGGCGCGCTAGGGCGCGGGTGAAGAGAATGTTGCAGAGCTTCGAGCGGCGATAGGCGGTCCAGCCGTCATAGGCGCGCACGCCCTGCAGATCCGCGAGATCGAGTTGCACGCCGCGATGCGCCTCGGAGGCAACGTTGACGATGCGCGCCGGCGATGCCATCCGCTCGCGCAGTAGCGCCGTCAGCAGGAAATATGCGAGATGATTGAGCGCGAAGGTGCGCTCGAAGCCGTCCTCGGTGACGCCGCGGTTGCGGAAGATGGCGCCGGCATTGTTGACGAGAACGTCGATGTGCGGCGCCCGTTCCGCGATCTCCGCCGCGAGCCTGCGCACCTCGGCGAGAAGCGACAAATCCCCATAAAGGATCTCGACCGAGGCGCGCGGGCTTTGCCCGCCGAGCCGCGCCAGCGTCGCTTCGCCCTTTTGCCGATCGCGCCCGACGAGGACGAGCCGCGCGCCCATCGCCGCGAGCCGCTCCGCCGTCACCAGGCCGATGCCGGAGGTGGCGCCGGTAATGACGCAAATCTTGCCGGCAAGCGCTGCCATGCCGCTCACCGCGCCTCGGCGGATGGCGCGCCGGCGGTGACGATGTCGTGCACCACCGACCAACCCTCGGCGCTGGCGGCCGCGAGCGGGGCGCGGTCATGCACCTGCGGGTCGTAGGGCGAGCCGTCGAGAAAGCGCGCGACGCCGCCGGCCTCCTCGACGATCAGCATGCCCGCGGCATGGTCCCACGGCAACGAGCGCGAGTGCAGGGTGAATTGCGACAGGCTCAAGGCCATGTCGAGATATTCGAGCCCGCTCGAGCCGCGGTTCTGCACTGCGGCGATCCGGCCGCTGTCGATGAGCGCCTGCGCGGCGCGGCGGCCGGAGGCGGCGCGGCCATAGGCATTGCCGGTCATGCGCGCCGGCGGCACCGAGGCATCGACAATCAGCCTGCGGCCCTGCGACCACACGCCGCCGCCGCGCGCCGCCATCACCATCACATCCGCCAGCGGATCGTAGATCCAGCCGCAGACGAGATTGCCGTCCGCGATTTCGGCGACGATCACAGCGAAGCCCGGCCGGCCCTTGGCGAAATTGCCGGTGCCGTCGATCGGATCGATGATCCAGACGGGGGCCGAGCCGCCAAGCAGATCGAGGCGCGCCGGATCGGCGGCGGCGCTTTCCTCGCCGAGCGTGACCGATCCCGGAAGATGCCGCTCGAGCAAGAACTGCAACCGGCGCTCGGTCGCGAGATCCGCCACCGTCACCAGATCACCCGGCGCCTTCTCGCGGATGTCGCCGGCCGCGAGCGCGCCGAAGCGCGGCAGGATTTCCGCCGCCGCGGTCTCGCGGATGAAGCCGGCGACGCTTTCAAGATCGAGCATGGCGGGGCCGGTCATGCGCTCATTCCGCGACGAAGCGTTCCACCGCGGCAAGGAAAGCCTCGGGGCGTTCGGCATGCACCCAGTGGCCGGCGCCGGGCACGGTGACAAGCTCGAACGCGGGAAAGCGCCGACGGAAAACGTCGAAATCCTTGTCGCGCACGTACTCCGAGCGCTCGCCGCGGACGACCAGCACCTTCCCGCGATAGACGGAACCCGACGGCAGCTCGGGAAAGCCGGCAATCGCCGGCATGTTGCGCCCGATCGCCTTAAGATTGATCCGCCAGCGCATGCCCTCGGGTCCCGGCACAAGGTTTTGCAGCAGGAAGAGGCGCACCGCATCGTCGGGAACCGCCGGGCGGAGCAGCTCGTCGACGACGCCCCGCCGGCTCGCGTCGTGCAGATCGAGCGCGCGCATCGCCTCGACATAGCCGTCGAGCGTCGTCTGCCGCGGCACCGGCGCGATATCGACGACGACCAAGCGGTCGACCTTCTCGGGCGCGGTGAGCGCCAGCACCATTGCCACCTTGCCGCCCATGCTGTGGCCGATGAGCGCGGCGCGGCTCAGGCCCTGCGCGGCAAGGAAGGCCGCGACATCCTCCGCCATCACCCGGTAATCCATCCGGTCGTCCCAAGGCGAGGCGCCGTGATTGCGCAGGTCGAGAGTGAAGACCCGATTCCGCTCGGCCAAGCTGCGCGCCACCGAAGTCCAGTTGCGGCTGGAGCCGAAGAGCCCGTGCAAGATGACGACCGGCGGCCCGGCGCCATATTCAGCGAAAGCAAGCGCCAGCGGCATCGGTGAGGCAGTGCATGCTCATTCTGCGCCTAAGTTGGGGTGCCCGGGCGCCGCTGCCAATGGCGGGCGGTCATTCTGCCGGAGACGCGGGTTCGTCCCCTCTCGCCGCCGTCCGGCGCCGCGGCTAGGATCGGCGCCGCATGCCCAGGTCCAGCTACGATGTTGTGGTGGTCGGTGCCGGCGCGGCGGGGCTCGCCGCCCGTCGCCGGCTCATGGCGGCGGGGCTCGATGTCCTCGTGCTCGAGGCGCGCGAGCGGATCGGCGGGCGCGCCGCCACCATGCCGACACAGATCGGCATCTCCGTCGATCTCGGCTGCGAATGGCTGCATCACGCCGACCGCAATCCCTGGGCCGGTATCGCGCGCAAGCTGGGCTTCGCCATCGACGAAACCTTGCCCGATTGGGGGCGCCGCGTCGCCTGGCATTCGGGCGAGACTGCTGAGCAAGAATGGATCGCCGCGCGCGCTGAATTCGACGAGCGCTGCGAGCGGGCGGCGGCAGGCGCTGGCGACTTGTCGGCCGCGGCGCTGCTGCCGCCGGGCGGACGGTGGAATGCTCTCTTGGGCGCCATCAGCACCTGGGCCAACGGCACCGAACTCGAACGGGTCTCGGTCAAGGACCGCGAGCGTTACGCCGACAGCGAGTTCAATTGGCGTGTGCTGGAAGGCTACGGCGCGCTGATCGCGGCCTATGGCGCGCGCGTGCCGGTACGGCTCGGCACGGCAGCCGAGCGCATCGACCACAGTGGGCGCGCGGTGATTGTGACGACGACAAGCGGCGACATCAGGGCGCGCGCCGCGATCATCACCCTGCCGACCGATCTCATCGCCGCCGAAGCGATACGCTTCGTGCCGGCGCTGCCGGAGAAGATTGCGGCGGCGGCCGGGCTGCCGCTCGGCATTGCCAACAAGCTCTTCCTTGCGCTCGACGGCGCGGCCGACGATCTGCCGCAAGACCGCCACCTCGTCGGATCGACCGAGCGAGTGGAGACCGGCAACTACCAGCTCCGCCCTCATGGCTGGCCGATCATCACCGCCTATTACGGCGGCGTCTTCGCCAGCGCGCTCGAGGCGGCGGGGAGCGACGGCATGGCTGCCTTCGCGCTGGACGAGCTTGCGGGGCTTCTCGGCAATGGCATCAAGCCGCGTCTGAGTCCGCTCGCAAGCTCGGCCTGGGTCGCCGACCCCTTCGCGCGCGGCTCCTATTCCTGCGCGCTTCCCGGCCGCGCCGATGACCGCGCCGCGCTCGCAGCACCGGTGGAAGGCCGCTTATTTTTCGCGGGCGAGGCGTGTTCGCGGGACTATTTCGGCACGGCGCATGGCGCGTTCCTCTCGGGCCTTGCCGCCGCCGATCAGTCGATCGCGGCGCTCGGCGCAACCGTCGCTTTGCCCTGACCCGCCGGCGCCATCTCAACCTTTGCCTAGCGTTCGCGCGCCGTGCTGATAGGATCGCGCGGCATTCGTTGGGGCGGGGGCATGCGAATCCAGTCTCGGGTTTTGCGGCTGCTTTGGCTTGCCGCGGGGCTATGCTTGTCCGGGGCGCCGATTGCCGCCGCGCAAACGCCATCGGCTTTCGCCTATTGGCAGAACGATGCCGGAATCGTGCTCATCCCGCTCGGCGAACCGATCCCGGATTGGCGGATCCAACTTCTCGGCGGCGTCGCCGCGATGCCGCTCTACGAAGGGTCGAACCGCTACTGGCTCGTTCCGTCGCCGGGCTTCGACATCCGCTACAAGGACATCGCCTTCGCTTCGGCGGGCGACGGGCTCGGCGTCAATCTGCTGCGCGGCCAAACCTATCGCGCCGGCGCGGCAATCAACTACGACGTCGGCCGCAGCCAGCATGCCGCCTATCGGCTGAACGGCATCGGCAGCATCCCGCCCGCGCCCGAGCTCAGGCTTTTCGCCGAGGCGGCGCTCCTGCCCTTCGTCTTCTCGGTCGATCTGCGCAAGCAGCTCCTGGGCACCGAGGGCATCATCGGCGATCTCGGCGTTTACATGCCCGTCATCGGTCGCGAGGAACTCGTGGTCTTCGTCGGGCCGGGCGCCACCTTCGCGAACGGCACCTACATGCAGAAATATTTCGGCATCGGCACGTCTCAGGCGGCGCCGCATTCGCATTTCTCGCCCTATGCGGCCGATGGCGGCGTGAAGAACGCCAATTTCGGCGTCTCCGCCATCTACCATTTCACCGACGAGTGGTACATCAATGCCGACGCCGGCTTCGAGCGGCTGCTCGGCTCGGCCGCGGGCAGCCCAATCGTCCAGACCCGCAACCAACTCATCGCCGATCTGCAAATCGGCTATCAGTTCTAGCGGTCAGTTGGCGAGGAGATGCACGCTGAACAGCCGGTCGCCGTCGGTCCAGGTCTCGACCGGGCGGAATCCCGCGCGCGCAGCTAGGCGGCGGAAGCTCTCAACGGTGTATTTGTAGGAATACTCCGTATGGATGCGCTCGCCTTTGGCGAGGCGGATGGCGCGGCCGGCCACCGTGACGATCTGGTCGGCCAGGCTGCGCAGGTAGATCTCGACCCGTGCGGCGGCCGGGTTGTAGGCCGCGTCGTGGGCGAAGCGGCGCAGCTCGAAATCGGCGTCGAGCTCGCGGTTCATGCGCTCCAGCAGGTTGAGGGTGAAGGCTGCCGTGACGCCTTGCGCGTCATTGTAGGCGGCGTCGAGCCGGTCCGCGTCCTTCTGCAGATCGACGCCGATCAGCATGCTCCCGCCCTTGCCCAACACGGGGCGGCAGCCCGCGAGAAACGCGAGCGCCTCGGCCGGGATGAAATTGCCGATGCTCGAGCCCGGGAAAAAGCCGAGGCGCCGGCCCGGCGCGGGCGGCAGCGTCGCGGGATCGAGCGGCTGCGTGTAATCGGCGCAAACGGCGGTGATCGGTAGTTCGGGAAAAACATCGGCGAGCCGCTGTGCCGCGCGGCGCAGCATGTCGCGCGAGATGTCGATGGCGATATAGCCGGCCGGCGCGTCCAAAGCGCGCAGCAGCGTGCGCACCTTGCGGCTGGCGCCGCTGCCGAACTCAACGAGCTGGGCGCCCGGACCGATGAGAGCGGCGATCGCCGCGGCATTGTCCTCGAGGATGCGGCGCTCGGTGCGCGTCGGATAGTATTCCGGCGTCTCGCAGATCTTCTCGAACAGCGCCGAGCCGCGCGCATCGTAAAGGAAGCGGCAGGGGATCGCCTTCTGCCGCCGTGCCAGGCCGGCGAGCACCGCGTCGCGGAAGCTCTCCTCCTCCGGCGCCAGATCGCGGAAGACTGCGAGTGCGCGGCTTTGCCTCATGCGTCCTCCGCCAATCTGATGCCGCCGAACGGCCAGCGCGCCGCGGGCGGGAAGAAGTTGCGATAGCTGAGCCGGACATGGCCGGGCGGCGTCACCGCCGCGCCGCCGCGCAGCACCATCTGGTTGACCATGAACTTGCCGTTGTATTCACCGACCGCGCCGGCTGCCGGGCGATAGCCGGGATAAGGCGAATAGGGACTCTGGGTCCACTCCCAGACATCGCCGACCATCTGCGCGAGCCCTGCCGCGCCCGGCTCGGCCGGCTGGGGATGATAGATGCCGCGGTCCATGAGATTGCCGTCGAGCGCCACGCCCGCCTCGACCGCGGCGATCTCCCATTCCGCCTCGGTCGGCAGCCGCTTCCCCGCCCAGCGGGCAAAGGCCTCGGCCTCGTAGTAGCTGACATGGCAGACCGGCTCGGCAAGATCGAGCGGCCGCGCGCCCGCCAGAGTGAAGATCGTCCAGCCCTGCCCCGTCGCGCGCCAATAAAGCGGCGCGGTCCAGCCCTCCTGCCGCACCGTGGCCCAGCCGTCCGACAGCCACAACTCCGCCCGCCGATAGCCGTCATCGGCGATGAAGGCGAGATATTCGCCGACGGTGACCAGTCGCGAGGCCAGGCGGAACGGCGCAAGCCAGACCTTATGGCGAGGACTTTCATTGTCGAAGGCGAAGCCCGCGCCGCCATGTCCGATCTCGCGCAGGCCGCCTGGAAATTCAACGAATTCGAGCGCCGAGGCGGCACGCGCGGGGCTCGGACGGGCCGGCGCATAGGCCGGAAGCAGCGGGTTCAGCGACAGCGCGTGCTTGATGTCCATCAGGATGAGTTCCTGATGCTGCTCCTCGTGATTGAGCCCGAGTTCGATGAGCGCCGACGCGGCTTGCCAGGACGGCCCGGCCGCCGCGACGGACAGCCGCTCCATGGCGGCGTCGACATGGGCACGGTAGCGCGCGATATCGCCCACGCCCGGCCGCGACAACATCCCTCGTTGCGGCCGCGGATGGCGCGGCCCAACCGCCTCGTAATACGAGTTGAAGAGATAGCCGTAGTCCGGATCGAAGGGGCGGTAGCCCGGCAGATGCGGCACCAGGACGAAGGTCTCGAAGAACCACGTCGTGTGCGCGCGATGCCACTTGGTCGGGCTGGCATCCGGCATCGATTGGAGGCCCTGGTCCTCGGGCGAGAGCGCCACCGCCAGCGCCTCGGTCCGCTGCCGCACCATGGCATAGCGGCGGGCGAGGCCGCTGCGGTCGGCAGGCGAATCCAAGGCCAATCGGTGGATCGACACCATGCGCGGGACCCCCCCAAACCCACGGCTAGGCGAACGGCCCTTTTTTGAAAAAGTTGCCCAAGCCGGACGCTAAACCCTTAGGTTAACGTGCCGGCCGCCGGGCGGGAAGGCCGCTTGTACCGGAGGGTCCGGCGCACGAGATAGTGGGGCAGCTTTCGGCCGCGCGGCGGCCGTCAGGCCGCGAGGGGTTTCATGGTCAAGTCACGCTGGGTATTCGCATTATTCCTCGCCGCGCTCATTGCGTTGGCGCCGACGCTTGCCATGGCGCGGGCCGGCGGCAGCTACGGCGGCGCGGGCGGAGGCAGCTTCTCCAGCATGGGGAGCATGGGTTCCCGCGGCTACAACCTCAACGGCGCCCAGCCCTTGCAGCGCAGCCTGACGCCGACGCCGAGTCCGTCCAACGGCCAGCCCGGCTATGGCTATGGCGGCCACCCCTTCATGAGCGGCCTCGCCGGCGGCTTCCTCGGCAGCTGGCTTGGCGGGCTGCTCTTCCCGCATTGGGGCATGGGCTATGGCTTGGGCTTCCCGAGCGTGATCGGCTCGGTGTTCTCCTGGCTCTTCCTTCTCGGCCTCATCTGGATGGCCTTCCGCCTCTTCGCCGGCGGCGGCATGCGGCGGACCTATGCGGCGCCGATGCAGTTTGGCGGCATGGGATATTCCGGGCCGGCCATTGGCGACGGGACGCGCGGCACGCCGCTCGCGATCACGGGCGACGACTATCAGGCCTTCGAAGCGATCTTGAAGCAGGTTCAGGCCGCCTGGAGCCGCGCCGACCTCGGCGCCATGCGCCCGCTGATGACGCCGGAGATGCTGTCCTATTTTTCCGAGCAACTCTCCGAGAATGAAAGCCGCGGCGTGCACAATGTCGTCGATCAGGTCGAACTGCTGCGCGGCGATCGGCGCGAGGCGTGGGACGAGGGGCGGCTGCAATACGCCACCTGCTTTCTGCACTGGCGCGCCATCGACTACACCGTCCGCGCCGGCGCGCGCCCGGGCGAGCCCGAACTCATCGTCGAAGGCGACGCGCAGCATCCGGCCGAGGCCGCCGAGGTCTGGACCTTCGCCCGCACGCCCGGCGGGCAATGGCTGCTTTCGGCGATCCAGCAAGTTTGAGACGCATTTCTCGTCCTAGATTATTTTCATGACAATGATTTCATGACGAGAAATCGTGCCCGCGTTCGTTTTGTGCGGAATAATCCGCGCCGCGATCCGTTGAATTCGTCCGAGGGGACCAACGATGCGGCTGACGGACTCGCAAATGGCGGCCCTTTTATTGATTGTTTTGGCAATTGCTTCGGTTCTCGCCGCCGATTACGCCTTCGTCGCTTATCGCGGCTGGCGCGCGCGGCGCCTTGCGGCCAAGCATGGCCGCACTCTCACCGTGAAGTTCTCCTTGCCGCCCTGACCTCGCTGCGACGGCGCAAGATTTTGCGCCGGCCCCGGCAGCGGTAATCTCATCGTCCCGATGACCGAAGCGCGACTGAAGACGTGGCTCGTCGTGCAAGCGGCGGTGCGTCAATGCGCCGTCCGCGCCATCCCCATCGTCGTGACGCGCCGCGGCGACGCCGATGCCGGAACGATCGTCGTCAAGCTCAACCAGCTCGAGCTCGGCTGCTCGGTCCTGGTCCAGACCCGCGCGCCTTCGGGCGAGCGCGCCTGGCTGCGCGCGACCGGCGCGGCGCCGGTGCCGGAGGCCGCCGCCGATGCCTACATTGCCCGGCAAATTCAGCGCGATCCCGACCTTTGGGTGGTCGAGATCGAAGACCGCGCCGGCGCCCAAATCTTCGAAGGCCGCATCCTCTAAGACCGTGAAACGCGGCGGCGCCTTAAGACTGGCCTCTGTCCTCGGTGTTGCCCTCGGCCGTCCAGCCGGGCCGGCGTAGGCGCAGCGCATCGACCCGATCGGCCAAGCGACGCTGCAACACCCTCTCTGCGGCGACCGCGGCACTTTCCTGGGTTGCCGTCTCGTTCATCGCGATCTCGACGGCAGCTTGTTCGGTAAGTTTCCGCGTGCGATTGCGATAGTGGTCGAGCGCCACGACGACGCCGCTGTGGTCCGCCTCCGCGCTTTGCGGCGCGGGTTCGGGCATTTTCACGGGTGCGGGCGGCGCTGCCGGCACCGGCGTAACCTGCCAAGTTGGCTCCACGAAGCGCGGGTCGCTGAAGAGCTCGAGCGGCTCCTCCGGCACAACCAGCGGCGAGCCGGCCGATGCCGCCGGCTCGCGCTGGGATTGATCCATCGCCAGGCGGCGGGCGATGCGGGCGATGCTGCGCTGCCGCCGCATCCGGCGCGACACCAGCAGCATCACGCCCAAAATGACCACGCCCACCGCCGGAATGACCAGCGGCGCCAGCGCATCGCAAGTGCTCGCACCGAGCAGTCCGACGACGACCGCACAGACCCGAAGGGGCATCATTGCGGCCCCCCTTTTGTTGCAGAGCAATTCGCTCCCGACGGGTCCTGATGCAATCGCTATGCCGGCTCAGAAGCGGCTTCATTTCAATCACTTAGAAATTTCGCCGCGGGCGCCGGGTGGGCCGCTGTCAATTCCGCCGACGGTTAAGCCCCGGCGGCGGCGGGTTCAGTGCTTCTCGGGCAAGGCCAGAAGCTGGCCGGGGTAGATGAGATCGGGATCGGCGATCTGCTGCTGATTGGCCCGATAGATCTCGACATAGCGGACGCCCTCACCATAGGAGCGCTGGGCGACGTGCCAAAGGTTGTTGCCGGGCACCACCGCGATGTAATCGCCCGAGGCAAGCTCGCCGGGTGCCGCGCGCCGCAGAATCATCGCCAGTTCGGCGATGGTTTGTCCCCCGGCGATGGCCTTGAGCCGCAAGTGGTAGCGGCCGACCGGCACGCCCGCATCGAGCCGCGCCGCCCAGTTGCCGGAAGCGTCCGATGCAGCCGAGCCCGTCAGGCGGTCATCGACAAAGACCTCGACCTTGGCGTTGGGGTCGGTGCGGCCGGTAAAGTCGACATCGCCAGCCGCCTTGTATTCGACGATGTCGAGGACGAGGTGCTGCGGCGGGCGGTTGGGCAGTTGCAGCGGCTTCGGCGCAGCCTCGCCGCTCCGCGGCAGCAGCACCGCGACCGAGCCTTCGGGCGCCACCCCCGCTCCCGGCTGGTGCTCGGGCACGATCACGGCGACGGTAGCCTCGGAGCGTGTCGATTCGCTCGCGCCGGGCTGGCGGGCGACAAGGCTGAGCGCGCCCGTGCCCGGCGGCAGCGGCTGGTCCGGGATCAGAACCCATTCGCCCTGCGGGTCCGCAGTGACCGTGCCGATGGGCTGGCCGCGGTCGAGCACGGTCACTTCGGCGCCGGGAGCGGCTCGCCCCGCAATCACGGTGCGTCCGTCGGGGGCGATGCGAACCGCATCGAAGCTCGGTAAAATTTCGGCCGGAGCGACCGCGGTCGAGGGAGCGGCCGGTGCCGGCGAGGGCGGCACAGGGACGGCGGCGACCGACCGCGGCGGCGCGCTCGCGCGCCATTCGGCGCCGCTGTCGTACCAGTCGATGCCGAGCTTGACGGCGACGCCGACGACAACGAAAACCGCCACGCCGATGATCACAGCGCTGGCGAAGTTAACGGTCCACCGAAGCATGTGCCGCCACCAAATTACGAATCTTTACCAATTTCCTCTTTAATTACACCCGGGGCTGGCAGCATAGCAATGCCGCGCCATGTTAATCCTCGTATGCGGTCTTGGCCGCGGCGCGGCGGTGGAGCATTGTGGTGGTGACGTGCAGGGAGTGACGGCAAGAATGGCGGTGATTCGGCGTATTTGCGTTTATTGCGGCTCTTCCGGGCGGGTCGATGAGGCTTACCGCGCGGCGGCGATCCGGCTCGGCGCGCTCTTCGCCGAAGCCGGCGTCGAACTCGTCTATGGCGGCGGCCGGGTCGGGCTGATGGGGCTCATGGCCGATGCAGCGCTCGCCGGCGGCGGCCGCGTCACCGGCATCATTCCTTATCACCTGCACGATCGCGAGATCGGCCATACCGGCATCAGCGAGCTCGTCGTCGTCGACAGCATGCACGAGCGCAAACGCCGGATGTTCGAGCTGGCCGACGCCTTTGCCGTGCTGCCCGGCGGCCTGGGCACGCTCGACGAGGCCTTCGAGATCATCACCTGGAAGCAGCTCGGGCTCCACGACAAGCCGATCTTCATCGTCGATGTCGCGGGCTACTGGGCGCCCTTTGCTGCGCTCATTGACCATGTCATCGCCAAAGGTTTCGCCGTCCGCGCCGCCCGCGACTACTTCCAGGTGGTGTCGCAAGTCGAAGACCTGCTGCCTGCCCTTGCCCTCGCACCCCAGTCCGAGCTGCCGGTCGAGAGCGACCTGGTCTGACGCGCGGCTTGCGCCGAGGCTTTGCCGTGCTATGGTCGCGCGAGCCGCACCTGGGCGCGGCGTTCCCGCGCGGAGGCAATTCCGGACATGAAGAAGATCAAGGTGGCGACGCCTGTCGTCGAGCTCGACGGCGACGAGATGACGCGCATCATCTGGAAGTTCATCAAGGACAAGCTCATCCTGCCCTATCTCGAGATCGACCTTAAATATTTCGATCTCGGCATCGAGGCCCGCGACAAGACCGACGACCAGGTCACCGTCGATGCCGCCAAGGCGATCGCGCGCTATGGCGTCGGCGTCAAATGCGCCACCATCACGCCCGACGAGGCGCGGGTGAAGGAATTCCATCTCAAGGCGATGTACCGCTCGCCCAACGGCACGATCCGCAACATCCTCGGCGGCACCATCTTCCGCGAGCCGATCGTCATCAAGAACGTGCCGCGGTTGGTGCCGGGCTGGACCGGACCCATCGTCATCGGCCGCCACGCCTTCGGCGATCAATACCGCGCCACCGACTTCAAGATCCCCGGTCCGGGCAAGCTGACCATGACCTTCACCCCGGCCGGCGGCGGCAAGCCGACCAGCTACGAGGTCTTCGATTTCCCCGAGAGCGGCATTGCGATGGGCATGTACAATCTCGATGAATCGATCCGCGGCTTCGCGCGCGCCTGCCTCCATTACGGGCTCCAGCGCAACTTCCCGGTCTATCTCTCGACCAAGAACACCATCCTCAAGGTCTATGACGGCCGCTTCAAGGACATCTTCCAGGAGGTGTTCGAGAAGGAATTCGCCGCCACCTTCAAGGCGAAGGGGCTTACCTACGAGCATCGGCTGATCGACGACATGGTCGCCGCGGTCATGAAGTGGCACGGCAATTTCGTTTGGGCCTGCAAGAACTACGACGGCGACGTCGAGTCCGACGTGGTGGCGCAGGGCTACGGCTCTTTGGGGCTCATGACCTCGGTGCTGATGACGCCCGACGCCAAGACGATCGAGGCCGAGGCGGCGCATGGCACGGTGACGCGCCACTATCGCCTGCATCAGCAGGGCAAGGAGACTTCGACCAACCCGATCGCCTCGATCTTCGCCTGGACGCGCGGGCTGTGGTATCGCGGCGAGTTCGACCACACGCCGGAGCTGAAGCGCTTCGCCGCGACGCTCGAGAAAGTGTGCATCGACACGGTCGAGGCCGGTTTCATGACCAAGGATCTCGCCATCCTCATCAGCGCCGACCAGCCGTGGCTCACCACCACCAAATTCCTCGACAAGCTCGACGAGGGATTGCGGAAAGCGATGGGGTGACCGGGCCGAGGGCCCGCTATTTCCGCGCCCGGCTGACGCCCGGCTTCGCCGCGCATCTGTTCAAGGCCGTCTTCAAGCAGCATCACCGCGAGCTGCTGCCGCTGCTCCGCCCGCTCATCGCCGAAGACGCGGTCATTTTCGATGTCGGCGCGCATGCCGGCCAATTCGCCAAGCTCTTCGCGCGCCTGGCGCCCAAGGGCATGGTCTTCGCCTTCGAGCCCGGCAGCTACGCGCGCGCCATCCTGCGCACGGCGGTGCGGCTCAACCGCCTCGGCAATGTCGCGATCCTGCCGCTGGCGCTGGGCGAGCGCTGCGGCGTCGCCATGCTCAGCGTGCCGGTGAAGCGCTCGGGCAGCTACGGCTTCGGCCTCTCGCATCTCGGCAGAGACGACGGCGCGCGGCCGGTCGAGGTCGAGGCGGTGGCGGTGGCGACCCTCGACGCGGTGGCGGACGCGCTTGCGCTCGAGCGGCTCGATTTCATTAAGGCCGACATCGAAGGCTTCGAGCTGCGCCTCCTGCGCGGCGCGGCGGCGACGCTTCGGCGCCTCAAACCGGCGCTGCTCCTGGAGATGAACGCGGCCCATCTCGCGCGCGCCGGCGACACGCTCGACGAGGCTTGGCGCTTCCTGCTCGAGCTCGGCTATCAGCCTTACGAAGCCGGCACCAGCGCCAAGCCCGCGCCCATCACCGCGCTGCGCGAGGGCGACGTGCTCTGGCTCCCCCTCGCATTCCCTCCCCCTTGAAGGGGGGGGTTAGGGAGGGGGTGAGGCTAAGCCGGAATTCGCGCCCGCTCCGCTACGGCGCGCTCGACCGCTTCGAGCGCGGTTTCGGCCCGGCTCGCATCGGGGCCGCCGGCTTGCGCCATGTCGGGACGGCCGCCGCCGCCCTTGCCACCCAAGGCCTCGGCGCCCAGCCGCACCAATTCGACCGCATTGAAGCGCGCGGCGAGATCATCGCTGACGCCGACCACGATCGAGGCCTTTCCATCCGCCCGCCCGACCAGCGCCACGACGCCCGATCCGATATCGCGTTTCAAATCATCGGCGAGGCTCTTCAGCTCCTTGGCCGGAACGTCGTCGAGGACGCGTCCGGCGAATTTGACGCCGCCTAAATCCTTGGCGAGCTCTTTGGTCGCGGCCTTGCCGCCGCCCATCGCCGCGAGCCGGCGCGCCTCGCTCAATTCGCGCTCGAGCCGGCGGCGCTCTTCGACGAGGTTGAGCACGCGCCCCGGCAGCTCGGCGGGCGCGGCCTTGATGACATTGGCGGCCTGGCGCAGCAGCTCTTCTGCTTGCGCGACATGCGCTTCGGCAGCGGCGCCGGTCAGCGCCTCGATGCGGCGCACGCCGGCGGCGACCGCGCTCTCGCCGACGATCTTGAAGAAGCCGATGTCGCCGGTGCGCCGGACATGCGTGCCGCCGCAGAGTTCGACCGAATAGGGCAGCGGCGCCGCGGCGCCCGCATCTTCGCCCATCGCCACCACGCGCACCTCGTCGCCGTATTTCTCGCCGAAGAGCGCCATGGCGCCGGCGGCGATGGCGCGCTCGGGGGTCATCAGCCGCGTCGTCACCTCGGCGTTCTCGCGGATGCGCGCGTTGACCTCGCTTTCGATGGCCTGCACATCCTCGGGGCCGAGCGCGCGCGGTTGGCTGAAGTCGAAGCGCAACCGGTCGGGCGCGACGAGCGAGCCCTTCTGCGTCACATGCGCGCCGAGCCGCCGGCGCAGCGCCTGGTGCAGGAGGTGCGTCACCGAATGATTGGCGCGCAGGCTGCGGCGCCGCTCCTCGTCGATGCGCAGCTCGACGACGTCGCCGTGCTTCAATTCGCCATGGCTGAGCCTGCCGAGATGGACGACGAGATCGCCCGCCTTCTTGACCGTGTCGCTGACCGCGAACTCGCCGCCGCGTCCTGAGAACATCGCGCCGGTGTCGCCGACTTGGCCGCCGGATTCGGCGTAGAACGGCGTCTGGTTGACGATGATCGCGGCTTCGGCGCCGGCGGCAATGGCCTCGACCGGCTTGCCGTCGACGACCATGGCGACGATCTTGCCTTCCGCCACATGGGTTTCGTAGCCCAAGAACTCGGTCGCGCCGAGCGTGTCGCGCAGCTCGAACCAGAGCTGATCGGTCGCGGCCTCGCCGGAGCCGACCCAATGCTTGCGCGCCTCGGCGCGCTGGCGCTCCATCGCGGCGTTGAAGGCATCGACCGCGACCGCGCGGTGGCGGGCGCGCAGCACGTCCTCGGTGAGATCGAGCGGGAAGCCATAGGTGTCATAAAGGCGGAACGCGACCTCGCCGGGGAAAGGCGCGCCGACTGCGAGCTTTGCCTCTTCTTCTTCGAGCAAACGCAGGCCGCGGCCGAGCATGTCCTTGAAGCTGCCTTCCTCGAGCCGCAGGGTCTCGGTGATCAAGGGCTCGGCGCGTGCGAGTTCGGGATGGGCCGCGCCCATCTGGCGCACCAGCGCCGGGACGAGGCGCCACATCACCGCCTCCTTGGCGCCGAGGATGTGCGCGTGCCGCATGGCGCGGCGCATGATCCGGCGCAGCACATAGCCCCGCCCCTCCTTTGCCGGCAGCACGCCGTCGGCGATGAGGAAGGAGGAGGCGCGCAGATGATCGGCGATGACGCGGTGCGAGACGGCGTGCGGCCCGTCGGGCGCGACGCCGGTGGCCTCGGCCGAGGCCAGCACGAGAGCGCGCAGGATGTCGGTGTCGTAATTGTCGTGCTTGCCCTGGAGCACGGCGGCGATGCGCTCGAGGCCCATGCCGGTGTCGATCGAGGGGCGCGGCAGGTCGGTGCGCTGGCCGCCCGCCGCCTGCTCGTACTGCATGAAGACGAGATTCCAGATCTCGGTGAAGCGGTCGCCCTCGGCATCGGCGCTGCCGGGCGGGCCGCCGGCGATGCTCTCGCCGTGATCCCAGAAGATCTCCGAGCACGGGCCGCACGGGCCGGTGTCGCCCATCGCCCAGAAATTGTCGGAGGTCGCGATGCGGATGATCTTGCTGTCGGGCAATCCCGCGATCTTCGCCCAGAGCCGCGCCGCGTCGTCATCCTCGGCGAAGACGGTGATGAGGAGGCGGTCCTTGGCCAGGCCGAACTCCCGGGTGAGCAGGTTCCAGGCGAGCTCGATCGCGACATCCTTGAAGTAGTCGCCGAAGGAGAAATTGCCGAGCATCTCGAAGAAGGTGTGGTGGCGCGCGGTGTAGCCAACGTTTTCGAGATCGTTGTGCTTGCCGCCGGCGCGCACGCATTTCTGCGCCGTGGCGGCGCGGAGATAGGGGCGCTTCTCGACGCCGGTGAAGACGTTCTTGAACTGCACCATGCCGGCATTGGTGAAGAGGAGCGTCGGGTCGTTCCGCGGCACCAGCGGCGAGGACGGCACGATTTCGTGCCCGTGCCGGGCGAAATAAGCCAAGAAGGCGGCGCGGATGTCGTTGGTCAGCATGCGGCTAATCTGGTCCTTCCCCCGGCGGAACCAAGATGCCCGCTTTTACGCGGGCTCGGCTATGCTGTCCAGATGGGGACGGAAAGGGATGAGCCATGAGCCAGGGTGTCGTGCGCCGCAAGGACAAGGAGATGAGTCGCGAGGATGCGGAGGTGCTGCTCGGCCGCGCCGCGCTCGGCCATTTCGCCACGGTGAGCCCGGCGGGCGAGCCTTATGTCATCCCCAACCTCTTCGTCTTCGAGGACGGGCGGATCTATCTCCACACCAGTGCGCTCGGCCAGTTCCGCCAGAATGTCGAGGCGCGCCCGCGCATCTGCTTCGAGACCGCCGAGACGGGGACGGTCTATCCCTATGGCGAGTTCGAGTGCGACACCTCGACGAGCTATCAGAGCGTCATCGGCTTCGGCACCGTGCGCATCGAGAGCGATCCCAAGGAGAAGGCGCGCTTCTTCGACCGCTTCCTCGCCAAATACGCCGGCACGAGCTGGAGCCGGCCGGAAGGCTTCTATCCCAGGCTCGACGAGGTGACGGTCTATTGCATCGAGCCCGAGCAGATCACCGGCAAGCGCGGCCCGCTGCCGGCGATGGCCGAGCAATGGCCGGCGAAGAACTACACGAAATCGCCGGGCGCCAAGCCGCCGAAGGGCGGGTGAGCGTTGGGCTAAGGCATAACCCGATCCGTTGCACTCACTTTTTTTCGTCATTGCCGGGCATGACCCGGCAATCCAATGGACCCCCGCTTCCGCGGAGGTGACGATAAGAAAAGGCAATTCGATTTGATCGGATCGTGCTTTGGGCACGTACCATCGAGCCGCCGCGCGGCGCCTCAAGGAACGAAGGCGCCGCGCGAGCGACCCGAGGAAAGGCTGTGTGCCCCGGCCGGCTATTCCTCCGCCGCGGTGTCGCCGGCGCCGGTCGCCATCATGGCGTCGGCGACGAGGCCGGCATTGCTGCGGATGGCGTGCTCGATCGCGTTGGCGATTTCGGGATTGTCTTTCAGGAAACCCTTGGCGTTCTCGCGGCCCTGGCCGATACGCTGGCCGTCATAGGAGAACCACGAGCCGGATTTCTCGACGACGCCGGCCTGCATGCCGAGATCCAAGAGCTCGCCGCGCTTGGAGATGCCCTCGCCGTACATGATGTCGAACTCGACCACCTTGAACGGCGGCGCCATCTTGTTCTTGACCAC